>FLNX01002696.1_pt1 | contig 106293 bp, 89 predicted proteins | sample 1140341 | NCBI WGS metagenome assembly FLNX01 (sample SAMEA3878208, study PRJEB12797) | bioreactor metagenome | biome: Moose rumen | place: Sweden | collected 2011-10
GAAGTGATTTTCTCAGATTTTATGCTTACCTTTGCCATGTCATTGATGATTTTGCTTGTCTTTAAATGCAACACTAAGGTAAGTGAAATATCTGACATGGCAAAATCCTGGGCCGCTCGGCTCTGCCGCTTGCCCATGCAAGAACTTTTTGTTGCCCAGGAACTTATAAAGATAGTTAAACTAAAGTGCTGCGGAATTTAGGGGAATATTATGAACACGATGAAGTACTTTCAGATTATTATTGCCACGACGGGCATGATGCTGCTGACCACGGCGGCAATGGCCCAGGAGCATCTGCAGAGAAACGCGAAGCCCTCGGGAATAACGAAGACATTCACCACGGTGAAGGAACTTCCGATTACCCGCGTGAAGAACCAGTACCGCAGCGGCACATGCTGGGCATACGCCACGCTGGGTTACTTTGAGAGCGAGATACTGCGCCAGACGGGCAAGACCTACGACCTGTGTGAGATGTTCGTGGTGAACAAGGACTACATGGACTGTGCTACCCACTACGTGCGGATGCACGGCTACAGCCAGATTTCGGAAGGCGGCTCGTGCGACGATGTGCTGGCTGTGATGCAGCAGTGGGGCATCTGCCCTGAGAATGCCATGCCGGCACCCGGGTCGCTGACGGGTGACTCGCTGGCTAACTTCAAGGTGTTCTTCCCCGAACTGGAGCGGACGGTGAGAAGCACCGTGGTCAAGGACGCGAAGAAGCCCCTACCCCACTGGCAAGACAGCGTACAGGCGGTCATCGAACGCTACGTGGGCCGCTGCCCTGAGTCGTTCGTCTATGACGGGAAGACTTACTCGCCGAAGTCGTTTGCAGAGAGTCTGGGACTGAACCTTGACGACTATGTGAGTCTGACCAGTTTTACGCATCATCCGTTCAGCCAGTGGTTCGTCATTGAGGCACCTTACAAGTGGCGGCTGAAACCCAGCTACAACATGCCCATTGAGCAGCTGATGGAGACGCTCGACAAGGCGCTGGATGCCGGTTACACCGTGGCATGGGGAGGCGACGTGTCGGGTGATTTTACGCGCACGGGGCTGGCCATGCTGCCCGACGGTGTAAAGCCCACGCAGCAGCTGCGGCAGGAGCAGTGGGACGACTGGCGCTTCACTTACGACCACGTGATGCTCATCTACGGCAAGGCTGTTGACGAGGCAGGGCAGCCTTACTACATGGTGAAGAACTCATGGGGCGAAGCCGGACAATACAAGGGCATCTGGTACATGTCACGCGACTATATCGCGCTGAACACCACCTACCTGTTCCTCAACCGCCATGCGCTTACGCAGGTCGAAGATACTTCCGTTCGAAAGAAAAAATAAAAAAACTTGCTTTTTTATTTTGTTCTTTGCTCACTTATTCGTATCTTTGCAGCCGGAAATGAAGATAGGGGCGTAGCTCAGCTGGTTTAGAGCGCTTCAGTCACATTGAAGAGGTCATCGGTTCGAACCCGATCGTCCCTACACGAAAAAAGCGGGAATCGTAATTCCCGCTTTTTCTATTTCATATAGAACTCATGATACCATTCAGCAAAGGCTCGCAGGCCATTGCGCAACGGGGTTGAGGGCTTGTAGCCGTAGTCCCGCTCCAGCGCACTGGTGTCAGCATAGGTCACGGGGACGTCACCCGGCTGCATGGGCACCAGCTTCTTGTGGGCCTCAAAGTCGTAATCCTCAGGCAACACCTTGGCACGTATCAGTTCCTGTTGCAGAATATCAACAAACGTCAGCAGGTTCTCCGGCTGGTTATTACCTATATTATATACGGCGTATGGCGGCAAGGGCAGCCCGTCCTCGCCCTGTTTCTTCTCAGGAGCCCCCTGCATGATGCGTACCACGCCCTCCACGATGTCATCTACAAAGGTGAAGTCGCGCATACAGTTGCCGAAGTTGAAAATCTCTATGGTCTTACCCTGCACCAGTTTGTTGGTAAAGCCGAAGTACGCCATATCGGGACGACCGGCAGGACCATACACGGTAAAGAAGCGCAGACCGGTAGAAGGAATGTTATACAGCTTGGAGTAGGCATGGGCCATCAGCTCGTTGCTCTTCTTCGTTGCCGCATACAGGCTGACGGGGTTATCCACCTTGTCGTCGGTTGAGTACGGCACCTTCTTGTTGGAGCCATAGACGCTTGACGACGAGGCATAGACCAAGTGCTCTACAGGATAGTTCCGACAAGCCTCCAGAATATTGTAGAAACCGATAAGGTTCGACTGGATGTAGGCATCAGGATTAGTAATAGAGTAACGCACACCAGCCTGGGCTGCCAGGTTGACCACCACTTGCGGTTTGTACTCAGCAAAGATGTCGTCGATGGTCTGCTTGTCGGCAATGTCGCCCTTTTTGAAGAGCCATTTGTTGCCTGACGAAGAAGCCGCCCCCTGTGCCAGATTATCGAGTTCCTTCAGTCGCCACTCCTTCAGGCTCACGTCGTAGTAGTCGTTCATGTTGTCGATGCCGATGATGGTGGCACCCATCACGTCGTTGAACAGTCGCTTCACCAGGTTACTGCCAATGAATCCGGCAGCACCCGTCACAAAAATACACTTATTGTCTAAACTAATCTTTTCCATATTTCAGTATATTGTCTAAAGTTAAAAGTTTAAGGTCTAAGGTCGCCTTTGTCCGAGTCCCTTTGACCATAAAGCCGTTGGGCTTCATAATACGTATCAAGACTGCCTATATCAAAACGGCCGGCAGTCATAGGCCAGGCGTGCATCGTGGTGCGCTCCACCATGTAGTGGGCCAGGTTGCCTGGAGCATCCTTGCCGCAGCCGTTCTCCACAGCATGACGCACCATGTCGAGGTCTTGCTTCAGGTAGATATAGAACGGCGGCACAGCCCAGTGGCTCTTCGGCTCCTGCGGCTTCTCCTCCATGTTGAGCACGCGCATCTGGTCATCTACCACTATGACACCCGTGCGCTGCAGTTTCTCTATGCTGGGCTGTTCGTGGCACATGATGCACGACGTGCCTTTCTCCTTGGCAAAGTCAACAAATTCCTGGAACGAGAAGAACAGCAGGTTGTCGGCTGCGACGACTAAGACCCCCTCTGACTCCGAGCCCCCCTCTGACTCCCCCTGTTTAGCGGGAGGACACTGGTGCTGCTTATCCATATAGTCTATAGCGAGCAGGAGGTCACAGACGGCACCCAGCCTTGTCTCGTTGGTTTCCGTCCCGTCGTCAATGATGGTAATGGGCTTCTGGTAGTGCTGTTCGCTCTTCCACTCCTCAAAGATGTGGGCAAACTTATGGTTAGTCACTATGATGTGCTCATCGATGTCATCAATACGGTCAATGTCATCGAGCATGCGGCCGAGTATGGTACTCTCCCCAATCTTCAGCAGCGGCTTCGGAAAATTCTTGGTCAGCTCACCCAGTCGTGTAGCATAACCAGCGGCAATAACGATATTTTTCATTTTAAATAATCTGTCTAAAGTCAAAAGTCTAAGGTCTCACTCCATCCTCGCCCCGTCATCGGGCTTGACCCAGAACACCTGGAAGGTCTTTTCGTACTCGGGGAACTGGGCCAGGTAGCGCTCGGTCAGCTTCGTCTCTATCTCCTCCTTATAGGCAGGGTCAACCAAGGCAATGCAGGCACCCTTAAAGCCTGCTCCGGAGAAACGGCCTCCCCAGACGCCGGGCAGCTCACGCATAATCTCGTAGATGGCAATCAGCTCAGGCGAGCCGCACTCATAGTTGTGGATGCTCGACTCACAACTGTCGAACGACAGCTTGCCAAACAGCTTCAAGTTACCCGTCTCCCATGCCGTAACACCCTGACGCACACGGCGGTACTCAGAGTAGAAATGCTCTGCACGACGGGCAAAGCGTGCCGGCATGGCTATGCGTGTCTTCTCGAACGTAGCCTTCGGTATGTCGCGCAAAAAAGTCTTGTCAAACGTCTTCAGCGGCTGCTCCGTGTAGGCCAGCATGTTCCATGCGGCCGTCTTACACTCAAACACCCTGAGGTTATAGTCAGAGTTCACCAGCGACCGCGTCAGTCCGCTGAAGAAGATGCCTATTTCAAAGTCCGGCATGTCCGGGTTACGCTTAATGATGCGCCATTCGTTAGAGTCGCAGTCCAAGAAGAGCAGGCCGTCCTTCTTTCCTAAGGCGATGCAGGCCTGGTCCAGCAGACCATTGTTCAGCCCGATGTATTCACGCTCAGCCTCAGAGGCTATCTGCACCACCTCAAACGGCTGCAGCGTCATGCCGTTGGCCTTGGCAAAAGCCATCACGTAGGCAATGAGCACGGCAGCACTCGAACTCAGGCCACCCACGGGCAGCGAACCCTGAATGACGCCCTCTATGCCTTTTGTCAGTTCAAAACGCTTGCGCAGGGCATACTTGGCACCACGGGCATAGTCGCCCCAGTGGTGTTCCTTCACCTGCGAAGGAGCCTGAATGTCGAACTCCACGTCGCCCTCAAAGGTTCTCGACTGGAGCTTCACCATGCTGTCGTCCCTGACATTAAACCAGAGGTCAACACCTTTATTAATAGCAAATCCCGTCACCAGTCCATGCTGATGGTCCACGTGAGCTCCTAACGGACACACACGGTACGGAGAAAAAATATGATACTGATAATCCATCTTTAACACAAATTTGGTGCAAAGATACGAATAATTCTTAATTCATAATTCATAATTAATAATTATTTTATATATTTGCAACCATAAATCGTAAAAAACGAAATTATATGAGCAGTAAGGAATGCATAGAAAAACTGTCTAAAGTCTTGTTTTGGGACATCGACATGAGGGAAGCAGACTTAGATAAGTATCCCTCCCAATACATTCAGCGCGTTCTGGAGTATGGAAGCCTGGAAGATTGGAGGCTCATTCGTTCCTATTATGGACTGGATAAAATCGTAGAAGTTTGCAAACGACTCAGGACACTCGACCCCATCTGCCTTTCCTACATTTGCGCAATTTCGGACACCAAAAAAGAAGAATATAGATGCTTTCACTTCACACAGTCGTTCCCGACACATTGGAACTCATGAAAAGGCTTATGGCTGAGCCTTTGTTCAGCAAACTCCGACTCGTTGGGGGCACGTCGTTGGCATTACAATTTGGACATCGGCAGAGTATAGACCTTGACATGTTCGGAGAATTGTCCGATGATGATGAGGCAATAGACAAAACCATCAAAGGCATTGCAAAAAGTATTACAGTCCTCAAAGACTCCCCCCACATCAAGATATACGATTTGGATGGTGTGAAAGTTGACTTCGTTGATTATTCGCGCTATCCATGGATTGATGATGCCATCATTGAAGACGGACTTCGCTTAGCTTCTCCGAAAGATATTGCTGCCATGAAGGTAAACGCCATTATGGGACGTGGTTCACGCAAGGACTTTATCGATTTATATTTTCTTCTTCAGCATTACAGCATTCAAGAGATTCTGAGCTTCTACAAAATGAAATACCCCGAACACAACCTCTTTCGTGCATTGATGAGTCTGTCGTATTTCGAAGATGCAGAGATGCAACAGATGCCAACAATGTTTGCTTCCACCAGCTGGGAAGAAATGAAAAGCACTATTCTTCAGCAAGTCAAAAAATTATAATGCTCATCGTAAAAATAGTTACATATTAAACAGAGAACAAGATGGATATTACAGAAAGATTCTTAAACTACACCAAGTTCGACACGCAGTCGTCAGAAGAGAGCGAGAGCGTGCCCAGTACCGCCAAACAACTCATCTTTGCCGAATACCTTAGGAAGGAACTCGAACAGGAGGGCCTGCAGGACGTGGAGATGGACGAAAAAGGCTACATCTACGCCACGCTGCCCTCGAACGTGAAGGGCGAAGTGCCCGTCATCGGCTTTATTTCCCACTACGACACCAGCCCCGACTGCTCAGGTGCCAATATTCACCCGCAGATTATCCGCAACTACGACGGGTCGGACATCCTTCTCAGCGAAGGCATCGTCAGTAGTCCCACCAAGTTCCCCGAACTGCTGCAGCACGTGGGCGAAGACCTCATCGTTACCGACGGCCACACACTCTTGGGAGCCGACGACAAGGCCGGCATCGCCGAGATAGTACAGGCTATGGTATGGCTGCAACAGCACCCCGAGGTGAAACACGGCAAGATTCGCGTAGCCTTCAACCCCGACGAGGAAATCGGCATGGGTGCCCACCACTTCAACGTAGAGAAGTTCGGCTGCCAGTGGGCCTACACCATGGACGGCGGCGACGTGGGCGAGCTGGAGTTTGAGAACTTCAACGCTGCCTCGGCCAAGGTCACCATCAAGGGCATCAGCGTACATCCGGGCTACGCCAAGGGTAAGATGGTCAATGCCAACGCCCTGGCTGCCGAGTTTGCCAACATGCTGCCCGCCGACGAGACACCCGAGACCACCGAGGGCTATCAGGGCTTCTACCACCTGCTGGGCATTCAGTCGAACATCGAACAGGCCAAGCTGTCGTACATCATCCGCGACCACGACCGCGACCGCTTCGAGGACCGCAAGCGTTTCATTCAGCGCTGTGCCGAGCAGATGAACCAGAAGTACGGCGAGGGCACTGTCAGCTGCGACGTGAAGGACCAGTACTACAACATGAAGGAAAAGATTGACCCGCAGATGCACGTCATCGACCTCGTGCTGAAGGCCATGCAGGAGAGCGGCGTTGCCCCGATGGTGCGCCCCATTCGCGGCGGCACGGACGGTGCACAGCTCTCGTTCAAGGGTCTGCCCTGCCCCAACATCTTTGCGGGCGGCATCAACTTCCACGGCCCTTACGAGTTCGTCAGCATCCAGTCCATGCAGAAGGCCATGCAGGTCATCATCAAGATTTGCGAGCTGACAGCGGCGTATAACGACTGACCTCGCACCTCGAAAAAACAGCCGAAAGTTTTGGACTTTCGGCTTTTTTGTTTACCTTTGCATCGCGGAACTTCCGTCACGGAAAGTCCGTCACGGAGTTTACACGATAAAACAATCATTATGGCAAAGAAAAACTTAAAGCTACGGAACCCCTTTGTACTGGCAGAATACGCTGGTCCTGAGTATTTTTGCGACAGAACGGAAGAGACTGAAGAGCTGATAGCCAATCTGCAAAACGGACGTAATACCACCTTATTATCACCACGCAGAATAGGCAAAACAGGGCTCATCAAGAATGCTTTTTACCACATTCAGCAACAAAAAAAGGATGCCATTTGCATCTATATCAACATCTTTTCCACCAAGAACCAACATGATTTCGTACAACTGTTAGGAACGGCATCGTTTTCCTGACCGACAACCAGTTCTCGTTGCTCAAAGCCATTGCCAAGGCAGACCGGGTAGTGAGCCCCCAAAGCAACGAGTTTATTAGGCAATACAATCTGCCAAGCGCCAGCAGCGTGAAGACCGCCCTGACCGTCCTGGTCGATAAAGACCTGGTGTATCATGACGACAGCGGCTACACGGTCTATGACCGCTTCCTGAACCTCTGGCTGAAGCAGTTAGTGTGAAACTTGCACTCGAAAGAAAAAATAAATGAATTTATTTTGTTCTTTTCCCGCTTATTCGTATCTTTGCAGCGATGTACGAAAAAGAGATTACAAGATACGAGCACTTGCGGCAAAAATACCAGCAACAGGTGGTGGAGAAGATGAGCCGGCAGCAATGGATGGAGTACAACGAGATTCTGTTCTCCGCCCACTCCTGTGCCATCGAGGGCAACACGTTCTCCGTTGACGACACACGCATACTGCGTGAGCACGGCCTCGGCATGGTGCCTGTGGGACGCTCGCTGTTGGAATGTACAGAAATGGCTGACCACTTCCGTGCCTTCGACTACATGACGTCCATGCTGCATCACCCCTTCGACGAACAGCTACTCAAAGAAGTGAACCGCCTCGTCACTGAACATACCTTAACCTATAAAGCTCCGGGTGCCATAGCAGGCGAATATACAACTGAGGACATGGCAGCCGGTGACACCGTGTTTGGCGACCACGAACAGTTAGTGGCCAGAGTGCCTGCACTCATGTCACAGACAGAGAAAGCCATTAGCAAAGGACATCACCCCATGGTGGTGGCAGCCCGTTGGCACGGCTACTTCGAATACCTGCACCCATTCCGCGACGGCAACGGACGGACTGGCCGTCTCATGTCGAACTTCCTTCTGTTGCGTGCAGGCCACCCGATGCTAATCATTGAGCTAAAGGACCGCAGTAAGTACATCGCAGCCCTCAAGCAGATACGATCCGAGGGAACCGACGAGCACCTCGTCAACTTCTTCTTCACCAAAGCCACAGAGCGCATGGAGTCGGAAATGACGCAGAAGAAACAGTCACCTCCTTCTCTGTTCCTATTCTAACACCGCCCTTTTTCGCCCGAAAATGTCCAGTTATTGATTATATATCCGTCCTGCACGGACACAGGTAGGTACGACTTCTGGGACAGACCGCTCTGATGGTGGTCTGACTGTAACTGCAGATAATCTTCTTTGGTCATAATACAATAACAGTTGTAGTTGGGTGCACGATTGCAACTGCAAAGGTACAACAAAACTACAACTGCTACAACGTGTATTTCAACGAATGCTTACTAATCTTCTTTGGTCATAATTGTAACACTTGTAGTTTATCGAATGCTTACCGTGTATTTCAACGAATGCTTACACAAACAGTTAGTGTGAAGGAAGAAAAAACCGCCGACCCTCACGGGCCGGCGGCAACAAAACTAATTATTACTTTAACTAATAATAAGCCCGCTATAAAAGCGGTGCTATTAAAACAAAATTTACTAACATCCGCCTCACGGCGTTTTATCGTACATGCTCTTGGCCGTCAGCATTCCGGCCAGGAGCTCAAATGATCACCAGGTGAAGTTTCCCTCCCTTTTGACCCCCTCTGACTCCCCCTGTAGGGGGAGGACAGAATGTGTGCATGCCCTTGCGTGGTAATCGTCCCCCTGACTCCCCCTGTAGGGGGAGGACAGAATGTGTGCATGCCCTTGCGTGGTAATCGTTCCTCTGACTCCCCCTGTAGGGGGAGGACAGAATGTGTGTATGCCCTTGCGTGGTAATCGTCCCCCTCCTACAGGAGGGGATAGGGGAGGTCACTTCGGACTTAATTTTGCTGATTATATTGCAGTTCACGGAGGTGGGAAACTTTTAGTTACCAGTCTTCTTCCTCCTCGTCCTCTTCGTCAGAATCCAACTTTCCGTTCTCTCCACGACGTTCATAACGGGGAGCGTATCCACCACCGACCTCTTTCCCACTAAGAGGCAGGAGCAGATTGATGGAGTCCATGCTCACCATGTACATTTCCGGGTTCTTATATGCTTTTTTCATAACTTGTCCTTTTTAATTATTTCTACATAACCCCCAAATCCTCCCCCTAAACAGGGGGAGTCAGAGGGGGGCTTTTTACTTAATCACGACCTTTTTACCGTTCACGATGTACAGGCCCTTCGTAGGCTGAGCCACGCGGCGACCGTCCAGAGTATAGCATCCCTCAACGCTCAACGCTCCGCGCTCAACGCTGTTGATGCCCGTCGTGTCCTCACCATCGAAGCCTAAGAACGGAGCGGCACTCTCAGACTCAAGATAAGCCTTACCCTTAGACAGCGTTCCTTCTGCAGAAAGCTTGTAGAAACCAACCTTATCGTCAACCTTGTTCAGCACATAAATCTTACCATTTCCTGAAAGGTCAGCCGTAGCAAGCTTCAGGTCATTGTCCGTCAGACGGTCAGCCGACTCAATCACCTTACCCGAGTAAGTACCAGCCTCGCCCTTCAGGAGCACAGCCTCGCCGGCAGGAACTGTCTTGCTGCTAACCTCAGTCAGCTCTACTTCACTATTCGTATCGTTCACCTTAGCGGTGTAAACAGTCAAGTTAGTCTCCTCAGAGAAGTCAACAGCCTCAGCGCTGCCAAACGTAGCATAACCCAGCTCGCTAATGGTTACAACAGTCGTCTTGTCTTCATCTTTCTCGTAGAGATAGACATCAGCCTGTGGCTTATCTTCAAGGTAGCAAGCGAACAGGGTGCTTGAACTATTATACTGCATCCAGCAATGTGTATTCGTTCCCTGTGCTTTTATCGTGGCAACACCTTCGGCAAACTCAATGGTCCACTTACCATTATCGTCAAGAGTCTCCTCTGTTTTCAAATAATTGCTTCCGCTGCTGGCTGCATACAAATAGCCACCTTTTGTTTCATCAAATATAGCATAGAGACCATCATCTGCAGGAATGCTGATGACAAACTCACGTACATCAGCACTACTTACCTGTGCCTTATCACCTTCTACTTTTATTGCAACAGCAGCACGGTTGTTGGGGTTTTGTCCACCCATAGCGTATGCATTACCTTCAGCATCAGCCTCGCTTGCTATGATGTAGTGCTTACCCGGCGTAATAGTCGAAGCCAGCGTGTAAGTAGCACCCTCAAACGGAGCTTCGTAGGCTGCCTGAGTAATGGTAATCAGGTCGGAACATACCTCGTTTGTCTCAGCATCAAAGCAAAGTTTCAGGTAAGCCTTACGCTCGGCACCATCGTTAGGAGTAACAACATAATAAAGGTTATTATCGTTATTGAGATCTGCCAAAATCCAATCGTATTCAGCAGCTGTTGTACCATCAGACTCAACCCATTTAACCTCAACTCCTTCGGCGTCAACATTCTTATAAGTAACGACAATCACGCCATCACCACCGTCAGCATCCACCTCAGCAGAAGTAGAAGCAACAGAAATTGAAGGAGTATTGTCAGGCTTGGCTAACTTGATATTGCCCAAAGCCACGTTACCGTTGCTCTTTTCTGTATATATCCACTTAATATAGCGAACATCAGCAGCCAGGTTGTCAAACTTTTCTGACTGTGTAGCACCAAGTTCTGTATAGCTTTCTAAGTCTGTGAACGTTACACCATCAACAGATGTTTGTACCGTAAACGTTCCACCAGAGAAGCCGTTACCCTTGATGTCAAAAGTCAAAGTTCCAGGAGTTTCGTTGAACTGAAGCAGCAAATAGTCACCAGTACCGTCGAACTTCAGTTTCGGAGAGTTGTTATAATCACCAAGGCCCTCAGCACTCAAACCCGAAGTACTTTCAATGTCCGAACTACCACCATCAAACTCGAAAGGCAACTCAGCATAGTCATTTACTGGTGCAGCCTGAGTAATGGTTACAGCCTTGTCCTCTGCTCCTTCATACTTCAACGTCATAACAGCCGAACGTGCGGTCGTATTTGTGTTAACAGAAGTTACAAACGTAACCTTTTCATCTGTAACCTGAATATCAGAAATCCAGTTTTCAGAAACGACAGCCGTAAGAGTCGTACCTTCTACGGGATGTTCAACCTTATAGGCAATCTCACCTGACGTTGCATTGGCAGCAAGTTTTACATTATCAATAGAAGTAATAACAGGACTTGCAGCAGGTCTTTCTAACGAAACGAGCTGATTACCTTGTGCAAATTCATAAGTATTGCCATACTTCGTCAAATCACCATAGACCACAACAATGTCACCTACCTGGATGTCATTAGCAGAAGTAAAGTCATCGCCATCATAGCTCTTACCACGGTAAGCTTGTAGCTGGTCAGATGTCGTCAATCCGTCAGCAGAAATGTTATAAGAGATGTTGCCATATTGAGAATTATACGCCGTAACAATCTCAGATACAATACCAGTTGCATAAACACCAGCCACACCACTATTTGCATCAATAGCAGCGCGAGCCTCAGCTACGGTATAAGGTTTGTTCTCTGAACCAGGTTGATTCGGGTCAGAGTTAGTAACAGTAAGTTCGTAAGTAGCAGAAGAAGACTTATATTCTCCCTCAACACCAGCGTAAGAAGCAGTAATTGTTGTCGTTCCTGCTGCAACAAGCGTCACAGCACCATTTGCATCGATCGTTGCGACACTCTCGTTACTTGATGTCCAAGTAACCGTAGCCCCTTCAATAATCGTTTCACCAGCCTTAACTGTAGCAGAAAGTGAACCTGCTGCTGTGCCAGTGTAAACATCAGTTTTCGTAATTCCTGAAGCATCAATCGTCACACTTGTTGCAGCTGCCGTTTGAGAGCCAGATGATGTTTCCCAAACAATTGAAACACTTGTAAGATACATAGCTCCACTGGCGGAACGGAAACCTATATATTCATAATCACCAGTGACAGTAAGTTCTGTGGAAGTGCCATACACAATAGTTCCTAATAAAGTTCCTTGCTTTGATGTGTCATATAAATCTGCAGCTACTGAGTACGCAGAATTCTTTCCATAAACATTAAGTGTACGACCACTTTGTGTATTACTATTCCAAGTTACAGTAATCTTTTTTACTTTTCCGCCTGATGCTGTTGTAACAATACCTGAATTGTTGTTGCTCGATCGAAGCTGAATGGAACTATTACCGCCAGCACTCTGGCCTGCATAAACAGCATCTGAATTGGAGGTTTTTCCTGTCCATTCTGTGTAAGATGTTCCAGTAACTCCAGTTAGTCCCTGATTCAACACGTCGGTTACATCCTCCGCCCACACACTACTGCTCCCCACTATCAGGGCGAATAGCAGGAGCATTGTTTTGAGTAAATGTCTTTTTTTCATTGTTGTTGAAATTAAGTTATTATTTTTTGTTGTTATTATATATTGTCTTATTACGTATTTCCTTCCTTAGTGCATCGTGGTGTCCTTATGCGGACCGAGTGTGAGACACGACGTCGTTCTGTCGGATTTCCGAATCCGACAGCCGTGAGTATAAGGACATCTTTGACGCTACCGTTTCTATATGCTAAATCCGTGAACATCCGTGTGCCCCCGTGGCCATACGAAAAAACTTTATGCATCAAAGTCTTTAAGTCCTGTAGTCCGTTGCTAATATATGGCAACTGACGGACACGGAATTTCACGGTTTCCTTTACGGTTTTGGCAGCACCGTGTTAGTCCGTACAACATCTTTGACGCTACCGTTTCTATATGCTAAATCCGTGAACATCCGTGTGCCCCCGTGGCCATACGAAAAAACTTTATGCATCAAAGTCCTTAAGTCCTGTAGTCCGTTGCTAATATATGGCAACTGACGAGAAAAGTGCCGTATTACAGTCAGAAAAGTGCCGTTTCTCTATGCTAAACATGCCACTTACGTTTCTAAGTACGGCACTTACGATGCCAAGTGACGTACTTACAAGTCGTAATCACCCCGTTTAGCTGTAAGCCTCCCCCAGTCGGGGGGGAGGTTTGGAGGGGGCTGCCCAACACCTACCTCAAAGAGGCTGAAACCCCTATACAGACAGGCGTTTCGCGACGGTAGGTGTTACTCAAACACCTACCTATCACCTACCTATCACCTACCTCAGACCTACCTATGTTCAGAATATAAGCGATTAGTGGTGCAGACTTTGTAGTTCATAATGAAATACCTAACTTTTCAAAAAGGTCTTCGGCTGAGTCATATTGATTTACCCTGCCCTGCTCCACGTCGTCCATTGCCTCTTTAAAACTTTGGGTTCTCGTTACGTTTAGTTCTCTGGACTCAGAATTTCTTTGTACCTTCACCGATGCAACACCCTGCAACATCTTGCAAATCTGCTTTACCTTATTAACAAGGCTCTCGTCTGGTACTTGTAATACTATTGTAGCCATACTCTTTTCGTTTTCTGCTGGCAAATTTACAACAAATTTCCGACATAAAGAAGAGAAAACAGAACTTTTTGCGTTCCTCCCTCCTCCCTCCTCATTTCTCATTCTTCATTTCTCATTCCGAGCGAATGAGGTCTGAGGTAGGTGTCAGGTAGGTGTTTGGGCAACACCTACCGTGCCGCAAACCCTGTCCACATCGGCCTTTCAGCACGATGGAGGTAGGTGGGTAGGTGTTTTTATTCGTCGTGTCTCAATAAGTCATAGAACGCATCCGTTCTTCTTAAGACTCGCTTCGCTCATATAAGCGTCACAAGTGCCAAGCGCGAGGCATCGCCTCAAAGTCGATTTAGCGAGGCATCGCCTCAATGAACGCATTGTTAAGGAGCCGTCTTCGAGGCCCTCCCTTATCCCCCTCCCTTTTCGGGGAGGGCCGGGGTGAGGCCTCTCCCTTTTCCTTACGGAGAAATGGGAGTCCCCTTACGGAGGACTCATACTCCTCTTACGGAGGACTCCCATTCTTTCTTATTATTTCAAGAAGGCCTTACCAAGATTCGTTCGAATCTCCGTTGTCGTAGAACTGAGAAGCATCACCTTGCGAGCCGTTCATATATCCTTGACCAAAGCCAGTACCATCACCGGAACCAGCCAGTATAGTAGAGTTTGTCTGCATCATTACTACTTGCATCTCAGGATTTATATATTCTTTTTTCATTGTCTTATTTCCTTTCTATTTAATCTCACACAGAAATCACAGATAACACAGAAACTAATCTGTTCAATCCGTAATATCCGTGTTCGGTTATACGTTATTAATATTACTTGATTATCACTTTGAGCTACGCTCGAGCTCGCTCACGCTCGATAAAGCATGAGCAAGCTCTGCTTTATTCTCACTTAATCACGACCTTTTTACCGTTAATGATATACAGACCCTTAGTAGGCTCAGCTACGCGGCGGCCATCCAGCGTGTAGTACTGGTTATCATTGATTGTACGCTCAATGCTCTGGATAGCTGTTGTTCCTTCACCCCAATCCATGCTCAATTCGGGAGCACCTCCTGCCAATGGGTCTTTATCACAATGGAGGTAAGCCTTACTTACGCTAACGGCACTTGGATCAGGACCGATGCGATACCATTTACCATCAGAGAGTACATAGTCATATGCATTAGAACCACCTACCGGCGTAACGCCATCACCAGCTTTCAACAGGTTGGTCGTCGGAGCGGTTGCAGGTCCAACAACAGGAACAGTATAAGGCGTTGAGGCAGTACCTCTCAGCAGCAACGGAGTTCCAGCAGGGACAGCGCCCACCTCTGCCAATGTTACAACACCATTAGCAGCAGCAGTAGCAACAAAAGCATCTAAACCTGCAATACCCTCAAAATCAAGGTTACATGTTGTAACATAGGTTGTAACTGCCTTTGCTGGAGTTATTGTAACATTAGATGGTAGTTCATTAAAATATATCTTTACATTATTATGACCTGTAGTAGCACCTATGACAGCCGTAACAGGGGATGTCCCAAATGTTGGAACGATAATTACTGTTTTTTCAGATGCACCTGCAGATGCATTCGTCCAGCTACTATTGGCCAGTGCTGTTGCATAACCATCAGTGGTTGCCGTAAAAACAATCGCTTTTATCTCTACCCCTGAAGCCGGAGTAATCGTTAATTCATTTTTTGCATAGAAACGTGTAGATGATTGGGCTGTGGGAATATAATTGTTTACGCCAGTAGAACTGCTACCCTTTTCATTCTTCATTGTGACGTAAGAGTTTGACCACTGTATAAGATCCGCTGTCGGTGCCGGATTTGAAACATATGAGTTTGTAGCTAAATTCCAAGAAAAATCGTTCTCACCTTCTATAACATAGAATGTTGCTTCTTTTATTGCACTTTCAACGCCATTATTGTCAACGGCAATAGCCTTGATTGTCGTTGTCGTATTGATAGTTATTGGCTCAGTATATTCCGTACCAACACTATTTGCAAAACTGGGATCGGCTCCATTTAAAGTATACATAATTAAGGTGGCATCATCTTGTTCCAAGGTAACAGTGGACCCTGGACCAACAATACCACCATTGGGATTCATTGTTGGAGAATCTGGGCGAATTAATGTATAATTTGCAAAAGTTACAGCACTTTTATTTCCCTCTACGTCCACAGCAATCATCTTCAGGGTAACATCATCAGTAATAGTAATACCATTAATATTATCATCGTAGGTTTGGGAAGTTCCGACAGGATCCAAATTGCTGTCACAGTCAGGATCAGTATTATCAGTTGTGAAGAAATAAAGATAGTCATCATTGTAATTAGAAACAGTAACTTGTGTTCCATAAGCGACTTCACCACCAGTATTACTAAAAGTCGGGGCTGTGACGCTAGTTGCTTTATATCCCGTCAATACAATATTATCAAGGCGAACGTTATCGCTGGTTGTCGTTTCAAATTTGATTGTTATCGAGGTCATACTCGATGTAATTCCGGTGAAGGTTGTTGTTTGCTGGCCTGCTGTACTAGGCTTAAGTTCTTGTCCACCACTTACACCTGTCGTAGTACTAGAAACTTTAAGTTTTTTCGCATTCTGATAATAAGATAGAGTTAATGTCCCTTCAATATTATCAAGAGGGATGGTTGCCGTAAATGAACCACCAGTTGTCCTGGCAACTAAAAGCTCTGGAGCTGATCCGCCTGCAGAATTTTCATTATAAATTTTAGTATAAGCAGTCTTTTCTTTTCCGCTTTGCGTGTAAGTACCATTTGTACAAGCGTAAGTAAGCCCACTACTAGCATTCAGTGAAGTACCGGTATGTGGTAATAAAATGGTTCCTTCTGGGATATCATCAGCCGAATAACCAGAAAAGTTTTCACTCCAGATAGTCACCTGCCCCCACGCACTACTCATTCCCACTATCAGGGCGCATAGCAGGAGCATTGTTTTGAGTAAAAATGTTTTTTTCATAATTGATGTAATTAAGTTATTATTATTGTTATTATATATTGTCTTTACTGTTGTTTTCTATTTAGGGGCATCATGAGCGCAAGGCAGATGCGGAAGAAAGAATTTTCACGCGCCGTCCCTCGCGCGTACATTATTATTATAGTTCTCGTCAGAAGCATGGGGCGATGTGCCTCTTCCGTTTTATTCTTTATAATTCCTTATTCACGTTACATTTCCAAAGCATCACTCCCACCCTTGTGGGAATAAAAAGAGAGTAACCTCACAGGGGGCAAAGTCCCCCCGTGAGGTCGAGTATTTACCAGTCTTCGCCGTCTTCTTCGTTGTCGTACCAGCTATCTGCACAGGCTTCATCCGGCGATTTTGTTCCATTACCGAAGTCAGAGCCTGCGATTACTGACATTGTTTCCATTTTCACCACAACCATTTGTGGATTGATATATTCTTTTTTCATAATGCTTTGCATTTTATTTGGAGCCTCCCCCGCCCCTCCCAAGGAGGGGAGATAGGCAGGGGTAAGGCGACTGTTATTTATTTAATGATTACTTTTCGTCCATTCACAATGTAGAGTCCCTTAGTAGGCTGAGCCACGCGGCGACCATCCAGTGTATAGCATCCTTCAACGCTCAACGCTCCGCGCTCAACGCTGTTGATGCCCGTTGTACCCTCACCCCAGTCAATGCTCAGGGCAGGAGCTCCTTCAGAAGCCACAGTCGGGTCACTCTCACAATGCAGATAAGCCTTGCCTACAGCAACAGTACCTTCTTCTGAACGATAGAACTTACCGTCAGACCAGAGAATGAAGTCGAACTTTTTATCACCACCCATTATTGTCGTGCCGTCGCCAGCTACGAGCATATTAGTCTCAGGAGCAGTAGCAGTTTCTGCCATCGGAATAGTATATTCAGTATTGGCAGTACCCTTCAGCAACAGCGGAGTGTTAGCAGGCACTGCCTCAACAGCCTCCAATGTAACCGTGTTGTTAGCAGCACCTGTTACAACGTAAGCCTTCAAGCCTTCTACACTCGAGAAGTCCAAAGCCTGAGTGGTCACGTATGTTGATGCAGCGTGGGCAGGCTTAATAGTGACGTTTGAAAGAGTAACCATAATTTTACCCCATCCAGTATCTCCACTATTCTGATTAGAGGAAATTTCAATCATTGCAGGTTTACCCGTGGTTATCGTGATAGAAGCAGGTGATGAGGCATTATATTTAGGCATTAACGTAGGAGAGTTTTGCTCTTCCCCGTTCACATATACCTTTATTTTACGATCAGTACTTAATGAAGAGCCTCTATCATTAATAAGCGTGATACTTACAGCTTCATTTACAAAGAAATAGATACGGGTTTTTCCCAAAGCCACACGGGCATCTACATCCCTATCCTCTGTTTCTTTCAACTGACGGTTAATAACCCATGCATAATAGGTTTTACCATTATTAGTATCAAGATAAGTATTACCCGACTTTATCCACGATTCCGTTCCGTCAAATTGTACACCCGTTCCACTATAAGGAGTGACTTCCTCAATGCTTACAGTATATGTAGCAGTAGTAGTACCGTCTTCAGCAGTAACCACAATCTTTGTAGCATCTGTTGTATCATAAGTGGCATCTACGGATGTCTCTGCAGAAGCAAATGTAGGTGCAGTTGTACCAGCCAGATAATAAACCTTAACAGTCTTTGCTGATTCATCGATAAAGGCATTGAAACCATTAGAGTATTTTGCCTCATAGAGCTTACACGCGTCGCTGGCTGTTACGGTTATTGTCAGCACATCAGATGTTGCATTTCCCTGAGAGTTAGTTGCAACAGCATAGTAATAGAATGTACCAGGAGTTGTTGTTGCAGGGCTATAGGTCTCGTTGGTTTCGCCATCAATAGCTGTGCCACCTTCGTTGCTGGCTGACATATTACTGTACCACTGAACAGTAGGAGCAGGATTGCCTTCAACAGTTGCCGTAAGTGTAACAACTGCACCCTTTGCTACAGTTGTTGCGCTGGCAGCAATAGAGATAGTAGGAACTGCGGCAGCAGAAATTTGAATTTCTACAACGTCGGAATCAGTAGAACCATTACCGTCAGTCACACGGCAGAAGTAGAAACCTGCTTCCGTTGGGGTGAAAGAGGCATTCGTAGCTGCTGTAATAGCTTCAGCATTCGTCTTTTCTGCGTCATCACAAGCATACCACTGATAAGAAAGATTTCCAGCAGAAGCCGTGGCTTCCACAGTCAGAGGAGTAATTGTTTCTCCTGTTAAATAGCTGGCACCTTCAGGCTGGGTGGTGATAGTGGGAGCTGTAGCAGGAGCAGGAGTAGTAATAGTGATGCTTGTCATTTTCTTTTGTTTACTTCCAATATACAAAGTCACATTACTATTTTCGAGCCCTTCAATTGTAAAACCTCCATTTGCAGATGCTTGCATGCGATCAACAGGGGTTCCATCAACTCCATCTTTATAAGAATAATACCACTTAGTATCATCTCCTGTAGTCGTAACTGTTATTTTTCCATTTACATTTACTAATGGTATAGCCATATAATAGTTTACTATAACACCACTTACACTTATATTGTTGCCTGTAAAGGTAAGTGTACCATTATCACTACTACCAGAACCCACCTCCACTGTAAGGTCCGAACTCTTATATCCTTTAAAAGAAAGAACGGTTCCTTTAATTGTTCTTGTAGCTTCTGTTGTACTTGATGTAAGAATGTTCTCCGTTATCCAACCATCATCCGTAGAAAAATTTGTGGTGAATAGAGTCACATCATCCTGTCCCCATAGATTAGTAGCACTCCCCACTAACATAACCGTCAGCAGGAGCAACGTTTTTAGTAATTTGTTCTTTTTCATCATTGTTTTGCTTTAATTTAGTTAATATTACTGTTATTAATTGTCTCTATGACACAAAGCACGAATCCCTTTTTGTTCATCGTTCTTTTGCGGTCCTCGCCGTCCCTCGCGCGAACCTTAATATATATATACGTAAGAAGCGTGGAACTGTATGTCCACATCTTCAAGGTGAGGGTCGTAGGATTACCCAAGAAAGTAAAGATGATACACAAACTTCAGCTCCACGCCGAGCGTGGAAGCATTTACGTCTGACTTCTACTTTCTTGGGCTGCCAGTGTAGCTACACTGACCCAACAATCTGCAATAATTGAAAATTTCCTACGTTTTCACCTTGCAAGAAAGAGCATAACGCTTCTGTTTTACCAAAATGTCACCACACAGCATACACCATATGGCGCTGCAAAGTTACAAAATTGTTACGACTTTACCAAACAATTAGCTAAAAAACTTGAAAAACTTACGTAAACGTTATTTAGCTGGAAATGAGAAATGAGGAATGAGGAATCTATTTCGTTAGGAAAGTCGAGAGTTCGTTGAACCGAGCTAAAATCAACTCAATATCTGGATTTGTTTTCTCAACTATGATTGCACCAAAGTTTGGAGTATCGTCATCCATAACGTTCTCTATAGTACGAATGTCGTATAAATGACGATTTTTGTATGTGTTGAACCATCGAAGAAATAGACGAAAACGAGATTCCTGCATCCCGTCGCCTGTTTCGCAAATGTATAGCAAAACGCTCTTGTTTGAAAGAAAGAATTCTTCAATAATTGCCAATATTGTATCACGTAATTTTGTGTCACTTGGCGATGACAGACTATTGAGGTTCTGTATTCCAAATTCGAATGCAGTATAATTCAACAACTCAACATTCTGTTCGAAGGCAACTGCATACTTTACTCCGTAGTCGGTAACAAACAATAAATCCCCATCAATATCCTGCGAGACATAATAGGGAGAGAAAATGTTTAGGCGAGCTACATTAAATTCCATCATGCAAACTGCTCAACAGGAACTTCTTTTTCTAATTTGTTCTTTAGTCTTTCATTCATGGCTTTGGTTCTTGCCTGAAAGATCTGAACGGCTGCTCGCAGTTCATCATTTGTTCTTGGTCTGAATCTCTTATCCATTGTTATTATTTGTTGTTGCTGGCAAAGGTAAAAAGAATTAATCAATTTACCAAACAATTAGCTAAAAAACTGTAAAAACTTACGTAAACGTTATTTGGTTGGAAATGAGAAATGAGGAATGAGAAATGAGAAATTGAAATGAGGAATGAGGAAATGGTATTCGGGGGTGCGGGGATATCGTTTTGGGGGTATCGTTGTATTGCCGTTTACTAATCGTGCATGTTTTGAGCATGGCAGGCATCAACTATAACGATAGTGTCACCTGAAATAATGTAAGCGAAATACCATTTATTTGTATTGGCCATATAATACCCCTTCCAACGAGCTATAGAAGGTTGGCGTCTTGCAAGCGTACGTTCAATCATGTAAATTGAATCGAAAGCATCATCAGCATTTTTATGCATCAACTCCTCTGAATAAGTATGCTTGTATTTCCTTGATACATTACGATAAAAAGAGTTTATTTTATGAGCACATCGTTTCCTGATAATGTATTTCATAGCCTTGCATATTCATCACGAATGGTGTCGTGTACCATTATACGAGCATCTTCAATATCCATTGTCTCTAATTCATCAGCTGCCATTTCGTCTATCATTATATCTACATGTCGTTGTAGCCAACGGCTTATAGATTCAATATTTGTGAGATTGGGATCTATACGACGCAAAGTAGCATCATCAAGTTTTATATTGACTGTACACATAAATTCTTGTTTAATGAATATTTGACTGTGGTTCGTTTTTATTATCGACTGCAAAGTTACAAACTTATTGTGACTTTACCAAACAATTGGCTAAAAAACTTTAAAAACTTACGTAAACGTTATTTAGCTGAAAATGAGAAATGAGAAATGAGGAATGAGAAATGAGAAATTGAAATGAGAAATGAAGAAATGGTAATTAGCGCCCAATTATTTCATCCAAGACATCCATCGGAAGCCATTCGTTATGTCTAAACGCACGGGGTGGCATGTCTAAACGCACGGGATGGTTATGCCTCGAGCAGGGCATTGATGCTTTCCTGCTCGCCCACTACCCAGAGGATGTCACCGGCACGGAACTTGCGGGTGGGCTTGACGGGGGTGAGGTTCTCCTCGCCCTCCTCGATGCCTACCACCATGCAGCTGTAAACGGAACGGATGCCGCTGTTGACTATGGTCTTGCCGACGAAGGGGCTGTTAGGACTGAGCACCAGCTGGTGGAGCTTCATTTCACGCTGTTCGAAGTTCGGGTCAACGCCAAACACCTCCTTCTGAACCGCATTGCCAAAGGCGGCCAGCTGCGCGTCGGTGCCAATGGCCTGCACTTTGTCACCCGGGAAAATGAGGTAGTCGCCATCGGGGATGTTCAGGCGGTGGTTGGCACGCAGAATGCTGCTGATGTGGACACCATACTTAGTGCCCCACTCCAGCTGGCGCAGGGTGTGGCCCATCCAGCGGGTGTCCATGGGGATGTCGAAATCAGCCATGTGGATATCGCGGTCTAACAGGCGCCCCTCGTAGAGCGGACGCTTACGTCCGCTGACCTGTGCGGCAATGTCGCGTGAACGCAGGTTGTTGATGAACAGCCGTTCGAGCATGATGCTGTTATGCTTGATGCTGCGCGAGAACACCATGAGCAGCACCAGGCCAATGCCCAGCGTAAAGAGGATGGCCGGACCGAAGTCGCTCAGATAGTGACAGATGTAGAACACGAAGGCTACTGCCAACAGGACACGCACCAAGATGGTGAACAAGAGCGGGAAACGGTTGCGCCCGTTCTCCTTCCACAGGGCCTTGAACTCCTCGCTGCGGTTCTTCTTCATAACCATTGCGCGGAGGAACGGCGAGATGAAGAGAATGGTGAGCAGACCCGTGATGGCATTACCCACCCACTCGAACTTGCTCCACGGGGACAAGTGCTGCATGAGGGGCAACACGAAGGTAAACATGACGAAGACAACGGCCATGGACAGAATGGAATAGACCAGCGTGTTGAGTCCCATGGGCACCAGGAGGCCCTTCCACTTGTTGGTGGTGCCGGTCTTCGACTGGCTGAGGGAGAAATAGTTAAGCACACGTATGAGGCGCGTGGGCAGATGACGCTCAAGGGCTGCCGAAGCAGGCACGGAGAGACGAATCATGTAAGGGGTGAGGAACGTGGTGATGACCGACACGGCCACCACTACGGGATAGAGGAAATCGCTGATGACACCTAAGGAGAGGCCCAACGAGGCGATGATGAACGAGAACTCACCAATCTGCGCCATGGAGAAGCCGCAACGGATGGCCGACTTGAGCGACTCGCCACCGAGCATGAAGGCTATGGAGCCGAAGATGCTCTGACCAATGAGGATGGTGAGCACGAGGGCGGCAATGGGCAACGCATAGCTAACAAGGATGTTGGGGTCAACCAGCATGCCTACTGACACGAAGAAAATGGCACCGAAGAGGTTCTTCACCGGCTCGACCAGTTTCTCAATACGCTCTGCCTCAACGGTCTCAGCCAGGATGCTACCCATGATGAACGCGCCGAAAGCCGACGAAAAGCCCACCTTGGACGAGAACACCGCCATGGCACAGCAGAGGCCAAGCGAGACAACGAGCAGCACCTCGTTGTTGACCAGCAGACGCACCTTGCGAAGGAAAAGGGGAACGGCAAAGATGCCCACCACGAGCCAGAGGACGAGGAAAAAGACTATCTTCAGAACGGAGCCCAGCATCTGACCGCCGTCAGGATTATTGCCGCTGGCAATGGCCGAGAGCAGCACCATCATGACGATGGCGAGAATATCCTCGAGAATGAGCACGCTCATGACCATGCTGGCAAACTTCTGCTGCCGCAGGCCTAAGTCGTCGAAGGCCTTATATATAATAGTAGTAGAAGACATGGCCAGCATTCCGCCGAGGAAAATGCAGTCCATGCGCGACCACCCGAACGTATGGCCGGCCACCACGCCCAGCAAGGACATGGCAAAGATGATGCTGACGGTGGAGATGACGGGCGAGATGCCCATCTTGAGTATCTTCTTGAACGAGAAGTCAAGACCTAAGGAGAACAGCAGGAACATGACACCAATGTCAGCCCAAAGGTGGATGTTGGATATATCGGCCACCGAAGCGGTATAGGGCATGTGGGGCGACACGAGGAATCCCGCCACGATATAGCCTAACACGAGAGGCTGCTTGAGTTTCTTGAAAATGAGCGTCACAACGCCGGCTACCACCAGCATGAGCGCCAAGTCAACTATCATTGGTTGCAGTTCTGCCATACTTTTTAATTAGGAATTAGTACCATTGCACGGCGTTGGAGTAGCTGCTGCGCTTGTCGTATTTCAGCACGTCGGTGAGCGTGGCGGCGTTACAGCGGAAGGAGAAGTTGTAACTGGTATAGGGTGCCAGCACCACATTACACGACATGTTGAAGCAATGGAGGTCGCGCGACAGCGACACCTGCGTCATGGTAATCTTGTGGTTGTCGAAGTCGTAACCTGACGAGTATTGAATGTTCCAGCCGTCGGATATGCGGATGTTGCCGCTCACGTTGAGCGTCTGCGACCAGGAGTAAGGATAACGCATGGTGTTGTAGTTGAACTTACCGGAGCGGTTCTCCCTGACGCTGATACCGTAGCTGATGTGCATGGACCAGGGCAGGCTGAAGGCCATGTAGCCGTCTTCGTCGGTCTCGGCCTTGTCAGAGGGTTCTCGTTTGGCGGAATGCTTGGCACGCTCCATGTCGGTATCGATGTTGGTCTCCAGTCCGAACTCTTCATCGTCCTCCTCACGGCTATGGGGTTTCTTTTCCTTGTCGTCCTCTACTTTCTCACCACGAAGCCACTTGAAGAACTTGGCGATCTTCTCGTTGTTGAGTTCGTAGGCCAGGTTGTAGGACAACTGCTGGAAGCGTCCCCACTTACCCTTCTGCCAGTAAGTGACGCGCTCACTCTCACGAGGCGTGGCTCCCACGGAGTCGGCCTCATAGACATAGCTGGCGAACGACGTGGAGAGGTTGAGGGTGTAGCTCTTCGAGAGCTTGAGTCGCAATGACGTTGACAGCGGGCTCAGCGGCTGGCGTTCGGTGGCAAAGTTATACGACATGCCCAGACGCAACTCGTCGATGAGGCTGATTTTCTTGAATCCCGTAGAGTCCTTGTCGCTCCTGATTTTCATCTCCACATTATTAGAGAAGTCGAAGCTGACGCTTCCCGTCCTCGACTTGCTGAGCGGGGGGCTGAACAGCTGGCCCTCGTAGGGCGAATACTCTACCATCGACACATTACCGTCGGCATCGGTCTTCTGGTAATAGTCGAAATAGCCGTATCGCGACGTGCCGAAGTTAGGCGCATAGCTGAAGGTAACAGACGGGGAGAAGACGTGGCGGATGGCCACAATCTTGTCGCCGAAGATTTTGCGGTTTGGAATGAACATACCGTAGAGCTTGGTGTTCAGGTTCATGTTCAGGCTCCAGTCATAGACGTTATAGAAGCCTGTCACGGTGTCAACCTTCTCGGTCTGGGTGCTTTCGTTCCATGACTTCTTGCTACGGTTGAAGTACATACGGTCCTTGAACGTGAAGTTAGGCGTCACGTTGATGTAGTTGAACAGATTGAAGTTGGCCGCTATGGGCACCTCGTGGTAGATGGCATTCTTCCAGTCACGGTTCAGACGGGTGTGCAGAATCTTGTTCTCATGAGCCTTGACAGAGTTTTCCAACTGACCCTTATACTGCATGTAGATGCTCTCGTACCAGCGCTTGCCGCTGCTGCCCCTACGCTTCAGGGGATAGAAGCGTGAAACGGCGACGTTCAGACTCGGCAGGGTGACGGAAATGATGGAGTCGCGCATGTTCTGGTCGAAGTTGAACGTAGCACCCAGCGTCATGCCGATGCTGGAGAACTGCGTCTGATAGGAAACTGACGACGTTCGGGTACTCTGTGTCAGTGCCTGCGGGTTGTACATAGAGGTGAGGTTGCTGCTCTCATAGCCCGACGTAGCAAAGTTCACCTTTGCACTCAGCGTGCTGAAGGGGTTGGCCTTGGGGTCCTGCGTGTGGTTCCACACTATCTTGAAACTGGTGCGCTTCTCTTCGTCAATATTCTTGTCGCCTGTCTTGGTGCTCAGGTAACTTACCAACACCGAGCCGTGATACCTGTAACGCTTCTTGTAGTTAGAAGTTCCCGTGACACCCCACGAGCCCTTTGTGTAGATTTCGCCGATGAGCTTCAGGTCCATCTTGTCGCTGATGGCAAAGTAGTAGCCACCGTCACGCAGATAGAAGCCGCGAGAAGTCTCATCACCATAGGTAGGCATGATGAAACCGCTGGAGTAACTCTTGGTGAAGGGGAAGAAGCCGTAGGGAATGGCGAAGGGCAGCGGCACGTCGGCCACCACTAAATAAGCCGGGCCGAACACCACGTCCTTGCCTGGACGGACCTTGGCTCGCGAGAGAGCGAGATAGAAGTCAGGGTGGTCCTCGTCGCAGGTAGTGTAACGGCCGTGCTGCAGGAACAGTTCTCCGTTGGCACCACGCTTGGCCAGCTCGGACGTCAGGAAACCCTCGTCCTGCTGGGTATATACGCCGCTGATGAGACCTTTCTTTGTCTTGAAGTTAAAGGCTATGGTGTCGTTCTCGTAGGTGTCGCTACCCATTCTGAATACCGGTGTCCCCTTGACGACGCCAGTAGAGTCGGTCGTACCCGTGGCATGCACCTGATTAGAATCGAGGCTCATGTATATCTGGTCGCTCTCCAGGTTCATGTTCTCGTAATCCACCTTGGCCGAACCGAACAGATGTGCCGTATTCGTCTCTGCGTCGTAGGTCATCGAGTCAGCAGCCGAATAGGTTACAGGTGCCTCGATGCTGTTCTTGTGCTTACGGTTCAGACTGTCAAGCCGTAGGGAGTCGTCGATGGCCTTGTTGCGCTTATATATAAGGAGCTGCAACGAGTCCATCTTGGTGGTATCGGGCTCGTTGGACAAGGAGTCGGGGGTGGTGAGGGGTGAGTCAAGAGGCTCGGTGATGGGTGTCAGGTGTTGGATGACGGGTGAGTCAAGAGGTGCCACAGTATCAAGAACCGCCTCACGCTTTTGCACACCGGAAAAGCGTAAGGAGGGCAGTCCCGCCATCACAAAAATGAAGGCGAAGAGCAGTATAAATATGAGCGTTTTTCTTCTCACGGCTGCAAAGGTAATAATAATTTACGATTTACAATTTACGATTTACGTTTTTTTACTATTACCTTTTTACTTTTTTACCTTTTAACCCTTTCACCTTTTCGCCTTTTCACCCTTTCACCTTTCCTCAAACCTCTCTGCCCACGCCAAGAACTTCACGACACCCGCTTCGCCGAACTTGCGGAGCGACTGGGCAGCCTGTTCAATGGTCTTCTCACGGTCAGGACTCGACTTCGAGTAGAACTTGTCGGCATAGCAAATGACCTGCTCTTCCAGCGTCTCAGGCTCCCAACCGGGCAGACCAGTACCCGTGTGGCGCTCAGCAACGCGGGCAAGTGCCTCCACCCTATCAGCCGACAAGCCTGGCATGTCTAACTGGCGCAACATCTGCCCGCCTATCTGCCCATGACGGATGTAGGGCTCGGTGCCGTAGCAGTAAATGCCCGGGGCGTCGCAGCCAATAATACCAATGTCGTGCAGCATGGCCGCATCCTCCAAGAACTCACGGTCGAGGTTCATTTCTGGGTGGCGGTCAGCTATTTTGAGCGCCCTGTCAGCCACCTGCCGCGAATGTTTCAGCAACAGGCGACGCAGCTCATTGTCGTCTGGGTAATACTTATATATAATACTGAGGTAATCCATAGTATTACAAATCTCGCGTCAGCATCAGACGGTATTCAACGGGAGTCATGCCGAGCGCATCCTGGAAACGACGCTGCATCGTTCTCACATTGGCAAAGCCAGACTCTTCCGACACTACGGCAATAGTGTATTCGGGCTTTTCGCGCAACAGGCGCAGAGAGGTCATCAGCCGCAGGTTGTCAATATAGGCATCGGGCGTCCGATAGACAGCCATGTGGCGGAACAGCCGGTTCAGACGCTCCACGCTCACGCCCAGCATCTGAGCCAACGCAGCAGCATTGAAATCGGGGCTCTGATGCTCCTTCCCCTGTTCCAACCGCAATTCGAGGAGGGCAAGCAACTGGCCATCATCCTGTAGGTCGGCATTTCGCTGTCGCTCAATGTTCACCTGCATGATTTCGCGTGCTATCGCAGCACGGCGACGCAGTTCCATGTCCTCCTCCAAGCGTTCCGAAAGGTCAAGATTTCGACTGATGAGACGCATCATCTCATCTTTCAGCCGATCTATCTCTTTACGAAGAACAGCATTCTCTTCTTGCAACTTCTCAGCGTTCATACTCTTTTAATTTGAGATTTGATTGGTTTTGGTCTAAGGTCCAAGGGAACCGGTCTAAGGTCCAAGGGAGCCGGTCTAAGGTCCAAGGGAACCGGTCTAAGGTCTAAGGACTAAGGTCTAAGGGTTGAGTGTTGAGTGTTGAGTGTTGAGTGTTGAGCGTTGAGTGTTTGGGTTAACGTTCTTGCCTTGCAAGCGTCCTTCGGCCGAGCGAGCGTTATCGTTAGCGTTAGCGTTGACGTTGTCCTTTGACCTTTGACCTTAGTCCTTTGACCTTTGACCTTAGTCCTTTGACCTTTGACCTTTGACCTTCAATCAGCCTTCCCGCTCAATCCAGCCGAGGTTATCGCCACGACGAACCTTGGCACCCTGCTTGGCTGCAACTTCAACAAGCTTGCCGCCGAGGGCAGCTGGAATGGGAACAATCTCGCCCCACGGAGCCTGAATGTAACAGAAGGTGGCGCCCTCCTTATACTTCTGACCGATGAAGGGCTCGAGGCAGGGAGCGCACTCGCCTTCACCAGAGAACTCGTAATACACCTGTCCGGCTACGGGAGCTATCAGGGCATCGGCCTTGGCATGCTTGAAGGCGGCCAGTTCCTCGGGCTTCATCTTGGCACCCAACTTGGCGTCCTTCGCCTTCTGCAGGTCGGCCAACATGGTCTTCTTGGCCTGTCCGCTCTTGAACGGACGGTACTGCTCGGGGTGCATGGCCAGTTCGAAGAGCTCTTCGTCGTCCTGTCCGTAGTCCCAGCCGTTCTCGTCCATCTCCTTACGGAATGTGTCAAGGGCATTAGGAATAAGGGTATGCGGGTCAGCATCGGTAAACTCGCGCTTTTGCTTCTGAGCCAGTTCAACGAGTTCGGGAGCAATAGTGCCGGGCACCTTGCCGCTCTTACCGAGAATCATGCCCCAGATGGCATCGTCCATCATGACATAGCGTCCCTTGCCCTGCTCCATCGTGAGGAGGTTCATGAGGGCAATGTTCTTCGTGTATTGTGAGAACGGCGTAACGAGTGGGGGATAACCCACCTTCGGCCATACGTACTCAACTTCCTGGAAGAGCTTGACGAGCATGTCGTCCATCGTATAGGTCGGCTCGCCCTTCTTCTCGCGCTCCTTGTTGATCATCTTCTGAATAGGACCAAGGTCGGCCATCATCGAGCCCATCATGCCGCCAGGCAGTCCGCTGCCGAGGAGGAGTGATGACATGTGCTTATTGGCAGGATTAATGAAGCAGCCGAGCCAGTCGTCAATGAACTCCTGTGTCAGCGTGCGGGCCTGCATGTAAGCATTCATATTGATGTCGGCCACCTCGAAGCCCTCGTTCTTCAGCATGGACTGCACGCTGATGATGTCCGGGTGTACCTTACCCCAGCTGAGCGGCTCAATGGCGGTATCGATGATGTCGGCACCATTGTTGCATACCTCCAGAATGCTGGCCATGGAGAGTCCCGGTCCAGAGTGTCCGTGATACTGAATGATGATATCGGGGTGTTTCGTCTTGATGCTCTTGGTGAGTGCGCCAAGCATGGCGGGCTGTCCGATGCCGGCCATATCCTTCAAGCAGATTTCCTCTGCTCCGGAGGCAATGACCTCGTCGGCAATGGCGCTGTAATACTCAACGGTGTGAACGGGCGAGGTGGTGATGCAGAGCGTAGCCTGCGGAATCATGCCTGCCTTCTTAGCCCACTTGATGGAAGGAATAATGTTACGTGTGTCGTTCAGACCACAGAAGATACGCGGAATGTCAACACCCTGTGCCTTCTTCACTTTGTACATCAGTTCACGCACATCGTCGGGAACGGGGTACATACGCAGCGCATTCAGGCCGCGGTCGAGCATGTGGGTCTGAATGCCCACCTGATTAAACGGTTTGCAGAAAGCGCGTACGGCAGCATTAGGATTCTCGCCGGCCATGAGGTTGACCTGTTCGAAGGCACCGCCATTGGTTTCTACACGGGCAAAGCACCCCATGTCGATGATAGCAGGAGCCACACGTTCCAACTGGTCTTTACGGGGCTGGAACTTTCCCGACGACTGCCACATGTCTCGATAAACAAGACTGAACTTAATCTTCTTTTTCATACTATTATATTTAATGTATAGATTATATGATTTTGCAAAAGTAATGAAAAAGGATTAAAATACAAAATAAAATCAAAGATTTTTTTACTTGAGACCTATCAGCCCGTGTTGCATGAGTCGCTGTTCGGCCAGCTGTTCGTACTTGGTGCCCGGACGTCCGTAGTTGGCAAAGGGATAGATGCTGATGCCGCCACGGGGTGTGAAGAGTCCCGTCACCTCGATGTACTTGGGCTGCATGAGCCGCACCAGGTCCTTCATAATAATGTTGATGCAGTCCTCGTGGAAGTCGCCGTGATTACGGAAGGAGAACAGGTAGAGCTTGAGGCTCTTCGATTCCACCATGCGCTCACCCGGCATGTACAGAATTTTTATCTCCGCAAAGTCAGGCTGGCCCGTAATAGGGCACAACGACGTAAACTCCGGGCAATTGAACTGCACCCAATAGTCGTTCTCAGGATGCTTGTTGACAAACGTTTCCAGCACTTCAGGGGCATAGTCCGTCTTGTACTCCGTCTTCTTTCCAAGTGCTTGTAATTGATCTTGTTCTCTGTTCATTGTTTCATCATTCTTATTAGTACGACTGCAAAATTACAAAAAAAATCACAATTGGCAATTCACAATTCATAATTATTTTGTACTTTTGCAGCTGTCACATGTGTTAATAACAAGAAAGAGTAATGAAAAGACTACACATTCTTGCCCTTATGCTGCTGTTGCCTTTCGTGGCTGTTGCCCAGCAGACGGCGCTGAGCGTGGAAGGAACGGCTCCCACGGAAATGAAGATGATTTACCTGTTCGACCTGCAGCAGCAGGCTCCCGTTGACAGCGTGGCGAACACCAGCGGCGGCTTCCGGTTTAACAGGCTGACGGAGGCTGACGGGTTTTACAAGGTGGGCTCGCGTGACGTGATGTTCCTCCTGGTGAGCGACGGAACGCCTGTGAGCATCAACTTTAACAGAGGCACGCTGACGGGGTCGGAGCTGAACGAGAGGCTGCACCGCTACGACCTCATGACGAGCAGTATAGAGATGAAGATGCAGTATGCCTATATGGCCAACAACAAACAACGGTTAGACTCGCTAAGGGGTGCGTGGCAGACGCTGCACAAGACCATAGTGACCGAAAACACCGACAACATTATTCCCGCCTACTTCATCAACGAGGTGGCTTACTTCTGTCCATACGCCGAGATGAAGCAGCTGCTGGCACCTGACAAGCCTTACTATAACCACCCTGTGGCAGAGCCCGCACGTACCATGCTGAGCGACTACGAGCTGAAAATGAGCGGACAGCCGTTCCACGAGCTGACGATGAACGACAGCTTCGGCCGTCCACGTCAGCTGAGCGAATGGTGCGGAAAGGGTAAGTATGTGCTGCTGCACTTCTGGAGCTCAGCATACTTAGGCTATCTGCAGGAGATGCGGCGCCTGGTGTATTGCTACGACGAGTTCCACCCGAAGGGACTGGAGGTGATTGGCATTGCTATGGACACCAACAAACAGGAGTGGTTGCGGGCCATCAACGAGCTGCACATGCCCTGGACGCAGCTGTGCGACCTGAAGCGGCAGAGTGCGGCCATCGACGCATGGGGCATTCACCAGTTGCCGGTCAACGTGCTCATTGGCCCTGACGGCAAGATTGTTGCCTCAAACCTCTTCAATGGTAATTTAGAGGACAAGTTAGAGGAAATCTTCGGGGAGTAACATGATACCTCCCGAAGAGCAGAGCTACACATTACTGAGCAGCCAGCCCAGGTAGCCACCATATCCCGCGATGAGGGCGACGCCCTCCCAGCGCTCAACGGTGTAGCGCGTAAACGAGAAGAGCCACACCAGTGTGATGGAACCCATCATGACACCCATATCAAGCAGCGTGATGCCCTCCATCTGCAGCGGACTGATGACTGCCGTAGCACCCAAGATGAGCAGAATGTTGAAGACGTTTGAGCCGATAACGTTGCCAATGGCTATGGCCGACTGACCCTTACGGGCAGCAACCACGCTGGTGGCCAGTTCGGGCAGCGACGTACCACCCGCCACGATGGTCAGACCAATGACGCTCTGACTGACGCCCAGCTCTGCTGCAACGCTTGATGCTGAGTCAACAAAGAGATTACTGCCGAACACCAGACCAGCCAGTCCGAGGATAATCCAGAGGATTGAGAGCCAAGGACTCTGTGGTTTTGATTCAACAGGCTGCTCCTCCTTCGTGCCCTTCGTCTGCCAAAGCGTGTAAGCCATGAAAATGGCAAAACCCACCAGCAGAATGGCACCGTCCCAGCGGCCTATGGCCGTATCTATGCCCAGCACGATAAGCAGCGCAGAGGCTGCTACCGAGAACGGAATATCCTTCTTCACCGTCGATGGACTGATGACCATCGGGGCCACCACAGCGGCACATCCCACTATGAGCATGGCATTCATGATGTTTGAGCCGACGACGTTTCCCACAGCCATATCGGGGGTTCCGTTCAGGGCCGACATCAGGCTGACGAAAAACTCAGGCATCGAAGTACCGCAGGCCACAATGGTGAGACCTATCACTATCTCGGGGACACCGAACCGACGCGCTATGGCGCTGGCTCCTTCGGTCAGGCGGTCGGCACCTACCAGCACCAACGTTACACCTATAATTATAAATAATATATTAAGAAACACGTTGTTATTTACGATTTACGGATTATCGATTTTATTGATTATGTCTAAGGGAACCGGTCTAAGGTCTAAGGGAACCGGTCTAAGGTCTAAGGGAACCGGTCTAAGGCTTGAGGGGAAGTGGCCTTTGACCTTTGACCTTCGACCTTCGACCTTAGACATTGTGCCTCACTCGTCCCAGTCGAAGTCGTCGAAGTCTTCGAGCGACGGGCCTATAAACTCATCGAGGGCACGACGCTCCTTCTTCGTAGGACGACCCGTGCCCCGGGCCCTGTTGACAAAGCCACTGATGCGGTTCATCTCCAGCAGCTCGTACTGGTCGGCCGTGGTGACGTTCTCATAGACCTCGGGCAGCAGCTTGGCTCCCACGCGCTGCTCAATGGGTTTCAGAATCTTGAACGAATAAGTGACGGGCGGCTTGCGCACACTGACCGTCTCGCCCGCCTTCACCATACGCGAAGGCTTCACGTTAACACCACCTATGGTGACGCGTCCGTTCTTGATGGCATCGGCAGCTATGCTGCGTGTCTTAAAGATACGTGCTGCCCAGAGCCACTTGTCAATTCGGGCAAGAGCCTGCTGGCCCTCCAGACTCTCCCCCTTCCCCTCTCTGTGAGAGAGGGGAGAAGATACATTATGCTTTGTCTGTTTCTCCTTCATAATTATTCTTTATGAGGTAATTCCTCCCCTCCATTCAGGGAGGGGTTGGGGGTGGGTCTCTTCCCCAGCTTATTATACTGATTCATCGTCACATCAATGCCAGCCAGCACGAAGCTCTTGATTATCTCGACTGCCAGGCTGATGGCAGGCTGCAACTGCTGCAGCTGCTCGTCAGAGTATCGGCCGAGCACATAGTCAATCTGCGCACCCTGCGGATAGTCATTGCCGATGCCCATGCGCAGGCGGGCATACTGCTGCCCTATGAGCTGCTGAATGTGTCCCAGCCCGTTATGGCCGCCGTTCGAGCCGCTGGCCTTCAGACGGAACTGTCCGAGGGGCAGTGCCACATCGTCGCTGACGACGAGCAGCCGGCTCTCGTCAATGTTCTCCTTGTTCAGCCAGTAGCGCACGGCATTACCGCTCAGGTTCATGAAGGTGGAGGGCTTGAGCAGAAAGACCTTACGGCCCTTCAGCGACGTCTCTGCCACAAAGCCGTAGCGACGGTCGTCAAAAACAATATTGGACGCCTTTGCGAAAGCGTCCAATACCATGAATCCTGTATTGTGGCGGGTCATGTCGTACTCTTGGCCGACATTTCCCAGTCCTACAATAAGATACTTGTCCATTACTCAGCACCCTCCTCAGCTGTAGCAGCCGAACGAGAAGCACGTGTAGCCTTCACTGAGCAAACCACCACCTCGGGTGATGTAGCGATGTCGAGGCCCTCGAAGCTCAGCTCGCCCACCTTGATGCTCTTGCCGAGCTGCAGGTTGGTAACGTCGATGTCGAGCACTTCGGGAATGTTCTTGTAAGGAGCCGTAACGTTAATCTTGCGGATAGAGAGGTTGATGCGGCCACCATCGCGCACACCCTGTGCCAGTCCGTTCAGCTTCACGGGAATACCGACGGTGATGGGCTTTGTCTCGTTCACCTCGTAGAAGTCAGCGTGCAGCAGCGCGTCTGTTGTGGGGTGGAACTGCAGCTCCTTGACAACAGCAACGTGAAGCGTGCCGTCGATGGTGATGTTCATCACATATACATGAGGAGTATAGATAGCCTTACGGAGCTCAGACATAGGAATAGCGAAAGCCATAGCCTCGGGCAGCCCCTTGTCGTTTTTCTTCTCACCATACAGATTACAGGGCACGAGACCCTCCTTGCGAAGCAGCTTGCTGGCTTTCTTACCAGTGTCGGTGCGCTTCTGACCGTTCAATGCGATTTCTCTCATAATTGTGTTACTCTAAATTAAGTTGTTAAAAAATACGTTTTTGCTTAATTCACCATCACACGGTGCCTAAAAAGCGGCTGCAAAGGTAATAATAATTTACGATTTACGATTTATAATTACGTTTTTTTTTCAAAAAAATGTTGTTTTTCTTGCATAATAGGGAAAATGTTTGTATTTTTGCAGTTGATAAGAGTATCAGAAACGTTATTTTAGGATATGATTAACCGCGAAATTATTAGAATTAAGATAGTTCAGTTAACCTACGCGTACTATCAGAACGGAAGCAAGAACATGGACTCAGCTGAAAAGGAACTCTTTTTCAGCCTCTCAAAAGCGTACGATCTCTACAACTACCTGCTGGTCCTGATGGTAGCCATTACCAAGGAAGCCCGCAAGCACCTGGAAGTGGCACAGTCGAAGGCCCGTCGCGAGGGCACGCCTGAACCCTCAGGCAAGTTTGCCTTCAACCGCTTTGCCTTGCAGTTAGAAGAGAACCACATGCTCAACGATTTCCTCGAAATTCAGAAAAAGTCATGGGATAACGATGCAGAGTTCGTACATTCGCTCTACAACCAGATTGTCAACAGCAGCATCTACCAGGACTACATGGACAGCGAGGAAGACTCCTACGCCTCCGACCGCGAGCTGTGGCGCAAGCTCTACCGCACCTTCATTCAGGACAATCCCGACCTGGACAGCGTGCTCGAGGAACAGAGCCTCTACTGGAACGACGACAAGGAGATTGTTGACACCTTCGTGCTGAAGACCATCAAGCGTTTCGACGAGACCAACAAGGCCAGCCAGGAGCTGCTGCCCGAATACGACAGCGAGGAGGACAAGGACTTTGCCCGCAAGCTCTTCCGCGCCACCATTCTCAATGCCAACGAGTATCAGGGGTTCATGAACGAGGCATCCCAGAACTGGGACTTCTCCCGTCTGGCTTATATGGACGTGGTGATAATGCAGATAGCCATAGCCGAGATGATGACCTTCCCCAGCATTCCCGTCAGCGTAACCATCAACGAGTTCGTCGAAATAGCCAAGCTCTACTCCACCCCGCGCAGCGGCGGCTACATCAACGGCATGCTCGACGCCATAGCCCGTCACCTCATTGCCACCCGCCGGCTGCTGAAGCGCATGGACGAACCCCGCACGAAAAATCTCAAATAATAAAAAATTATGGATCCGAACACCCAAATGATTCTCATGATGGTGGCCATCTTCGCCATCTTCTATTTCTTCATGATCCGTCCGCAACAGAAAAAGCAGAAGGAGATACAGAAGTTCCAGAACTCTCTTACCGAAGGCACACAGGTCTTCACCAGCGGAGGCATCTATGGCACCGTCAAGAAGATTGACCTGGCCAACGCCGTCGTTGAAGTGGAGATTGCAAAGGGCGTCGTCATTCGCGTCAACAAGAACCACGTGTTTAAAGACGACAGCAGCGTACCCCTTAACAAGTAAGTCAGCACCTCGTGAACATCATGGGTTTACTGCGCATCGTCAGAGACTTCTTCTTCAGCAACGCCAACAAGCAGTTACTGATTTTTATGAGCTTTCTCGCCCTCGCGGGTGTCTTCTGGCTGATGACGACCCTCAACGAGACCTACGAGAAAGAGCTGAGGATACCCGTGCGCATTACCCAGATACCCAAGAACGCTGTCCTTACCTCCGACGAGGTGGATACCGTCCGCATCACCGTACGCGACAGGGGATGGATGATACTTTCGTACCTGTACACCAACCGCATCAACGGGCTCAGCGCCGTCTTCAAGAACTATAACCGCACCAACGGCTACGGCTACGTCACCGCGGCAGAGCTGCAGAAACTCATTCACGCGCAAAACCCCAACATGACCTCCAAGATAGTCAGCGTAAAGCCCGACAAGCTGGAGTTCTACTACAACGACGGAGCCCACAAGCGCGTGCCCGTGCGCTGGAGCGGACGCGTCATTCCCGAACAGCTCTACTTCATTTCGCATACCCAGTACTGGCCCGACAGCGTCGATGTGTATGCCTCGCAGGAAAAGCTCGACAGCATCAGCGTCGTCTATACCGAGACCCTCAACTACGCCAACTTCCGCGATACGCTCATCATTGACTGCCACATGGCAAAGATGAAGGGCGTGAAGTGCGTGCCCGACCACATCAAGGTGGGGTTCTACACCGACGTGCTGACCGAGGAGAGCATGGACGACGTCCCCGTAGTGGCCGTCAACATGCCCGACGGCAAGGTACTGCGCACGTTCCCCGCCAAGGTGCGAGTAAATTTCGTGACAGGCGTGAGCCAGTACCGCAACCTGCGGCCCGACCAGTTCGTCGTCATTGCCGACTACAAGGAGATAGCGGCCAAGCCGTCCGACAAGTGCAACATCTACCTGAAGACCGTACCTCACGGCATCAGCCGCGCAACGCTCGACGTCAAACAAGTTGATTACCTCATCGAAGAAAGCGAATGAAGACAGGCATCACAGGAGGCATAGGCAGCGGCAAGAGCTACGTGTGCAGCAGGCTTCAGGCCCGCGGCATTCAGGTCTATGACTGCGACAGCGCAGCCAAGCGCCTCATCCGCACCTCGCCCGACATACGCCGGCAGCTCACGGCCCTCATCGGCTCCCTCGACAAGGCCGCCATGGCTCAGTTCCTGCTTAGCAGCGAGGAGAACGCCCGGGCCGTTGACGCCATTGTGCATCCCGCCGTGTTCCGCGACTACCGTGAGAGCGGCATCGAGTGGATGGAGAGTGCCATCATGTACGAGTCGGGCATCTACCAACTTGTTGACCGCGTCATCGTGGTCACCGCCCCCTTAGAGGTACGCATCCGGCGCGTCATGCAGCGCGACGGCATCACACGCGAAAAAGTGCTCGAGTGGATGGCCCGCCAGTGGCCGCAGGAGGAGATAGTGCGGCGTGCCGACCTCGAAATCGTCAACGACGGCACGGCCGACATCGACGAACAGTTGGACCGCATATTAAAAGGTCAAAGGTCAAAGGTCAAAGGCTGAAGGTCAAAGGTCAAAGGTGCGAGGTGCGAGGTACGAGGTGCGAAGACACGCTCAACCCTCAACGCTCAACCCTCAACGCTTAAGACCTTAAACAAAAAAATATATATCAAATAAAAAAATTATCATTATGTCACAACAGACTATTTTAGCTATCTCGGGCAAACCGGGACTTTACAAGCTCGTATCGCGGGCAAAGAACAGCCTCATCGTAGAAACACTCGACGAAGCGCACAAGCGCATACCGGCATTCGCCACCGACCGACTCACCTCGCTGGCCGACATCGCCATGTTTACCGAGACCGAGGACATTGCCCTCTATAAAGTGTTCAACGCCATCAAGGAGCTGGAGGGCGGCAAGCCTGCCAGCATCGACTACAAGAAGGCCAGCCCCCAGGAGCTGCACGACTACTTCACCCGCGTGCTGCCCGAGTGGGACCGCGACCGCGTACACAACAGCGACATCAAGAAACTGCTGCAGTGGTACAACATTCTTGTAGCAGCCGGCTTCACCGACTTTGACGAACTCAAGCCCACCGAGGGTGACAACATCGACGACCGCAAGGAAGAAGAAGAAGAAGGAACCGCCACCACTTAACACTTTTTCACTCAATCGGAAAAAGCTTAACGAAGAAATTAGTAATGAGTAATTAGTAATTAGAAATTAGTGATTATGATTACCACATAAAGGCGGTGAATATACCCCCCGTCCATAAGGGCAGGCATTGTGCAAGGGCTTGCACGGAAATCACAATTACTAATTACTCATTACTCATTACTAATTACTAATTTTTCATTTCGAGAGTTGACGCAACTTTGTTTCAATCATCACGTCAAAGCCGAGTGCCGTTCCAGCGTAAATGAGGCACTGGGCAAAGAACCAAAGCACCGAGTCACTGATTTCCCCGAAAGGCGGGGCAGCCATGCCCTGCAGTCCGTTGCCCAGCTCGGTTCCGCCAACGATGGCAGAGGTGTGGGTGCCGTGCGAGTCGGTAGCGTCAGAGGTCAGCTTCTTGATTTCATTGGCATCGGTCACTTCCTTCAGGCTCTCCGTTGCCTCGTCATAATAGATGACTTTCACAATGCGCGTGTTGCCCTCTGCATCGCGGAAGGCTGCGTGGTTGAAGTCGATGCCGCCGTCGATGATGCCCACCACGACGCCCTTGCCGGTATAGGCCTTGGGCAGCTGCTGGGCCTGGGCTGCGGCGGCGGTGTTCACCTGATCTACGCCGGTAGCCTTACGCGCTGCGTCGTTCACGCGGCTCATCATTTCGTCAGCCTTCACGTAGCTGAACTCATGGACCTGCTCCAGCAGGTGCAGCTTGTCGGCAGGTATGCGCAGCGTCACCATGCGGCCCAGCTGGTGGCGCACCTCAATACCCATCTGCTGCAACTGCCCGGTGGGGCACTCGGCGCCCTCGTTCAGCAGGGCAATGGCCGACACCCAGTCCAGCGTGCCGTCGGCATGGAAGTTGACGAAGAAACGTTTCTTGACGGCGGCTGTGTCGATGGCTCGACCGCCCTGTGCCCTGCGCTGAACCGACTGCTCCACCAGTCCTGTCAGCCTTACGTCAACCTTTTGTCCAAAAGCTCCGCCAACCATCAGCAGCAGGAGCGCCCATGTCAATATTACTTTTTTCATTTTGTTGTACCTAAAATTACGATTTGAAAGTGTAAAGGTACAGAATAATTGTCAACTACTGCGGTTTTATACCTGTTTTTCACCTTTTCACGCTGAAAGAACACGAGTGACCGTCAGCGACCGTCTATACCGACAAGTCGCAGATTGCAACGGCATTACGCGCGAAATAAACTGAAAGGAGGCTGAACGCAACCACCTGCGTCAGCCTCTTTTCGTTTAGAGATTAGCCATTCCTACGGAGTATCACCTTCAGGGTCTTCCTTCTTTTTCTTACTCTTAGGCGTGTAATCCACATAGACCGGCCGTTTACAGTACTTCAGCACCGTTGCCGTCTTGTTGCCCATCTGAGTCTGCGGACGTTCTGCCCTAAACTTGATGTTCAGCTTTTCGATGTTGTCATCCGTAAACTTCTCCTTAGTGTCAGCAGGTGTAGTCGTGATGGTGGTATGGAAAATTCCCAAACCAGGCATACGCACCTGATAACCCAAGGCCAAGTGATACGCAATGACGTCCGAGAGCTCAGACAACACCGCAAGCACGTCAGATTCGCGAACAGTACAGCGATTCTGTATCACCTGTGCTAAATCGTTAATACCCACCGTACCCAGCATGTGGGTACGTCCGTACCACTTACCAAACTGGTCCGATTTTTCATTAAGGTTTTGATACTTATAATACTGGATCCTTAAACCAGCATCTTTTTTAATCTCTATCATAATAAAAAAATTTTAGAGATTTATTTGTAGCCTTTTGATAGGATTCGCTCTATGGCTGAAGGCTACTACCTAAAAGTTAATGCTGGTTTACTGGCTTCAAGCTCGGAAACCGGTGCAAAGATAAACAAATTTGTAATAAGTCGTATCAGTTTTTCTCAAAAAAATCAAGTTTTCCTTTATTTTTTTCTGTTTTTATAGCCGCCATACCTATTGCGGCTTTTGGAGTATATCAAAAATTCATCGAAAATGATGCAAATAATCTTTCCCAATCATTCATCAGACAAATGCGTAATGGCATGAGAGCGGTTGCGCAATTATATAGGGGCGGTTGCGCAATTATATGGGGGCTGCTGCGCAATACCATTGCGGCCCTCCCCGCCCCTATATTGCGGCTTACCCGCCATACCATCGCGGCACCCCCCGCCATACCATTGGGGGTTGTCCAAAATTATTTGCCCATTTTCTTGCAAACATCAATTTTTCTTGTTATCTTTGCAACGTCTTCATACCGAAGCCCTGCTCGCGGGTGGGTCTGACGAGGATGGAGACCTATATATAGGAAAAGGCGTACTTGACGCTTTGTACTTGACACACAGGAATCTGGCAGTTCCAAACTAACAGTCAAGAACATTGCAGCAATGACGCTCATGGGTATGTAGTATCTGACATTTCTTTTTGCAGATAACCATTATTGGCTATACTGCAATTTATATGTCGATTATATACATATCGGCGTGGGCTTCGGCGTTGCTCGTTCAACTGTTAGGGCGATGCCAGAGCCTCTGTGTGTGGGACGAGTAACAGGTAGATTCCCACGCTTCTTCATGTATATCAGGTAACCTTATTTATAATAGCCTTGCTTGGGGGTCGCAAGTGGCAAACAATCGATGGAAAAGAATGAGTACTTTTATTGGAATGCACATTTCTGAAATTATTACACTATTATCTGTATGTGTGACATCATTTTTGACGTATATAGTTTATCGATTGACAAATCTTGAGCAAAAAAGACTTGAGTATTTCAAGGAAATAGTTAAGCTCTACTATAAGATGGACGAGGCACGTCAGCTAATGAAGGAAGCAAATGAAAAAGAAATTATCAGCTATTATAAAAGTCGAATCAAGGTCTATGGGACAATACTGTTGAATTTAATTAAGAAGTATCCAAAACCCAAATATGACACAAAAGAACTTGAAACTATCCTTTTGGGCATTATCGTTAATCCTAATTGGGATAAAGACTTTCAGGAATTGTCAGATGAATTTCAAAACTTCTGCTGGACAATTGACATGAAGCAAAAGAAGCATTATCAATTTACAATAAAGTAATATACAGAACATATTATGCCTATGAAACATTTAAGAAGAATTCTGATGGCACTGGGGCTATTTGGACTTGGAGCAGCAAGTGTCAAGGCTCAAAGTACAGTAAAAGGTATTGTCATAGAAACAGCAGGAGGGCAACGGACAGAGTATGCGCTGACTGAAACTCCCGAGCTTACTTATGATGGCAATACAGTAACACTAACCACAAAAAACGTAAGTGTGAATTATACGGCAACGCAAATTGTCAAAGTTAAACTAACAGACATTCATGAAACAAGCATTGAAGCTGTTAAGAAAGAAAAAGGACAACTCGTAGTGTTAGCAGATCAAATTCTTCTTAGTGGGTTATCTGCTAATGAAAAGGTCCAATTATACAACGAGAGCGGTATATTGCGCTCTTCATGGAAAGTAGCAAGTAATGGAAAACTGACAATTTATCTCTCTGACCTCAGTCGAGGTATATATATCATTAAGACGAATCATCAATCCTTTAAAGTAACAAGAAAATGAAAAAACTAATACTAACTGCTTACTGCATAATGGCAGTAATAGTTATCAATGCGCAGACAGTCAATGTACACTTCAAGAATGGTCAAGTCATCAACTATAGTTCGGATAATGTTGACTATGTTGATTTTTCTGCAAAAAAGCCAGAGCCGACACTCACCCCAGGCGAGGTTGTTGATTTGGGGCTTTCCATCTATTGGGCATCGTGTAACCTTGGTGCTTCGAAGCCAGAAGAGACAGGAGACTATTATGCTTGGGGAGAGACGGCACCAAAGGAAAAATATGAAGAAGACAATTATTCTTACTATAACAGCTCTACAACAGAGTACATAGATATAGGCAGCGAGATAAGTGGAACTGAATATGATGCTGCCCATATAAATCTTGGTGGTGGATGGCGTATGCCGACTAAAGTTGAAATGCAAGAACTCATTAGTAAATGTACTTGGGAATGGATACAAATTAATGGTGTCAATGGATATCAAGTGACGGGACCAAGTGGAAAATCAATCTTTCTTCCTGCCGCAGGTACGTATGTGTCCTTTCAATTGAATGAAAACAAATCATTGCATTATTGGAGTGGGACAAAAGCATCTTCTATTAAGAATGCATGGATACTTTATGGAACGTCAACAAATAAAATAATAACTATTGACGGAGTTTTTGGAGGCTGTACTATCCGCCCTGTAACCACAAACCCTAATGACACCGGCGGTCAGACAGACCATTCACAAGATCATCTGGTTACTGATAAAATTAGTGCCCGATTTACTGGCGGTGCATACAGTATGATTAACAATACTATTCAAGCTGGCAGTCAGCTGAACTGGCAATTTGTTAATAATAGTACCGAGAGCGTGCAACTAACAAAGATACAGCTCATAAACGGTGTCAATGGTGCAATAGGAAATAACATGTTATCAGAAAGTGTTACCGTTGTAGCTGGTGAGACCAGGGGATATACTACCACTATCAGTTCTGGAGGTATCCAAGAACCGAAAATTAGATTTACATATAGATACAATAATGCCGATTATATAGTTGAGGCTACTATGAATATTTAAAGCTATGAAACAAATTAGAAATCTATTTCTGCTGGCAGTGTGCATAGTGTCACTGCAAGCATTTTGTCAAGAAACCTTCACAGTGGGTGATTTGAAATACACCATTATTTCATCATCGTCAAAAGTAGTGAGCGTAAGTGCGATGAGTACCTCAATTTCTGGTAGTGTTATTATTCCTGAATCTGTGACTTATGAGGGAATAAGCTATAGAGTAGGCGTAATAGCAGATGAGGGATTTTCAGCATGTAATGGAATGACATCTATTGCTATCCCCAATAGTATAACAACTATTGGTATTAATGCATTCTACGGATGTAGTGGCCTAACCTCAATATCCATTCCTAATAGCGTTGTAACCATTGGCGGACAAGCTTTCAATTATTGTAGAGGACTAACCACAATCATCATTCCAAATAGTGTTACAAATATTGGAAATAGTGCTTTCTCCAATTGTAGCAGTATTGAATCAGTTGTCATGTCAAATAACATAACAAGTATTTCGGATTACATGTTTGAAAGTTGTTCCAGCTTGAAGTCTATAGCTATTCCCTATGGAGTAAAAAATATTGGGTCTCGGGCTTTTAGGGAATGTACGGCATTAACCTCTGTAACCATTCCCAATAGTGTAATTAGCATAGACTATCAGGCTTTCCGAGGTTGCACAAATCTTACTACTATAGCTATCCCAAGTAGCGTCACAAAGATAGGGACAAATGCTTTTTGGGAATGCAACCTTTCCTCTGTCCACATTTCAGACTTAACAGCATGGTGCAATATTGATTTTGAAAATAACCCATTATCTTATGCTCATCATTTATTTCTGAACGGTTCAGAAGTTAAAGAATTAGTTATTCCTAATGGTGTTATGACCATTAAAAAAGGGGCTTTCTCTGGTTGCAGTAATTTCATTTCTATCAACATTCCCAATAGTGTAACAAAAATCGAACATGGCGTTTTTGCAGGATGCGAGAACCTTAAGATAGTCAGTATTGGAAATGGCATAAAAGCTATTGAAGGAAGAGTATTTGATAGCGGTTCTTCGATAGAAGATGTATATTGCTATGCTACAAATACGCCAACCACAAGTGATGATGCTTTTCAAGGCTGCTTCATAGAATACAAAAAACTACATGTACCAGATGAATCTCTTGCAGCATATAAGAATACAAGTCCGTGGAGTGAGTTTGGCACAATCGTGGGTATTTCTGGTGGTTCAGAAACACAACAGTGCGCGACTCCAACCATAAGCTTTGGTGGTAAGAAATTATCTTTCGACTGTGAGACAGAAGGAGTAGCGTATGTTACAGAGATAAAGGATGCGGATATTGGCACTTTTTATGATGACAAGATAACACTCTCTGCCACTTACGAAATCAGCGTGTATGCAACGAAAACTGGTTACATCAACTCAGAAAAAGCAACAGCAACGTTGGTGTGGACCAATGCCACCTTCACTGACACGACACCCCTCACGGACATCAGTAATATACCGCAAACCTACGGGAAGCCTGTGCTTATTCAAAGTAACAGAGGAGTAGTAACCATTCAGGGGGCTGATGACGGAACAGCTATCAGCATCTACAATACAGCAGGCCAAATGACAGGGTCTTCAGTCAGCAATAATGGCAAGGCTACCGTCATTACCGATATGAATCCTGGAACAATCGGCATTGTGAAGGTTGGTGATAAGAACATAAAGATTATAATTAAGTAAGAACTGCATCTTATATCCATAATACCATCAGAACTGGTGAACGCAAAGTGTTAAAACCTGCGTCCACCGCCGAAGCCGCCACCGGGACGCCCGCCGCCAAAGCCACCTCCGCCGAAACCGCCACCGCGTCCACCGCGTCCGCCGCGACCGCCAGGACCACCGAAGCCGCCGTCACGCGGACCACCGGGACGACCGCCGAAGATGTTGAGACGGTAGATGACGTGCAGCATGGCGTACTGGTTGATGGCGTTGTACCAAGTGTCGCTGCGCATCATTTCGTTGATGGTGCGCGTCAGGTTCGACTGACGGTGCAGCAGGTCGTAGAACTGCAGGCTGACGGTGAGCGCGTTGCCCCGCAGGAAGCTCTGCGACACCTGTGCGTTCCAGATGAGCTCGTTGGTATTCATGGAAGCATCGCTGAATCCGCGCCGGCTGTTCATGTTCAGGTCGGTGGCTATGCGTGTACCCCAAGGCAGGGTGACATTGGTGTTGAAGCCGTAGGAGAAGGTCCATGTGTCGAGGTTCGCCGTGGTCTGCACTGAGTTACGCGAGTGGGTGTAGTTGAACGACCCGTTGGGTTCAAACTCTATCCACTCGTTGCGGAAGCTGGTGGCCAGCCGCTCGCCAATGTTGAAGGTGCGTGTGGAGCTGCGCGTCGCCGTAGCGCTCTGGTCGAGGTTGACGAATCCCACGCGCCTGCTGTAGCCCAGGTTGGTCGATGTGTTGACGTTGAAATAGCCCGTAGAGTCGATGGCGGTGTTGAACATGAAGAATCCGTTGGCGTTCCAGTTTCCATTGATGTTCTGCGGCTGCGACGTGCGTCCTCCGGTTGCGGGGTCATAAGTGACCATGTTGGCTATGGAGTTGCGGGTCGTCGAGAAGGTGACGTGGGCCATGAGGGAGCGCATGTGGTTGGGTATGTAGTTGTTATAGAAGAGCCGGAAGTTGTTGCTGAACGAGGGTTTCAGTCCCGGGTTACCCTTGGTGATGTTGAGCGGGTTACTGTTGTCGGTAATGTCGAGCAGGTCACTCATGGAGGGCTGGCCGGTCTGTCCTCGGTAGGTGATGCGGAGCTGGCTGACGTCGGAAATCTTCCAGCGGAAGTCGGCCGTCGGGGTGAAGTTGAAGACGGTACGCGTGGTGTCGGTCTCCACGCCCTGATATCGCTGCACGAAGTGCGACTTCTGCGGAATCATCTGCACGCCGACATTGAGGTTGTAGGCTTTGCGCACCACGCGGAGCATGACCTCGCCGGTGTGGATGTAGTTCTTATACTCAGAGAAGCGGCTCAGGGGAACGCTCAGGTAGTGGTCGAGCGGCTGTGTGAGGCGCGACAGGTAGTCGTTCCACCCGCGGTAGTCGGGGTCAATGTCGCTGAAGTCGTAGTCGCGGCTGAAGTCGTAGGTAGAGCGGTCGCTCTTCTGGTACTTATATTGGTACTCATAGCTGAACTGCAGGTAGGTGCGCGGCAGGATGGGCTCGCTGTAGGTAGCCCTCACGCTGTAGTTCCAGTTCTTGTTAGGCGTGAGGTTATAGCGGTTGGTCTGGTAGGTGGAGTCCTGTCCGAGCTGGTTCAAAATCTGGTAGAGGTGTACGGAGTTGTTCTGGAAGGCCTGTCCCTTGTTCTCGCCGTAGTTACCACCCAGGACGAGCGTCACGTTACGTCCGTTGGAACTGAGGCGGCGGTTGAGCTGGAGGGTGCCTCCGAGGCTTACCTGCCGGCTGTAGTTGATGGAGCCGTTACGGTTGTTGTTGACCACCGACTGCGGGTCTGCATTGAGCAGCGCCTGCAGTCCTGCTGCCGAGAGCGGGTCGTCGGTATAGAGGTAGGGGTCAATGGTAAAAGTGGCCGAGCTGCTTGTAGCGCGCGTGTCGGAGAGGTTATGGCTGAAGGTGGGGCGGAACATGATGTTGGTCATGGTGTCGGGCTGCCACTCTAATCGCATCTGTGCGTTCCAGCGGTTGTTACGGCGGTCGTTCTGACTGAGGCTGTTGTTGAAGGAGCCGTTCTTGCTGAAGAAGTTTTCGGAGGCCACTTTGGTGGTAGCATCCACATCCTGATGGTTCCAGCGTATGCTGCCGTCCCACTTGAAGCGGTTGTTAGGCTCGTAGTTGATGTTCACGCCGAGCATCTTGTTGGCCACCAGTCCCTGCTGGCCCATACCGCCGCGGAATCCTCCTCCGCCACCGGGGAAACCCTGATCGTTGGTGTTGTTGGCATTGGCAAAGAGCATCACCTTCAGCTTGTCGTCGAACCTGGCACCCATGATGCGGTCGGCATAGCGATGCTGAGTGCCCACGGCGAGGTCGGCATTGGCAAAGAGTCCGCGGTTCATGCCGGGCTTCACGGAGAAGTCGAGCACTGTCTCCTCGTTGCCGTCCTCAATGCCGCTGACGCGAGCCAGGTCGCTCTTCTCGTCGTAGGCCTTGATCTGGTTGACAATACTGGTGGGCAGGTTCTTCATGGCCGTCTGTGTGTCACCCGTCATGAACTCCTTGCCGTCAATCTTGATTTTCTTCACCTGTTTGCCATTGATGGTGATGGTACCGTCGTCGCTGACTTGTGCTCCCGGCAGCTTCCTGACCAGTTCCTCAATGGTGGAGCCCTCGGGGGTGCGGAAGGCGTTGGCATTATAGACGAACGTGTCCTTGCGCAGCGTCACCTTAGCAGCCTGAGCCGTCACCACCGCCTCTTCAAGGGCTATGGCGTCGGGCTTCATGCCAATGGTGCCCATCGCCACGTCCTTGCTGCTGACGCTGACGCGCTTGGTGTAATCCTTATAGCCCACATTGGTAATCTGAATGATATAAGTACCGTTGGCGGGTGCCTCGACGCTGAAGAGTCCGTCAGCGTCGGTCAGTACGCCCTTCACCATGGTGGAGTCCTGCTTGAGCAGCTTGACGGTAGCCGCGGGCAACGTCTCGCCCGACTGATTATCAACTACCGAACCCGTAATCTTATGTTGGGCCTGAATGGTCAATACCACCATAACGGCCACTATCATCAATAGCAATCTTTTCATTACACTGGAATTTTTATTTTTCATTTGACGCATAAAACCTTTGATGGTTTAAAAAATAATGTGTAATTTTGCAGCCAATAACCCAAACAAAGACGAAACATGAACCCACAGAAACTGATTATATCGAATGATATCCACCAGTCGCTCACTCAAGCGATGAGCGAAATAGTGTACGACCGGCTCTTCATTCTCTGCGACGAAACAACACGCAGGCTCTGCCTGCCTATTATTACGGACGAAGGTCAAAGGTCAAAGGTCGAAGGCTGGAGGTCAAAGGTCGAAGGCTGGAGGTCAAAGGTCATCACCATTCCCGCAGGCGACACGAACAAGACGCTTGAGTCAGTCAGTCACGTCTGGCAGGAGCTGCAACGGGGCGGTGCCACGCGCCACTCACTCATAATCAACCTGGGCGGCGGCATGGTGACCGACCTGGGCGGCTTTGCGGCCTCTACGTTCAAACGCGGCATTCACTTCATCAACATTCCCACCACGCTGCTGGCTATGGTCGATGCATCAGTGGGCGGCAAGACGGGCATCAACTTCGGCGGACTGAAAAATGAGATAGGCGTCTTCCGCAATGCCGACAGCGTCATACTCGACACCACGTTCCTCCATACGCTTGACGCAGAGAACATGCTCTCCGGCTATGCCGAAATGCTGAAGCACGGGCTGATAGACAGCGAGGAGCACTGGGCAGCGCTGATGGATTGTCCTATAGAGGCTATAGAGACTATAGACATTAAAGCTTTATTAGAAAAGAGCGTCGCCGTGAAGCAGCGCATCGTGCTGGAGGACCCGACGGAGCAGGGCATCCGTAAAGCACTGAACCTGGGACATACGGCAGGCCACGCGTTCGAGTCGTTCGCCATGCGCCGCAAACCGGTGCTGCACGGCTACGCCGTAGCGTGGGGACTCGTTGTGGAGCTCTACCTCAGCGTCACGAAGGCCGGATTCCCCACTGACCGCATGCGGCAGACCGTCAGCTTCATCAAAGAACACTACGGCAAGCTGCCCTTTACATGCAAGGACTACGCTGAAATGGTAGAGCTGATGCACCACGACAAGAAAAACACGGGACAGACCATTAACTTCACCCTTTTAGGCGGCATCGGCGACATACGCATCAACCAGACCGCTACCGAGGAGGAAATCAAGGAAGCACTCGACTTCTATCAGGACTGCTGAGCCGCCATCCGCTCTGCTTCGGCACGGGCAGGCTTGCCCGTTTCGGTCAGCGGGATGTGCGCCACCTGAATAATACGGCGAGGCTGCCAGTGCTTGGGCAGCACGCGGCGGCAGATGTCAGCCCAAGCGCTGGCCTCCCTTTCAACCAACAGCACTACCACTTCACCAAACTTCTCATCGCGTGCGCGCGTTATAATATAAGGTACAGAGAGGTGGGGACGCAACAGGCGCTCCACCTCTTCTATTTGTATTTTCAGACCGCCTGAACAGATTACATTATCCTTACGACCGAGAATACGAAAGCCACCTCCCGACCTTCCCGCAGGGGAGGAGTTGGGGGCGAGGCTCCCAATATCATTCGTAACTAATGGCTTTTCGCAAACGGCGGGGGCATCAATGACGAGACAACCTTCCTCATTCAATGAGACCGTAACACCTTCGAAGGGCGTATAGAAGTCGCTGGCATCGGGACCGCTGAGTCGGCGCAGGGCAATGTGCGACAGCGTCTCCGTCATGCCGTAAGTGCTCCAGACGGCATTGGGGAAGTCCCTCAACTCAGCAGCCAGCGCGTCGTCAATGGCACCACCGCCAATGATGAGGTGGCGTATCTGGCGCAAGCGTTCCCTCCCCTCAGCATCGTGCAACAGATTCCATACCTGTAGCGGCACCATTGCCGCAAAATCTACATGGCCCGTCCAACAGGGCAAGCCACTCGGTGCTACGGTAATGAGCTTCAGTCCGCAGGTCAGCGCGCGCACTACCATCATCTTGCCTGCAATGTAGTCGAGCGGCAAACAAAGCAGCGCGGTGTCGCCCTCACTAAGCCCCAGGAAACTGCACGTAATGCGTGCCGAAGCCTCCATGCGACGTTTCTCCACAAGCATAGGCTTCGGCCGTCCCGTTGAGCCACTGGTATGCACCAAGACGGTAGGACCGTCATTGTGCCATTCGGCTAAGAATTCTTCGAGACCCATAGCTGGTCGCCGCTTATCTCTAACGGCATAGGTATATTGTCAGTAAAGAGCTGCCCCGTGCCCAGTCCCTGCGGCATGGTGATGTGGTCACCATAGATGTCGGCACAAAGCTGCGCCACCGCATTCAGACCGACATTGCTTTCGAGGGCAGAAGTAATCCACGAGCCGATGCCCATGTCGCGGGCTATGCTGACCCACTCACGCGTCCCCCTCATGCCACCATGCAGCGAGGGTTTCAGAATGATGTATGCAGGACGGATGATGTTCAGCATCTGGCGTTTCTGGTCAGGGTTGTTCACCCCGATGAGCTCTTCGTCGAGGGCGATGGGCAGCGGCGACTCACGGCAGAGTTCCGACATGTAGGCCCACTGTCCCTGACGAATGGGCTGTTCGATGCTGTGGATGTTATACTGTGAAAGCAGTTCAAGCTTATAGAGTGCCTCCTCGTATGGGAAGGCTCCATTGGCATCGAGCCGCAACTCCACCTCGTGGTGGGAGAAGCGCTGGCGAATGCGCTTCACCAAATCCAGCTCACGGTCGAAATCGATAGCTCCTATCTTCAGTTTCACGCAGTGGAAACCCTGTTGCAGTTTCTGCTCCATGCGTTGCAGCATCTCCTCGTAGGTGCCCATCCAGACCAGCCCGTTGATGGGGATGCCCGCCTCACCCCGACTGAAAGCAGAGTCGAAGAGGCAGATGTTGGGTGATTGGTGCAGACTTAGCAGCGCCGTTTCCAAGCCGAAGAGCATGGAGGGATAGTCGCGCAAATCGTCATAAGGTATCACGCCCGTGCGCTCTACATCGTCGCAGAAACGGCGAAGCACGCCGGCATAGTCAGGAATATCGTCGCAACTCAACTTAGGCAGCGGGGCACACTCACCGATGCCTACTGACGAACCGTCAGTAGCGGTAACGAACCACGAACGGCGCTCGGTATAGACACCGCGACTGGTGCCGGCCGGCTGGCGGAAGTGGAGCGTGCGCTCCTCAACGGTTATCTTCATGGCACCTGGGGAAATTTGTCAAAGTCAGGCTTACGCTTCTCGAGGAACGCCTTACCACCCTCCTGAGCCTCATCGAGGAAGTAGTAAAGCATGGTGGCATCGCCAGCCAACTGCTGAATGCCCGCCTGGCCGTCGAGCTCAGCATTGAGTCCGGCCTTGATCATGCGCAGGGCGATGGGGCTGCGTTCCATCATTTCCTCTGCCCACCGCACGCACTCGTCCTCCAGTTCCGAGAGGGGCACCACCTTGTTGACCATGCCCATCTGCTCCGCCTCGCGAGCCGTATATTGGCGGCAGAGGAACCATATCTCGCGGGCTTTCTTCTGGCCTACGATGCGTGCCAGATAACTGGAGCCGAAGCCGGCATCGAACGAACCGACCTTAGGACCTGTCTGACCGAAGATTGCATTCTCGGAGGCTATGGTCAGGTCGCACACCAGGTGCAACACATGACCGCCGCCAATGGCGTAACCATTGACCATTGCTATGACGGGCTTGGGCAGACGGCGTATCTGCATCTGCACGTCGAGCACCGAGAGACGGGGCACTCCTTCGTCATCCACATAACCCCCACGGCCTTTCACGTGCATGTCGCCGCCAGAGCAGAAGGCGTGCTTCACATCCTCCAGACGCTGACCCTCGGGCACTTCCGACATGGCTCCCGTGAGCAGCACTACACGAATGCGCTGCAACTCGCGCACCTCGGCAAAGGCCTGGCTCAGCTCCAGCGTCGTACGCGGAGTAAAGGCGTTACGGTAACGCGGACGGTTAATCGTTATCTTCGCTATTCCATTGTACTCTTCGAAGCAGATTTCTTCGAATTTCCTAATTTCTTTCCATTCTCTTTGTGCCATAGTGTCTTGTTTTTTCCTGCAAAGGTACAAAATAATTCATAATTCATAATTCATAATTCGAATTATTTCGTATCTTTGCAGACAAATATTCTGATAACTATGCTTCAAATACGCTGTAAAAACAATAACGTCACGAAGAGTTTCCCCGAAGGAAGCTCGCTGCTCGACGTCTATCAGGAGTTTGCCGACGAGATAAAACTCCCCTACCCCGTGGTCTCGGCCAAAGTGAATAACGCCTCACAAGGACTCAAGTTCAGGCTCTATCAGAACCGTGACGTAGAGTTTCTGGATGCCCGCGAGGGCAGCGGCCACCGTGTCTATGTACGGTCGCTCTGCTTCGTGCTCTACAAGGCTACACAGGACATCTTCACCGGCTCCAAGCTCTTCATTGAGCATACCATTTCGCGGGGCTACTACTGTAACTTCAAGAAACGCAACAACGAGCTGCTGACCGAGAACGACGTAAAGCGCATACGCCAGCGCATGCAGGAAATCATCAACCTCGACATGCCCTTCCGCCGTAATGAGGCTACCACGGAGGAAGCCGTCCGCGTGTTTGCGGAACGCGGTCTGAGCGACAAAGTGAAGCTTTTAGAAACCAGCGGGCACATCTACAGCGACTACTACATGCTGGGCGACACGGCCGACTACTACTACGGGCCGCTGGTGCCCTCTGCCGGGTATCTGAAGGTCTGGGGACTGGAGCCCTACTATGACGGCATGCTGCTGCGCGTGCCCGACTGGAACAACCCAATGGTGCTGGCCGAAAAGGTGGATATGCCGAAGACCTACGACATGTTTGCCGAGAAGACGAAATGGGACATCATCATGCGTCTGTCGAATGCCGGCGACGTCAACAAGGCCATTCTGAAAGGGCACGCCTCGGAGCTGATACAAGTGAGCGAGGCGCTACAGGAGAAGAAGATAGTGCAGATAGCCGAAGAGATTGACCGGCGCGCCCGCGACGAGAAGGCACCCGTCAGGGTGGTACTCATCACCGGCCCGTCATCGTCGGGAAAGACCACCTTCTGCAAACGACTCAGCGTCCAGCTGCTGGCCTGCGGACTGCGGCCGCTCTCGTTCTCTACCGACGACTACTTTGTGAACCGTGTGGATACGCCCAAGCTGCCCAACGGCGACTACGACTTCGACAACATTGAGACGGTGGAATACTCGCTCTTAGAGGACCATCTGCTGCGGCTGATGGCCGGTGAGCGTGTGGAAATTCCTGAATATAACTTCGTAACGGGTAAGCGTGAGTGGAACGGCAAGAAACTGAAGCTCACCAACGACAGCGTGCTGATTATTGAGGGCATTCACGCCCTGAACCCGCTGCTGACCAAGAAGATTCCCGATTCGGCCAAGTTCAGGATATACATTTCGGCACTGACCAGCATCTCGCTTGACGACCACAACTGGATTCCCGTGCGCGACAACCGACTGCTGCGCCGCATCATCCGTGACTATAACAAGGGAGCCTATACAGCACGAGAGACCATCAGCCAGTGGAAGAACGTGTGCGAGGCGGAAGACAAATGGATTTTTCCCTTCCAGGAAACGGCCGACGTGATGTTCAACTCGGCTCTCAACATTGAGTTTGCCGTGCTGCGACTACATGCAGACATCATTCTCAGCAGCGTACCGAAGAACTGCCCGGAATATGCGGAAGCCCACCGCCTGCTGAAGTTCATTCACTACTTCCTGCCCATCAGCGATAAGGAGATTCCACCCACCAGCATCATGCGAGAGTTTGTCGGCGGGTCCAGCTTCAAGTATTAAGCGAGTTGTAATACGCTTTCAGCACCCGCTCGTCCTCTGTTGCATCGGTAAAGACTTCCAGCAGCAGAGGACGAGCACTTTCTGTCTGCACGAGCCAGCTGATGCCCTGTTGCATCTCCTCAGCGTTTTCCGCCTTACGATAAATAACGTCATTCTCCTGGCAGATGCCTTCGGCAGAGGTATGATGAGCTGCTGCCACCAAACGGTCACGGGCAGCACTGCGCTCCAAGCCCGGCAACATGTTGAAGATACCACCCTTACCATTATTCAGCAACAATATGCGCAGGTTTCCCCTCAGATTCTGGTTCCACAGCGCATTCTGGTCGTAGAAGAAACTCAGGTCACCAATAACGCAGAACACCGCTTCGGCAGTCACTACCGACATACCTGCCGCCGTACTCAGTGAGCCCTCGATGCCATTCACCCCACGGTTACAGAACACAGGATGCTGCGCATAGATATTGGCCAGACGAATAGCAGAGGAGTTGGCGTAGTGGACGGAAGGACTTGAGATTTGAGATTTGAGATTTGAGATTTCCTGCTCAAAACACCTGACGGCAGCCATTTGTGAAAAGGCAGGAACGTACGTTGCGGCGTGTTTGTGCACCTTGGCCAACAACTCGTCCCACAGCTGCACAAAGGGATGCGGCTGCTGCTCCAAATGGAAACGGACGAGATCGGCCACCACAGCACCATCGCCTACCAGCACCCTCGTCAGATTGGAGAAAGTGTCGGTCACCTCACCCGTTCTGTTCACAACCCATGTTTCCTTTGCCTTTCTCAGAAAACGCTTCAGCCGCTTGCTAACAATGGAGTCTCCTGTATATAACACAAGGTCAGGAACATAGCTCTCGTCTTCACCAGCCAGCAGCACCGCTTCGTCCATTCCCGGATTCATGGGCTGACCGCTGATGAGCATAGGACGCTTCGACAATAGGAACATTCGCACTATATGGCTCAGCGTCAGGTCAGACATATCGGCCTCAACCCGTTCTATCTGCCGTTCATCGGGCAACGACTCAACAGTAAAATCGAACAACGGTTCGGTGATGGGCACGTTGATGTGCACTGGGGCATACTTCTCAATGAGTGCCTCATTGACCAGACGATTACAGTACCAACGCTCTTCGTCGTTGTGAGGCTCAGGCAACGTGACGGCCTTTCTGACAAAACGCCCAAGTGCGTCAGGCTGCGGAAGCGTCTGGCCGTCCAACTGGTCAATCCACTGTGGCGGACGGTCGGCAGAAATAACCACCAACGGCACATGCCGGTAATAAGCCTCTGCCACAGCAGGCAGCAGATTGAGCAATGCCGTGCCGCTGGTAACACAAACTCCCACTGCACGAGGGGTGCCATCTTGCAATGCCATACCGAGGGCATAGAACCCAGCCGAGCGTTCGTCGGTTACGGGGTAGCACGTAATATCCGGACACTCGTTCAAATTATGCACTATAGGAGCATTACGGCTGCCAGGACAAACCACCACATGACGAACCTGGTGCTTGACCAGCAAGGCTGTAAGTATATTGACGTTCTCTTTATTACTATACACAATCTAACTATGAATTATGAACTATGAATTATGAACTAACAAACTCCGCATAGTTTCCATCTTGGCCTCAGTTTCCTGCCACTCTTGCTCTTCTGTGCTGTCCGGAAGTAAACCGCCACCGGCATAGAGCCGATAGCCGTCAGCAAGTAGTTGCATACAACGCAGCGACACATAGAGATGGGTAGCAGGCAACTGCAGTGGTCCCATGAAGCCACTATAGTAATGACGGGGCGTATGCTCGTTCTTACTAATAAAGTCAAAGGTCTGGCGCTTAGGCAGCCCGCATACAGCTGGAGTGGGATGCAGCGTCATCAGCACATCACCAAGATGAAGCGTATCGGGCAGCGTAAAGGTAAAGTCACTACGCAGGTGCACCAAGTTGCCGGCACGTACTGTATAAGGCCCCCGCTCTGTAAAATCTTCGGCAAAACGTTCCAGGCACTCTGTGATGTAAGTCGCCACATAGCGCTGCTCCTGAATATTCTTTATGCCCCACGTAACATGCTCGCCCTCGCTGTTCAAGTCGTCACCCTCTAACTGCATCGTTCCGGCTAACGCTATGGTCTGCCAATTACCGGCTGCTGACGAAAGAAGAATCTCGGGCGTAGCGGTAAGCCACGTACGGCTCCTCTTTGTGGAAACAAGACAGACGAACATACGCGGATAACGCCGACAGGCATCCAAAAACAGGTCGTAAACATGTTGCGAAGCCTGTAACGGCACCTTCGCGCTACGCGCCAGCACTATTTTCTGGAAGTCACCCGACACGAGGTGAGCATGATAGTTAGCAAAGTCTATGCTATAGGTCTCGCGCGAACTGTTGTCCCCCTCGTCCTGCCCCAGCTCACACTGCAGCTCTAAACGGTCGGTCAAGAGGTGCTGTTCCACCCTGTCGCCACGAATGAGTAACAACGGTTCACTGTCAGTAACAGCAAAGGGAGCCACCACAAACCCCCGACGACCATTCAGTTCAGAAAGCGAAGACAGTTCAAGAGGCATTCCACTGGTCTGTTCCACCATCGTGAAATGCTGCTCGTGCGGCAGTCGATACAAAGCAAAAGCCGACATCACTTACTTGGATTTACAACATAATTAGTAACGCGGACAGTGGAGATGAGCTCGCCTGCCGTATTGGTTATTTCCACGTTCCACACATGAAGCGTCCGCCCCTTATGCTGAAGCCGGGCAACAGCTGTCACGGTGTCGCCTTCTGCCACTGCCTGCACATGACTGCCGCTCACCTCTATGCCCACGCACATCTTACCTGGGCATAACGACGAAGAGCCAACACCTGCCACATTCTCGGCCAAGGCCAGCGAAGCACCGCCACTGAGGAATCCGAAGGGCTGGCGGTTACGCTCATCCACCTTCATGCGTGCCATACAAACATCGTCCTCGGGTGTGGAAAGAAATTCCATCCCGAGGGCGGTTGAAAGATTGGGCTTCGCTTCTATGATTTGTCTTATTCTATCTACGTTCATTATTATTTAAAGAGTGAATATTCCTTTACTTCCCAGGCAAGCGCGCTCGCACCGAGTAACGTTCGGTTTTCTTCATCCAGAATAGAAACAAGCACCCTCACCTTACCACGAAGGTTATGGAACACATTGTCTTCTATGGTCTGACGCACGGTGGGCATCATCCATTCGGTCACTAACAGGATGTCACCAGTCAAAATAATAGCCTCAGGATTAAAGGTGGAGGCGTAGTTGGCCAATGCCCGGCCGAGGATGACACCTGTCTTCCTGACGGCCTCTAACGCCATTTCGTCACCTTTCTGGCAACAAAGTGCCACCGCCTGAATGTTCAGATGGGAGACACTCCTCATGAGTGACGGCTGGTCACTCTGCTTCATCATATCGACAGCTGTTTGCACCAGACCCGATGTTGAGACGTATGTTTCCAGACAGCCTTTATGACCGCAGCCACACTGACGGCCATCAGGTACTATACAGGTATGACCTATTTCACCCGCAAACCCGTTTGCGCCCAAGTGAGCCTTTCCACCTATGACAATGCTGCTGCCCACACCGCCGCGAATGAAAGTCATTACCACAAAATCTTTCAAACCATGAGCACTACCGAAAACCTGTTCGCCAAGACCTGTCACATGTCCGTCATTAGCCACAGCAACGGCCAAGCCCAGTCGGTCGCGCAACATGGCTGCCAGAGGCACTACACCCTTCCACGGGAGGTTGGAGGCATTCTCAATGCATCCTGTCTTGTAGTTGGCGCTGGGTGCGCTAATACCCACGGAGCGTATGGTTTCTATGCCACCGTTCTCCTCTGTGAGCCGCTTGATCCTCTCGTAGAGTACAGAAACAAAGTTACTGATATTCTGATGGTCATTCGTAGCAAAAGTATCCTTTGCAATAACCTTTCCACGAATATTGACAATGCCAATGGTCGTGAAGTCCAAAGACAAATCGACACCGACGACCCTGGTCTTTATCCTCATCTCTTCCATAATACCTCTTTTATTTAAACAGGGAATATTCCTTCACGTCCCATGCAAGGACTGAAGCGCCTAACAAGTCGCAAACACTGGCATCAATGGCCCCCATGACGAAGCGAACCTTACCCTTGATGTTGTGGAATACATATTTATCGAAAGTCTCCTCAGCTGGTTCAAAAAGCCACTTGCCTGCATGAGTGATACCGCCTGTCAGCACAAAAGCCTCCGGATCCATGACCGTGGCAAAGTTGGCAAGTCCCCAACCAAGCCATACACCCGTACGGCGCATCACTTCAATGGACAGCGCATCACCTTGTTCGCAGAACTCCGTGATATTCTTTGGCTTAAGATTTTCGAAGCCACGCATCAGACTGGGCTCACTGCTCTCTTCCAGCACTTCCTTTACGGTAAGCAGGATGCCGCGTTCTGCCACGTAAGCCTCCAAACAGCCTTTCTTTCCGCAACCACAAATACGCCCGTTAACGTCGCAAGTGTTATGGCCCACCTCTCCGGCAAAACCGTCTGTTCCCTGGTATGGCTGGTTGCTGGAGTAGATAAAACTACCGAAACCATGACCCAGCGTAATCAACACAAAGTCCTTCAGACCATGAGCAGCACCGAATTCGCTCTCTGCCAATGCCCTGATGTGCGGTTTGTTCCCCACGGCAACAGCCAGCCCCAGCCGGTCACGAATCATGGCACCGATAGGGATGACACCCTTCCACGGCAGGTTAACGGCATTTTCAATACATCCTGTCATCGAGTTGGAACTGGGAGCACTGACGCCCACAGAGCGGATGGAGCCGAACATGTCGTTGGCCAACATCATCTCAACCATGCGCTCGCATAACCTGGAAACAAAATCATTAATATTGGGAAAATCTTGCGTCGGAAACTCTTCCATGGCAAGAATGTCTCCACGAATATCAACAATAGCATACGCCGTTCTCAACACTGATATTTGAACAGCAAATACTTTGTCTTTTAGTGAGGTTTCAATCATAGCCTTTCGATTTTGTTAGTTTAATGTGGCAAATATAGTAATAATTTGCTATGCTACCAAACTATTTCTCATTTTTTTTAGCAAAACTTTAAAAAAATGCTAATCGTAAATCGTAAATCGTAAATTATTATTACCTTTGCAGTCAAAACATCTCAAAAACAGAATATGAACATCTTAGAATTAAGTGAACAAGAAATAGGCAGACGCCAAAGTCTGCAAGAGTTACGCACTATGGGCATCGACCCCTATCCTGCTGCAGAATATCCTACCAACGCCTTTTCTACCGACATTCTCAAAAACGTGGAGAGTGGAACTTGGAGCGTTGAAAGCGACGATGTTTCACAACTGCAACAGGTCTGCATCGCCGGCCGTATGATGAGCCGCCGCGTCATGGGTAAGGCCTCGTTTGTGGAACTGCAGGACTCGAAGGGCCGCATTCAGGTCTATGTGACACGTGACGACATCTGCCCCGATGAGAATAAGGACCTTTACAACACCGTCTTCAAGAAACTACTCGACATTGGCGACTTCATTGGCATCCGTGGTTTTGTCTTCCGTACGCAGACGGGCGAAATCAGTGTTCATGCCAAGGAGCTGACGCTGCTGTCAAAGGCACTGAAGCCACTGCCTATTGTAAAGTATAAGGACGGAGTGGCCTACGACAAGTTTGACGACCCGGAGTTGCGTTACCGCCAGCGATATGTTGACCTTGTAGTCAACGAGGGTGTGAAAGACACCTTCCTGCAACGAGCCACCGTCATCCGCACCCTGCGGAAAGTGCTGGACGAGGCTGGCTACACGGAGGTGGAGACGCCTACACTGCAATCTATTGCCGGAGGAGCAAGTGCCCGTCCGTTCATCACCCATTTCAATGCGCTCGATCAGGACATGTACATGCGTATTGCTACGGAGCTCTACCTGAAGAGGCTCATCGTCGGCGGTTTCGAAGGCGTCTATGAGATTGGCAAGAACTTCCGCAACGAGGGTATGGACCGCAACCACAATCCCGAGTTCACGTGTATGGAACTGTATGTCCAGTATAAGGACTATAACTGGATGATGTCGTTCACCGAGAAATTGCTGGAAACCATCTGCATCGCCGTGAACGGCAAACCAGAGCGTGAGATTGACGGCAACATCGTTTCCTTCAAGGCTCCTTACCGCCGTCTGCCTATTCTCGATGCCATCAAGGAGAAGACGGGTTTCGACTGCGAGGGAAAGACGGAAGAAGAAATTCGCGCCTTCTGTCTTGAGAAGGGCATGGATGTTGACGAAACCATGGGTAAGGGAAAACTCATTGACGAGCTGTTCGGCGAGTTCTGTGAGGGCACATTCATTCAGCCCACTTTCATCACCGACTACCCCGTAGAGATGTCGCCTCTGACCAAGATGCACCGTTCAAAGCCCGGGCTGACTGAGCGCTTCGAACTGATGGTGAACGGAAAGGAACTGGCCAACGCCTATTCAGAGCTGAACGACCCGATAGACCAGGAAGAGCGATTCGTTGAGCAGATGCGACTGGCCGACAAGGGTGATGACGAGGCGATGATCATTGACCAGGACTTCCTGCGCGCCTTGCAATACGGTATGCCCCCAACGTCTGGCATCGGTATCGGTATTGACCGTCTGGTGATGCTCATGACTGGTAAGACCTTCATTCAGGAAGTGCTGTTCTTCCCACAGATGAAGCCCGAGAAGAAGATTCCCCAAAGCAGCGTCGAAGAATGGACTGCCGTTGGTGTTTCCGAGGAGTGGGTCCCCGTGTTGCGCAAAGCCGGCTTCAACATGGTGCAGAACATCAGCGGTGAGAAAGCCCAAGGTTTGCAACAGAAGATTGGCGACATCGTCAAGAAGTATAAGCTCGACATGCAGAAACCCTCCGTCGATGAGGTAGCTGCATGGATAGATAAGGCAAATGTTTGACTGTGGTAAAATAGCAATTATCGGCGGCGGCTCGTGGGCGACAGCTATTGCCAAGATTGTGGTGGGACACACTCACCAGATTGGCTGGTACATGCGACGCGACGACCGCATAGAGGACTTCCGGCGGCTGGGGCACAACCCTGCCTATCTCGTCGGAGTTCATTTCAATGTCAACGAGATAGAATTCTCCAGCGACATCAACAAAATTGCACAACAGTACGACACGCTTGTTTTCGTCACGCCCTCACCTTACCTGAAGAGCCACCTGAAAAAGCTCAAGACACGCCTGCGCGACAAGTTTATCGTGACGGCCATCAAGGGCATCGTGCCCGACGAGAACCTGGTCTGCTCAGAATATTTCCATCAGGTCTATGACGTGCCCTACGAGAATCTTGCCTGTCTGGGCGGACCAAGTCATGCTGAGGAAGTGGCTCTCGAACGACTGTCGTACCTCACCATTGGGTGCTCTGACCTTGAGAAGGCGCAGGCCTTTGCCGACTGCCTGACCAGTGACTACATCAAGACCAAGACGTCGCCTGACGTCATAGGCATTGAGTATTCCAGCGTGCTGAAGAATGTCTATGCCATCGCTGCCGGCATCTGTTCAGGTTTGAAGTTTGGTGACAATTTCCAGGCTGTTCTCATGTCTAACGCCGTTCAGGAGATGACTCGATTCCTGAAGAGCGTTCACCCACAGGAGCGCAACATGGACGACTCCGTCTATCTGGGCGACCTGTTGGTGACAGGCTACTCTAACTTCTCGCGTAACCGTGTGTTTGGTACCATGATAGGCAAGGGGTACTCGGTGAAATCAGCACAAATAGAGATGGAGATGATTGCCGAGGGCTACTTCGGTACAAAGTGTATGAAGGAGATTAACCGCCATCAGCACGTCAATATGCCCATCTTGGATGCCGTCTATAATATACTGTATGAACGAATCAGCCCGCAGATTGAGATCAAGCTGCTGACAGACTCGTTCCGTTAAATGCTCATTATATCAATAACTATTTTAATATGAACAACATCAAACTTGACATTTCAAAGGCTGCTTGCTTCCTCGAGGCAGGCGCAGTGAAGGCTTACGAGCCAAAGGTAAAGGCCGCTCAGCAGGCCTTGGAGAACGGGACATGCCCAGGTAACGATTTCTTAGGTTGGCTACACCTGCCCAGCAGCATCACGCCAGCATTCCTCGATGAGGTACAGGCCACGGCTAACACCCTCCGCGAGAAGTGCGAAGTGGTCGTAGTAGCTGGTATTGGCGGTTCCTATCTTGGTGCCCGTGCCGTTATCGAAGCCCTTGGCAACTCGTTTGCATGGCTCATTCAGGATAAGAAGAATCCCGTCATTCTCTTTGCCGGCAACAACATCGGCGAGGACTATCTGTCAGAAATGACTGAATACCTCCGCGACAAGAAGTTCGGTGTCATCAACATTTCGAAGTCTGGTACAACCACCGAGACCGCCCTCACCTTCCGTCTGCTGAAGAAGCAGTGTGAGGCCCAGATGGGTAAGGATGTGGCCAAGCAGGTTATCGTGGCCGTTACCGATGCCAAGCGCGGTGCCGCACGCACCTGTGCTGACAAGGAGGGTTACAAGAGCTTCATCATTCCCGACAACGTGGGTGGACGTTTTTCTGTTCTGACTCCTGTTGGTCTGCTGCCCATTGCCTGTGCCGGTTTCGACATCAAGGCCCTCGTTCAGGGTGCTGCCGATATGGAGAAGGCTTGTGGCAAGGATGTTCCGTTCGAAGAGAACCTCGCTGCCCAGTATGCTGCCGTTCGCAACGGGCTGTACGGTGCCGGAAAGAAGATTGAGATCATGGTCAACTACCAGCCGAAGCTCCACTTCATCAGCGAGTGGTGGAAGCAGCTCTACGGAGAGTCTGAAGGCAAGGACAAGAAGGGCATCTTCCCCGCTTCTTGCGACTTCACGACCGACCTGCACTCCATGGGCCAGTGGATTCAGGATGGCGAACGTACCATCTTCGAGACGGTCATCTCTATTGAAAAGCCCAACCGCGAGCTGCTCTTCCCCAGTGACGAGGAGAACCTGGACGGTCTGAACTTCCTGGCTGGAAAGCGTGTTGACGAGGTAAATAAGATGGCCGAACTCGGTACACGTCTGGCTCACGTCGATGGTGGTGTGCCTAACATCCGCATCAGCGTTCCCGAACTGAACGAGTACTACATCGGACAGCTCATCTACTTCTTCGAGATTGGTTGTGGCATCAGCGGCAACGTGCTCGGTGTCAACCCGTTCAACCAGCCTGGCGTAGAGGCTTACAAGAAGAACATGTTTGCCCTGCTTGACAAGCCCGGCTATGAGGCTGACTCAAAGGCCATCAAGGAACGTCTGGCAAAGGAAGCTTAAGATGAAGAACATCATTGAAAACTATTTAAGAAGCAACGGCTTTCGGGCATTTTGTCCGAAAGCCGTACTTTTTGATATGGACGGAGTGCTCTTCAACTCCATGCCCAACCATGCCCGTTCCTGGCATCTGGCCATGAAGCAGTGCGGCATTGAAATGGAGGAGCACGAGGCCTACCTGTATGAAGGCATGCGTGGCGTGGAGACCATCAAGATGAAAGCCCGCCAGCAGTGGGGACGGCAGCTCTCTGACGAAGAGGCTCAGCGAATGTACGATGTCAAGTCTTACTTTTTCGCCAAGTGCCCACCGGCTCAAAAGATGGACGGTGTGGAACACCTGATGCATAAAATCAAGTCATGCGGAATGCAGATTGGCGTGGTTACCGGCAGTGGTCAGCGCACGTTGCTCGACCACTTGGAGCAGTCGTTCCCCGGCCTGCTCGACAAGCAGCTCATGGTGACCAGCTTTGACGTGCAGCACGGGAAGCCCTCACCAGAGCCTTACCTGGCCGGGCTGAAGAAACTGAACGTTCACCCGTGGGAAGCCATTGTCATTGAGAATGCGCCCCTCGGCGTGCGTGCCGCCGTAGCAGCTCACATCTTCACCATTGCCGTTAACACTGGTCCGCTGCCCGACAAAAATCTTTCTGACGAAGGAGCCAACCTCGTCTGCCAGTGTATGGCTGACGTGGAGGCTTTATGGGACGTAGTCCGAGGAAGTATTGTGCTCCCCTGAACAGGGGGGGGAGTTAGAGTGGAAAGGGGCTGTTGGCTTTAGTATTCGGCAGGCTCCTCCTCAGGGGCTACTGGCGCATCCTCCATTTCCGTGTCAATGCGGGTATCCTGCTTGATGTCGATGTTGCCCATACGGTTCACCGAAAGAATCAGCGGGATGAACTCATCCGACTGCGGACGACTGACGCTACATGCGAAGCGCACTTCCGAATTCTCTACACGGTCAAACACGAAACCTTCGAGAATACCCGTCTTGCGATAGTCCTCATTAATATAAGAGTCAAACGACACCTTCGTAAACTCCTTGTCGAAGAATTTGCTGCCGTCCGCACGGGTTATAACCACACGTACGCGGTTATCAACGAACTGCTGTCCCGTCTCGTCCTTCACCATGGGCAGGGAGTCGTCGGCCATGCGCTCAATGGTACACGTATAGTCACGGTCAAGCCATCGGAACTGCTTGGTGTCCTTATAGTCATCCGTACGGATAGGCCCCTGCGGGGCAGGTTTCTCGTATTTCGTGGTAATAATGTCTTCACGCTGTTTCTTGCTGCTGCATGAGGCGATGGTGCCCACCAGCAGTATCACGGCAATAATTGGCAGTAGTTGTTTCATTTTATTGGTTCTTATTTTTGTTCTGACGGGGTACAAAGGTAGGCATAAATTACGACACTGCCAAACAATCCTTGCTTTTTGTCACAAAAAAACAGACCCCAGGCACTTCGCCTGAGGTCGTTTTTTGGTCATTGCTATCGTCTCATGTGGTGTCCGTGACCACGGCGGTCACCGCCACGAGGATGCTTTTTGTCCTCTGCCTGGTACTTGGCAAACTGCTCTTCTGTCATAATACCCTTCAGCTCCTTGTCGTAGTCAACCGTCAGCTGCTCCATCTGCTCGGCCTTACGGGTGTTGAGTTTCAGCAGTTTTTGTGCCTGCTCTTCGTTCAGGTCATACTTCTTGACCATGTGCTCCGTGCGGTGCTTCACCATTTCGGCCTTGTCGGGTTTCCCGCGACGGGGTTCGTCAGACTGTGCCATTACTGTGGTTCCCATTGCAAAGACTGCGATGCAAGCCAGAATTATCCTTTTCATCTTCATACCTTTTGTTTGTTTTTTAGTGAATACTTAATGTTTATTTCTCAGTCACGTAACTATCATTTTGACGCTAAGTCTGCAGGAAAGTTTAATCGTTGATAAAAAAATTAGCCGATTATTAAGCGAACTGACATTTTTTTAGTATATTTGCATCGATTTTGTAAACAAACGATATGGGAAAGAGATTTAGGCTGTTGGGTGCTGGCTGTTGGGTGCTGGCTGTTGGGTGCTGGCTGTCGGCTGTTGCCTGTTGCCTGTCGTCCTGCTCCAAGCAGGAGTCGGCAGAGCCAGACACCATACAGGTTATTGTCACGCAGGTACAACAATGTTCCCGCCTCTATACGGCAGAATACCAGATACACAAGATAGTCACTCACGACGACGTGCTGCGCCTGCAAGGCCAGCTGACGGGTGAGCGATACGACATGGAGCTGCCCATGCTCGGCGACCGTAAGATAGCCATTCCTATGGATGCCACGCTGAAGGCGTATATCGACTTCGACGGGTTCTCTGAGCAAAACGTGCAGCGTCAGGGCAACAAGATTACCATCCTGCTGCCCGACCCGAAGGTGCAGCTGACCAGTTCGAAGATTGACCACCGGAACATCAAGAAGTACGTGGCCCTGCTGCGCCGCGACTTTACTGACGCCGAGCTCACATCGTACGAGCGCCAGGGTCGTGAGGCCATCATCAAGTCTGTGCCGGCCATGGGCATCGTGGAGTCTGCCCGCAAGAATGCGGCACGCACGCTGATTCCCATGATCAAGCAGTTAGGCTATGCCGAACAAGACATCACCATTACCTTCCGTCAGGACCTTGACACGGAAGCAATCATCGAAAGGAGTAAGGAATGAGTAAGAAAAACAAATACCTCACTGTCGGCATCGGCCTCTTGTCGCTCGTCTGCGGCCTGCTGTTTGCCTACTATATATATAATAAGGTAACCACTAACAGCCTCTCACTCGTGGCCGACGAGCAGATTGACGTCACGCCACAGCAGATACGCTCCATGCGTGCCATCGGCCAGTGGGAGTTTCTCTCCATCAGCGACGAGGAGATGGTCGATACCGTTCGCGAAGGCTTTTTCTTCGACGACCAGCTGGTACGCATCTATTATGGCACACTGCGCCTCGGCATCGACATGCAGCAGCTCAGCGAACATGCCTTCACCAGCAACGGCGACACCCTCCAGGTTACGCTGCCCCCCGTAAAGCTGCTCGACAACAACTTCATTGACGAAGCCCACACCCGTTCGTTCATCTCCAACGGCACTTGGAGTGCCAGCGACCGCGAGGCGCTCTATCAGCGTGCCCGCCAGAAGATGCTGCGCCAGTGTCTGACGGCAGAGAACATCAGACGTGCACAGGAGAACGCCGAGGAACAAGTGGCCAACATGCTGCGCTCCATGGGTTTCAGTCCTGTTAAGATAACCTTCGACACACCCAACACCCCATAACAATGGACCGACTTAACGACATACTGACACTTGCGAGTGACTTCCTGTGGGGGTGGCCCATGATTATCCTCCTCTTAGGAACCCACCTCTATCTCACCATTCGGCTGCGCTTCCCGCAGCTGCGCATCTTCACGGCCATACGCCTCTCCATCAAGCGTGATGCTGAGGGACACGGCGACGTTTCGCAGTTTGCCTCTTTAGCCACCGCCTTAGCCGCCACCATCGGCACGGGCAACATCATCGGCGTGGCTACGGCTGTTGCCCTGGGTGGGCCGGGTGCCGTGCTGTGGTGCTGGCTGACGGGTGTGTTCGGCATCGCCACGAAGTATGCCGAAGGCCTTCTGGCCATCAAGTACCGCGTAAAGACGGACGACGGCCGCATGCTCGGCGGTCCTATGTATGCCTTGGAGCGCGGCTTAGGCTGGAAGTGGCTCGCCGTTCTCTTTGCCGTTTTCACTGCCTGTGCCTCGTTCGGCATCGGTAACACCGTTCAGGCTAATGCCATTGCCGTGCTGGCCAACGAGTCGTACGGCATCTCGCCCTACCTCACCGGAGCCTTGGTATGTGCCATGACGGCAGCCGTCGTCCTGGGTGGTGTCAAGAGTATTGCCCGTGTCTGTTCCATGCTGGTGCCCTTCATGGCTTTCTTCTATGTCTTGGGGTGCCTGGTCATTCTCGGCATCAACTGGCATTTCCTCTGGCCGGCCCTGAAGCTCATCGTCGTCTCTGCCTTCTCACCCGAAGCAGCCGGTGGCGGTTTCATCGGCTCTACGGTCATGATGGCAGCCCGCTTCGGCATCGCCCGCGGACTCTTCTCTAACGAGTCGGGCCTCGGTTCAGCCCCCATCGTGGCCGCTGCCGCCAAGACGCGCAACCCCGTACGGCAGGCACTCGTCTCGTCAAGCGGCACGTTCTGGGACACGGTCGTCATCTGTGCCATCACGGGCATGGTCATCGTCAGCAGTGTGCTGGCCTATAGCGACATCGACTTCTCCAATGGTGCCGTGCTCACCAAGGCCGCTTTCTCCAAGATACCCTATTTGGGCACGCCGCTGCTCACCTTCGGTCTGCTTACGTTTGCCTTCAGCACCATCCTCGGCTGGTGCTACTACGGCGAGCGGGCCGTGGAGTATCTGGGAGGCATGCGCTGGGTAAAGGTTTTCCGCGTGTTCTACATTGCCGCCGTTTTCATTGGCAGCGTCATCAACCTCAGCCTTGTCTGGACTTTTGCCGACTGTGCCAATGCCCTTATGGCCATTCCCAACCTGCTGTCACTGCTCTTCCTCAGCGGCATCATTGTTCACGAGACGCGCAAGTATCTCTGGAACGACCGGCTGGACGAGTATGAAGAATAATATCAACAAACAGTTACCTGCACCACCAATAGCCGCTGTCCTTCTACGCGGAAGCGCACATCGCGCCCACCGAAGGGCATGCCGTATATGCGCTGAGGGTCGTCGTGGTACTGCGGGCGCGGGTCTTGCTCTAACGTGGCGAGCAGGGCCTTCAGCTCGTCGGGGGCGAACAGCTCACGCAGCTCCTCTGGCATGACCACCTCTAAACGCTGCCACTGCCGCTCATCGACAAAGCCGCTGCGCACGCCTGTGTGGCTGTCCACATACTCCAGATAGGGCTTGATGTCGTATATCGGCGTACCGTCCATGAGGTCGGCACCTAAGACGTGGATGACACCGTTATCAATACGGTCAATGCGCACGCTGGACAGTCCGAGGCCGTTAGGGCGGAAAGGCGAGCGCGTGGCCCACACGCCACGCCGCTCGTTGCCACCTAACAGCGGTGGACGGACGGTGGGATGGAAGGTCATCGCACTATTCTCCTTCCTCCCTACTCCTTCCTCCTTCCTCGAAGAGAACCCCCAGATAATCCAGAGGTAGTCAAACTGCTCCAGTCCGCGCAGGGCATCGGCATTGCGATACTTCGGTTCAAAAACTATCTGTCCCCGCAGTTCAGGCACGATGCCCGCCTGCCGCGGAATGCCGAACTTCGACGTAAATGGTGAGCAAAAATGCGCTATCGGTTCTATGTTCATGCTGCAAAAGTACAAAAAAATCCCTCAATATATAATAATGTGTAAGCTTTTTCTTTGCTTTTCCGATTATTTGTACTATCTTTGTCCCCCAAATTAAACAATCAACGACATGAGAATCATTACAGCATTATTACTTTCGCTGGTCGTGACCGCTGTCATGGCCCAGCGACGTACTGACACTTTCCAGACGAAGTCAGGCAAAAGCGTTAAAATTACGTGCATCAAGCACGCCAGTCTTGAAATCAACTTCGACGGCACGGAGATACAGGTCGATCCCGTCGGCGACGCCATTCAGCCCGTCACCAACTACTTCGACTTCCCCAAGGCCAACATCATTCTTATCACCCATCAGCACCAGGACCACTTCGACCGCGAGGCCATCGGCGCCCTGCGCAATGAGGCTACGGTCATCTACGAGCCGCAAAGCGTCTATAACATGTGGTTCAACGGCATGCCGCTCAACAACGGCGACTCCGTACAGGTGACCGACAACATTATGCTGAAGGCCGTGCCTGCCTACAACACCACGCCGGGCCGCGAGCAGATGCACCCCAAGGGCCGCGACAACGGCTACGTGCTCACCCTCGACGGACTGCGCATCTACATTGCCGGCGACACCGAGGACATTCCCGAAATGGCTGAGCTGAAGGACATCGACATTGCCTTTCTGCCCTGCAACCAGCCCTACACCATGACCCCGCAGCAACTGGTGAAGGCCGCCAAGACCATTAAGCCGAAGGTGCTCTTCCCCTACCACTACTCCGACACGCGCATGGCTCAGCTGTCCTTGATGCTCAGCGGATCCGGCATCGACGTGCGCATCAGGGACTACAAGTAGATTTGAGGGTTGAGGTTTGAGATTTATCCAACACATTGATAACTATGACAACAAGATTTATCCGCTGTGCTACGCTGGCCGTAGCATTGGCCGCCATGAGCAGCACGGCTGCCATGGGGCAAAACACGGTGTCGGGCACTCCGTCCGACAGAACAGAGAATGACTGGCTGAAGAACCTCACCAGCCGCATCACGCTGAATGGCTACGCACAGGCTGGCTGGTCTTATCAGGACCCCAACGGCGTCAGGCAGAACGCCTACAACCTGAAGCGAACCCTGCTCTGGGCCAAGGCCCGCATCACCGACCGCTGGTCGTTCCTCTTCATGCATGACTTCTCCAGCGTCGTACAGGAGTTCTACACCGACTACCGCCTGTCCAACGACCGTGCGCTGAGCGTCCGCTTAGGACAGTTCAAGCACTCCTACTCCATGGAAAACCCGCTCTCCCCCACCCAACTGGAACTTGTCGATGTCTATTCGCAGGCCGTGCTCTATCTGGCAGGCGAAGGCCCTGACCCCCTGAACGGCGTGAACTACGGCCGCGACATGGGACTCATGGCCTATGGCGACCTGCTCAACGACAAGCTGCACTACGAACTGGCACTGATGAGCGGACAGGGCATCAACCGCCGCGACCAAAACAACCAGAAAGACTTCATAGCCAAACTCGAGGTGCGCCCCGTTGACGGGCTGCGCATCGTCGGCTCCGGCTACTTGGGCACCGGCTGTGCCGTAGGCACGGCGGCATGGAACCCCGACATCCAAGTGGGCGACAACTACAAGCGCAACCGCTACTCGGTGGGCGCTGAGTATAAGTCGGCCCCCTACACGGGCAGCAAGTTCAAGGAGGCCCGTCCGCTGAGCATCCGTGCAGAGTGGCTCGGCGGCGAGGACGGCGACGTAGGCTCGCGCGGCGGCTACGTCACGGCGGCCATTCCCGTAGTCAATGCCCTCGACATCGTGGCCAGCGGCGAGACGTTCGACCGCAACACCGGCGTCGATGGCTGGGACCAGACCAACCTGACCATCGGTCTGCAGTACTGGTACTACAAGAAGTGCCGCGTGCAGCTGCAATACACCCGCTGCCTCTGCGGCGAAAACATCAGCTCCAAGGACTACAACTGGGTTCAGGCACAGGTGCAAGTAGCCTTCTGAGCGTCTGAGGACTAAGGTCTAAGGACTAAGGTCTAAGGTCTAAAGTCTAAAGTCTCCCCTAAGCCTTTGACCTTTGACCGGTTCCCTTTGACCGACCCCCTTTGACCAGTTCCCTTTGACCGATTCCCTTTGACCTTCAGCATTTAAATCGTAAATCTGTAAATCGTAAATAAACAAGATGATTATCAAGATTCTTTTAACCATTGTGTTCCTGGCCGTCATGGTGGGCGTGGGTGTCTATTCACGCAAGCAGGCCAATAGTGTTGACGGTTTTGTGTTGGGCGGACGCTCCGTAGGCCCGTGGCTCACGGCCTTCGCCTACGGCACCTCCTATTTCTCCGCCGTCGTTTTCGTGGGTTATGCCGGACAGTTCGGCTGGAAGTACGGGCTCTCCTCCACCTGGATTGGCGTGGGCAACGCCGTCATTGGCTCGTTGCTGGCCTGGCTCGTGCTGGGGCGGCGCACCAAGCTCATGACGCAGCACATAGAGAGCCGCACCATGCCCGACTTCTTCGGCACGCGCTTCGCCAGTCAGGGACTGCGCGTCACGGCGAGCGTCATCGCCTTCGTGTTCCTCATTCCCTACACCGCCGGTGTCTATAAGGGTATCTCCACTCTCTTCGAGATGGGCTTCGGCATTCCCTACGAATACTGCGTCGTCATCATGGCCATACTCACGGCCGTCTATGTCATACTCGGTGGCTACAAGGCCACGGCCATGAACGACTTTGTGCAGGGCGTCATCATGCTCTTCGGCATTGTGGTGGTCATCATGGCCGTGCTCAACACGCAGGGCGGACTTGCCGCTGCCGTCGATAAGCTGGCTGCACTGCCCGCCGACAACGCTCACCCCTCAACCCTCAACGCTCACCCCTTCGCCTCCTGGTTCGGGCCCGACCCGTGGGGACTGCTCGGCGTGGTCATCCTTACCTCGCTCGGCACGTGGGGACTGCCGCAGATGGTGGGTAAGTTCTACAGCATCACCGACGAGAGCGCCATTCGCCGCGGCACCATCATCTCTACCGTCTTCGCCTTCATCGTGGCTGGCGGCTGTTACTTCCTGGGAGGCTTCGCACGCCTCTATCCGCCGCAGATGGTCGATGGCCGCATGCTCTTCGACAGCATCGTGCCCTCCATGCTCGTCACCCTGCCCGACGTCATCATCGCCCTCGTGGTGCTGCTGGTGCTCTCCGCCTCCATGTCCACGCTGGCCTCGCTGGTGCTCACCTCCAGCTCTACCATGACGCTCGACCTCATCTACCGCGACAAGAAGTCGCTGCCCGGCGAGGTGCAGGAAGGCTCCATCGACGACGAGGTGGCCGAGAAGATTGAGCGCCGCAAGGTGGTGGTCATGCGCGTGCTCATCGTGTTCTTCATCGTTATCTCACTCATGATTGCCCTCAACCCGCCCACGTTCATCGCCCAGCTCATGGGCATCTCGTGGGGAGCCTTGGCCGGTGCCTTCCTCGCTCCGTTCATGCTCGGTCTCTACTGGCGCGGTGTCACCACGGCCGCTGTCTGGGCCTGCTTCGTGTGGGGCGTGGGTCTCACGGTGGTCAACATGCTGTTGGGCAACCCCATCAACCCCATCAACTGCGGTGCCATCGCAATGATGGGCGGCTTCCCCGTCACCTGGCTCGTCAGCCTCGTCACGCCGAAGCTGGACCGCACGCTGGTCAGCAAGATTTTTGAGTGTTATCAATAACCGTTTTCGAGGTGCGAGGTACGAGGTACGAGGTACGAGAAATGCTACATGGCAGAGATGGGCGTGCAAGGTATTCTCGTACCTCGTACCTCGCACCTCGTATCTCGCACCTCGTATCTCGATAATGAGCCCCCTCGTACCTCGAGAAAAAAAATAAAAAAACAAAAAAAATGAACGTTGGAATTATCGGAACAGGATGGATAGCCGAAAAGGCTGCCATCACGCTCGGCGCACTGGACGACATACAGGCCTACGCCGTGGCATCAAGAACGCCGGAGAAGGCACGCGCCTTCGCCGACAAATGGAACATACCGCAGGCCTACGGCTCCTACAGCGAGCTCATCAGCGACCCGAAGGTCGATCTGGTCTATGTTGGCACGCCCCATAGCCATCACTACGACGTGACGCTCGAGGCCATACGCGCCGGCAAGGCCTGTCTGGTGGAAAAAGCCTTCATGGCCAATGCCCGCCAGACGGAGCGCGTGCTGAGCGAGGCGAAGCAGCGCCGCGTCTTCGTGGCCGAGGCCATCTGGACACGCTACCAGCCCGTGGTGCCCTTCGTCCGACAGCTCATCAGCGACGGACGCATCGGCGCGCCACGCCTCATCACCGCCACACTCGGCTACTCCATGGGCAACAAGGAGCGCATCATGCGTCCCGAGCTGTGCGGCGGTGCCCTGCTCGACCTCGGTGTCTATGCCCTGAACTTCGCCCGCATGTTCTGCGACGCACCCATCAGTGAGATGACGTCGCAGTGCGTCAAGAGCCAAACGGGCATGGACCTCACTAATGCCATCACCCTGACGTTCCAGAACGGCATGCTGGCCAACCTGCAGTCGTCGGCACAGTGCGTGGGCGACAACATTGGCGTCATTGCCGGCACCGACGGCAACCTCATCATCGACAACATCAACAACCCGCAGCATGTCACCGTGAACACCCACGACCGCGTCTTTGTGGAGACCATCGACGTGCCCGCCCAGATTACGGGTTACGAGTATGAGTTCATGGCCTGCAAGTCGGCTTTGGAGCACGGCCTCTTGGAGCCGCCCCAGATGCCGCACCACGAGACGCTCTACATCATGCAGCTCATGGACCAGCTGCGTCAGCAGTGGGGCGTACGCTACCCCATGGACGACGAGTAGCCCCAGCACCGTTGCAGCCAAGAAGACTGGGCATGCATGGCAAGAAGCAAAGACTTTTCCTGTAGTTGTGAGACGAAGTGGCGCAGTCGAAGGGAGCAAGTGGCGCGATCGTCGGGGAGGATCGCGCCACTCTTAGGGAGCGATCGGCGCGATCGTCGGGGTAAGGGCGGCCGTTCAAAGTAGATAGAGCGCCCGCTCAAAGTGGATAGAGCGGCCGCTCAAAGTAGATAGAACGGCCGCTCAACTCTTTTCAAAACACCATGCTCTTGTAATTTAATAGGAAATAGTGTATTACAAGACCTTCCTCGCGTGGCATGGCTCTTATGCTTTAAGTGGTTTATCGTAGTGCAAAGATACAAAATTTTTGCCTGCTTTGCAAGCTTTTCCACAAAAAAAAATACGCTTATCCTTTCCGCCGGTTCATGGCCGCGGGGGCACGGGGCGCATCATAAGGGGCGGCTGCGGCTCGCCCCAGACGGCACGGCGGAGCACATCGCCAATAATGGGGCCAATTGGCAGCTCTATCTTCGCACCATTATTAAACTTATAGTAAGGCGTAACAATGGGGTCGGTCTCCCAACGGCCGTTCATCGGGTTCAGGTAATGCTGTGCACCAAGATAAGTACCCCAGTGGTCGCTGAAGCGAATGTCGGCATAGCCGCCGAAGGACGTGCTGTAGGCATAAGGACTGACGGCAGGCGTGGCCCGCATATTGGAAAAGTAGAAATTACCGAAGGCATGGAGCGACAGCCAGTGGTTGACGTCAATGCTGGCATGACCGCCGACGCCGTACTGCGTAAAGAGCGAGCTCTGCATGGGCAGCCAGTACTTGTTGGCATTGGCCGAGAGCGATAGATGCAGTCGTCCAAAGTCCTGGTGCAGGGCCAGCGCCCCCGTGCTGAGGTCCATCAGCCCGGGCATGTGGTCGGCACCGCCATAGGCTCCTACTGCAGCATCACGCCACAGTGGGAATACCCCACCACTCTGGCGCGTCTCGGAAACGTCGAAGCCTCCACGCGTGGCGGGCATCTCGCGCGTCTGTTCCGGCACGGTGAACACCTGATCGACCTTCAGGCGTAGTGAGTCGGCAGCCAGTGCAGTATATGACCGTTCAAGCAACGTGGCAGCCGGCTGTAAAGGCGGCAGTGACGCGCGGTTTTCCTGTCCGTACGTCACTGCCAGCGACAGCAGGGGTAGCAACATTCCTAAAAGCGTTCGTCTTGCCCTGTTTATCATTACCTGTCCTTTTATTGTTCAATAACCGTCAGCTCCGTGTCACCGGGACGGAAGAGCAGACCGGTACATTTCTGGGCACTGGCCTTGTAGGTCTTCAGCTCCACCTGGTCCCACTTAATCTGGTCGGTACGCTGGGCGAGAGGTGCATGGGGGATGACGGAACCGTCGCGCACGAGGATAACGGCGGGAATGGGACCGGTCTCAATGGTATGCCAACCGCTGTCATAGACCTTGCCGCTTTGGTAGTCAATCCATTTGCAGCCGGAGGGGAGATAGACGTTGCGGCTGTTGCCACGCTCCATGAGCGGAGCCACAAGCATTTGCGCGCCGAACAGGTACTCGTCTTCAATGAGCCATGCACCGGGGTCCTTGGGGAACTCCACGAAGAGGGCGCGCACCATGGGCAGACCGTGCAGGGTGCAGTCCTTGGCCTGTGCATAGACGTAAGGCATGAGCTTATACTTCATCTCGGCAGCCTGACGGAACGCCTTGGTGAACGACTCGCTGATGAGCCACGGCTCCGTAGGAGGTGCACCATGGGCGCGGGTGTGACTCGACAAGAAGCCGAAGGGCAGCCAGCGGCGATAGATGTCCTCAGGCGAGGCTGTGACAAAACCGCCCATGTCGTGACTCCAGAAGGAGAAGCCGCTCAGGCCGAACGACAGTCCACCACGCAGGTCGCCCAGCATGCCGATGTTGTTAGTTGCGGCATCACCGCCCCAGTGGAGGGCGTAACGCTGGGAGCCAGCCCAGGCCGAGCGGGCCCAGATGATGCCGGCACCGGCCTCACCCCCAACCCCTCTCCAAGGGGAGAGGGGAGATTTGGCGAAACTGTCGATGACCTCGAAGAGTGCCTTGTTGTAACGCAGCGGATAGAGGTTATGCTCATAGAGGCCGCCACGACCGTTGTAGTAGAAACCATTGTAGGGCGCAGCCTCGCCGAAGTCGCACTTAATGGTGGAGACACCCTGCTTCAGCAGTCCGAGAATCTTTCCCTGATACCACTTTACGGTTGCAGGATTGGTGAAGTCGAGCACGGCATCCTCGTACGGCATGCCGCCATCGGCATTCCGCACATGCAGATTCTTCTCAATGATTTCGGGGAAGAAGCGGTTCTTAGGCGTGAAGTAAGGCAACTGCCACAGACAGGTGTGGAAGCCCTGGTCCTTCAGCTGCTTGAGCATGCCGACGGGGTCGGGAAAACGGTCCTGTGCGAACTGATAGTCGCACTGCCAGTCAACGCCGAACCAACCAGTGTCGAAGTGGATGACGTCAGAGGGAATCTTGTGCTTGCGCAACTGACGGGCAATGTCGAGTCCCTCCTCCTGCGAGAAGTAAGTAATGCGGCTCATCCATGTGCCGAACGACCAGAGCGGCAGCATGGGGCTCTTGCCCGTGATGTTGGTGTATTCGTCGAGGATGTCCTTCGGCTCGCCGAAGAACACGAAGAGGTCAATCTGCTCGTCGGCCATGAAGAGGCGTTGGGCCCCGATGTAGCTCTGGCCAAAGTCTGCCGTGACGGGAGCCGAGGTGTGCATGAAGATGCCGTAGCCACGGTTGGAGAAATAGAACGGCACGGGCTTGTACTGGCCGTCGGTTTCGGGACCCTGCGGGTCGGTGACGCTGATGTGTACCTTCTGCCCCACCTTATTCAAAGAGGTGAACGACTCACCACAGCCGTAGATGCGCTCACCCGGCGAGAGCAGGAACACAGGATTCACGCTGCGCGAGTTATCGGAGCCACGCTTGATGAACGAGAAGGGCAACAGTTTGACCTGCGACGAGTCGTTATCAATGATGTGGCGCGTCTGGGTCAGCACGCGTCCGTTCTTGTCCTTCAGCACGAGTCGGAAGGGATAGCGCTGCAGCTCCAGGGTGCCGAAGTCAGTCTTGTAGGCAACAGTGGTACCGTTGCTGACTGAACGCCAGGGCGTTGCATTGGTGCGTTGCTTGAACTGGTCGCACAGCATGGGGTCAGCCTGCTCATTGTCACGAGGTACAATGGGCGTAGTCAGCATACGGATGCGGACGCAGCGCGGGCTGATAAAGTCAAGACTGATGGAGAGGTTGGGATCGTTGTCGTAGGCAGCATCGGGGAAGTCGAGCATCTGCATGCGCACGGGCCAGTAGCCATTGAGGTTAAAGGCCTGACGGGGCGAGAGACGGTAACGTTTCCAGTTGAGCTGTCCCTGGGCCTTGGCAGCGTCGAACGTTGCCAAGGAGTCAGCGAGGAAGTAAGTGTTAGAAAGGTCTGAGAAGTCAGTCGATACGTCTTTCTGCATGCACTGCAGGTACTGCACGCCGGCATTGGTCTGAATCTGGGCCTGTGCTGCGGTTAAACCGCAGCAAACGGTACAAAGGGAAATAAAGAACTTTTTCATTGTTTTACTGGTTACTTATTGAAGTTTCCCTCCCTTATGCCCCCCTCTGACTCCCCCTGTAGGGGGGAGGACAGAATGTGTGCATGCCCTTGCCGTGGTAATCGTCCCCCTCCTACAGAAGGGGATAGGGGAGGTCACTTCGAGCTTAATTTTACTGATTATCTCGCAATTCATGGAGGTGGGAAACTTTAGTTACTTATTCATAAGTGAAGGATGCTTTCTGGCGGACGTCGGTCTCGCTGGCGCAGAAGTAAGCGGTGAACTTGCCGGGCTCCACGCGCCACTGGCCAGCATGCTCATCGAAGAAGCTGAGGTCGTCAGCAGTAATCTGGAAGGTTACGTTCTTGGTCTCACCTGGCTGCAACGCTATCTTGCGGAAGCCCTTGAGTTCCTTGGCGGGACGGACCACCGAGCACTTGTCGTCGCCGATGTAGAGCTGTACAATCTCCTTACCCGTCACGCTGCCGGTATTGGTGATGGGCAGGGTGACGCTGATGCTTCCCTGCTGGCTGCTCAAATGGTTATTGCTCAGCTCGGGCTTTCCATACTTGAAGGTGGTATAGGACAGGCCGTGGCCGAAGGGGAACTGAGGCTTCACCTTCTTGGTATTCATCACACTGTTGAACCAACGGTAGCCCACAAAGATATCTTCATCGTAGAACACCTGACCGTTGATGCCAGGATAGGCCTTCTCGCCGTACTGGAAACAGGGATAGTCCTGCTGACGCGCGGCGAACGTTACGGGCAGCTTGCCACTGGGGTTCACCTTACCCGACAACACATTGGCCAGTGCCGTACCGGCCATAGAGCCCAGATACCAACAATGCACCAGGGCAGGCACGTCTTTGAGCCACGGGGTAGCATAGGCATTACCGCCGAAGGTGACAACGACGATGTTCTTCTGTATCTTGGCCAAATCACTAATCAGCTCGTTTTGACCGAACGACAGATCATAGCTCTCACGGTCGTCAGACTCACAGTCCTGCTTGGCATTCTTGTTCAGTCCACCTATATATATAATAAGGTCAGCCGTGCGGGCCTTGTCGAGCGCGTCCTGACGGAGCGAGTCCTGACGGGCGGGGTCGAGCGGCATCTGGTAACCGTACATAGCCATGCCGCTGTAGTAGCCTTGGGCATAGTCGATTTTGGATTGAGGGTTGAGCGTCGAGAGTTGAGCGGTGATACCATCGAGCGGGGATATGTCGAAGAGTGTTTTCAGCTCACTGGAGCCGCCGCCCTGGGTAAGTGAGCGCGTGGCATTCTCGCCCACGATGAGGATGCGGTTGTACTTCGTGGCGTCAAGGGGCAGAAGGCTGCGGTCGTTCTTCAGCAGCACGATGCCCTCTTCGCCGATGGCCTGACAAGCTAAGTAATGCTCCTCGGAACACTGGGAACCTACAACCTTGTCGGCATTCATTGACGTGCGGAAGATGGTACGCAGCACACGGCTGGCCTTATCGTCGAGCACCGACATGGGAATCTTTCCTTCGTTGATGAGCGCCTCGAACTTGTCGGCCAGATTGTAGTCATTATAGCCGAACTTACTCTCCTGAGTAAAGCCATCGGTGAAGGAACCCATCTCAATGTCCATGCCACCCGTGGCAGCCTGCCATGTGTCGGTTACACCACCCCAGTCGGAGATGACGGCACCGTCAAATCCCCAACCGCGCTTCAGGATGCCATTGAGCAGCGAGTCGTTCTGACAGCAGTGAATGTTGTTCCAGAGGTTATAGGAGCCCATAATGGTCCAGAGCTTACCCTTGACGACCGCCTTCTTGAAGGCGGGCAGATATATTTCCTCGATGGCACGGCGGCTGACGTTGACATTGACGGTGAAGCGGTCTATTTCCTGATTGTTCAGGAAGAAATGCTTCAGACAGCAAGCCACACCATTGGCCTGGGCACCCTCAATATAGGGAGTGACAATCTCACCGGCCAGATAGGGGTCTTCACCCGTGTATTCAAAGTTACGTCCACAGAGTGGTGTACGGGCAATGGTACAGCCGGGGCCAAGCATAATGTCCTTGCCACGAAAGGCAAACTCCTCGCTGACGGCATGACCGTAAAGGCGTGCAAGGTCGGTATTCCACGTAGCGGCCAGACAGGTGAGCGACGGGAAGGCAACCACCGAGTCGTTGGTCCACTTGGCAGGCATCCACGTGTTCCACTCCAATTCGGCGCGCACGCCGTGAGGACCATCATCCATGTTCAGCTGACGGATGCCGAGCCGGGGTACACCGGCACTGGTAAACTTAGACTGTGCATGGAGCAGCTGCACCTTCTCGTGGGTTGTCATACGACTGAGTGCGTCTTTTACGCGTTCTTCAATGGGGGCCTTGGGGTCTTTATAGACCTGAGCTGTGGCTACTGTGGCACAGCAGCACACGAGACAAATGGCTAAAAATAATTTTTTCATAGTTGTATTTTTGCTGATAATAATCCAATAGATTTAGCGGTAAGCGTGCCGTGGCCTTCGAGCACCACCATGCAACGGCCGAAGAAGGCCTTGCGCTTCGTGTCCTTGAAACGCTCCATAGAGAACTGGCTGCCGTTATCGACACCGATGATGCGGGCGCCACTGGTCTCGAAGAACACCTGGTTCTCGGCCCACGGGCAGAGGTTGCCCTGCTTATCGACCACCTCGACCTTGACGAAGGTGGTCTGCTTGCCACGGTAGTCATACGACAGGCGCAAGTGGTCAGGCTGTCCGGCAGTACGGATGGTCTGCGACTTCACTTCCTGCCCACCCCTGCGGGAGACGACTTTCACCTCGCCGGGCTCGAACTTCACACGCCACATAACGTGGTAGGGTGAACCTCCGCTGACTCCTCCAAAGGCGGGGGACTTTCTGCGCGTGCCCTGTGAGCGACCGTTGATGAACAGCTCCACCTCGTCAGCATTGCTGTAGTAGCACCAAAGGTCAATCTCCTGACCGTCTAACCAGTTCCAGTGGGGGAAGAGGTGCAGCACGGTCTGGTTGGTCCATTCACTCTGATACATATAATACACATCCTTCGGCTGACCACTCAGGTCAATGATGCCGAAGTAGCTGGAACGGGCGGGGAAGCCATAAGGCGTAGGCTCACCAATGTAGTCGAAGCCTGTCCAGATGAACTGTCCGCCGCAGTAGGGTGTGTTTTTCACCACATCCCAGTTCTGCTCATGGGTAGTGCTCCACGAGGCATGCATATTGTCGTAAGCCGAACACATAAAGCTGGGGTCGGTATAGGGCAGCCACCACTCCTGTGGAGCCTTGTAGATAACATCGGACGGCATCTTATAGAAGCCCGTGGTCTGCAGGGCGCTGACACTCTCAGTCATGATGAACGGCCGGCCCGGGAAATTCCGGGGCACGTCCTTGATCCATTCATGGTGGTAGTTGAAGCCAATGATATCAATGCCCTTGCCACGCCAGAGGTGGTTTCCCGGTTCAGGCTCGTTACAGCCGGCAGTAATGGGGCGTGTGGTGTCATAACGGCGCACGATGTCAGCCAAGTGATCAGTCAGCAGGGTGTTGACGCTCATTTCGCCGTCGCGGGCCAGCGTCGAAGCATCGTGACCGGCATTCAGAATGAGGTTAGCCTGCTCCAGCGAGAGGGTGTCGGCATCAGCCGACGACCACTGCTCGAGCACCTCGTTGCCTATGGACCACATGAGGATGCTGGGATGGTTACGGTCACGCAACACCAGGTCGGCAAGGTCACGCTCGTGCCACTCATCGAAGAAGCGGGCATAGTCGTTCTGTGTCTTACGGCGGCGCCACATGTCGAAGCTCTCGTCCATGACGATGAAGCCCATGGTGTCGCACATGTTCAGCAACTCGGGAGCGGGCGGGTTATGGCTGGTGCGGATGGCATTACAGCCCATAGCCTTCAGCTTGGTGAGCTTACGGTGGAGCGCATCCTCATTGAGGGCGGCACCAAGGCAGCCGAAGTCGTGGTGCTCACAGACACCGTTGATCTTCATGTTCGCACCATTGAGCCAGAAGCCCGTCTTCGCATCGAACTTAAAGTCGCGGAAACCGACGACGGTCCACACCTCGTCGATAACAGAACCGCCAAGGAGCAGCTGCGTGCGAAGCCTATAGACATAAGGAGTGCTGGGCGACCAGTAATGCAGGTGCTTCCGCCCCACGCTGAGCGACGAGCGCACGCCACGTCCGCTGTCCAGCTCACGTCCGTCAGCAGCAAAGATGGTATTACGAATGCTGGGGTTAGCCTTTGAGCGCAGTGGCTTGTCAACCTCCACCTCAACCTTCACCTTACCCTTGGCCGTGGTCTCCACATGAACGCCCCAGTGCTTGATGCGCACGCCCTGCGTCTCGGTGAGCCAGACATGGCGGTAGATGCCACAGCCGGAGTACCAGCGGGAGTTCGGCTGGTCGCTGTTATCGACACGTACGGCAACAACATTATCGCCTGTACGGAGATAACGTGTAATCTCGTATTCAAAAGAACTGTAGCCATAAGGGCGGTAGCCCACCTTCTCACCGTTGACATAGACCGTGGAGTTCATATAGACACCGTCGAACTCCAAGAAGTAACGGCGCACCTCGCTGACACGGAAATGCTTGCGGTACCACCCCACCCCGCCAGGCAGCGCACCGCCTCCGGCACCACTGGGGTTGCCGGCAGAGAAGTCGCCCTCAATGGCCCAGTCATGAGGCAGGTTTAGCATTCGCCAATGGCTGTCATTGTATTCAGGTTTCGCCATCTGCGCCGAGTCAGCCAGCAGGAAACGCCAGCCAAAGTCAAAGCACTTACGGTCGCGGGCAGCGGCAGATATAGACAAAAGGGTTAGCAGGAAAGAAAATAAAAAGACTTTAGTCGTTCTTTGTCTCATAGGTTTTTAATTTTCGGACAAAGGTACGAATAAAAAGGAAAAAAGCAAAAGAAAACGGGGGTTTTCTTTTGCTTTTTTTTAAGAACTGCTACAGTTGGACACTAACGGCCTTGCCATTGTACTGAACGAGCTTGCCCTCAGGGTTGTCAAGGTTCAGGGCTCGGGGCTGTTCGGGAGTGATGAACACCACATTGAAGCGGCGGTTCTTCAGCATGCCGGGAAACTGGCCCTTACGCTGTGAGAAGGTAACGGTGCGCGTTGTGTCATCGTAACGAATGTCGATGGTGGCATACTTGCCCTTCTCGTAGTTGTAGTTCGTACCCTCATCCTCGTAAAGCTGGAACTCACCGTCGCTGCCTGCATAGACGTAGAGGTTGATGAGCTCAGCGGGCTTCTCGTCACTCCACTCCATTTCGGGACCGAAGGGGATGATGGCACCGGCACGTACAAAGACAGGGATGCGTTCGTAAGGAGCATCGACCACCAGGCGCTGACCGCCTTCGATGGCCTCACCCGTGTAGAGGTCGTACCAATTGTAGAGTTCGGGGAAATAAACCGAGCGGTTGCGGGCCTTATAATAGCCGACGGGACAAGCCATCAGTGCCGGGCCAAGCATCCACTGGTTGCCGATATTAAGCACCTCGGGGTCGCCATTGAAGTCCATAACGAGTGCACGCATCAGCGTGTAATCACGGAAGTGTGCCCAGCCTGCCAGTGAGTAGAGGTAAGGCATGAGGCGATAGCGCAGCTTGTCGTAATAGACGAACGACTTGTAGGCAGGATGCTCATCAGGAGCAATGTTCCAGATTTCGCGGGTAGGCCACTGTCCGTGACTGCGGAACAGGGGTATGAAGGCGCCAAACTGGTTCCAACGTGTCTGCAGCTCACGCCACTCCTTCAGGTCTTCGTTCTCAATGCCCTTGTCATTAAAGAGCTGCTGTGCTGCCACATAGCGTTTCTCCACACAGAAGCCGCCCTGGTCCATACCCCAGAAGGGGACACCCGACATGGAGTAGTTCAAACCTGCCGTCATCTGGGCACGCATGTCCTCCCAACGGGTACCGATGTCACCACTCCACGTAGCAGTGGAGAAACGCTGCTCGCCAGCAAATCCGCTGCGGGTCAGCAGGAAGACGCGGGGTTCGTTCATCTTGCCCTTATAGACGGAGCGCTGACCATTATAAATGGCATCGGCATTCACCGTCGAGTAAGCATTGAAGTATTCGGTAGCGGTGCCGAGGGCCGTGGGGCCACAGAGTGCCTTACGGTACCACATGGGGGTACAGTCGCGGACGTTTGGCTCAGAGGCATCCATCCACCAGGCATCCACACCGGCAATGCCGTCGTGATTATACTTAGAGTAGAGGTTCTCGTCCATCTGGCGCCAGAACATCTTGCGTGCTCCGGCATCGTAGGCATCGTAGAACGAACCGCGGAAGCCCAGCCAGTCATGAATGTCGTCCTTCACGGCCTGATGGTACATCCATCCCTGTGCATCCAGCTCCTTGTAGTTCTTCACGCTGTCGTAGAACTTCGGCCACACGCTAATCATAAAACGTCCGTGCATGGCATGCACGCTGTCGAGCATGGCCTGCGGGTTGGGATAGCGTGACGACTCAAACTCATGGCTGCCCCATGAATCGAGCTTCCAGTAGTTCCAGTCCTGTACGATGTTATCAATGGGAATATGACGCTTGCGGAACTCGCCGAGGTTCTCCTCGATGTCCTGCGACGACTGGTAACGCTCGCGGCTCTGCCAGAAACCCAGCACCCACTTCGGGTAGAGGCTGGCCTTACCCGTCAGTGTGCGGTAACCGGAAATAATCTGGTCGAAGTCACGTCCGGCAATAAAGTAGTAGTCCATGTCCTTGGTCATCTCGCTCCAGATGCTCAGCTGGCCGCGCTCCTGCTCACTGCGTGCCTTGGCTACGCGCAGACCGCAATAGCTCTCACCGCCGTCGGGCTGCCACTCTATGCGAAGATGAACCTTACGGCCTCCCTTGGGCAACTCGGCCGAGAACTTGTAGGCATTGGGGTTCCAAGCAGTACGCCAACGCTCGGGCACCACCTCCTTACCATCGATATATACCTTAACATATCCTGCATAGTAGAGAATGAACTGATAGAGCTGCTTCTTGCCTATGCAGCACGGCCTGCCACAGCAGGGAGCCTCAATGAATCCGTCGAAGGTGACGTTGGCACCGTCAAGGTTGAAGCCCTGCGGCAGGTTTTTGATACCGCCATTATCGGTACGGACAGCTATCTCGCTGGTCATGGGGTAGCCGTACTCATAGTAGATGCTGTCCTCGTCGCGTACCAGTTTCTTTCCGTCCTTGTCGATGTAGGTTCCAGTCAGGTGCCCCTCACGTCCCTGCTTGTCGTAGAGCTTGAAGGCACGGTTCAGCTGCAGGTACTCTTCGGGCTTGCCGAAACGGCAGTAGCTATAGCTGTCCCACAGTATGCCGTAGTTCTTGTTCGACAGCACAAAGGGAATGCTGACTTTCGTGTTATACTGGAAGAGGTCTTCGTTCTTGCCCTTCATGTTGAACTCTTCCGACTGGTGCTGACCGAGTCCGTAGAAGGCCTCATCGGCAGGGCTGTCAAACTTCATCTGCCAGGTCAGACCGTGCTTCATTTCTTCGGTAATGGCAGGGCCGCCCTTCAGTCCGTACTCACGCTCGGGAACCGTGAACGGGGTAAAACGCTTGCCGTTCTTGGCCTCCTTGGTGAGCAGCTTGCCTTCAGCGTCGTAGAACGATACGGCACCATCGGCCTTCATCACCACAGCCTGCACGTTAGCGGCCTTGACGATGACGGTGGTGTCGCTCTCGCTAACGTCGAACTTTGGCTTTGCCGTCTGGGGCACAATCATCAGGCTCTGGGGCTTCGAGGGAAGTGCATTCTCCGATGTAGCCTGTACGCGGATGATGTTGTCATTAATCACTTGCAGACGGACTACCTTAGCACCGTTGTCCGTCGGCGTTTTCACTGGAATGGTGACAAAGTTGTCTTGCACGGTATAGTCGCCTGCCATCACGGCAGCCACCATCAGCGACAAGGCGCTTGTCATTAATGTTCTTAGAACTTTCATGTTGTTTGTAATTATTGGTACTTAAAATTTTATCTTCTTCATTCCCTGGGCAGGGTGAGCGTAAACACCGTTCCGCCGCCAGGATTATTTTCTACCTTGATACTGCCGCCATGGGCTTCGACGATGGCCCTTACACGGTCCAGCCCGAGCTCCCTGTCACCCACCATGGCATGCTCGAAGACATGGTCGATGAACTCTTCCTTGATGCCCACGCCATTGTCGGCCACGAGTATTTTCACCTCTTTGCCCGAAGGCACGAACAGGCTGACCTGCAGGTTGCACTCGTGAGGACAGAAGTGGACGGAGTTGCTCATCAGTATCTGCAGGGCCTGTCCCAACTGGTTAGGGTCATAGTGCATGTGCAATGCCTCAACCGTGGCGTTAAAGGCTATGTTGAACCGCTTATTGGCAGGCTTAGGCAATGCCTCGGTCTGCAGACGTACAAACTCCACGATGTCGCCCTCCGTCTTATAGAGTTCGATGTCCTCCTTCGTCATGGGTTTCACGGTAGTATCCTGCTGCTCCTCACTCATTCTGCGGCGCATCTCGTTCATCCACTGCTCCTTCTCCGTTTTACGGCGGAAGGACTCGGCTTCCATCTGAATGTCCTGACGGCGAATGAAGTTCTTACGCCACCACCAGATGCCGGCAATAATCAGGCACAGATAGAGCAGGTAAGCCCACCAGGAGCGGTAGAACGGCGGGGCAATGGTAATGTCGAGCTCACTCTCCTCCTCGCCTATCGTGCCGTCGTCGTTCAGCATACGCACACAGAGGGTGTAGGAACCGGGTGACAGGCCCATATAGGTGATGTTCGGATTCGACGGCGACAGCTTGATCCACTTGTCGCTGAAGCCCAACAGCCTATAGACGAAGCCCGTACCGTTTTTGATGCCGCAGTTGTCAGAACCCATCTCCACCGTAAACTGGCCCTCGCTGTACTTCAGCTTGAAGCCTTCGCTCTGGCTGAGCGTCTGTTCCAGTACCACACGGCCGTTATACTCCTGTCCGGCCTCAATCAGGTCGTCGTATATCTTCAGTCCGCAGAACACGGGTTTCTCCTTCAGCTTATTGGCGGTGAGTTTCTTTGTGTTGATGATGTCGAGACCATCCAATCCGCCCACCAGCACCAGTCCAGAGTGGCTGTAGTAGATGGAACGTTGATTGAAGGGGCCAGGCTGCAGGCCGTCACGGTCGTTATAACTACGCACGGTGAAGGTCCAGTTGCCCTCGTCGTCCTGCTGCGGTATGACGTTTGACACACCGTGGTCGGTAACCGCCCAGATGGTGTGGTTGTCATCCTCGGCAACCGACGACACGTTAGAGCCGTAGAAACCTGACTTCATGTCGAGCAGGTAGCTGCGGCCATTGGTACGGTCGGCAATCGAGAGTCCAGAGGGCGATGCCTGCCATATCAGGTTACGGCTGTCCATAATGACCTGCGTCGTAGCCCTCGAAATGGTAAACGTGTTCTCATTACGGGGTGCAGGCATGTTGATGACTCGGAAATTCAGCGGGTTAATCAGCGCGCAGTACTCCGAGTTACCAGCCAAGATCCAGCCGTTGGCAGCCCGGGTAATGCTGTTCGTCCACACGGTGGCCAGGTAGCTGTTCTTGTCGGTGAAGGCACGCTGCGCTCCCGTCTTCTTGTCGATGCGCACCACGCCACCGCCCAGCACGGCCACCCAGATATTGCCCCAGTGGTCTTCGGTGATGGACCATATATTATTAGTCACGAACTTACTACCCGGCGTGTTGACGGTGATGTTGCTCCACTCACCGTTCTTATACTTAATGAGTCCGCCTTCCCATGTGCCGAACCACAGCGTGCCGTCCTTGGCAGCATAGCTGCCCACTATGATGTCGCTCTTCACGCCTAACTGCGCCTTCTTAAACGAATCGACCACCTCATACGTATTGGGGTTCAGCTTCATAATGCCGCCACTGTTCATGCCGAGCCAGAAATAGCCCTGCCTGTCTTGCGTTATGGTATTGATGTCGCCCAAGGGTAGGTTGTTGAAGTTGGCCAGCGCGTCGGCATTCATGGCCACGCCGCTCTTATAGGTAGAGACCCACATGCGCCCCATCTGGTCGAGATAGAAGTGGCGGAGCGTCGATTCGGGCAGCGACGAGTCGTCGTTCTTCACGTTCAGGAACTGGCGCCACATCTTCGTCTTGAAGTCGAGCACCAGCGCACCAATATGGTCGGTGGCCACCCAGAAATAGCCCTTCCCGTCGTAGCTCACGTCCCATACTACTATATCATCGGGCACGTTCTGGAATCCTTCGGCACGCATGAAGTCTGCCAACGTGTGGAACCAGCGTTTCTCCTTATTCTTACACACATACAATGCCGACGTGTTGCAGATAATCCAAGTCATGTCGTTGGGTTTGTCACGGTACAGCCGGTAGTCGCTGAACAAACTGTTCTGCGCCTTCTGTACGTAGTCGTCCTTCCACTTCACCGCACCAGCCTTACCGTCAACGCACAACAGCTGCCCCATGTTCGAGACGAGCAGCAGCGTGCCGTCTCCATTCTCAGCACACGAGCTGATGGCAAAATCCTTGGGGAACGACCCCACTTCGTAGCCGAAGGGGATTTTCGTCACATGCTTGGAACGGGGGTCATAGCAGTAGAACCCGTTGTCGTACGACTTCACCCAGTACTTCTTCTCGCTGTCAATGTAAATGTACTCCAGCCCGCCGGGCATGCCCTGCTCAGCCAGCCACACGGCAGGACTGCGGTCCACCTTTTCCGTCAGTGGGTCGAGTACCGAGTAGTTCATGCCGTGGTCCAGCCACAACCGTCCGTAGAAGTCCTCCTGGACCTCGTCAACACGGTTGGAGCGCAGCGTCGTCGTGTCACGCTCGTAGGAGTAGAAGTTACGAAACCTGTAGCCGTCATAGCGGCACAAGCCGAAGGGCGTAGCCAACCACATGAAGCCATGACTGTCACGTATCATACAATTGACCTGCGAATTAGCCAGTCCGTCACGCGTATCAAGGCGTCGGAACTTCATGTCAGGAATGCCAATGGCCAAACACACGACAGCCCCATACAGCACGAGCACTGCCGCCAGCACGTATTTTTTCATTATCACGGACATATTGTTTTAGATTTGAGATTTTTTCTTGACCTTTGACCTTAGTCCTCCCCCTACAGGGGGAGTTAGAGGGGGTCACCATCCTCCCCCCTAAACAGGGGGAGCCAGAGGGGGTCTTTTGCCCTTCAAAAAGCCTCTATACCCTCGTTCTCCACCGCCTTCACGGCCATGCACTCCATTTCGACCAGCCAGCCCGAACGGCAGACAGGGGCATGCACAATTACATAGGGCTTGCCGGCGAAACGCTCCTCATAGAGCGCCTTCACCACGGCATAGTCGCTGGTGTCGCGCAGATAGACAATCAGCAAGGGCACGTCGTCGAACGTGCAGCCGGCCTCGGCCAGCAGTGTATCCACGTTCTCCCACATGCGGCGTGTCTGCTTCACTACGTCACGCTCATACATCACCTGTCCTTTGTTGTTGATGCTCGCCGTGCCCGAGATGAACACATGACGGCGGTCGCCGTAGTCAATACGCGTGCCGCGCTCAAAGCTCACTCCGTAGTCGCTGGTGCGGTTCAGGTGAGAGGGAGCATACAGGTAGTGTACCTGCTCCTCCTTGATACCCTTGATGGCATAGTTGTCCATCTGGCAGAGCACGTTAGGGTCCTGCTGCCGTCCGCCAATGCCAGTAGAGGCGATGAAGTGAGTGTCGTGCTTCAGCCCCTGGGTGAAGAACACCTGGTTGCGAGCCCTCACCACGCCGCCGTAGTTCAAATCCACATCGTTCACGAAGAGCCACGTCCTGACGGCATTATCCTTCAGCGTGCAGCCCTCCTCCATCAGCTGCATCACGTATTCGTTAAACAGCAGGCGCGTCTGGTATTCTGAGTTGGCAGCCAGATTACAGGCACTGCCGTTCCACAGGTGACGGTAGCCGCCATGCGTCACGGTGTAGAGGCCGCTCTTCGTCACGCCCGTCTGCACGCCCGTCATCATATAGACCCACAGCGCCACCTTCGTTCCGTCGAGCGGAGCCTGCTGAATAATGCTTTTGGCGCAGTCGGTCACGTCGTTGTCAATAATGGCGTCGGCCTGATTAGCTGCGTCGCTCAGGAAGTAGCGTTTAAACACTGCCTGTGCCCCGGGCAGCTGCCCCAGCAACTCACCGTAGGCATTCACCACGGCCTCCACCTGTTCGTTATAGTTGAGTAAGGGGCTTGCAACGTGAACCATAGCGTGATATTCGTTCACCTCTGAACCATTCTTGAAGCAGCTCACGTCAGCCCGTGCATTCTTAAAGTCAAAGTGTAATATTTCGAGTTTCATTTTCATTAGTTTGCTAATTGTGTGCAAAAATAATGATTTTCGACCGCTTTACCAAAAAAAACAGCCCCTTTTTCTGAACTATCACACATTTTCTTCTACAGCAATTGTCTTAAATCACTTCGAAAGCAAAAAAGGCCGAGTGGCTGTTGACTAATGCGCCAGTAAACAAATTAGCTGAAATGAATGTTTACATCATCATTATTCAGAAGAAACATGGCAAATTCTCTACAATGACGGGAAAAGCGGCAGTTGAATGACAACATAAAAGAGAAATTACAATTTCCCAAGAAAAATGTTGAAAAACAGCTTCACACTACACTAAATCCGAAAAATATTGACTAACACGCTGATACTCAGTTAGATATTTTAGTGTAGTGTTGTGTTTTTCAAGGGAGGCACACTACACTAACAGAGAAACGGCACTTCTCTTGGAGAGAAACGGCACTTCTCTTAGGGAGAAACGGCACTTCTCTACTATGGGTCTGTAGTTTGCAGCAAACTCCAGCTTTGTTTGCACTAAACTACAATGTAACCAGGCCCCCACTTCACCATTGTTTGGCCCAAAGAAGAGTGGAAGGAAGGCCAAACAAGGATGAGAAACGGCCTTCATTAGAGTGGAAACTGGTGCAAACAAGGGTGGCGGGAAGGCTTAATTAGGGGAAAGCATTAACGAATGCGACCATTTTCGCTTAGTGTAGTGTCAGTGCAGTGAAACCGGCAACACTACACTATGATTAGTGTCCTGAATATCAATATGTTATTATGAAAATTTAAGGTTTAGTGTAGTGTGAAGTGTTTTTTTAGATTTTTGAGTAGTTTTGTGTTATGATACAAGTACATACTATTTTCGTCCACCTGCTCCCGTCATTTCCCCAAACTGACATTCTCCACCTCGACGGGCTCGTGCAGGAATATCTGGGCACTCTCGCGGAACTTGTCGGGGTTCTCGGTGGTGAGATAATGCACGCTGCCACCACGGGTGCAGCGCTGCTCAAGTTCCTGATGAAGTTGGAAATAATGCTGTAGGCTGTCAGCCACATATTCCCCCTGCGCCACAATGCGGATGCCTCGGGGAATATACTTATGAATCTTTGGCAGCAACAGCGGATAATGGGTGCAGCCAAGTATGACGGTGTCAATCTCGGGGTCAAGGCGCAAGAGCTGGTCAATACGCTTCTTGACAAAATAATCGGCACCGGGTGAATCGGCCTCGTTATATTCCACGAGGGGCACCCAAAACGGACAGGCCACGCCGCTGACCTTGATGTCGGGCCAGAACTTGGCAATCTCCAGATTGTAACTCTCGCTGCGTATGGTGCCTTCGGTGGCAAAGATGCCCACGTGGCGGCTCACGGTGAGCGTGCCGATGACTTCGGCCGTAGGCCGTATGATGCCGAGCACGCGGCGGCTCGGGTCCCACTGCGGCAGGTCGTTCTGCTGTATGGTACGCAGAGCCTTGGCCGAGGCGGTGTTACAGCCCAAGATGACGAGCTGGCAGCCCAGGGCGAAGAGCCGCTCTACGGCCTCGCGAGTGAACTCATAGACCACGTCGAACGAACGCGTGCCGTAGGGGGCACGCGCATTGTCGCCCAGGTAGATGTAGTCATACTGGGGCAACAGCTGGCGTATGGCGTGCAAAATGGTGAGTCCGCCGTAGCCGCTGTCAAAGATTCCGATGGGGCCTGACATGCCGGGGGATTTACGATTTACAGATTTACGATTTACAATTTAATACTCTGCTGTTATTTCAACCTTTGACCTTAGACCTTTGACCTTAGACCTTCGTCCTTTGACTTTAGACCTTTGACCTTAGACCTTCGCCCTTAGACCTTAGACCTTTGCCCTTTGCCCTTAGCCCGTTACCCACTACTGACAAATCTGTAGTACAGCCTCGGTCACGTCCTCGCCCTGGGTAGGGTTGATGAAGGGGCAGGCGTTCTGGTCGGTATTCAGTATGAAGGCCAGGCCGCGCTCTATGCCCACCTGCCGTATGGCAGTGGTCAGCAACAGACGGAGCGGTGCCATAGCTTCGTCTTCGGCTTCCGCCAGCAGCCGTCGGCTCTCTTCCCTGAAGGCCATGTTCTTCTCCATGAGTTCCTGCAGCTCGGTCTGACGCTTCTGCAAGATGGTGGGCGGGAAGTCACGCTGACCGTCGAGGAACTGTTCGTACTTAACGTTGAACTCGTCTTCTGCCCGTTTCAGTTCGGCTTCGTATTGCGCTTTGAGGTTGTCAAGGTTCGTCTGCACGATGGCATAGCCAGGCATGGCCTTCAGCGCACCATCGTAGCTCAGGAAACCGAATTTCTGGGCATCAGCATTTAAAGGTAAAAAGGTAAAAAGGCAAAAAGGCAAAAAACATTTTACCACACTTCTTACCATATTCATTACAAAATACTTTCCCATGCTTATTTCTTTTTCACCTTTTCACTTTTTCACCTTTTCACTATTTTATCTCAGTCCCAGCTTAGCTTTCACGTCGGCTGTGACGTCCTTGCTCAGCGTAGAGCTGATGAAGGGGATTCCTGCTGCAACGTCCATGATATAGACATAGCCGCCTGCCTCACCAACTGCCTTGATGGCATCGAGCACCTTCGTCTGGATAACGCTCAGCTTCTCCTGCTGTGCCTTGGCCAGAGCCTGCTGATTGTCCTGATAGCTCTGCTGAATCTTCTGGTACATGTCCTGCAACTCCTGTTCGCGGCGCTGCTTGATGTTATCGGGCAGTGTAGCCTGCTCCTTCTCAAAGGCCTCAGCCTTCTTCTGCAGCTCATCCTGCATACTCTTCAAGTCTGCCTCATACTGCTTCTGCAGTGCTTCAATTTCTGTACGTGCCTTTGTAAACTCAGGCATTGCCTGCATGATTTCAGTGGCGTTTACATGTCCGAACTTCTGAGCGAATGCTGCTACGGGAGCAAGCATTAAAAGCATTACGATAAGTTTTTTCATTTTTCTTTTTTGTTTTTTTAATTATTATTGTTCTGATTTGAATTTTCGTCCTTTGACCTTTGACCTTAGACCTTAGACCTTAGCCTTAGACCATTACTAATTGTACCCCAACTTCTGCAGCACCTCGTCGGAGATGTCAATCTTGGGCGAGCCAAAGATGATGCTGTTGTCGCTGGCACGGTCGAGAATAAGCTGGTAGCCGCGCTGCTCCGCTATGTCGGCTACGGCATTATAGATTTCCTCCTGTATGGGGCCCATCAGCGCGGAACGCTTCTTGAAGAGCTCACCTTCGGGTCCGAAATAGGTCTTCTTCAGTTCGGCGGCCTGCTTCTCCTTGGCTACTATCTCTTCCTGACGTGCTTTCTTCTGCTCGTTAGAGAGGAATACCACATTGTCCTGATAGTTCTTGTAGAGCGTCTGTGCCTCGGTCTGCAACGCCTCTACCTCAGCCTGCCACTTCTTTGACATCTGGTTAAGCTGCTCGTTGGCCCGCTCGTAGGCAGGAACGTTCTTCAGGATGTAGTCCATGTCGAGCAGGGCAAACTTCTGGGCGCTGACGTTTAAAGGCAAAAAGGCAAAGAGGTAAAAAGGTAAGAACCATTTTACCAACCCTATCACCTTATTGTTTAAAATCTGATTCTTCATCATAGTAATACGTTTTAGTTATACTCACTATCTTTTGACGTTAAAACTGTATAATCGTTTATTTTAACTTTTTACTTTTTTACCTTTTCACTTTTCCTTAGAACTCCTGTCCGAGAATGAAGTGGAACTGACTGCCACCACGCTGCATGGCTCCAGTCTGATAGCTGGTGCACACCTTGTCGAAACCGTAAGCCCAGTCGATACCCATCAGGCCGACCATAGGCAGGAAGATGCGCACACCGACGCCGGCAGAACGCTTCATGTCGAAGGGATTGAACTTCTCGGTGTCGGTCCAGGCATTACCGCCCTCAACAAAGCCGAGGCCGTAGATGGTGGTGTTGCCGAGCATGAAGGGATAGCGCAGCTCAAGGGTGAAGCGGTCGTAAGCATAAGCGTTATACGACGAGGGAGCCTCGCCATTGCGCATGGCTATGTAAGCTGCCGACTGTGAGATAGAGCCGTTCTCGTAGCCACGCAGGCCGATGGTCTCCTCAGCATAGCTGGTGGAGTAGCCGCTCATACCGTCACCACCCATGTAGAACGTCTCAAACGGTGACTTCTTGTACTGGTTGAACTGTCCCAGCAAGCCGAACTCCATACGTGCCATGAGCACGAGGCACTTCTGCCCCTCGGTGAGGGCGGTGAACGTGCGGCCCTTGAACTTCCACTTGTGGTACTCCAGCCAGCGGTACTTCTCCTGCTGCTCCTGTTCGTAGGTAGCCGAGAGGGTGTTGTTGGCCAGGTTCTTATAGTCCTTGTTGTCGAACGACGACCAAGGCGGCGTAATGGTCAGCGAGGCCACAAACTCAGAGCCGCTACGCGGGAACAGCTGGTTGTCAGTAGAGGTACGCGACAATGTGATGCCGAAGTTCAGGTTGTTACAGTTACCGTTGTTGATAACGAAGTAACGCCAGTCGCGCAGCATGTAGCGCTGGTAGGCCAGCTGCATGGAGAGCTGGAAGAAGTCGTCAGGCCAGCGCAGACGCTTACCCCAGCCGACGGATACGCCAAACAGCTGGATGTACTTGTCGTCATCAAGATAGGCATCGTAGTTCATGTAATTGCTGCCATAGTAGCCCACACCGCCGTAGTAGCTCGACAGGTTGTTCATCCAGGCTGAGTTATAGTAAGAGCTGTTCACGTCGGTCTGTTTTGAGAAGAAGGCACTGACGTTGAGCGCATTAGGACGCTTTCCGCCAAACCACGACGTGGAGTAGCCCACGCTGTAAGACTGGTAGTACTTACCGTTGGTCTGTGCCGAGATGGACAGCTGCTCGCCGTCGCCCGAAGGCAGGATGCCACGGTGCATCTTGTTCTTGCCGAAGAGGTTACGCAACGAGAAGTTGTTGAACTTGATACCCACACGGCCGATGACACCCGTCTGACCCCAACCGAGCGAGAACTCCAGCTGGTCGTTGGACTTCTGCTCCAGCTGCCAGTTAATGTCAACGGTGCCGTCCTCATAGTTCGGCTTGATGTCGGGGTTCACCTTCTCAGGGTCGAAGAATCCCATGGAGGCTATTTCACGGGCAGAACGCTGCAGGGCGTCCTTCGAGAACAGGTCGCCGGGCTTGGTACGCAGCTCACGGCGCACCACCTCTTCGTAGAGCCGGTCGTTACCGTAGATACGTACATTATTAATATGTGCCTGCGTTCCCTCGGTGATACGCATCTCCAGGTCGATGGAGTCGCCCACGATGTTCACCTCGGTAGGATCCAGGTTATAGAACAGGTAGCCCGTGTTCCAATAAGCGTTACCCACGGCATCGTCGTCCTCCTGCAGGCGCTTCTTCAAGAGCTTCTGGTTATAGACGTCGCCCTTCTTCATGCCCAAGAGCTGGTTCAGGTAGTCAGTGGGATAGACGGTGTTACCCACCCAGGTGATGTTACGAATGTAGTAACGCTGACCCTCATCCACCTTTACATAGACGTTGACATGCTTCTCGTCAACGTTCCAAACGGAGTCTTCCAGGATGATGGCATCGCGGAAACCCAGCTCGTTATACTTCTCAATAAGGTTCTTCTTATCGTTGGTGAAGCGTTCGTCAGTAAACTTCTTTGACTTCAGGAACGTAGAGAGTTTGCCTGCCTCGTGGGTCTTCTTGAACACACCCTTGGTAAACAGGGTACCCTTGATTTTTTTGCTGCTCAGGAAGTAGTTGCCGTCCAGAATGATGTCACGCACCTTCATCTTGTCCTTCTTGTCAATGTTGACGTCGAGGATGACCATGTTCTTATTGGTCACGTCGTCACGCTGCACTATCTCAATGACGGCATTTTTGTAGCCTTTCTCGTCGAAGTACTTCTTGGCCAGGATCTTGGCACGGTCAATGACGTTCGGGTGAATGCTCATGCCCTTCACCATGCCGAGCTTCTGCTCCAGGTCTTCGCGCTCCGACTTTTTCACGCCGGTATAGTTAATGGTGCTTACCCGAGGACGGATGGCCAGTTTGAAGCGCAGGTAAATCTTGTTGCCCACCAGCGAGTCGGCAGAAATGCTGACACGGGAGAACAGGCCGTGCTTCCAGTAGCGGTTGACGGCCGAGGTAATCTCGGAGCCTGGCACCGAAATGCGCTGGCCTACGGTCAGACCGGAGAGGCTGGTCAGCACATAGTCTTCATAACCCTCAACGCCCTCGACGGCAATACCGCCTATTTCACACTGGCGCGGCGTGCCGGCATAGGATATCTCAGGCTTTACTATGACATCCTGAGCAGCTGCATTTATAGGCAAAAAGGTAAAAAGGTAAAAGGGTAAAAACCATTTTACCAACCCTATCACCTTATTCTTTAAATTCTGACTCTTCATTACTCTTTACTCATTTCTCATTACTCATTTCGTTTTCAACCTGCGCCTCTGTCTTGCCAAAACGGCGCTGACGGTTCTGGAAACTGGCTATGGCCTTATGCAGTTCCTCTTCATTGAAGTCGGGCCAGTATGTGTCGCAGAAGTAGAGTTCCGAATAAGCTATCTGCCAAAGCAGGTAATTGCTGATGCGCAGCTCGCCTCCCGTACGGATAAGCAGGTCTGGATCAGGCATGAAGCTGGTCTGCATGTGCTGGCTGATGAAGTCCTCGGTGATGTCTTCGGCACGCAGTCCTCCCGTTGCCCAGCACTTCAGGATGTTCTCGGGCAGCTCTTCCATGTCGTGAACCTCGGTAACTATCTGGCGCACAGCCTCTGTGATTTCCCAACGGCTGGAGTAGCTCATGGCCACCACGACAGTCAGTCCGTCCAGGTCTTTCGTCAGCTCCTCCAGTTCGGCAATCTTCTTCTGCACGCCGTCGGGCAGGCGCTTGCGGTCGCCCACCATGCGGAAACGGACGTTATTGTCAGTGAACAGCTCTGTCTCATAGAAGCGGAGCACCAGCCCCATGATGGCCTCAATCTCGTAGGCCGGACGGTTCCAGTTCTCGGTGGAGAATGTATAAAGCGTCAGGTACTTCACTCCCAGGCGGGCACATTCTGCAGTCATCTTCTTGACAGTATTGATTCCCTCCTTGTGGCCGTAGGTACGGTCCAGCCCACGCTCCATTGCCCAGCGCCCGTTGCCGTCCATAATGATGGCAATGTGCTGCGGAATATGCTTCATGTCTAATTGTACATCCATATATTGTCTCTTTTTAGTCGCGGTCATTGTGGCAGGTCTTGCACTTTGCCCACAGGTCGTACGTCAGCGACAGCTGCAGGCTGCTGTAGCAGTCGGTGTTCTTGAACAGCCCGCTGCTCTTAATGCCGTAAGGGTCCTTCACGCCGTCAAGCTGGTCGCTCAACGTGAAGTGCATGGCCCACTCAAGCGCCAGGTTCAGGCGCTGACCCACCTTATATTTCACACCCACGGCCAGCGGCAGGTTTGCCGTTACCGTGCTCTTGTTTCCACTCACGAAAGTGCCGCCCAGACCCAACGCAATGTACGGTGTCAGCGGTTTTGCACCACGGTACTCACGTCCTGTGCCGTAAGGCCAGAAGTTGTACTCATATTTCAGGCTCACATCAATGAGCGAGTTGTTGAAGCTCAGCGAGACGTCCTGCATCTCGGGATACCACGTCTTCACGTCCTTGCTGTCGCCCTTCAGCTTTCCGTAGCCTATCTGCAGCGACAGGGCCATGCGGGGGTTCATCTTCAGACGGCCTATCAGGGCACCCATGGGCTGCAGGTCCTTCAGCAGGTTCTCGTTCAGGTCGCCCAGGTAGCTTACCACGCCTACTCCACCGCCTATGTCAAGCCGGTATTCAGGCTCGTCCTGGGCACTGACACTGAAAGGTAAAAGGATAAAAAGGCAAAGTGGTAAAAGATATTTTACCGAACCTGTCACCTTGTTTCTTAAATGCTGATTCTTCATTTAATCCTTTTTACTGTTGCACCTCTCCCGTTTATTACCTGTGTTCAGCTCATTCCCACACGTCCCAGGCCACGGATTTCTGACGCCCGCGCCAGTACTGCCCCACCGACTCCTGTATCAGCCAGATGAAACCTTCTGAATCTACCACGACCTTTAACGGGGCATTGTCGTCAATTTCATTGGGCACCGCAAAGGTGGTACTCTCCTGCCACGTAATTCCACTGTCCTTCGACTCAAACGTGAAGAAGACATCCTTGAACCGTCCGAAGGCCAGCACTTTTCCGTTATAGCCTGTCAGAGAAAGGCACTCCAACTTCGGCAGATATTGTGTGCGGTTGTTGTCTTCCTTCTTCATGTAAATCCACTGCGAGGGCTGCGACGTCAGTGAGTAATCAACTAACTTATGCCACACCATAGACTCCTCGTCGTCAGGGTAAAGTTCACTATTACGGTTACCAATGAGCAGAATGTAGTCCATCTGGTCGTATTCACTATAGTTGGTGTAGGCATAGGCCAGGTCTTCGGTGGGCAGCAACGAGGCATCGCTGTCCAAGTCGTCAGGTTCCCACGTCAAGCCGCCATCGTCAGACACCATCATCGTGCCATCTTCCGTCAGGGCATACACCTCGGCGGTGCAATGGCCGACATACTTCAAACCCAGGGCCTCGGCCTTATCCTTACCCAAATAATAAAAGTCAAGAGCAGCACGAGCCTCATCGGTCAGCTCAGGCATCCTCTCCCACTCAAAGGCGTCGCCGTCCTCCTTATGCACATTGACGGTGAGCGTGTATGTCACGTACTGGCTGCTGTTACGGGCATAGACACGCAGCTTGCGTGGTTTCGAGAAGTCAAGCGAGTCGGTCGAGGAATAGGGAATCAGCGCGTCGTCTTCTTCCAAATCCTCAAAGTAAGGCATACTGCTGTTGTAAGTCGTGAGGGTGTAGGGCACCTTGCTCACATTCGTATTCACGGGCAGTGAGTCGGTATTGAAGATGCGACGTCCTATCTGGTCTATCGTAAACTTATAGTTTGAGCCCGTCACCTCGACCGTGTAAGTGGAGTCCTGACCATTAGAGCCTTTGGTGTGTATAGTACGTTCAAGCGCCCCCAGCGTGAAGGACGAGACGGCCATATCGTTATAGGTAGTTGATGTGGCTTCGTCCTTATCATTTAAGCACGAAGTGTATATGACAAGCGACACAAGAGCCAGCATCAGCAGTCCGGAATATCTTTTCATCTGTCGGTATTTTTTCGTTTTTGGCTGCAAATTTACTCACATTTCCGCAAACTGCCGCCATTTTTGGCAGAAAATTAAAGAAAATATGGCATCAGAGCCTGATATTTTCACTTTTTTACCTTTTTACTTTTCACCTTTTTACTTTTTTACCTTTTTTATAAAAAAAGAAAGAGGCACCCTTCCGAGTGTCTCTTCCTTATTTCTTGCACAGCAAGCGCTACTTTTACTCGCTGACTGTGGCGCGGCGCTTCTCCTTGATGCGGGCAGCCTTACCGGTGAGCTTACGCAGATAGTACAGCTTGGCGCGACGCACCTTACCTACCTTGTTCACCTCAATGCTGTCAATGTTGGGAGACTCCAGGGGGAAGATACGCTCTACACCCACGGTTCCTGACATCTTGCGAACTGTGAAACGCTTCTTCTCGCCGTGGCCGCAAATCTTGATGACCACACCGCGATAAAGCTGGATACGCTCCTTCGAGCCCTCGATAATTTTGTAAGCGACTGTTACAGTGTCACCAGCCTTGAAGTCTGGGTGCTGCTTGCCGGTTGCAAATGCTTCTTCAGCAACTTTGATTAAATCCATCTTTTTTTTCTTTTATTTTACGTTTTGCTGTATCGTTCCAACGCAACATAACAGGCAACTCTCCTATCTTCCTGTCAGCGATTACGCGGAAAGCGGCTGCAAAGGTACTACTTTTTACCGAGAGTTGAGCGACGAGTAACGGGCGATTTCTCACTTTTTAGATTATTTAACTATTTATGCGCTGCAACAAACGTTCCACTCTCAACTATTTTTCGTACCTTTGTCCCACATAAACTGATTGAATTATGAAGAAAACACTGTTTTTTACAGTCATTGCCACAGCGGCAATGGCTATGACATCCTGCCGACACCACTATGAAGTGACAAGCGTCGAGCGGACGCGCATCCTCATTGACAGCCGTTGGGATGCTAACCCTGACGCGGAAGCGGCAGCCTTCCTGGCCCCTTACAAGCACGACGTTGACAGCGTGCTGGGCCCCATAGTGGGACATGTAGCCCGTAACATGACTCCGCACAGACCGGAAAGTGAGTTGTCGAACCTGCTGCCCGACATACTGATGTGGGCTTCGCAGTTCTACAACGAGCAGCCCGTCTTCGGCGTCTATAACATGGGCGGCATACGTGCCGACCTGACCCGGGGCGCAGTGACCTACGGCGACGTGCTCGACATTGCACCCTTCGAGAACAAGATTGCCTTCGTCACCCTGAGCGGTGCCGATGTGCTCGAACTCTTCTCGCAGATTGCACTGCGTGGCGGCGAGGGTGTGAGCAGTGCCGTACACATGGAGATAACTGCCGACGGCAAACTGCTGAACGCCACACTCAACGGCGAACCTATTGACCCGCAGAAGGACTACCGTGTCACCACCATCGACTACCTGCTGGGCGGCAACGACAAGATGATGGCCTTTACCAAGGGACGCGACATCAACTCACCCCAGGAAGCGGCTAACAACACGCGCTTCATCATCATGGACTACTTCCGCGCTATGGAGAAGGAAGGCAAGGTGGTCGATGCCCGCATCGAGGGACGTATCGTCATTAAGTAAACAGAAATAAGAACAAGAGCATTATGAAAACAAACAGCTATATATTAAATAAGGTGGTAAGAATGGTCTGCGCAGCCTTACCTTTTTACCTTTTTACCTTCTTACCTTTAAATGTAAGTGCGCAGAAGCAGCTGCTCATTCTGCATACCAACGACACCCACAGCACCATACTGCCGCTGAACCCCAACCTGGAGGACACGATGAAGGCCGGGCGCGGCGGATTCCTCAGACGCATCGTCATGCTGAAGGAAGAGCGCAAGAAAGACCCCGACCTGCTCTACTTTGACAGCGGCGACTTCTCGCAGGGTTCCGGCTACTACACCATGTTCAAGGGCGACGCAGAAATCGGGCTGATGAACATGATGGGCATTGATGCTGCCACCATCGGCAACCATGAGTTTGACTTCGGACTCGACAACATGGCGCGCATCTTCAAGATGGCTACCTTCCCCATTGTCTGCACCAACTACGACTTCAAGGGAACCGTATGCGAAGGACTGGTGAAGCCCTACATCACCCTGAAGCGCAAGGGTGTGAAGATTGGCATCTTTGCGCTGGCTCCGAAGATGAAGGGGCTGGTGTCTAACAAGAACTGCATCGGCGTGGAATATCTCGACCCGGCGAAGGTGGCACTCGAGACGGCCACCATGCTGAAGAAGGACCTGAAGTGCGACATGGTGATATGCATCTCACACTTAGGATGGGATGTTGGCGGCGACGACGACAACCGCGTGATAGCCGCATCGCGCAACATCGACCTCGTGCTGGGCGGACACTCGCATACCTACTTAGATAAGCTGGAGTACGTACCCAACATGGACGGCAAGCCGGTGCCCGTCGATCAGAACGGCAAGCACGGCATCTTCATCGGAAGACTGACGGTAAATCTGAAGTAACCCCCGCTACTCAAAGTAGAACGACAGCGTTATCAGCTTTGAGTGAGCACTGCGGACGGAATTCGAATAGACACGCATGTTGCTGTCACGGATTTCGTCCGCATGTTTTGTGTCAAGGCTGTTCGTCAGGCTGTAGCTGAACTTCAGTTCCGGGTTCAGCTTGAAGAACGGCAGGTAGAAGTCGCAGCCCAACCCTATCTCAAGCATCACGTCGTAACGCTTCAGCTGAATGAAGTCCTGGTCCTGACTGGTCAGGTTTATCATCGGGTTAATGCCCGCCACTATGTAAGGACGGTAGTTATTGAAGCGCTCGGCAGTGAACTTCACGTTCACGGGAACGGCCAGGTACGTGTTCTTCAGGTCCTGGGTAAACGAGCGGGGCAAGCCCTCACGGTCCAGGTCTGTCAGGTTGTGGAACACCAGGTGCTTCGCACCGAAGTACATGGTGGGAGCCACACGCAGCGCAAAATGACTGCTCAACCGCCCTTCGGCCAGCACGCCGACGGTGAAGCCGGGGTTCCACTTGTCGGCCTCCGTCACAATGGTCTGCTCCACCAGCGTGCCGTCCTCCAGCACGTCCTGCTGCGGACCCACGTTCTCAAACTCTATATCCTGAAGATGAGTACCCACAAGAATACCAAAATGCAGCGGGCGCAGGTCGATGTAGGGTTTGTTCATCGGCTTGCGTTCCTGAGCAGCGGCAGAAAGGGCCACTACCAGCATCACTAAATAACACAACTGTCGTTTCATGTACATTAATTATAACGCAAAAATCAGCGTCTTATTATATCTGAAACTATTTCGACAACGTATAAATTATGAAAATTTCTAATAAAAAGTAGGTAAATTTCGGAAATAATGCTTACCTTTGCATCATCATTATTGAGTATTAATTAATTTTTAAAACAGAAAAAGATTATGGCATACGTAATTGGCGACGACTGTATCGCTTGCGGTACATGTATCGATGAGTGCCCCGCTGGAGCAATCTCTGAGGGCGACAAGTATTCAATTAACCCCGACATGTGCACTGAGTGTGGCACTTGCGCAGATGTTTGCCCCTCTGAGGCAATCAGCCTGCCCTAATTAGCTACCACTAATTTAACAAAAGGAAAAGGCTTCCCCCCGTGGGGAAGCCTTTTTTCGTCAGGGGTCACCAGTCGTCGTCCTCGTTTCCTACAATGCCGTTCTTCAGGGCCTCCTCCACCTTGTCCATAATGGCGCACGAGTAGGCGTGAGTCATGACGAGGGCCTTGGCGCAAGTACGCTTCTGCGCATCCTTCTCCACGAACGGATAGTGACGGGCTATTTCCCACTGCTCGTCGAAAAGATGGCCGTTGGTATTGTCTTCCTTCTTACGCTTCGAGTCGCCGTACGTACGCTCATCATTATCAGACAGGCTAAGCCAGCCGCCGCTGTTGTCCCGCAGCACGTCGTAGTTCTGCACGGTGTAGGTCACACGGACGCGCCCATCCTTTATGTCGATGCGGATGACGGGCGTAATGCTGACCGAGTACTTGTTGATGGTTCCCGTATGTTCGGCTATGTTGGCAAGGGCCGACGAAATGATGATGCATCCGGCTTCCTTGTCGTTCAGCGTAATGGCCTGATGGTCCTTGAACGTAGCCGTCGCCCAGTAGTTCAGCGCTACATAGAGCTGCTGCTTCGTCTTGCCCGGAGCCTCAATGATCTGCTGGTAGGTCAGCGACTCGTTCTTGTCAAGCACCAGTCCGCCTGACAGATTCTTTGCTGCATCGAGCCATTTGTCACCATAGCGCTCCTTGGCATACTTCTCCAAGTCGGCCACCTTCAATACCTGTGCCTGTAAGTGGGCAGTGCCGCAAATGCTAAGCAGAGCGGCAATTACTGTTATAATTTTCTGTTTCATCTTTTTAACGACGGCAAAATTACATAATATTCAGGAAACTAACAAGAAACAGCACATTTTTTAACCATACCCATGGCAGCGCCAAGCCAGAACAGCATACCCTATAAAGCTTTTAATGTGAAACCAAAGACGAAATAGAAATGCTGACTGGCAGGATTGGCAATAAGCTGCCCGAACAAGGGTAGCGAGAAGGAGTTGGTTATCTGGATGTCCTTCGTGGCACGCAGCGACAGGTTGGTGAGGCTGAAACCGCTGGTTTCGTAGTAGCAGGACTTCCAGGGAATCAAACCCACCGTGGCGTCCCAGTCGCAGGTAGCCAGACGGAAGGGGGCGGACAACTCAAAGTAGGAACTGTATGCGCGTTTGCAGTCATCCTCCTGATAGTCGTTGCCGGCAAAGAACGTCTGCCACGAGGCACTTACGGGTCCGAAGTCGTAGCACACGAATCCTTCGAACGTATGCCACGTTTCGCCCTTCTTATAGTTGAAATAGCGATTGCCGTTCTCGTCGTTCCAGTAGTCAATGATGCCGACCGACAGGCCGCCCGTCTCGTAAGACAGCGTTAAATCGATTTCGCGAGGGTCATCCTTGTCGCTCAATCCTACGCTACCCCAAGCCGCCAGGCTCAAGCCCTGCCAGCCTACCGACAACTCAGGTTGCAGTGACACATGCCCCAAGTCAAGGCCTCGCCAGATATAATTACTGACTAAGTCTGCTTTCAGGTGACATTCCACTTCACTTTGTGCGTGCGTACGGCTCATGCTACCCATCGACAGCACAGCAAGAATCATAAATAGTTTAGTCTTCATATTGACTGCAAAAGTACGTAAAAAGAATCTGAATCACTTACGAAAAATGTTATTTAACATATTCCTTGTCGGACTTAGCAAGGGAGAAATTTAACCTACAGACCAGCCAGCCGCTTAAGCCACATGCCAAAGAACCTGTCGTAAACCATGTAGCCTTGTTTGACATCGTAGAACAAGAACTCTTTGTCCTGTAGCGACTTCAGTGCCATTTTAATGCTACTCGGAGCTGGGAGTTGGTGACGGAGTATGAAATCGAGTGACGTGGGAGCGTTGACCCTGCCCTCACAGGCAATGGCGGTCAGCAACTGCGCTTGGTTGTCGGTCAAGAGATTGTAGTTGGATTGGTAGTTTATCTCCTGTTCATGCAGAATCTTGTCGGTTGCCCTGAATACATCTTCCTGGTCAAGTTTACCCTTTGGGGTACGATAAAGACGGTTAAGGATTTTTTGAACATACCACGTCTGGCCGTCAACCATATCGTACAAATAGATGAAGGCCTCTTCAGACATTTCTCGCTTCTGGCGGGCAAAGAAACGGTTGGCAAACGCCCTATAGGCATTGGCATTGATGGTGCCTATCGTCATAATTTGGGTACTGTTGAAGAACGGATGTTCCGGTGACATGAACATGTCGGCCAATAGGTGTTGCTGACTACCCGAGAAAATGACATGTACGTTGGGAACAAACTGAATGATGGAGCGTATGAACGCGTCGGCACCTATCTCGGCATAGCGGCTCACCTGTTGGAATTCATCAATAGCCAGATAGCATTGCCGTCCTGACTCTTTCATATATTCGAACACCTGCTGGAGTGTATCGCGGGCCCTTTCGGATGTTACAGACACACTGAAAGTAGGCATGCCTGTGATGGGATCCTGACTCACCGTTGGCCGCAGGGCAGACACGAAACCGTTGAGCTTCCTCATGACCGACTGCGAGGGGGAGTCGAGTTTCCCGATGACGGCATTGGCTATGAACTGCACCATTTGGTTGAAGGTCTTCGTTGAGAAGATGTCCACATAGAAGCAGCGCACGTTTTTGTCATTTGCCTTCATCCGTTCGAAGGCATGACTTATCAGTCCTGTCTTACCTATGCGTCGGGGAGCCATTAGCGTAACATTGCTGCCATTGACCAGCGCATTTATTAATTCTTCCGTCTCCTGCTCCCTGTCGCAGAAGTATTCCGGACCAAAGTAGCCATACTCAGGGAAAGGATTCTCCAATTTCATATTTTACGTTTCATGTTTTATGAAATGCAAAATAACAAATATATCAGCATATATACAAGGAAGACATTCGATAATTAAGCATAATTAACTATTGAAATTCATTGGCAGTTCTGTTATGATGTAATCGGCTCCCCTACGGACGCACTTGTCCATCTCCTCTTCTTCGGGTCACTTTCCACTCTTCTTTGGGCCACTTTCCACTCTTCTTTGGGCCACTTTCCAACCTTCTTCGGGCCACTTTCCACTCTTCTTCGGGCCAAACAAGGGTGGAGAAAGGCTTGCGTTAGGGTGTAGTTTGGTGCAAACCACGGCTCTTCCCTCCCAAAAATTTATTTTCGTTGCAACAATGCCACTTTTGCAACAATCGCTGACAATCAGCCTGTTACGCGTGGCATTATGGTGGCAAAAGTGGCAAAGAACAGGCGATTTTAACACTTTTCACGTCATTTTTGGAGCCGAAATGCTGTTTTTTCATCGTTTTTCTTTCTGTTAAGGTGCCTTCTTGCTTCTGTAAAAGTGCCTTCTCGTTCCTTTGAAAGCGCCTTCTCGCTATCCGCTCCATGGGTTGGAACTATTAGTTCCATGGGGTGGAGCAACCCGCTCCACCCCATGGAGCAACAAGAGACATTGATTCGGATGCAAAGTTACGCATTATAAAGCTTGTCACATGGGGTCTGTCCCCCTGTGATGTCGAGATAAATTTTTAGTTCGTTACTACTGTTTGTTTTCTTAGAATAAATCCGAATGTGTGCCTGTGTCAACAAGTATCAGGCGCAACTGGCGGTCGTCCTGCTGCCAGATGAGCAGCCAGTCGGGTTGCATGTGACACTCCCAGCATCCCTTGTACTTGCCCGTCAGTTTGTGAGGGCGGTATTCGGCAGGGAGTTGCCCTTTTTCCTGAAGGATGTCGAGCACGGTTTTGAAGACATTCACATCAAGACCGCGCCGGACACAGAGCCTCAGCGATTTCTTGAATTGCCCGGTATAGATGACCTCATACATAAGCCTCAACCCAGTATCTGCTTGATTAAGTCGTCAGAGTCCTTGGCATGAAACACATTCCCCTTGCGAATGTCTTCCAGCCCCTTCTCAACTCCGCTCTTTTTTTGAAGTTTCAGCGACCATCCCATCTTTTTGGAGATGGTGCGAAGAAAACTCAGGTCTGCATACGGCAGCGTGAGTTGTACGCTTTCATTATTAACTATTGCCTGCATAATATTACTTTTTGCTTTTACAGGTGCAAAATTACATGTTTTTCTCCATTTGCCCAACACCGTATATAAAAAAGTGCTAAATTTTATGTTGTTTTAGCAGAAAAAGGGGGCTGCTGTGTGAATTCTCGTTTATTATGACTATTTTTGCAAGCAGGATCAGGGGACGGTTCTCTGATCCACTTTTTGCTCTGTGAATGACTCCAAAACAGACTCCCGTAATTCGTGAGAATTGCCTGATATTCACTCCATGAATCATTGAGAGTCCCGGATTTCCCCTGTGGTCCTGCAGGTAGCAGTGATAGACTGGAACAGCCGATGCTAAACGTCCTTTAGCATCATAGGCATAACTGATATCACAGGCAGTTTTCTGCATAAGCTTCATATTTGGCGGCAAATTTAATGAATAATCTTGATATAGGCAAGAAATTGGGCGACTAATATTTCACCAATTTATCGTTACCCCACAACACCTACCTCTAACTGGCTGAAAGGCCGATATAGACAGCGTTTCAGATGAGGTAGGTGTTGCCCTATCACCTACCTATGACCTACCTGACACCTACCTCTACACCTACCTTATGAGGTAACAAATTGGCTCGTAAATGGCATGGTTTGACCACGAAAGTGGCGCATTTGGCTGGCCAAGTGGCGCATTTAGGTAGTGAAAACGGCACTTTTAGTACGGCAAAGTGGCACTTTGAGTAAGGAGAAGTGCCACTTCTCTTGGAGAGAAACGGCATTTCTCTTGG
>FLNX01005014.1_pt1 | contig 104646 bp, 88 predicted proteins | sample 1140341 | NCBI WGS metagenome assembly FLNX01 (sample SAMEA3878208, study PRJEB12797) | bioreactor metagenome | biome: Moose rumen | place: Sweden | collected 2011-10
AGTTTTTTTGGCAATACGGTTCAAATCGACGATGAGTCGTACTTCAGCTTTAAGTTGGTGATGGGCGATGAAGGCTATTTCAAGATATTGGGATTGAAAGAGAAACAGGACAACAACAACCCTGATGGGTATTGGCTTACGGAGTCGAGTTTCAAACTGTTGGGACTTGACGAAAGCGCTCAGGAGTATCAATCCATTGAAGGTGCGGTGCCCATTGGCGGCGTTTATTACGACTTTGGTACTGCGCCGTTTGGAAGCGAGGATGATTGGGGAACGATGGTGAAGAATTATAAGGATGCCTATCCCGATAATATGTGTCATTGGTTCCTCGTGAAGACCACGGGCAGCCACAAGGAAGCCTTCGCCCGTTTGGAGGCGATCGCCAATGAGTTTTTCCCCGACAAGATATTTGAGGCGCAATATGTAGAAGATGTGATCAAAAACAATTACGCTTCATCAAGTCGTCTGCTTCGCATCGTCCTGATTTTCACCCTGCTGTCGATGTTGGTGTCGGCTTTGGGCTTGTTTGCCATGAGTTCCTACTACATGCAGCAGGAGCGTCGCTCGGTGGCGGTGAAGAAGGTGTTCGGCGCCGACTATGGCGGCGTGTTGCGCGAGTTGGTGCTGTCGTTCATGAAGATGGTGGGCGTGGCCTTTGTGGTGGGCGTGCCCATAGGCTGGTTCGTGATGCACCGTTGGCTTGAGGACTACACGCACCGCATCGGCCTCTCGTGGTGGATTTTCGCGGCGGCGGGCTTGGCGGTGGTGGTGGTGGCCTTCGTCTCGGTCATCTGGCAGAGCGTGCGCACGGCCCGGATGAACCCGGCGGCGGTGCTGAAGAAGGAATGAAATTATCAATCAAAACAATAAAATCAACATCAAATCAATTTAATTATTAACAGTCAAAATTTTAAAGTCATGATCAAAGTAGAAAACTTAGTGAAGATCTTCCGCACGGAAGACATCGAAACCCTCGCGCTGAACGGCGTTTCGTTCGAAATCAACGACGGCGAGTTTGTCGCCATCATGGGACCCTCGGGCTGCGGCAAATCGACGCTGCTCAACATCCTCGGCCTCTTGGACAACCCCTCGGAAGGCAGCTACGAACTTCTTGGCCATCAGGTGGGCGACCTCAAGGAGAAAGACCGCACCCAGTTCCGCAAGGGCAACATCGGCTTCGTGTTCCAGAGCTTCAACCTCATCGACGAGCTCAACGTGTATGAGAACATCGAGCTGCCGCTGCGCTACATGAACATCCCCGCCGCCGAGCGCAAGGAGCGTGTCACGAAAATCATGGAGCGCATGGCCATCAAGCACCGCGCCGAGCACTTCCCGCAGCAGCTTAGCGGCGGCCAGCAGCAAAGGGTGGCCATCGCCCGCGCCGTCGTCGCCAACCCCAAGCTCATCCTCGCCGACGAGCCTACGGGTAACCTCGACTCGAAGAACGGCCGCGAGGTGATGGACCTGCTCACCGACCTCCACAAGGAAGGCACTACCATCGTCATGGTGACCCACTCGCAGCGCGACGCCGGCTATGCCGACCGCATCATCAACCTCTTCGACGGCCGCGTGGTGGAGGAGGTGCTCTCGCAACTGTAAGAAGACACGGGACGCGAGACCGATAGACACGAGACCGAGCCGCATACCGTCATTGCGGGCTTGACCCCGCCGTCATTGCGGGCTTGACCCGCAATCTCCTGAGCACAAGGGTTATGTCTTTGCGCTTGGGAGATGGCGGATGTTCCTCCGCCATGACGGTAAAGGCTCACGAGCCGCTTTCCTCAGTCTCGCGTCCCGAAGTCTCGTGTCAAAACAACAGTTTAACAAATCGAAGATTCAACGTAGTTAACCAACACTTCAACATTATGGCAAGATTATTCAAAAAAGGAAAAACCACACTCGCGTCGTCGGTGCTCAACGTGATTGGCCTGACCGCCGCCTTCGCCGCGCTCTACATCATCCTCGTGCAGGTGCGCCACGACCTGTCCTACAACAAGGCGCTCAACGACAGCGACCGCATCTATTGCATGATGGTCGGTGACCAGTTTGCCGACCATGGTGCTTCAAGTTGGATTTGCCGCCCGATTGCGGAAGCCGTCATAGCGGCCTCGCCCGACGCGGAGGCTGGCGGCTGCGCCTACGTGGGCAAGAACTGCTCGACCGCCCACATCATCCTCGACGACAACCGGCAAATGAGCGTCAGAATCGGTGCCTTCAGCGAGGGCGGCAGGGATGTGTTCGGCATCGAACTCGTCGCGGGCAACTGGGACGACTGGATCAACGGCATCACCTATGCCGTCTCGGAATCGGCGGCCCAACGCCTCGGCGTGCAGGTGGGCGACGTGGCCAAGCTGCGCAAGCAGGACTGGCGCGGCATCTCGATTGAAGATGCCGTCATCGTCGCCATCTATAAGGACATGCCCGCCAACAGCGACTGCGCCTCTTTCGACATCTTCTACAACATCGGCAACCGCAGTTTGGACAACTGGAGCGAATGGGGCTTCAACTATTTCGTGAAGCTCCGCGAAGGTGCCGACCCTTTGGCTTTCGACGAGGCCGCCAAACCCGCCATGAAGGAGGCTAATATGCGCATGAACGGCGTTGACCCCACCTCGCTTTCGGAAGAGGAAATGGCCCAATGGGACGAGGCCATCGGCAGCATCAATCTCCACCTGATGAAACTCACCGACACGTATTTCGCCCCCAACATCAACGCGCCGGGCATGACGGGCAACCGCACCACGACGATGACCCTTTTAGCCATCGCCATTGCGGTGGTCGTCATCGCCTTCATCAACTACATCAACTTCTTCTTCGCGATGGTGCCGATACGCCTGCGCAACATCAACACGCGCAAGATATTGGGCAGCAGCCGTTTCTCGTTGGTGATGTCGTTTGTGGGCGAGTCGGTGACGATGGTCGTCATCGCTTTGGCCTTGGCGGTGGCCGTGGTGACGCTGTTCAGGCAGTCCACCTTGGCCTCGCTGATCGACACCAACTTGGATTTCAACCAAAACTGGGGCCTCGTGTCGCTGACCGTCGGCTCCGCGTTGCTCATTTCCGTTGCGGCCAGCCTCTATCCGGCCTTGTTCGCCACCTCGTTCAATCCCGCCTTCGCCCTGAAAGGCACGCTCGGCACCACCCAAAAGGGAAAGGCCTTCCGCATCGGCTTGATCGGCTTGCAGTTCACCGTTTCCATCGTGCTGATTATCTGCGCGATATTCATCCGCGAACAACGACAGTTCATGCTCAACCGCAACATGGGCTTCGACAAGGAACAACTGCTCACGGTGATGGCCACGTCGAAATTAGGCGCTAATCGCGAAGCCGCCGAAAGCCTTCTCAAGGCCGATGCCGCCATCAAGGATGTGGCATGGGGCGACGGTCCGTTTATAAAGGACGAACGCATGGGCTGGAACCGCGACTTCAAGGGCGGCAAGGTGCATTGGCAATGCTATCCCGTTTCGTGGAACTTCTTGGATTTCATGGGCATCGAACTGGCCGAGGGGCGCGATTTCACCCCTTCCGACGAGCAATCGGAGGACGGGGTTTATATCCTCAACGAGACGGCTCAGAAGATGTTTGACATTCATTTGGGCGACCAGATTCAAGGCCATACCAACGGCTTGGCCGAGGTTGCTGGGATTTGCAAGGACTTCAACTATTCCGCCTTGCGCAACGAGATTGGACCGTTTGCCTTGTACGTCTTCGGCAAGAAACCGTGGCGGCCTTGCATGCAGCTGTTTGTCCGCACCGAGGCAGGCGTGGATGTCCCCGCCGTGATGAAGCGCATCCAGACCATCCTGAATGATCTGGACCCCGACATCGCCGCCGAGGATTACGACGTGCAGCTCTTCGACCAAACGCTGCAAAGCCAATACAAGAAGGAGCAAAACCTCTCGAAGTTGGTCACGCTGTTCACCATTTTGGCCATCGTCATCTCGCTGATGGGCGTGTTTGGCTTGGTGATGTTCGAGACGGAGCACCGCCGCAAGGAAATCGGCATCCGCCGTGTGCATGGCGCCACGGTGGGGCAGATCCTGTCGATGTTCAACTCGCGCTTCGTGAAGATTGTGTTGGTCTGCTTCGTCGTCGCCGTGCCAGTCAGCGTGGTCATCATGCGGCGTTATCTGCAAGGCTTCGCCTATCAGGTGCCGCTGCATGTCTGGGTGTTCGCCTTGGCGTTGCTGGCAGTGTTGGCCGTCACGGTGAGCGTGGTCACCCTGCGCAGCTTGCGGGCGGCCACGGTCAATCCGGTGAAGTCGCTGCGGACGGAGTAAGTTTGTTTTCTTGGAAAAGTGTCAAAAATGGCAGAAAACTCCTTGGAAAAGTGTCAAAAATATGTGCTTTTTTGCTTGGATAATGTAAAAAGTTGTATCTTTGCGCATTGAAATACAAGTTTTTATGATAAACAGAAAAGCGTACAACTTTCTTAGGGAGTTTTTTGCCAACGACAAGCGTGCCTTGTTGGTGACGGGAGCGAGGCAAGTGGGCAAGACCTTTGCCATTCGAACCATCGCCAAGGAGGTCTTTGAGCAAGTGATTGAAATCAATTTCATCGAGCAGCCTGATGCCGTGGAACTGTTCAGCCAGCCAAAAAGTGCCGAAGACATTCTGATGCGCCTCTCGGCATTCATCCGAAGGAAATTAGTTCCGGGCAAAACTCTCATCTTCTTCGATGAAGTCCAAGAGTGCGACGAGATGGTGACGGCTATCAAGTTCCTCGTGGACGAGGGCAGCTACCGCTATGTCATGAGCGGCTCTCTTCTTGGGATTGAATTGAAAGACTTGCGCAGCGTCCCTGTAGGTTATATGGGCGAGTTGGAGATGTATCCGCTTGATTTGGAAGAGTTTGCAAAAGCTTTGGGCGTTGGTGAAGAGGTGGTGAGCCATTTAAGGGAATGCTATGAAAACCAAAAACCTGTTGATGAGTTCATCCACAAAAAGATGATGGAATTGGTCACGCTTTATATGATTGTAGGCGGAATGCCAGCGGCAGTACAGAAGTATTTGGACACCAACAACTTGCGCAGTGTCATCAACCAACAACGCGACATCATCCGAACCTATAAGCGCGACATTACCAAGTATGAGAAAGAGCGCAAGCTTCAGATTGAGGAAATCTATAACTTGATCCCTTCGGAACTGAACGCCAAAAACAAACGTTTCATTTTGAAGGAGTTGAGCGAAAAAGCCCGTTTTGCCCGCTACGAGAGCGGTTTCCTTTGGCTGAAGGATGCCGGCGTAGCGCTTCCGGCCTACAACGTGGAAGTGCCGAAAATGCCGTTGCTTCTAAACAAGCAACGCAACCTCTTCAAACTGTTTCTCAACGATGTGGGACTGTTGGCTGCCATGTATGGAGGCGACATCCAAGTGCGACTGTTGAACAACCTGAATGTCAACTATGGAGCGGCCTTCGAGAATTTGGTTGCACAAGAGCTTTACGCCCACGGTTTCGCCATCGATCACGACCTCTTCTATTTCAACAGCAAGAAACAAGGCGAACTCGACTTTGTGGTTGAGCATCAAGGCGAAGCGTTGCCCATCGAGGTGAAGTCGGGGAAGGATTTTGAACGGCACCGTGCGCTTGCCAACATTATGGACAATGAAGAATATGCCATCCCGAAAGCGTTGGTTTTCTGTCAGGAGAACGTTCAAGTCAAGGAACGCTTGGTTTATTTGCCTATCTATATGACCATGTTCCTGCTTCATGAAAAAGACGAAGACCTTACCTATCATTTTGACTTGACGGGATTGAGATAATAACGAGAAGTGTTTGTTGCCGACTGTAAAGTTTTTCTACACCCAAATTTTAAATCTTTAAATTTTAAATCTTAAATCGCTGAATCATGAACAGTTATCTCAAATTCCTAAGTCGAAACAAACTCTACACCGTCATCGAGGCGGTGGCGTTGAAGAAGGAGTGATTTTACAAATTATGTTTTTTCGGTAATTTTTTTTCGGTAATTTGAGAAAAAGCATTATCTTTGCCCCGAAAATCAAGGCATTATGGTTAAGAACATCAACCCCTTCATCGTCTCAGGGAAAATCGCTCCCGAGTATTTCTGCGACCGCGTTAAGGAAGCGGCAGATTTGCAGAAATCGCTTGACAACCAAATGAATGTGGTATTGACATCGGCACGCCGCATGGGAAAGACCTCGCTTGTGGACTTTGTCTTCGACAAACCTGAAATCAAGGATGAGTATGTCACCATTACGGTCGATATTCTTCACACCACGACTTTCCGTGAGTTTATCCTTGCCCTTGGGACTGCCGTTTTCGACAGCGTGGCCACGCGAAGCGAGAAGTTGCGCAAGCAGTTTGTCACTTTCTTGAAATCACTCAGCGCGAGTTTCGGATACGACACCATCCAAAACATGCCCACTTTCGACGTCAAGTTAGGCGATGTACAAAACCCTGATTACACTTTGGCTGAGATTTTCAGCTATTTGGAGCATGTTGACAGGCGTTGCATCATCGTTATTGATGAGTTTCAGCAAATCACGCGCTATCCGGAAAAGAATGTCGAGGCATTGCTGAGGTCCCATATCCAGAAACTATCCAATGCCAATTTTGTGTTTTCGGGCAGTCAGCGGAGGCTTATGGAGGAGATGTTTTTCTCGGCGAAACGGCCGTTTTTCCAAAGCGCGAAGTCGCTCCGCCTGGAACCGATTGATTATAAGATATATTTGGATTTCGCGACCAGTCATTTTCAAGAGGCAGGGAAAAATATTGAGCCTGATGCGTTCTCACATGTTTATGAAACCTTTATGGGGGTCACTTTATATGTGCAGCGTATCATGAAAGACGCCTTTGCCGAAACACCAACGGGTCAGATGTGTAATCAAGATGCTGTAAATCAACTTATTGAGAACTATATCGATGAGAACGATTCACGGCTGCGCGAGCAACTTGCCTATATCACCGAGGCTCAAAAAGAGTTGCTGTATGCCGTCCATGCGGAAGGGCAGGTGCAAGGCATCACGTCCATGGCGTTCAATAGGAAATATCGCCTGCGCTCGCCAAGCTCAACCCAATCGGCAGCATTGAAACTGCTTGAATATGATATTATTACACGAAAAGAGAATACCTATTCCATTTCGGATCCGTTGATGAAACTTTGGTTGGACAGAAGAAAAGTTTGAATCATGCAAAAACTCAAATCAAAAATCCTCGTCGTCGATGACAATGCCGGCATCCGCTCGGCACTGAAGATACTGCTGCCGATGCGCTTCTCCGATGTGGAGCTGCTCGCCACGCCTAAGCAGCTGATGACCACCATGCGGACGTTTAAGCCCGACGTGGCGCTGCTTGACATGAACTTCGACGCCGACATCAACACGGGCAACGAGGGCCTCTTCTGGCTCTCGGAACTGAAACGCGACTTCCCCGAGGTGGAGGTGGTGCTTTTCACAGCCTACGCCGACATCGCCCTCGCCGTGGAAGGCATGAAACGCGGGGCTTTCGACTTCGTGGTGAAGCCTTGGGACAACGCCAAACTTCTTGACACTCTTGAGAATGCGGCCAAGAAACATCGTCATCACGCTTCCGCGGATGTGGAGCCTGACAAACCGCTTATGCAATGGGGTGGCGGCGAGGCGATGACAGAACTGCGTCACATGGTCGAGAAAATAGCTCCCACCGACGCCACCGTGCTCATCACAGGCGAGAACGGCACCGGAAAAGACCTGTTAGCCAACGAGATACACCGCCTCTCCTCGCGCTCGCGCAAGAAAATGGTGGGCGTTGACATGGGTGCCATCACCGAGACACTGTTCGAAAGCGAGATGTTCGGCCATGTGAAAGGAGCCTTCACCGACGCCCATTCCGACCATGTCGGGAAGTTCGAGCAAGCTAACGGAACGACAGTGTTCCTCGACGAAATCGGAAACATCCCACTGAGCCAGCAGGCTAAGCTGCTGCGCGTCCTTCAAAACCGCACCATCACAAGAGTCGGCGACACGAAAGCCATCCCTATCGACATCCGCCTGATTTGTGCCTCCAACATGGACTTGGCCGCAATGGTCAAGGAAGGGCGTTTTCGCGAAGACCTCTACTATCGCATCAACACCGTGACGCTGCATCTGCCGCCACTACGCGAGAGAACTGATGAAATAGCATCGTTATCACAGCTTTTTGTCAAAAAATATGCTGAGAAATATCACCGTCAGACGAAAAACATCTCCGAAGAAGCTCTCGATATGCTTCAACGCTGTCGCTGGAACGGCAACATACGTGAGCTTCAAAGCCACATCGAGAAGGCCGTTATCATGTCGGATAACGAAACATTGCAGCCGTCCGACTTGCAAATCGCTGACAATGAATTACTTGACGTGACAACATCAACGCGAAACGTCTCCTTGGAAGATGCCGAGAAACAGGTCATCCGTGAGGCCATGAAGAAATATAACGGCAACCTCTCTCTTGTGGCTAAAGCGTTGAGAATCAGCCGTCCCACATTGTACAACCGCCTTAAAAAATACGGGATATGAGCATCTGGCTTTGGATTTTGATTGTCGTTGCGGCTGTCGTCGCCGCCATCATCGTCACGGCGTGGCTTGTGAGACGTCACGACAACCGTATTGTGGCTTACGCCATGGATGCTCTTGACGACGGGATGCTGAATTTCCGTTTCCGTGACAACGCGCGGCTCAACCGCACCTTAAACCGCGCAAGTGGCATCTTCGAGCGGCACAACGCCGCCAACGAAGAGGAGTCGTACAGCAAGCTTTTCCGTGTGATGACTCACGAAATCATGAACACCGTCGCGCCTATCGCCTCGCTGAGCGACGCCCTCTCCAAATCGGATGACGTTGATGTGAAAGCCGGTCTTGAGACGATTTCGGCGTCGTCAAAAGACCTCATCCGCTTCGTGGAGTCGTATCGCAGCTTCATGCAAGTGGCACCGCCCGCCCGCAAAGCCGTGATGGTTGACGAGCTGATGGACCGCGTGTTGCGTCTCAACAAGGCGAAATGCGCCGAGCAAGGCGTCACAATAACTTACAGCGCCAAGACTGAGGATTTGCTGGTTTATATCGACGAAGGACAAATCATTCAGGTGTTCAACAACCTCATCAAAAACGCTATCCAAGCTGACGCCAACTCCATCCGCATCAGCGCGGAGATAGGCAGCGATGACAAGACCGTTATCTATGTGATTAACAACGGGAAACCCATCCCTCTCAGGCAAATCGACGAGATTTTCGTGCCTTTCTACACCACAAAACAAAACGGCACCGGCATCGGCTTGAGCCTCTCGCGTCAGATCATGGTGAGACACAACGGCACCCTGACGCTGGCGCAAAGCGACAACACCATGACGAAGTTCGCCGTCATCTTCAAATAAAAAACAGAGACGCTCGTTGAAACGTCTCTGCCCAAACTTAAAAATTCTACCTACTATGTCTGTAAAAATCGTGGAGCATAGGAGAATCGAACTCCTGACCTTTTGAATGCCATTCAAACGCTCTACCAACTGAGCTAATACCCCATCTGATTTCGCGCTGCAAAGATACAACATTTTTTGATATGCGCGACAATTATTTTTCAAAATTATTTCTTTCGTCCTTTTCTGCGCGTATTGTCTTCATTTTCAATAACTTGTTTTGGCTTGCTAAAGATGTCGCCCTTGTCTTTCGGTCGTAGCTCATCGAGCCATTCGAAGCCTTTCAGTATCTCAATGCCGGGTTTCATCTTCTCTTTGGGGTATAGCGTCTCCGTCGTTTTCTTGAAATATTTTATCCTGACAATCTGGTTTTTCTCTATTTTGATGTCCATCGCCACGCTCTGCGACACGTTGACACCAATCATAGAGCCGTCTTCTTCCCGCAGCCAATACACCGTCTCGGCGTTGCCGTCGTCATACACATGGTCAAGCTCGTTTTTCTTGAAATAAGCTGTCATCACCTTGCCTTTTATCTGGTTGAAACCCTCGATAGTGTCTTTTTGGATGATGAACCCATTCGGGTACAGCAGCACGCTGTCGATAGCCTTGTCTGCTATCACGATGTTGATGGAATCGCCGCGAAGCTGACTGTTTTCAGCCCAAACCACAGGCTCCACACGCATTTTGGCACACGAATCGGCTACATTATAATTCAGCGAGTCGCATTTTCCCTGAAGGTCACGACGATAGAAACGCACGTTGTAATACGCCAGCACACTCTCCACCTTCTCCGCCACCGTATCCATGAAGACAAACAAAGTGTCGGAATGCAGGTACAGCGTGTCTTTGTCAGCAAAATAACGCATTCGCACACTGTCGGTAACGAAGCTCTTGCCCAACGTCTTCCACATCTCCGAGTAATTGCCCTCAACAATCGCCTTGTTCACCGTGTCTTCGATAAAGACATTGCTCATCGCTTTCGCAAAATCGGATTTCCTGTCGTAAAACATTGAGTCAGAAGCTATTGAATAACCCTTATTGCTCAAAGAGGCTCCTTTGTCAAGATAAGCGATATCGTTTTGGGCATCATACCAGCCATAGTTTCCGACAAGGACATTATCATCGTAATAAATGGTCGTCGGGCCATAGAAAAACATCTTCTCTTCATTAAGACGATACTCCAAAGTGTCAGTAATCATTCGGCATTTCGGCATCGTAACCACCACATCTTTTCGAAAATAAGCCACCTGAATATCGTCACGGTAATAACCCTTTCGGGAAACGAGTTTTTTGTCGTTTCGGGTAATAGTGCCATGCCGCGGATAAGTGGCGAGATGTTGATTCCTGTCATACGTCATGTAATTGGTTTTCAACACGGTAGAGTCATCTTTAAGGACAACGTTGTCGAAAAGCTCCGCGATTTTGATGTCGCCGGAATACTTACACGTCTCACTGAAGATGTCGGTGGTGTCGTTGACTTTGATATGCACATGTCCGAAGCCGTCGAAGTAGCGTGTCTTCTCGTTGAAATGCGCGCTGTCGCTGTAAAAATAGGCCGAATCCTGCCGCAGCACCACGTCTCCGATAAGGCGTTCCGCGTCTTTTCCATACGACTCGTCATAGACCTGATAGTCGGCATGCTCTATATGGACAAACGTCTTGCCGTTCTGCTGGGCGTTGAGAGCTATACAGATGACAGATAAGATTGCTAAGATTATGGTTTTAACAGTGCGCATTCACGATATGTACATGTAGAGACGCGATAAATCGCGTCTTTACACGTACAATTTAATGATTATTCTCAATTTCTAAATTTATTCATACACTTTGTTCTCAGCCTCGCCGTTGAGCACCATGATGCCGTTCAGCGCGAGGGCGAGCATCTCGTCTTCACCAGGATACACATACACTTTGGCGATTTTGCTCACGTGTTCTTCCACTATTGAGCAGAACAGCTTGTCGTATGCCATGCCGCCTGTGATGAAGATGCCGTCAACGTCCATGTCGAGTGCCGCAGCCGCGAGACCGCCTATTTCCTTGGCGACCTGATAAGCCATGGCGCGATACACCTTCTCCCACTCCTTGTTGCCTGCCCTCACTTCCTTTTCAACGGTGAGAGCGTCGTTGGTGCCGAGATATGCCACGAAACCGCCTTGTCCCTTGAGCATCAGGTCAACGTCCTTCTTGCTGTACTTGCCGCTGAAGCAGGCCTTCATCAACGGACCGGCCGGAAGGGCTCCTGAGCGTTCAGGGGTGAACGGACCGTCGCCGTTAAGCGCGTTGTTGACATCGACCACACGACCGTGTTTGTGGGCTCCCACGGAGATGCCGCCGCCAAGATGCACCCCTATGAGGTTGAGGTCCTCATATTTCTTGCCCACCACCTTGGCATGCTGACGAGCTATCATCTTCTGGTTCAAGGCGTGGAAGATAGAGATGCGCGGAAACAGCGGGTGTCCCGAATAGCGTGCCACCTCCTCCATCTCATCAACGACGACAGGGTCGGCGATATAAGCCTTCACCCCGATCTCCTTTGCGATGTCATTAGCGATGATGCCGCCGAGGTTGGAGGCGTGCTCACCATAATTACCCTCGCTGAGGTCGCGAAGCATGGCAGCGTTCACCTCGTAAACGCCAGAAGTCAGCGGGTGCATGAGACCACCGCGTCCGATAACGGCGTCAAATTCCTTGATATCGCAGCCTTCAGCCTTCAACTCATTCAAAATCATCTCCTTACGATAAGGGAGCTGGTCTGGAATCCTGTCAAATTTCGATATCTCCTCGACAGAATGCTTGATGTTTTTCTTGAAAAGTTGCTCCTCGTCCTTAAAGACGGCGATTTTCGTTGATGTTGAACCCGGGTTGATGATTAATAATTTGTAACTCATATTTTTTCTTTTTTTAGATGCGATGAATCACATCATTACAGGTTATCATTAATGTTTTCGTTATGCAATCAATGCTGCCAATGCTATTGAATAGAGCTTCGTGAGCGAGGTGTCGCCGCGTGAGCTGAGGACGCAAGGCACCTTGGCACCCATGAGCATCGCGCCGATTTCCGACTTGTCGAATTTCGAACAGCATTTGTAGAACACGTTAGATGCTTCGAGGTTCGGGAACACGAGGCAGTCGGCATCGCCGGCCACCGGGCTGTTCATGCCTTTGATCTGTGCTGTCTCAGCGTCGCAAGCAAGGTCGAGAGATATAGGTCCTTCGACGAGGCAGCCCTTAATCTGACCGCGTTCGGCCATCTTCGAGATGATAGCAGCATCGACGCATGCCGGGATGCCCGCGCTCATCTGTTCTGTCGCTGTCACAAGAGCTACCTTCGGAGTCTTTACTCCCAATGCCTTGGAAACTGTGGTGACATATTTCAAGATAGTCTGTTTCTGCTTGAGGTCAGGCAACGGGATGATGGCGCAGTCAGATGCCACGAGAAGCTTGTGGTAGTTGGGATTCTGTATCACTGCGACGTGTGCCAAAGTGACGTTAGGAGGACAAAGCCCACGCTCCTTGTTGAGGATGGCGCGCATGTATTTGTCGGTCGGCAGAAGGCCTTTCATGAGGATGTCGCCCTCGCCGCGATTGATGAGGTCGCATGCCAAGGCGGCAGCCTTAACATCGTCTTTCTCCTCAACGATTCTGAACTTGTTGATGTCGATATTCTCAGCCTTGCAAATCTCAGCTATTCGTGCAGGGTCACCGATGAGGGTGGCGTCGATAAGACCGTTGTCAACAGCGTCGTTCACTGCGCAGATTGTGTGGTCATCCATAGCATAAGCGGCCACAAGACGTTTCTTCGGACGGCTCTTCAGCACGTCAAACATTTCGTTTAATTTCTTGATTTCCATGTTTTTATATTTAAAGATTTGATATTCTATGATTCATTAATTTTCGTTATTTAAAGCTTTCCCTACTTCACTCCACTTCGTTACGTTTCGCCCGAAATGACAAGCCCATGTCATTTCGACTGGAGTGGAACGGAATGGAGAAATCTCCGGCCATCAGCACCCGATATATCTTGAAATGACGAGTTTCAAGATTTCGCTCGTCCCCTCTCCTATCTGTAATATTCTCTGGTCGCGATAGAAACGTTCCATGTCGAAGTCCTTCAGCAGCCCGTGGCCTCCCATCACCTGGACGGCTTTGTCGCACACCTCGGCGGCTACCATAGAGCAATATAATTTTGCCATCGCAGCCTCTTTTCCGAACGGCAGATGAGCGTCTTTCATGCGACAGGCCTTATACAAGAGCTCGCGTGCCGCCTCTATCTTCATCGCCATCTCGGCAAGCATAAAGCTCACCGCCTGGAACTTGCAGATAGGCTTTCCGAACTGCTCGCGCTGCTTAGAATAAGCGAGAGCCATCTCGTAGGCACCTTGAGCGCAACCGAGTCCCATGGCACCGATGCTCAGACGTCCGCCGTCAAGGGTGGCAAGCATGATATGCGAGCCGTCGCCTGGCTTCCCAAGGATGTTATCCTCTGTAAGCCTCACGTCGTCGAACTTAAGCTCGCCGGTGTTCGAGGCGCGCCACATCATCTTGCGGTCCATCGGATGCTGAGTGAAGCCAGGGGTGTCGTTTTCTATCAGAAAAGCCGTAAACTCAGGCTTGCCGTTGCTCTCGCCGCTGATGACTTGAATGGTGCTACCCAACGTCAACGGGGTGGCACTGTTGGTGATGAAAATCTTTGAGCCATTGATAACCCATTGATTGTCAATGTATTTTGCCGTTGATTTCGTTCCACGCGAGTCACAGCCCGCCGTCTCCTCGGTGAGACCGAAGCCCCAGAGATGGTCTTTGCAAAGCTTCGGCAGATATTTTTCTTTCTGCTCTTTCGTTCCGTATTCTTTTATCGGACCGATGCCCAATGAGTTGTCGGCGGCAATGGTGGCGGAAGTGGAGCCATCCACACGTGCAAGTTCCTCTACAGCAATGATATACGATAAAGTGTCGAGTTCCTGACCGCCGTATTCCTTCGGGGCACACATTCCCAAAAGTCCGAGCTGACCCATCTTTTTTGTCAGTTCCACATCGAATTTCTCATGCTCATCGTTGAACGCCGCCACAGGCTTCACCTCTTTCTCAGCGAAATCACGCACTTTGGCGCGCAGCTCAATCTGTTTTTCTGTTAATCCGAAATTCATATTCCAAGTTCTATTAAAACTGTTTTCGTATCTACTTTTTCACCTTCTTTGACATTGATTTTCAATACTTTAGCATCATTTTTCGCAACAATATTGTTTTCCATCTTCATCGCCTCCACTATGCAAAGTATGGTGCCATAATGCACCTCGTCGCCTTCTTTCACGTTGATTTTCATCACGTTACCCGGCATCGGTGAGAAGAATTTCATGTCATCGCCGGTAATGTCGGTATGCGAATAATCCTTCATGTCGTTGAGCTGGTCTTCACGACGGCAGATGAAATCGAGGCCTCTCAGATGCACGCAATAGTCGTGACGTGGCGTCTGCGAAACGAACACCGGCTCGGTTTTTCCGTTGATAATCAGCTTCTTAACGTCGCCGTTCTGTGCAAGCAGCACCGAATACGGCTTCCCGTTGATGATGCAGTCGAGCGATTTTGCCGAGAGACGGTTTATCTGCACCGGCATCGTCACGGGGTTCTTGTCGTCACGAGTCTCAAACACGGTGACACTCATCGACATCTGGAAACGCCAGTAACCTATGGCATTCCACACATCCGATGTATTGTGTTTATCGTTGAAATCGAAAAACAGGAACATCGCCGCCACGTCCTCTTTCTTGATGTTTTGTCGAGCCTGACGCATCATGCCAACAAGCTCGTCTTGATGCTTCCCGCAATATGACGTATCGATTTTGTTTTTCGTAAAATCTTGATTATCAACAATACTTTGCAGATAGGGGATATTTGTCTTGTCCGTTTGTATGATATATTCCTTGAGTGCTTTGCGTGTTATCTCTATTGCCTCGTCGCGAGTCTTGCCATAGCAGATAAGTTTGGCTATCATAGGGTCGTAACTCTCTGATATTGAGCATGGTCTGTCGATGCTGCTGTCGATACGCACGCCTCGCATCTTAGGCTCGTGGTATAGTGTCACCTCGCCTGCCGCCGGCAAGAAGCCGTTTTCAGGGTCTTCAGCGTAAATACGGCATTCTATGGCGTGACCTTTGTCTTGGATGACGTCCTGCGTCCAGCCCATCTCCTTGCCACGTGCTATACGGATCTGCTCCTCCACGATGTCGATGCCGGTACGTTGTTCCGTAACAGGATGCTCCACCTGTATGCGGGTGTTCATCTCAAGGAAATAGAAGTTGAGTTTGTCATCGACAAGGAACTCCACTGTACCGGCGTTACGATAACCCACTTGTTTACAGAGACTTACGGCGGTATCGCATATAGCCTTGCGTTTTTCCGGTGTCAATGTCGGCGACGGCGATTCTTCAATAATTTTCTGGTAGCGACGTTGCACCGAGCACTCGCGTTCGAAGAGATGTATCACGTTGCCGTAGTGGTCGGCGAGCACCTGCACCTCGATATGGCGCGGGTTCTCGATATATTGTTCAACATAGACGGTGCCGTCGCCGAAGTATTTCAGCGCCTCGCGTGATGCCTGTTCAAGGTCGTTTCTCAGCGATTCTTTGTTTCTCACGATGTGCATTCCTTTGCCGCCGCCTCCGGCGGCGGCTTTTATCAGCACCGGATAAGGCAGGACGTCGGCCTGAGCCATAATCCCGTCCACATCGCCGGTAACGCCGGCTGTCACAGGTATTCCATGCGATTTCGCAAACTCGCGTGCAGCTATTTTGTTACCCATGAGGCGCATGGTGTCGGCATCCGGACCGATGAAGATGATATTGTTGTTGGCGCAAGCCTCGGCGAGCTCCGGACTCTCCGACAGGAAGCCGTAGCCCGGGTGTATGGCGTCGGCACCGGTGTCGAGAGCGGCGTCGATAATCTTCCGGATGTTGAGATAAGTGTCTCTCAAAGTGCCGTTCCCGAGTGGTCGTGACTCATCGGCGAGACGGCAGTGCATGGCATCGGCATCGTTGTCGGCATAGACGGCTACAGAGTTGATACTCAGCTTCTTAAGCGTCCGTATCACACGCACCGCAATCTCTCCGCGGCCTGCTATCAGCACTTTATGTATCTTTCGTGAAGGCATAGTGTATAATTCGTTGCAAAAGTACGACTTTTTTATTATATATACAAGAAAGGTGCGGGAAATAATTTTTACCCTTTAGCCTGTTATACAAAAAAACCGCAGTTGCGCTCCTTGGCGAGACGGGCGAGATACAGCAACAACGCCTTGCCATAACCTAAGCCGCGTTTCTCGGGGATGACAAACAAGTCTTCGAGATACAATCCTTTGCGACCAACAAAGGTGCTGAAGTTGTGGAAAAACAAGGCAAAACCGATAGGCACGCCGTCTTCACAGCCTAAGACAGTCTCGGCGTCGTGCTTCACAAACAAAGACTCGTAGATGGTGGCTTCAGTGGATTCAACCTCGTCGATCATATTCTCATATACGGCGAGTTTCTTGATGAAGTCGAGAACTAAGCCGGCCTCATCTTCACGGGCTGGTCTAATTTCAAATTTAGGCATAGTTAATGGTGTTTATTTGTTTGTTTTCGTTGATGGAGGATTTCTCGACTTCACTTCGTTTCGCTCGAAATGACGGCTATTTGGCTGCCAACGGCTAATAGCCAATAGCCAAAGTTACTTTTTAAAAAACTTATTCATCCTCTCCTGAGCGTCCTCTCCTCCTCTCTCCTTGGCGATGAGCTGCGACGTCATCTCAAAGACGGGACTGTATGGGTCGTCGTGTCCGCTGACGGAGCGGATGAGTTGCTTGCAATCTCTTATTGCCGACGGCGACGCTGCAAGATAATTTTCCGTATAGAAATCCAAACGTTTGTTGAGCTCCTCCATCGTGCCGACGTAGTTTACGAGGTTGAACTTCAACGCCTCCTGCGCCGTGAACTTGCGCCCGCTCAGCATGGTGTCGCGCGCCATCGCCTCACCGCATTTTGCTATCACAAAAGGCGAGATGGTGGCAGGCGTCAGTCCTAATTTCACCTCGCTGAACGCGAAGACGGTGTCGTTTTCAGCCAACACCACGTCGCATGCCGCGATGATGCCGATGCCGCCCCCGATGACATGACCGTGAACCAGCGCGATGATCGGCTTGTTACAGAAATATATTGTCTGAAACAGCTTTGAGAGCTTTCGCGCGTCGGCGAGGTTCTCCATATAGCTGTTGTCGGCGATGTCTTTCATGTAGTTGAGGTCGGCACCGGCGCAGAAACTCCTGCCGTTGCCGCATATCTCAATGACGCGTATGTCGTCGCGAGTGTCGAGCCAGTCGATAGCCTCGGTCAGCTCTCCTATCATCGTGGCGTTCATGGCGTTACGGACCTCCGGACGGTTCAGCGCGACGCGAGCGACGTTCTTCTCTATTCCTATCTGTAATGTGGTGAAATCCATAACGTTACATTCTAAATACGCCAAACTGTTGCGGCGGGAACTTCTGGTTTAACGATGCCGCGATACCCATGGCGAGGATTCTTCTTGTATCGACCGGGTCGATAATGCCGTCGTCCCACAGGCGTGCGGTGCTGTAGAACGCCGAGCCTTCGTAATCGTACTTTGCCAGAATCTCACGTTTCAGATTCCTGATCTCCTCTTCTGGCACCGGCATTCCCTTGTAGTGATACTGGTCTTCCTTGACGGTGGCGAGCACGTTGGCCGCCTGAGTGCCTCCCATGACCGAAATCTTGGCGTTAGGCCACATGAAGAGCAGTCTCGGACTGTAGGCTCTGCCCGCCATTCCGTAGTTGCCGGCACCAAACGAGCCCCCGAATATTACCGTGAACTTCGGCACGTTGGCGTTACTCACCGCATGCACCATCTTGGCGCCGTCCTTGGCGATGCCGCCACATTCGTATTGTTTTCCGACCATGAAACCCGTGACATTTTGCAGGAAAACCAACGGAATATTGCGCTGGCAGCATATCTCGATGAAATGTGTCGCCTTCAGTGCCGACTCGCTGAAAAGTACGCCGTAGTTGGCGATGATGCCTACGGGAAAGCCCATCAGATGCGCGAAACCGCACACTATGGTGGTGGCGTAACGCTCCTTGAACTCCTGGAAACGGCTGCCATCGACCATGCGCATGATGACCTCGCGCGGGTCGACGACCTTGCGCAAATCGACAGGCGCGATGCCATAAAGCTCCGTCGGGTCGTAGAGTGGCTCTTCGACAGGAAGCATGTCGAGAAGCTGTTTCTTCGGTTTCTCCAATGTCTTAAAGATGTTACGGCATATCTGCATGGCGTGGCTGTCGTTCTCCGCGAGATGGTCGGCGACACCTGAAACGGAGGTGTGCATCTCCGCACCGCCAAGCTCCTCGGCAGTGACGATTTCGCCTGTAGCGGCTTTCACCAACGGTGGTCCGCCGAGGTAAATCGTGCCTTGTTTCTTCACTATGATGGTCTCGTCGCTCATAGCCGGCACGTATGCTCCGCCCGCCGTGCACATACCCATCACGATGGCAATCTGCGGTATGCCCATTGCCGACATCCTCGCCTGATTGTAGAAGAAACGTCCGAAATGCTCCTTGTCGGGAAACACGGTGTCCTGCTCAGGCAGGAAGGCACCGCCGCTATCGACCATATACACGCACGGCAGATGGTTCTCCATCGCTATCTCTTGCGCGCGCAGGTGTTTCTTGACGGTGTACTGCATATACGTGCCGCCTTTCACCGTGGCGTCGTTGGCAACGATGATGGCCTCACGCCCCTCTATCATCCCGATGCCCGTGATGATGCCAGCCGACGGGAAGTCGTTGTTATACGTGTCGTAAGCCGCCATCGGCGAGAGCTCCAAAAACGGAGTGTTCTTGTCGATGAGCAGGTCGATGCGCTCGCGCGCAAGGAGCTTGTTGCGTTTCTTATGCTTGGCTATCGCCGCCTCGCCACCGCCATGCATGCTGGCATGCATGGCGGCGCGGTATTTCTCCATCAGCTCCATGAAAGCCTTGCGGTTCTCCTGAAACTCGGCACTGCCGGGGTTGATTTGAGATTTTAAAGTCTGCACCTTATTATAATTTTTTGCAAAGATATAAAAAAGTTTGGAGTTTGAAGTTTGGAGTTTGAAGTTTTTTACAATTATAGATGTCGCATTTTGCGATATCAAAGAAATTTTTAAAATTTTTCTTGCATAAATCAACTTTTATGTTTATTTTTGCAGCGTCATAAAATCGGAATTTATGAAAAGAAATTTATTAATTGAATTATTGGAAGACGGAGAAAATTTGAGTTTGTATTCTCCGAGATTTGAAGGTGAAACTTACACGGAATTTGAAAAATTCTTGTTGAAATATAAAGATGAGTATCCTCGGGATATAGCGCAGATAGTATATCGTTTGGATATTGTAAAACGCGATGGCGCAGCGGACAGGCATTTCAGATATGAAGGGAAGAAAAGCGACAGGGTTATGGCTGTCCCATCGCATCTTGAAACAACATCATTAAGATTGTATCTGTTAAATATCGATGCGAAGATTTTGATTTTGGGCAATGGCGGACTAAAAAAGACTGCAACATATCAAGAAGATAAATATCTAAATGGATGTGTTGAAACTTTGCAAAAGATTGATATTGAGTTGATTAGGTTGGAACAACAAAATGTTATAACAATAACTGGAACAAAATTATTAGGTACTTTGACGTTTGTCATTGATGATTAAAATGAAAACCAACAAGATACTGAATGAAATCAGGGGGCATATAAGTCCTGATGTAAAAAAGCAACTGGAGATTTCAGTATGCTTAGCAAACCGTGTTTATGACATTTTAGAGAAAAAAGGCATGACACAGAAAGATTTGGCAAAGCTTTTGGGAAAAACCGAAACCGAAGTAAGCCGTTGGCTCTCGGGAACACATAATATGACAATTGCTACCATTGCAAAAATCTCTGTGGCATTAGGAGAGGATATTATTAAATAAAAATCGGAATGGAATACGATGTTATGGATTCCATTCCGATTTTAAGTATTGAGGTTAATCATCTATCTGTCGCACTTTGCCATTGACAAAATAAATTCGCGTTTTATAGTTATAGCACCAAACTTCTGTAACACTTCCTGCCGTGGTTGTTCTGTATTTATTCATAGGATAGCCCCATGCATCCATGCACATGTCTTGTGTCATACCGATTGACACTTGATGTTTAGCAATTAACTTACCGTTTTCGATACCATATTTAGCAATCATCCGTTGTTCAAATTCATTTTCGAGCCGCTCTTTTCCCCTTTTCCATTCAAGGTTTTGCGATTCTATCTCTTTTTGCCTTTGTTCTTCCCTTTTTTGATTGAGTAGTTTCCTCTCTTCATCGCGCTTCTTGTCCATTGCCAACACCAAATTGTAATCTTCCGGAGTATACATTACCAAAACATCGTATATGTACTCGTAGTATGAGCTTGAAAATGAAATACCATATGGTATATAAGATTGGGTTCCTCCTTCGATAGGATTTTCTTCATCTCCTGAATAATAAAATAAATATTCCATCGGAATTGAAAACTTACCAGAAGCATTTCCTTCTAAAATGCAATACACGTGATACTCTGATTTTCCTTTTTTATTCAAAACCAAATCTTTTACCACAAACAAACTATCTGCAACTTTAAACTTCTCTCCTCTAAGTGCATCTTGGATAATATCTCCGTTTTTAATCTTTTTACCTTGGTTATATGCCTTTTTTTGGAATGGGTCTCTTTTGTCCAATCTATCGGAATAGTTTTTTAGAAACACTTCCTTTCCTAAATAGTGTTTTATAAATTCATTATAAAATCCAACCCTAAACGGCTTGATGTCAGTAATATCTCTACAGTAATAAACATAATCATGACCATCAATCTTATCAACAGATGAAAGTTTGATATAATCGTATTTAATACAATTATTGTATTCACGTTTCGCTTCAGCCAAACATTCTTTTACTCTTTTTAAATAATCCTCATCAGTATAATAACCGCTTCCTCGACGTAGTTGATAGTCTGAAATGTATCTTTTCCCATTGATATTGATATAGTATTTAGATAAACTTGTACTTGAACTGATTTTTTCAAGATATGGATCCTTTTGTATTTTCCAATATTTATTAAAAACAGAATTACCTTCACAGAAAACATATCCTGTTATAACATAGTATCCTTTCGGCAGAGTGTCAACACGCGTCTCAGAATCCCCATCTACTTGAATAGCAAATGATTCGCTATAATTGTAGGCTGTATATTGGACAATCTCTTGCAATTCTTGGTCATAACCGTGGCTTGGTATATCATCAACAAAACAAATGTTATCAGGAATATACACAGTATCGCCCATCATATTATATCGGTTCCATTCAATCTGATATGATAAATATCTGTCATATTCTATCCATGCATCTTGATGTCCGACACCTTTCATAAAATTGGTTTTTGGAAAAATCGTATCAAAAGAAATGTCGTGGTCATAATACTGCTTAGAACCAGTCATTTGTTCTGCGTAATCATCTCCAACAACTTTGATTTGTCCATAACCAGAATTTACAACAAAGATTACCATCATTAATAATATTGCAAGCTTCATTATCACGTTTGTTTTCATATTATATTGGTTTAAATGTTATATATTCTATTGATTATCAATTCAACAATTTGACGTTTAACCTCTATCATCTGGGAATAATCATCGGCAAATTCTGTCCAAAATTCATTTTCTGATTTAATTAAATCTTTGTATTTTTCGGTAAGCATTCGATAAGATGAACCCACTCTGTCATAAGCGCGAGCGCAAACCACTACAATATCAGGGTGGTAATCGTAAATCAAACCATCCATCAGTTCAGCCAATCGGTCGTCATCGTCTCCCTCTGAAATAATAACGATGCGTTTCTTGCCAATGTCAAGTACTGATTGAAAATCGACCATCCAATTTCCTACCGAAAGATAATTTCCGTTTGTGTGAAGCAGTTTTACTTTTGCCCCATGTTCAAGGAGCTGATTGTGTAAAAACGTGGCAGTTGTTGTCTTGCCATCGTCTTGACGACCTCTGATAATAATTAGTTCCATGTTGTAAACTATTAATTATGCCTACTCTTTGATGCAGTTTTCGGCATCCCTGCTTTGAGTCGGCGGTCGTTGTTTGGAAAATAAGGGGCATGAAGAAAGGCGCAGACCTTTCCGCTTATTTTCAGTGCAGGTGTCTGGAAGGACCTTGAAGTAAATAAGTTGGAAATAGCCCACGCCTAAACGCGTGAACTTCCGCATACTTATTCCCACTTCTTGCATATGTTTTCCAGACGTTAGCACTGAGAGAACAAGAGCGTTAGCTTAATATGTCTTTTTATCTATTTCTTCGTTTTATATCATGTGTTTGTTTTTAATTTCACAGCGCAAAGATAGATATTATTCGGCATATTTCCAAAAAATATTTCACATGGTTTCATTACACTACATTTTATACCCTTTCGGATATAATTTGACAAAAACTTTTTATTTTATACCTTATCGGGTATATTTTATCAAAATTTATATTTTTTATACCCGAAATGATATAATATTTGAAAATAATTTTGTATTTTTGCAAAAAATTATTGGTTATGGCTGAAAAAAGCAGATTATCTCAACAGGTTAAGGCTCTGCGGAAGCAATATGGACTGACGCAGGAGGATTTGTCGTACAAATCGGGCGTGGGGCTTCGTTTCGTAAGAGATTTGGAACAGGGGAAAAAGACCTTGAGGATGGATAAAACAAATGCCATTTTGGCACTTTTCGGCAAAGAACTGGGCGTTGTCGAACAACAGAGAGGAGATTTTGAATTATGAGAAAAGCAGATGTTTTCTACAGAGATGTGAAAGTCGGACAACTTATAGAAGACGAAAATGGCTATTCATTTTGCTACGATGAGAATTATTTGGCATCGAAAAATGCCGAACCTATCAGCCTGACATTACCTCTGACAGATGCGCCTTACCGCTCGTCGTTCATGTTTCCATTTTTCGACGGATTAATACCCGAAGGATGGCTTTTAGACATAGCAACAAAAAACTGGAAACTCAACCCCAACGATAGAATGGGATTGCTTATGACTTGTTGTAAAGACTGCATTGGCGCCATTGGTGTTATAGGATTAAAGGAGGATAATGTATGAACGGGATCAGAGGAGGTAGAAGACTTGACTATGCATTTGGCGAGCATTGCAAAAATCGATGTTGTTCCCCACACTTTAATTCGCTTCAGCGATGGCGAAATGGCATATTTGACTAAAAGAATCGACCGAGATAATCACGGAAAGAAATTCCTGATGGAAGATCTCTGCCAGATAAGCGAGCGCGTCACTGCCGACAAATACAAATCGTCATACGAGAATATCGCTAAGATGATAAAAAAGTATTCTTCGGCACCAATGCTGGATTTGGTTAATTTCTGGGAAGTAGTGGTGTTTTCTTGGATTGTGGGCAATTCGGACATGCATCTCAAAAACTTTTCGCTCATAAGTAAGATGCCCGGGAATTATGTGCTTTCACAAGCTTACGACCTTCTTAACGTTCATTTGGTTTATCCTAAAGACAAAGAAGAGCTGGCATTAATACTCGACGGACGAAAGAAAAAAATCAATCGTCAGAATTTCATGCGGGCAATGGCATTATCAGGATTAGAAGAAAAAGTTATCGAAAACATTTTTAACAAGTTTATAACAGTCGCCCCTAAATGGCATGATTTTATCGACATAAGTTTTCTTCCGTTGGAACTGAAAGAAGCGTACAAAGAAGAGATTGATAAAAACCTGGCTAAGCTTATATAAAACGCAATCGTTTTAAACTCTCTTTGTTGACAACAGCCCGCAGGCGGCGTCGATATCCTGGCCTCGTGAGGCTCTTATCGTGGCGATAATGCCTTTGTCATTTAATTTGTCGCGGAAACGTACCATCTCGTCCATCGAAGGGCTCTGAAGGTCAACGCCCGGAATGGCATGGAACCTTATCAGATTCACACGGCAACGCAGGCTGCCGAGCTGTCTTGCGAGTTCGTTGATATGTTTCTGACTGTCGTTCAATCCTTTGAAAACGATGTATTCGAACGACACCCTGCGCTGTCCGCTCCAGTCGTGCTGACGAATGGCGTGGATGACCTCGTTGACAGGATACGACTTCTCGACAGGCATGATTTTGGCGCGCTCGTCGTGGAACGGGCTGTGCAGACTAACGGCGAGGTTGCATCTCGACTCCTTGATGAAGCGTTTCATGTTGGGGATGACACCTGCCGTCGATACCGTGATACGCGTCGGGCTCATCGCCAAACCCCAGTCGGATGTCATGATTTCAAGCACTCGCATGATGGCGTCGTAGTTGTCCATCGGCTCGCCCATGCCCATGAAGACAAAATTCGACAGATTTTCGTATTCAGGAAGGTTAAGTATCTGATTTATAATGTCGCCAGCCGACAGATTGCCTTGAAAACCTTGCTTTCCGGTCTGACAGAAGAGGCAGTTCATCTTGCACCCCACCTGGCACGACACGCAGAGCGTAGCACGTTCTTTCTCAGGGATATACGCTGTCTCCACATGACCGTTTTCGGCAGGAAACAGATATTTCTTAGTGCCGTCGCGCGACTCTTGCACGTCCTCGAAGCTGCGGTAGCCCGTCACATAGTTGTCCGACAGAAGCTGGCGTGTCTGTTTCGATAGGTTCGTCATCTCATCGAAGGTGGTGACACGCTTGCGATAGAGCCAATCGACGAGTTGTTTTGCCGTAAACTTTGGCAGATTATGCTGAGCCACAATGTCCTGCAACTCATTTAACGACATTCCGAGTAATGCTTTCATCTGATTATCAACATTATATACGACTACAAACAAAAAAAGTCGCCCATGAAAAGCGACTTTCTATGATTTCCGTACCCAGGGCCGGGATCGAACCGGCACGAGTGTTACCTCATCGGTTTTTGAGACCGACGCGTCTACCAATTCCGCCACCTAGGCTCGAAATTTCAATGAACTTTTTTCGGCTGCAAAATTAATACATTTTTTGTTACACGCAACAATTTTTTTTATAATTTTGCACCCGAAAAATTAAACAAACACTTTTTGAATTATGCAAGAGCCCATTGTATCAATCTTTTCAGGCAGAGCCACAAGATATTTGGCCGACAAAATCGCCGAGTATTACGGGAATCCTCTCGGAACATGCAACGTCACCGTGTTCTCCGACGGGGAGTTTCAGCCAAGTTTTGAGGAAAACTTACGTGGAAGAGACGTGTTCTTGATCCAGTCAACGTTTCCGCCGACCGAGAACCTCATGGAGCTTCTCATGATGGTTGATGCCGCCAAGCGCGCCTCGGCACGCCGTATCATCGCCGTCATCCCTTACTTCGGTTTCGCGCGCCAGGACAGGAAAGACCGCCCGCGTATCAGCATCGCCGCCAAACTCGTGGCCAACCTCCTCCAGGTGGCCGGCGTCACACGCGTCATCACCATGGACATCCATGCCGACCAGATACAAGGATTCTTCGACATCCCTGTCGATAACCTCTACGCATCGAAGATTTTCATACCTTATATTAATAGTCTGAACCTGAAAGACCCCATCATGGCCTCACCCGACGCCGGCGGAACACGCCGCGCCTCGTCATACGCCAAGATGCTCGACACGGTGTTCTGCATCTGCCACAAACAACGCTCGAAACCAAATGAGATAGAGAAGATGATACTTATCGGCGACGTCCAGGACCGCGATGTCATCCTCATCGACGACATCATCGACACGGCCGGCACCATCACAAGAGCAGGTCAGCTGCTGAAAGACAACGGCGCTCATAGCGTCCGCGCCTTCGCCACACACGCCATATTCTCAGGCTCGGCAATGGAACGCATCGACAACTCGGTGTTCGACGAGGTGGTGGTGACCGACACCATACCACTGAAGAACCCAAGCAAGAAAATACATGTCATCTCGACAGCCGAACTTCTCGCCGAGGTTATCAAAAAAGTGGAAAACTATGAGTCACTCAGCGAATTCTTCAATAAAAAGTAATATCAAGTAAATGAAAGTAAAGATGCGATTCATCGCGTCTCAAACAATAAAAATTAACAATTAAAATCAAACAAAATGAATTCAGTATCATTGAGCGGTTCTCTTCGCGAGAACGTAGGGAAAAAAGATGCTAAAGCATTGCGCGCGAAAGGCCTCGTGCCTTGCGTCATTTACGGCAACAACATCGAACAAGTGAAGTTTTCTACCGATGCGAGAAGCTTCAAGAAGATTCTTTACACACCTGAGACATTGATTATCGATTTCGAAATCAACGGCACAGTGTATCACACCATCCTCCAAGACATTCAGTATCATCCGATTACTGACGAGGTTCTTCATGCCGACTTCCTCGATGTGAATGAAGACAACCCGATTACGGTCATGCTTCCTATCCGCACACAGGGCACATGCCCCGGCGTTATGCGTGGTGGCCGCATGAACATGAACCTTTCAAAACTGAAAGTCCGCGGTTATGTCAACGACCTGCCTGACAACATCATCATCGATGTGTCGAAGCTTCAGATGAACCAGTCAATCAAGGTGAAAGACCTCAACATCGAAAAGATGACCGTCTTAGTCCCGGAAAACACTATCGTTGTTGACGTGAAAGCACCTCGTAACGCGGCAGCGACAGAGGAGACTGAAGAAGCCGCAGAAGGCGCAGCAGCACCTGCAGCAGAAGCGAAATAATATAAATTTTGAGAAATTTATATGGAAAAAGCCTTCAATTGAAGGCTTTTTTTTATTTTTGCAGCATGAAATATCTGATCGCTTGTTTGGGAAATATTGGAGCCGAGTACGCCAACACCCGGCACAATGTCGGTTTCATGGTAGCCGACCGTCTTGCGAAAGACCTTGACAACACATTCACAATCAATCGCTTGGCAATGACGTCGGAGATGAAGTTCAAAGGCCGTCAGATGATTGTGATAAAGCCCACGACGTATATGAACCTCTCAGGGAAAGCAATAAGATACTGGGCGACTCAGGAAAAAATACCGATGGAGAACATCTTGGTGGTGTGCGACGACCTCGCTTTGCCCTCCGGCACACTACGCATGAAGAAAAAAGGCAGCGACGGCGGTCATAACGGATTGAAAGACATCATAGAATCACTCGGAACCAACGAGTTCTGCCGTCTGCGCATCGGCATAGGAAACGACTTCGCTAAGGGCGAACAAATCGACTATGTCATCGGAGAATGGAGACAGTCGGAGATAGACGAGATGCAACCCCGCCTCGACATGGCAGTAGAAATCATCAAGAGCTTCGTCACACAAGGCCCGGATTTGACAATGAATCAGTATAATAATAAATAGCCATTAGCTATTAGCCATTAGTCAGCTAACGCAAATAAAACTAACGTCTAAAGACTAAAGTCTAACGTCTCTAAAAGCTCCCTCATCCCTTCCGATGCTCCTTTTTTGATGTGCGTTACAGGTCGTCGTGTGTTGATGTTAACATCCTTAGGATCAATGAGATAGATGTCGGCGTTTTCAGGAACGTAATACAGCAGACTTGCTGCCGGATACACATTCATCGAGGTCCCGATGATGACGAAGATGTCGGCGTTTTCAACAAACCTGATCGCTTTTTCTATTTCAGGCACAGCCTCGCCGAACCACACTATGAACGGACGCAGTTGGCTTCCGTCGCCGGCTTTGTCGCCCATTTTCACCTCAAACTCCTCCGGCTTCAGCTCGCGGATGTAACGCGGGTCGTTGGGGTTGTAACTTGAACACACCTTCGTCAACTCGCCATGAAGATGGATGATATGATGACTTCCCGCTCTTTCATGCAGATTATCAACGTTTTGCGTTACTACGGTGACGTCGAAATATTTCTCCAATTCAGCGCAAAGGATGTGACCTTGGTTCGGCTTCACATCGAGAAGCTGTTTGCGCCTCTCGTTATAAAAATTGATAACCAATTCAGGGTCAGCCTCATAGCCTTCGATGGAGGCGACCTGCATCACCGGGTATTTGTCCCATAGTCCGCCGGCGTCCCTAAATGTGCTGATGCCGCTTTCGGCACTGATGCCTGCTCCGGATAAAACAACTAACTTCTTCATATTCACCATTTTTAGTTTAACATTATACATCTATTTCCTGTCATTTCGAGCAAAGCGAAGTCGAGACCTGAACTTGCGAAAATTTCACCATTGGTGAATAAAATCTTGTTGCGCGGCATTATTTTATTGTTTCCGCAACTAAAAGATTTCCGCACACCCTAACGGCTAACGGCTTCTCATCTCATTCAGCACAATTCTCAACTCTCCCCACGAATACTCCTCGCCGAGCACGTCTTTTGCCGCTCCAAGCGATGTGTCGTCCGTCTCCGTGAAATATTCAACTATGTTTTCGTAATGCTCCTCGCTCATGAAGTCCCTTGCGTCGGCGTAACCTTTCAGCACAAGCTCCGCCACATGCGATTCAATAGTCGAGCGTGCCATGCCGCGTCTTTCGACTATTTCATCAATAGAGAGACCTTCCTCGATGAGATCTTTAGTACGTTGCACCGAGGCATTCAGGGACAGCTCTTCTTTCGACTCCTCGTCGTCGAAATCCTGTTTCTTAAACCCTTGATGCTCAAGCACTATATTCAAAATCTCCGCTCCAAAACGCTGCAGTCGCGTCGCCCCCATCTTCGACAGTGCTTTCAGCTCCTTCACCGTCGTCGGCTTTTTCTCGGCTATAGCTGTCAAGGTGCTTGTCGGGACAACTCTCGACTCGCTAATATCAAGAGCATCAGCCACTTGCTCACGCCATGTCACCAAGGCATTAAACAATTTCCTGTCATCTCTTGACAGCTGTTTTCTCGACAGCTTCGTTTTCTTTGACTTGCCAAGGTCTTCAGCCTCAACGATTTTCTTATTCTTTACGGAGAGATACCTCTTCATCTCGAAGCCGTCCAAGCAAGACTCAAGACATGCTTTTTTCACAAAAATGTCGGTCAGAAACATGTCCAACTCTTTCTTTATCTGGTCGTTGACAGTTTTATTGTCGGTCTCAAACGGCAAATCTTTGATTTCATCGAGAGGCGACATCTTCTCAAGGAAATATGCGCATCCTTTCTTGACTCGTTCTTGAAGCTGTAAGTTATTGTCTATCTGAAAGTTATCGTTTAAGATGCCTCCAATCTGACGTTTGAATCTCTCCGACACCTCCACCACTTCCTCATGAAATTTCTGTCCTGCCGGAGCGACTTTCTCTCTCGCCGAGCTGTCAAAGCTGCCTCTGTTAGCGAAAACCACCTTCCTGATGCCGTTCAAGTCGCCCTCAATGCCGGTAAAATCGATGAGGTCGAACAGCATCTGCGACTCATACAACTTCTTGTTGTATTCAAACTGCTCCTCATTCGGTTCCCGTGACGGCAACTCTGCCACGAACTTATTGATTGTCATGTCGTTAAACAGTCCGTTTTTCGACAATTTCGTTTTCAGGACGAGGCCTTCGAGTGAGGTGCAGCGGCTCAGTGCCACATAAATCTGTCCATGTGCAAAGGCGAGGCTCGCGTCCAAGATAACCTTGTTGAAAGTCAGTCCCTGGCTCTTGTGAATCGTTATCGCCCATGCGAGTTTCAATGGTATCTGCGTGAAGCTGCCGACCTCTTTCTCCTCTATTTCCTTGGTCTCTTCGTTGATGCTGTACTCGAAATTCTGCCATGTCACGGGTGTCACCTCTATCACCTCGTCGCCGCAGCGCACCTCGAGTCCGCTTTCCTCATCATAGCCGATGATTCTCCCGATTTTTCCGTTGAAATATTGTTTTTCCGGCGACGGGTCGTTTTTCACAAACATCACCTGCGCCCCTATTTTAAGCTCAAGCTCTGATTTTGTGGGATACGATGTCTCCGGGAAGTTGCCGAACACCTTGGCGGTAAACTTCAACGTCTTGGTTTTCAATGCGTTGAGTTTGCTGTCGTTTATTTCATCCACCTGACGGTTATGCGTCATCAGGGTGATGTAGCCATCCTCATCGGCGGGCGCGAAGTCGGGATGATAATGGCTGTTTAAAATGCCAAGACTCTCGGAGTCGAGATGGTTGTTTCGCACCTTGTTTAAAACATCGATAAACAGCCGGTCTTCCTGACGGTAGATGTGCTCCAGCTCGATACAGCAATACGATGTTTTTGTAAGCACATGACTATCAAAGAAATACACCGATTTATAATAATCTTGAAGAAGAGACCACTCCTCTTGTTTCGCCACAGGAGCGAGTTGGTGGATGTCGCCTATCATAAGCACCTGCAATCCGCCGAAGGCCTTGTCGGTACGGCGCACACGTCGCAGCACCGCATCGACGGCATCGAGGAGGTCGGCGCGTACCATCGAAATCTCATCGATGACAAGCAGTTCTATCGAGCGGATGATCTTTAGTTTCAAGGCCGAGAACTTATGATATTTCATCGTCGAGCTGTGCTGAGCGTCGTTAAACACGGCGTCATCAGGGACTTGAGGTCCGAAATCTATCTGAAAAAACGAGTGTATCGTCTGACCGCCTGCGTTGATGGCGGCGACACCCGTCGGGGCGAGAATCACCATGCGTTTCATCGGATTCTCTGCCAGCCCACGCAAAAAAGTCGTCTTTCCCGTACCCGCCTTGCCGGTCAGGAAGATGTTCATATTAGTGTAACGGACGAATTTATCGACCATCTCTAACTTGGCGTTCTCGATTTTCTGAGTCTGCATAATAACAAATTACATATCAACATTTAGACATCACCGTTTCGCAGCGGTCAATGATATTGTTCGCAAGTCGGAATCCGGAATCACATAAATCTTTAGATCTTTTTGCTTCATAAGATTTTTTAATCCTAATTATATTCAACTCTGCAAAATTATACAAAATTTTTAAATACTGCGCAAACTATTTTGTTAAATTTTATTAAGATTTATTGCAAAAAAATAAAAAAGATGCCAACCATTGACGTCAGATGAAAAGCTCTGCCGCTATGCCATCGGCGAAAAGCATACCTTTGTCATTTAGGATGAATTTTTCATCTTTTTGAAATATTATTCCATTTAATATGTATCTTTTTATCGTATTTTTAAACTTTTCGACATATATGTCTCCAAATCTCTCCCTGATGAAATCCAAATCAGCGCCCCACATGGTGCGAAGCGAGGTCATGACATATTCATTATAGCGGTCGGCAAGCGTAAGTGTCTCTTTTTCAAACGGAAAGCTCTCACAATAGTCCTTCACACTCGCCACGTTCCATTGTCGGGACGCGCCGTCAAACGAATGTGCAGAAGGACCTAATCCGAGATATTTTCCGCCTTTCCAATAGATGGTGTTATGCTTCGAATAATGTCCCTGTCGCGCGAAATTGCTTATCTCATAATGTTCAAATCCCTGATTTTCAGTCATTTGAGTCAAGATATCATATTGCCTGACCACAACATCTTCATCGACCGGCGCGGCCACACCTTTATTAATACGCTGCCCGAGAGCCGTCTTCTCCTCCACCGTCAAGGCGTAAGCAGAGAGGTGGTTGAAGCCTGTCGAGAAAAAAATCTCAAGATTTTGATGCCATTTTTCGTCAGTCAAAGTGGGGATGCCATAAATCAAATCGAGAGTAACTTCTTCAAAACCAACAGCATGTATCCATTCCAAAACCCGCAGGGCGTGCTTTGAGTCATGTTTTCTGCTCAAATACTGCAAGTCGTCATCGGAAAAACTTTGGATGCCGACACTTAACCTGTTGATTCCCATTGATTTATATTCTTTCAGCGATTCTTTTGTGACAGTATCCGGATTTGCCTCAAGAGTTATTTCAGGATTGTCAGTCACCCTGTAATTTTTATAAAGAACATCCAGAATCTCCTTTATTTCATGGGCTTTCAGCAACGACGGCGTGCCTCCGCCGAAATAAATCGTGCCAACCTCCTCATCGCCAAGATAATCGTTCCGGTTGACGGCTTCTTTCTTCAAAGCCTCAAGAAAATCAACACGTTGCCTCTCCGACACGACAGAGAAGAAGTTACAGTACGCGCATTTCGACTTGCAAAACGGGATATGGATATAAATACCTGCCACGATGCAAAATTACATTTTTTACTTGTATATCCCAAAAATTTTGTATTTTTGTAGCATAATTAAAATGAATGATTATGGCTACACGTTTACGTTTACACAGTTTCATCAAAACAGCCGCTCTCGCCGTGGCTTTATTGGCTATTTCATTAGGTGTCAACGCACAGACATGGTATATTATGGGCGAATACATCTGGAGTCCGCCGAACCCTCAAGGAACGTTTGAAGTGACTCATTATCAGGCGGAAGACGTCGAAATCAACGGGATGGAGTATCACACCGTTTACATACAGGGACAAGGCGTGCTGCTCGGTGCCTACCGCAACGAGGACAACCAAGTTTACTACTGCAAGTGGAACGGCAACACATACGACGACGAGACGCTTCTCTATGACTACGACCTCGAGGAAGGCGACTTCTTCAATGACGACGACGAGCATCCGATGCAGGTCACCGAAGTGTCAACAATCACTGACAACAACGGCATCGAGCGCAAGATGCTGACTTTCTCGTTCATAGGACTGCCGGAGGAGACAGAGTTCTGGGTGGAAGGTGTCGGCAGCAGCAAGGGTTTCGTCAACTCAGGCAACTACACGCCCACCGACGAAGGAGCCATCTTCCATCTTTTGTGCCATCATGTTGATGACGACGTGATTTATGTGAATCCTGAATACGACACCTGCGACATCGATGAAATAGAGGAAAACAATGTCGAAAACGGTATCAATATCTACCCAAATCCAGCTAATGATATTATTAAAATATTGAATATCAATAATTTATCTGTTAAGAAAATAGAAATCACCGACATCACGGGACGCATACTGATGAATCTCGGCAACGTTGAGGAGATAAATGTGTCAAATCTTCCAAACGGCCAGTATTTCATAAAGATTGACGATGGCGAATCGACAGTTATAAGAAAGTTCTCCGTCATGAAATAGAAACAAAATATTATGCAGAAATTTGGCTTTTCATAAATTCTTTTGTTTTAATAATAAAATAAATCTAACATCATGAAAATCAGAAACATAGTAATGGTAATAACCCTCACTACAATGCTCTTTAGCTGCACTGAGAAGAAAAAACCCTACGAAGACCTCGCCAACCAATACGCGAAGGTGACTTTGACCACAGACATCAGCCATCTGTCTGACAATGAAGTGAAAATGCTTGAATACCTCTTTGAGGTCGGTAAAATCATGGACGACATCTACTGGACCGAGAACCTCGGCGGCGACAAAGACACGTTTTTGGACAACATCAAAGACCCCAACGCACGCAAATACGCCGAAATCAACTACGGTCCATGGGACCAGCTCGACAACCGCCGCATCTTCATCTCCGGATATGGTGAGAAACCGGCAGGAGCGGGCTTCTACCCCACCGACATGACCAAGGAAGAGTTCGAGGCCTGGGAAAACGCCGACAAGACCAGTCAGTACACCCTCGTGCGCCGCGACGCCAACGGCAACCTCATCACAGTATGGTATCATCAGGCTTACGCCAAACAAATCATCAAAGCCGCCGAATTGCTGAAGAAAGCGGCGAGACTCGCAGCCGACGAAGAGTTTGCCAAATATCTGGAACTCAGAGCCGACGCATTGCTCACCGACGATTATTACTATTCCGACATGGCATGGATGGATGTCCGCAACAACAACGTCGATTTCGTGGTAGGACCTATCGAGAACTACACTGACGGACTCTTCGGATACAAGGCGGCGCATGAGTCGTTCATCCTCATCAAAGACCAGGAATGGACGGCAAAACTGGCGCGTTACGTGAAGTTGTTGCCACAGCTACAGAAGAAACTGCCGGTGGAGGACAAATACAAGAAAGAGAAACCCGGCAGTGACGCCGACCTCGCGGCATACGACGTGGTGTATTACGGCGGCGACTGCAACATGGCATCCAAGACCATAGCCATCAACCTGCCAAACGATGAGAGAGTGCAGCTGCAAAAAGGCACACGCAAGCTTCAGCTCAAAAACGCGATGCAGGCGAAGTTCGACAAGATAGTGGTCCCGATTTCAGAGGTCTTAGTGTCACCCGAGGCCCGTCAGAACGTGAAGTTCGACGCCTTCTTCGCCAACGTGATGTTCCATGAGGTGGCACACGGTCTCGGCATCAAGAACACCCTCGACGGCAAAGGCACTGTGCGTCACGCACTTAAAGAGCAATACTCGGCCTTGGAAGAGGCTAAAGCCGACGTCCTCGGTCTGTTCCTCGTCACCAAACTACATGAGATGGGCGAATATGACAACACCACCCTTGAGGAGAACTACACCACCTTCATGGCGGGCATCTTCCGCTCGGTGCGTTTCGGGGCAGCCTCGGCACACGGAAAAGCCAACATGATAGAATTCAACTTCCTCGCCAACGAAGGTGCCTTCACACGTGACGAGAACGGCCTGTATAACATCGACTTCCCGAAGATGAAACTCGCAGTCGAGAAACTCGGCGGAGCCATCCTCAAAGCACAAGGCGACGGCGACTACGAATACGTCAAGGAATGGATCGCCACCGACGGCGTCATCAAACCGGAGATGCAGGCCGACCTCGACAAAGTCAACGAGATGGGAATCCCGAAAGACATCTGGTACGAGATGGGAATGGATGTCCTGACAAAGTAGCCCCTCGTCATTTCGAGTGAAGCGAAGCGAAATCGAGACCTGAGCTTGCGAAAGCATTCACCTCTGGTGAATAAATCTCCTGCAAAAAGATAATAAATATTGTTTGGAGGAGATTTCTCCACTCCTTCCAGTCGGTCGAAATGACGGTCCTGATCACATGGAAATTTATCACAAATCAAATCAAATAAAATGAAAAAAGTATCAGTATTTTTCGCCCTCATCTTTGCTATGATGGGCATCGTGCGCGCTGACGAAGGCATGTGGTTGCCGATGTTTGTCGAGCGTTTGAATTATGTTGACATGCAGAAAATGGGTCTCCAGCTGACGCCGGAGGAGCTTTACAGCATCAACAACAGCAGCCTGAAAGACGCCATCGTGGGTCTTTCCAACGGCCCTAAACCACGCGGTTTCTTCTGCACAGGCGAAATCGTGTCAGGCAACAGCCTGCTTTTCACCAACCATCACTGCGGCTACAGCTCGATAGCAGCCCTCTCGACGGTGGAACACGACTACCTCAACGAAGGCTTCGCCGCCCGCAACTTCAGCGAAGAGCTGCGCGCTGAGGGCGTCTCGGCCTCGTTCCTCGTGAGAATGGAAGACGTGACAGCCGAGATTCTCAGCGTAGTCACCGACGACATGGACTGGACGGCACGCAACAAAGCTATCAACGCTAAGGCAAAAGAACTTGAAGAAGCAGCGTCGGAAGACGGCAAGCTTAACCCTGTCGTCAAAGGATTCTTCGAGGGTAACGAATATTATATGTTCGTTTACAAGACCTACACCGATGTCCGTCTCGTGTTCACCGCAGCACAGTCGATAGGCAAGTTCGGCGGCGACACCGACAACTGGATGTGGCCCCGTCACACCGGCGACTTCAGCGTGTTCCGCGTCTATGCTGACGAAAACGGCGAACCTGCCGAGTTCTCGGAAGACAACAAGCCGCTCAACCCGAAACATCATCTGCCTATCAGCATCAGCGGCGTAAAACAAGACGACTTCACCATGATTTGGGGGTTCCCCGGCTCAACAGAACGCTACATGACCTCATACGGCATCAACTACAACGTTGACAGCTTCTATCCGGTCGTTTATGAGGTGTTCAAAGCCGAGACCGACGTCATGGACGAATACATGAAGGTTGACAAAGCCGTCAATATCGCTTACGCTGACAACAAAGCAGGCTTGGCAAACACTTGGAAAAACTTCGAGGGGCAGATGACCATGCTCCGCAAAAACAAAGTGGCAGAGCGCAAGGCCGAACTCGAGAGACAGTTCTCGGAATGGGTCAACGCCAACGAAGACCGTAAAGCTGAATATGGCGATGTGCTCGAAACCCTCGAAGTGATGTTCGCCCAGCTCGGCGAGACCGCAGGACGACTCTATTATCCGAACTTCCTCGGCCAACTCAACCCTCTCTCGACAGCCTCTCTGTTAATGGGATATGTTAACGTCATGACTAACAAAGAATCTACCAAAGAAGAGAAACAGGCAGCTGCTGAGTCGCTAAAAGATATTGACGTTGACGAAGAGTTCAAAGACCTCGACGCACGCGTTGAGAAAGACATGTTTGTGGCCGTGATGAACATCTACGGAAACAAATTCGCCACGGAAGAGCTGCCTGAAAGCATGAAGAAACTCCTGAAGAAACATAAAGGTGACTGGACAGCTTTGGCGAACTATATCTTCGACAAATCAATGTTCAGCACACCGGAATCATTCAAGACCATGCTTGAGAAGCCCAAGGCTAAGAAAGTGGCTAAAGACCCTGCTTTCGTCATGATTCAAGCCTTGATGGAGCAGATCTACTCGGTAGTGCCGGTTTATAGGATGGCCAACACTGCCATCGCTGAGGCCGACCACAAATTCGTGAAAGGTCTGCGTGAGTTCTATGCCGAGACACAGCCTAACAAAGTGCTTTATCCTGATGCAAACTCAACAATGAGAATGAGTTACGGCTCTGTCAAGGACTACCAGCCTGCCGACGCCATCTCATACGACTACGTCTGCACCGCCAACGGCATCCTCGAGAAATACATCCCCGGCGACTTCGAGTTCGATGCCCCGGACGACCTCCTCAACCTCATCAAGGCAAGAGACTTCGGACAATATGCCGATGAGAACGGCGAGCTTATCACATGCTTCCTGTCAACCAACGACATCACGGGAGGCAACTCGGGCAGCCCTGTCATCAACGGCAAGGGCGAGCTACTCGGCCTCGCCTTCGACGGCAACTGGGAAGCCATGAGCGGCGACGTCAACTTCGAGCCTAAACTGCAACGCACCATCAACGTCGATATCCGTTACGTACTCTTCATCATCGACAAGGTCTATGGAGCCTCGAATATTATCGAAGAGTTGGACATTAGATAAAAGTTGAAAGTTAAAAGTTAAAAGACAGTCGGGTGTGGGATTTTTTTGAGTGGAGCTGAAAAAATTCACTCGAAAGATTCCACACTCATATTATTTTTATTATATTTGCAGTCTCATTCATTTTGAAATGAAAAAGATAACTGCTATTCTGTCGTTTCTGTTGCTGTCGCTTGGCGCGATGGCACAGCTGGAGGTGAAGCCGGACTCGTTCAAGGAAGTGGCCGGCTTTGTCAATATCAACCTCGACATACAATCCGATGACAACGACGTGCCTTACGCCGTGATTAAGGTCAAGACCGAGAACATCAACGACAAACAACGTCGGGAGCTGCTTTTTGAAGGCGACGCCGCCACTTTCATCGAATGCGAGTACAAAATCGGCGAGGTGTGGGTTTATCTCACCTACAAAGCCACATATCTGAAGATTTCGCACCGTGACCTGAGCTCGACGGAGTTCTGGTTTCCGTTCGACATGGAGCCGAAGAAAGGCTATGAGCTGACACTCACAAACAACGCGAAACTGTCGGAAGAAGAGATTTTAGAGCGCATGAAGAAGCTTGAGGAGGCTATACAAAACCAACAGGAACCCCAGATTGTGTATGTCGAGGAACCTGTGACGCCCACGCCACAAAAGCCCACGCATAAAACGCCTTTGAATACCTTCATCACGCTGAACCTGTCGAACAACACAGAGTCAGAAGCCGCATTCGGCGTCACCGTCGGCATTAAGCGGAAAGTAGGCGTTTTCATCAGCTTCATGTCAAATTTCAACTTTACTGACCTCGGAGAGGAAGACAAATGGGATCATATCAACAGCACTTCGATGCAAGCACTGCTTGACAACAACCCCACGTACGCTTCCAAACGACAGTACGTCTCGATGTCGGTGATAGGCGGCGTCGTATTCAAGGTGGCGGGGCCTATCGACATAAAAATCGGCGGCGGCTATGGCAACAATTCGCTCTGGATGAACATCTATGACAGTTACAACAGCAGAACCGATTTTTGGATAAGCGACCACAGCTCGTATGGCTTCGGCGGATTGGCCGGCATACAGGCACACCTCGGCAGATTCGTCGTTGCACTGGATGGCGCGACAACCAACTTCAAGATTTTTGAAGGAAGAATGGGAATAGGATATATGTTTGGTAAAAAATAATGATTATGAATAGGTTAGCGAAAACATTAACGTTTATGAAAAAACTCCTTACAGCAATTCTCATTATCGCTTCTTTTGTCGCGACAGCGAAAGCCCGCATAGGGGAAAACATCGATGTCACCCATTATGAGATCCATCTCAACAATCTCGACTTCACCAACCACACACTGCAGGCTCAGACAACAGTCACACTGACGGCAAAAACAGCCTCAAACTCCATCGAGTTGGAACTGAAATCATTGATTGTGAGCGATGTCACCTCAAGTGACGCCAACGTCAGCGGATTCTCGCAAAACGGCGATGTGCTGACGATAAACTTGGCATCTGCTTTGGCGGCAAATGCAACAGCTTCATTCACAATAACATACGGCGGCAACACCTTTAACGAGAGCTGGGGCGGCATCATGTGGAGCGGCGGCTACGTCTGCAATATGGGTGTCGGATTCGAGTCGATACCGCACAACCTCGGCAAAGCGTGGTTTCCTTGCGTCGATAACTTCACCGACAAGGCGACATACGACGTTTTCGTCACCGTCCCGACAGAACTGACCGCCGTATGCGGCGGCAACCTCATAAGCACCACCGACAACGGCGACGGCACCAAGACGGTGCATTACGCTGTGACACAACAGATTGCGACATATCACATCTCTTTCGTGGCAGGCAACTACGTGGAATGGAGCGACACCTACAACGGCATAGAGGCCGACATCCCGATTAATGTGTATGTGAAGCCGAGCCAGATAGACAAAGTGGAAGGCACTTTCGTACATGTGAAAGACATCGCAAGCTATTTTGAGAACTGCTTCGGCCCATATCCGTTCAACAGGATAGGCTACTCCATCACCAGCGTGGGCTGCATGGAACACGTTGACAACATAGGCATCACCAGCGGCGTGCTGACGGGAAACACTAATCAGGAGAGCTATGTGGCGCATGAGATGTCGCACATGTGGTTCGGAAACAAGATAACCTGCGCCCGCGCCGAGGAGATGTGGCTCAACGAGGGCTTCGCACAGTTTTGCGGCACGAGCTATTTGGAGGCGATTTACGGAGAGGATGCCTATCTGTCAGAAATGAATTCTTTGATGGAATCCGTGTTAAGAACTTATGACAAGCAGGAAGGCTGGCTCGCTCTCAACGATGTGCCGCTTGACCTCACATACGGCAACACCGTCTATAAAAAGGGTGCCACCATAGTACACACGCTGAGGAACTACCTCGGCGAGGAGCTTTTCAACGAGGCGATGCACCATTATCTCAACAAATTCGCTTACCAAGCCGTCACTTCAGAGGATTTGCGCGACGCCATCACAGAATGCACCGGCATCGACATGACGGGCTTCTTCGACACCTACGTCTTCACCTGCGGAGAGCCGCACTACATGGTGAAATCATTCAACACCACGCCAAACGGCAGCGACTTCGATGTTGACGTCTATACCGGCCAAAGCCACCGTCACAGCGACCATATTGGCGACGGCGTGATCCTTGAGCTTGCCTTCATGGATGAGAATTGGAACATCGTGACCGACACCATACACTGGGACGGACGTAACGGCCATACAACCAAAACCATTGGCTTTGAGCCGATTGCAGTGTTCTGCGACTATTACGACAAATGTCTGGATGCACGTATCGACAGAAACTTCGTCATAAAAACGACAGGAAAGTCAAACGGCTTGAACATAGAGGCACACACCACGGCAATCACCGATTCGACATTCCTGCGCATTGAGAATCATCTTGTCGGGCCTGACCATCCGTTGAACAACAGCTGGGAGATGACATATCACGGCGACAAATACTGGAGCGTTTTCCGTGACGACAAAGGCACGGCCTCCATCTACGGGGTGTTCACTTATTCGAGAGTCAACGACGCAAGCATCATTCAAAGCGAAAACGACTCGGTGGTGCTATTATATCGCGAAAACATCACAACACCTTGGCACACAATACATTACAACATAGAAGGCTCATGGCAAGTCGGGATAATCACGACAGACGATTTGCCGTCGGGCGACTACACTCTCGCGTCGATTGACAAAACGCATCTCGGCTTGGACGAGAACAATATCAATTCCCAAAAGATTACCATCGTCCCGAATCCCGCCGGCGACATAGTGAAGATTACGGCACAAGACCTTAATTCAGAGGTGATTATCGTCAACAGTTTAGGGCAAACCGTCAGCACTTTCCCTATGAAACACGATGAGACGACAATCTCCGTCGAGGCTTTTCCGACAGGTGTTTATTATGTGAATCTTCTCGATAAAAATAAAAATATCATTTCTACACAAAAATTAGTTAAGCATTAAGATTTTTTGTGTAATTTTGCACTCGAATTCGAGTTTATTTTTATTTATTAATAACGTTATTATCACATTATGAATCCAAGTCATATTGAACACATTGGGATTGCCGTCAAGAGTTTAGACGAGTCGATTCCATTTTTCGAGAAATTGCTCGGAACAAAATGCTATGCCATTGAAGAGGTCAAAGACCAGAAAGTGAAGACTGCTTTCCTGAAGATCGGAGAGGTCAAGATAGAGCTTTTAGAGCCGACATCGCCGGACAGCACCATTGCGGCTTTCATCGAGAAGAACAACGGCAAGGGCGGCATGCACCACATCGCATTTTGCGTGGAAGGCATTGAGAGTCAGTTGGCCGAGGCCAAGGAAGCCGGCATACGCCTCATCGACGAGGCGCCACGTCCGGGAGCTGAGGGCTTGAGCATCGCCTTCCTGCATCCGAAATCGACTTTCGGGGTTTTGACCGAGTTATGCGAAAACAAAAACAAATAATAAAAATCATAAGAAATGTTAATCGAACAGAAAATTCAGGAACTGTTGGACAAACGCGCCCTCGCACGTCAAGGCGGCGGTGAGAAGCGCATCGCGTCACAACATGAAAAAGGGAAGTACACTGCCCGTGAGCGCATCGCCATGTTGCTCGACGAAGGCAGTTTCGAGGAATTCGACATGTTCCTCACCCATCGCACCACCGACTTCGGTTTAGAGAAGCAAGTGTATCTCGGCGACGGTGTGGTGACAGGCTACGGCACCATCGACGGGCGTCTCGTCTATGTCTATTCACAAGACTTCACGGTGCTTGGCGGCTCTCTTTCAGAGACCATGTCGAAGAAAATCTGCAAGGTGATGGACCAGGCCATGAAGGTCGGAGCTCCTATCATCGGCATCAACGACTCCGGTGGAGCGCGCATCCAGGAAGGCTCTCGCTCACTGGCAGGTTTCGCTGAGATTTTCCAGCGCAACATCAACGCGTCGGGCGTGGTACCGCAAATCAGCGCCATCTTCGGTCCCTGCGCCGGCGGCGCGGTGTATTCACCGGCACTCACTGACTTCATCCTCATGACAGAGCAGAACAGCTATATGTTCCTCACAGGTCCGAAAGTAGTGAAGACCGTCACGGGTGAAGACGTGAACACCGACCAGCTCGGCGGCGCCTTGGTGCATAACCAGAAGTCAGGCGTGAGCCAGTTCATGGCAGCCACAGAGGAGGAAGGGCTGCAGCTCATCCGCGACCTCGTCTCCTACCTTCCGCAGAACAACCTCGAAGAGGCTCCTCGCATCGAATGCAACGACCCTATCGACCGTAAGGAAGACTTCCTCAACGCCATCATCCCCGACAACCCGAACAAGCCATACGACATGCAGCAGATCATCCACGCCATCGTCGATAACGGCGAGTTCCTTGAAGTGGCTAAGGACTTCGCGAAGAACCTCATCGTAGGATTCGCCCGTTTCGACGGCAAGCCTGTCGGCGTCGTCGCCAACAACCCGGCATTCCTCGCCGGTGTGCTCGACATCAACTCATCACGTAAGGGTGCTCGTTTCGTGCGTTTCTGCGACGCCTTCAACATCCCGATTGTGACCTTAGTCGATGTCCCGGGATTCTTGCCCGGCACGGTGCAGGAATACGGCGGCGTCATCACCCACGGCGCCAAGATGCTGTTCGCCTACGGCGAAGCCACAGTGCCGAAAGTCACCGTCACGATACGCAAGTCATACGGTGGCTCACACCTCGTCATGGGATGCAAACAGCTGCGCGCTGACATCAACTACGCTTGGCCAACGGCAGAAATCGCCGTCATGGGACCATCGGGCGCAGTGGAAATCCTCAACGGCAAGGAGATCTCAGCCATAGAGAACCCTGAGGAACGCGCAGAGTTCATCGCCAAGAAAGAACAAGAATACCGCGACAAGTTCGCCAACCCTTACGACGCGGCGAAATACGGTTACATCGACGACGTCATCGAACCACGCAACACACGTTTCCGCGTCATCAGGGCACTGCAGGCACTTGAGACGAAAAAAGACGTCAACCCGCCTAAGAAACATTGCAATATTCCATTGTAATTTTGATTCAAAAATTTAAGATTTAGAGATTTAAAATTCGATTGAATATGAAGATGTTATCAATAATGTTATCAGCTGTCAGAGAGCCTATCATGACTCACGACTGGGTCGTCACCATCGGCGGCTTCCTCATCGTGATTTTAGCTTTGATAATTCTTTTTCTCATCTTCACCGGATTCTCGAAACTCATAAATTATGATTTCAAGAAAGTCAGGAAGGAGAAAGAAAATGACAAGGCTCCAAAGACTTCAACAGCAGCGGGCTGGAAGGTTGACGACGAGCTTGCGGTGGTCATCGGGCTCGCTTTGGCGTTGTCGAGAGACGTACACGACGAAGAGTCGGGCTTAGTGACCATCAAGAGAATCGAACGCCGTTACTCCCCATGGAGCTCGAAGATTTACGGATTAAATGGTTTAAACAGAAGAAATTATTAAAAGATGAAGAAATTTAAATTCACAGTCAACGGGAAAGAGTACGAGGTCGAGGTGAAGAGCTACGAAGGCGAAAACGCCGAAGTGGTCGTCGATGGTACTCAATATAATGTCAAAGTGCAGCGTGAAGAGGAAGACATCCCGGCCTTCGTCGCGCCAAAACGCCCTGCGGCGAAACCTGCGGCGGCTCCAAAACAAGAGACAGCACAGACGACGACACCTGCCGACGGATACAAGTCATTGGCACCGCTTCCCGGCACCGTCATGCAGATATTCGTCAACGTGGGCGACGTGGTGAAACGCGGCGACAAGCTCATGATGTACGAGGCCATGAAGATGGAAAACAACTTCCTCGCCGAAGTTGACGGAACAATAAAGGAAATAAAAGTCAGAGTGGGCGACAACATTCTGCAAGGCGCTGTTTTATTTGTAATTGGCTGATTATGAAGAAGAGATTCAACGTCAAAAAGAAAGCTCTGCTCATCTTCGCGCTGATAGCCATGTTGCTCGTCCTGCACGGCATCATGACGTCAAGTCCGGCGATGGCCGAACACGTGTTCGGGGCGTCGCAAGAGACGGCGACAGAGCTCGTGGCGGCTCCACAGGCCGAGGAGACCATCTCGGCGGGAGAAGCCATCGGCAACGGCATGTCATCATTCTGGGACTTCACCGGCTTCAGAAACTGCACACGAGGCAACCTCATCATGATTCTGGTAGCCTTCGTGTTTATCTTCCTCGCTGTCAAGTTCGACTTCGAGCCTATGCTGCTTATCCCTATCGGAGTGGGTATCATAGTGGGAAACATCCCGTTCATTCAGGACTCTTACACCTACGACCTGCAAGGTGCTCTGGCCGCCCTATCGAAGCTTGAGATTCAAGGCAACTTAGGGTTTGACCTCACTGAGGCGCAGAAGTTCTTTGTGGGACTCTTCGCCGGACAAGACACCATGAACTGCACGCAGGCATTGGAGCACTTCCACAGCATGAGTCCTGAGCAGCTGCAGGCGTTCCTGCCAGCCGGCATGGACCCGACAGCACCTAACACAGCCAAGTTTTTCGACAGCCTCATCCAGCAGGTGTTCAACATGAACATACAGACAGGCATCTATCAGAAAGGCTCGGTGTTGAACTATCTGTATTTCGGTGTCCGTCAAGGCATTTATCCTCCATTGATTTTCTTGGGCATTGGTGCTATGACCGACTTCTCGTCGCTGATTTCGCAGCCACGTCTGATGATTTTGGGCGCCGCCGCCCAGCTCGGCGTGTTCATCACCTTCATCGGCGCGCGCGCCTTGGGTTTCGACCCGCATGAGGCTGCCGCTATCGGCATCATCGGCGGCGCCGACGGTCCTACAGCTATCTTCATCTCCACAAAGATGGCGCCACACCTCCTCGGTGCAATCGCTATCGCGGCATATTCCTACATGGCTCTGGTGCCTGTCATCCAGCCGCCTATCATGCGCCTGCTCACCACCAAGGAGGAACGTCTCATCAAGATGAGAGAGCCTCGCATGGTCGGCAAGACAGAGAAAGTCATCTTCCCTATCGTCGGCTTGTTGCTCACCACTTTCATCAGCCCGTCGGCATTGCCGTTGCTTGGCATGCTGTTCTTCGGTAACCTGTTGAAAGAGAGCGGTGTCACGAAACGTTTAGCCAACACTGCAGCCAACCCGCTCATTGACATCGTGACCATCTTGTTAGGTCTCACCGTCGGTGCCTCGACACAGGCTGACGTGTTCCTGACAGTCGATTCCCTTATCATCTTCGGATTAGGCGCATGTTCATTCGCCGTAGCGACATTCGGCGGAGTGTGCGGTGCCAAGCTGATGAACCTCTTCTGCAAGGAAGGCAACAAGATTAACCCTCTCATCGGCAACGCAGGCGTGTCGGCAGTGCCCGACGCAGCACGTGTCTCCGAAGTCGAAGGTCAGAAATACGATCCGTCGAACCACCTCCTCATGCACGCCATGGCACCAAACGTAGCCGGCGTCATAGGCTCGGCAGTGGCGGCAGGTATTCTTATGAGTTTTATTGGAATTTGATTTTTTTAGAAGACAGGAGCCGGAAGACGGAACTTTGGCTCCCCATTCTGACTTCTGTCTTCTGTCTCCCAACTTCTAAAAAAAATGTTATTAATCGGTATCGCCGGCGGTTCGGGTTCCGGCAAGACAACAGTGGTAAAGAAACTGATGGAGGCGCTCCCCGAAGACTCCATCTCTGTAGTATCGCAGGACGCATATTATTGGGACAACGGCAACCTCTCGCCTGAGGCAAAGAAAGAGATCAACTTCGACCATCCCGACGCCATCGAATGGGAGCTGTTGGTGAAGCATCTCGACATGTTGAGGGAAGGCAAGACCATCCCGATGCCTATCTACACTTACGTGACATGCGCCCGCTCGCAGGAAGTCATACCCGTGAAACCTACAGAGGTGGTGATAGTGGAAGGCATCCTCATCATGACTTGTCCGGAGCTTGTGAAACGCTTGGATATCAAGATTTTCGTAGATACCGACGGTGACGACAGGCTGATGCGCATCATCCGACGCGACATCGAGGAACGCGGCAGGACAGTGGCCGACGTCCTCCGCCATTATGAGACATTTGTGAAACCTATGCACAACCAGTTCATAGAGCCTACAAAACGCTTGGCCGACATCATCATACCGCAGGGAGGCAGCAACCAAGTGGCGATAGACGTGGTGGCGAGCAGGATTAGGATGCAGGTGAAGGCTATTAGCCGTTAGCCGTTAGCTATTAGCCATTAGCTGTTAGTACCGCAAGATAAAAGAGACGTTTCAATAAACGTTTCTTTTTTTATACATTTTTTGGGGCGATAATTGAAAAATAATTATTATCTTTGCGAAAATAATTATTATCTTTGCGCTGTGAAAAAGCAATATGCCATAATATTATCCCTTCTGATGGCGGCTGTTTTCGCCGGATGCAGCAAGCAAGGAGACGTTTCCGCGCCGCTGTTTGCCTTTGACGACGGCCTTCTGCGTGCTGACAGCTTGATGCAGTGCGACCCCGACTCGGCCTTGAGGGTTCTTGTCTCACGCAGAAATGGCGGAGACAGCGGAGAAATCTCCTCCAATGCCCCTGTCATTTCGGCCGGAGCGAAGCGGAGTGGAGAAATCTCCTCCAATGCCCCTGTCATTTCGACCGCAGCGAAGCGGAGTGGAGAAATCTCCTCCTTATTCAACGAGAATTACCGTTCCCTTCTCCTTTCCGAAGCCCTCTACAAAACCGACAACCCGCAAACCGACATCGCCGCTTTGCAATCCGCAACCCATTATTTCGACAGCTTGGTGGCATGTCATCCCGACAATGACGATATCATCATGCTCTCCGCCCGTGCTCATTACATGAACGGTGCAATATTATATGAAAACGACAGCGTTGTTGAGGCGTGCAAAGAATATCTGCATACGTTGGAGATAATGGAAGACCATTTCGAAGATAAAGATTTTGTTGGTTATAGGGCAAAATTCATGGCGTTGACGTACAACAGATTGGTAGATTTGTTCTCAAACCAATTCATGATGGAGCCAGCGGTTTATTGCGGTAAAAAAGCCCTGTATTTTTGCATGATTGAACCTACTTCAAAATATGGTTTGGCAAATAACTTGGCTAAATTAGGTCTATTATATGACATTTCAGACAAAAGGGATACGGCCTTCTATTATTACAATGAGGCATTATGTTCATTACCAGATACAACTAATCTGATATATAGAGATATTACATCCAGTTTAGCCGTTCTTTCATACGATTCAGGGATGGGTTTTTCACCTGCATTAGAACAAATGATGCAAGTTGTAAGTCAAGTTAGCAGTGAAGACGAGCTGTTAACACGATATTTTACAATAGGCAGTCTTTATTATGAAGAAAATATTTACGATTCGGCCATAGCCTATCTTAATCCAGTTTTTGAACATGACGAAAAGACTTTTAGGAGAACTCAAGCCGCCGACTATTTATTGTACATTTGTCAAATAACTGATGACTCTATTAACAAAAGCATATATTCCGACTATTTGGCCCAAAACACCGTGTCGGTTTCTGATATGTCATACGATATATCAAGATTGAATGAGTTGTTCAGCAACTATTTGAGTAAAAGGGCTGCTGTATTGCAAAACAGAAACAAAGTCAGAACAAATAACTTAACATCATTGTTTGTTTTTCTTGTAATTCTTTCTTTTGCACTTTTATTCAAACATTTCACAAGGAGAATCAACGTACTTAACAAAGATCATCGTCGTATTATTGACACGGAGAGAAAATCGCGATATCGGGAAAAAAGAAAGATGCTTGACATTATCAAACAACATGAAACAAAAATTGACACTTTGCAACAAGAACTTGAGCATAAACGTCTTAGTGCAGATATATCCATGGAGGCTTTCATGAACGAGCCTGTATGCAAAAAAATTGTAAACACTGTTGGCTCCATAAATGCCACATCAAGGGTTAATTACACCGATTATAAATACATGAAACTTGACAATGAAACAATCGCCGATTTGGAAGATAAGGTTGTAAAGCATTTTCCGAATTTCAAACAGCACTTGTTATCGATATATCCACAAATAAAACAAAATGAAGTGATAATTTGCCACTTATGTTTATTAGGATTGAAAAACCAGCAAATTGCCGTGTTAATGCAATATAACTACACAACGATTTTCCGTAAAGCAAAGAATTTGGAAAAAACATTTAACATCGGCGTATCTTTATCAGAATTTTTGCAAAAAACGGCTGTATTATAAATCATAAAAATTGTCCTTTTGTTTGTATATTCCCTCTTCAAAAAATATTTTCATTTTACAACACGTTGATTGTCAGCTGATTATACTTGCCATAAATTGCAAGCAAAATGCAAGCACCTAAAAGCTCAAATGTAATCAAATATTATTTAATTTTGCCATGAACAGCTTAAATATAGCATCTATGTCAAAATTAAAACTGCCAATTTTATTAGTAATGCTATCATTATCGGTGGTCATTTGTCACGCAAAGTGCATTTGCTCACTTCAATCAGAGCATGTACCTATTATTGTGAAAGCAGGCACACAACATAGTGGCAATGACAGAAGTGTTTCCATGTCGGCCAACCTTAACGGCCACAATCTGACAGTCTCTTTCTCACAGAACATCGGGGAGGTTTCTGTGGAGATAACGAGTCTTTCAGTAACAACCCTATATGATGTATCGGTTCAAACACCAACTGCGCAGCAGTTCTACATCCCAAACGCCGGAAGCTATGTCGTTACATTCACATTGCAGAATGGAGATGAGTATTATGGAGAGTTTGAAGTTTTAAAATGATCAAAGACAAAAAAATGATATACAAATGTTACATAAAACAAAAAATTATGCCTATGAAAACAGTTAAACTTTCTACAACAATTATGTTGCTATTTGCGATGTCAGTCGCCAATGCTCAATTAAGCAGGACTGATGCCGACAGCATTGTTTTAAACACAATAGTGAATGACACGACAAAAATTGTTTATGTCTATAACAACAGTCTCGGACAAGGCGGGAACATTATGACGGCCGAAGGCGTGGAATTAGCAAATCCATATGATAATTCGTACGTTTATTTTATTGATGACAATCCTGCCGCTAACTGGGCGCATTCCTGTCAATACATATTTATTAATAGAGAGGACGGCTTGTTTACCATTGTAAATGAAGAAATGTATCCACACAATTACACCGAATACACGTGCATTGTTGAACAAAATTTTGGAAGCAGGACATTTTGGCCATATACGGATTTCATAATTCCCGAAAAAGCCGAGCCTAACGGAAAGCTATATGCTGTATTGATTGCAGGAGATCCCGGAGTACATCCAAGCATTCAACAATGGTACAATTTGTCATGTGTTTATACCGCTCTTGTGAATAAATACGGATTTGTTGAGGCTACTAATTGGGGAGGCAAAAGAAATATATTCGTCATCACTAATAACACCGTTAAAGATGCTATTGTGGGCATGTATCCCGATTATGATTTTTATAGCCACGACCTAAATCAAAGTCATAATTATCTGTTTGAAGACGATTTCCTTGATTCAGGAGATTTCCCCTTTACTAGAGCGGGTATAAAGAGTGTCTTTGATAACTTATCCGGGAATAGTAATACCGCAGATTCAATACCTGAATTAACAGAACAAGATCAATTATTTGTGTACGTGTGCGGTCATGGTAACAAATCAAACGATTGTTCATATTTATTGTTGGGTAATGCTCAAAATGAAAGGTTATACGATTATGATTTGACAAAATGGGTTAGAGATATTAAATGTTCTCAAATGACTTTTATGATTGATTGTTGTTATTCTGGCGGTTTTATTGATGATATAATGAACGACAATGAAGCGGTTTGTAAAAACAGGGCCATTCATACTTCTACCGATGAGACTCATCTTAGTTGGGTAGAGCAGTATATTACCCCACAAGGTGCCCATAATTGGGAAAGGGTTAGTGAATTTGTATATTACTGGACAGCATCAATACTCGGATATTATCCAATATTGGAACTTCATTCGGATTGGCTTACAGGACCGTGGTACCAGTATGACAGTACGGCAATCGGACGTTTTCAGTGGAATATTTTCTTCAATGAAAGCGTGGGACAAAACCATGTTGCGTATGATGTCAATCCAGATACTGACCGTGATGGCAAACTATCAATGAATGAGATATTCATTTTCGCAGACAATCTGGACAGTTTTTCTCATAGTGGATATTATAATCCTCCCATTACACCGGTGTATAACAGTGTATCTGGTCAATACGACACATGCGAATACCCCTCTCATTCATATGAAAGCACTTTCACTAAGGAACTCATTACTTTAGGTGGTTATCAAGGTTTGATAAATGGTGATACGGAAAATAGTGCAGGACACAAATATTTTCTTGATGGCGGTGTCATTATAGCGGCGAACTCATCATTGTCGATACAAAACAACAGTATTATAGCAGGTGGCAATAATCAATTAATAAACAAAGGTGTATTAACAACTGCCTCTCAAGTAACAAATGCTAAATTTAAAAATGTCGATATTTTTAATAATAGTGGCGAATTATCTTTGTCACATTGCGTTTTTGATACATGTGGAACCATCAGAACCAAAGATGGACCTTTTGCAATACGAAGTTCAACACTTAATGAAACGTGTGTTGACGCTTATGTGGTAAATGTTGCACGTGACTCATATAGTGTTGTCCTAAATCAAAATGTTTTTAACAACACATTGGCGAATAACACTATAAAGCTCAAAGATATATCACAATGTGATGTGAGTGGTAATTATATTACATCGGGAAGTAACGGTATTGAGATAAATGGATTATCTAATTTATACACTAATCATGTTTTTATGAACAATCACATTTGTGATTGTGTAAATGGTTTCGTGTCATATGCGAGCAATGCCAAAATTAAAGGTAATCGAATCACTGGGAACAGCACTGATGGCATAAAATCCCTCAATGGCAGTGGTTTGCATATAATTGGAGACTCTACCGCGACATTGTGGTCGGATGTCCCTAAAATAGCGAATAACGGAAGGTATCAGGTTTATGCGACAAACAACAGCTGTCCGGCGGAATTCCATCACAATTGGCTTCAAGGAAATGGGACAAACAACGATTATATCTTGTTTTTTGAGTCAAACAACCCACAGGGGACGCATCCATTTGTTTTCAATGTAGCCAATAATTGTTGGTATCCTCTTGCGGACAGCAATATACCTTCACACCTGCTTTCAACGGGTAATTCAACGTTTTACTATCTTCCTACGTGGACGCCTTCAGGTGGTTTGGGTACGCCTGAGAATCCGTCGGACAGGCTTAACACAGGAGACAGTCTCGCGGAGGACGGTGATTATGACGGAGCCAGAGCGGTTTATATGGAGATTGTTTCTGATTACCCGGAAAGCCAAGAGGCTGTTGCGGCCTTAAATGCCCTTTTCTCCGTTGAAGTTGAGTCCAAAGGCGATTTTGTTGACTTGAGGGATTACTATCTCGGTCTTTTGTCAGATGATAATCTGGGCGATGCAGCCGACCATTATGCCAATAAATGTGACGTGGAGATGGGCAATTATGCCGACGCCGTTGAGTGGTATGAGAACAAAATCACAGATTCCAATGCCTCGTATTCTGAACGTGTTTTCGCTGAAATCGACCTTGGCGACCTGTATTTAAGAATGGAGGATGAGGGAAACAAAGGCATACAAGGTAAGTTGGCGGAGTATATTCCCGCCTCAAAGGAGGCTCATGAAAAGCACGCCGACTATCTGATTGCATTGCTCCCGGGCAATATGGATGGAAATGTAACAGACAATTCGTCAAATATACAGATGACATGCTCGCCAAATCCGGCGAGTGACAAAATGACGCTGTCATATACACTTGCAAAAGATGCCATTGTTGAATTAAGCTTGCGCGGCGTGCTTGGCAACGAGATTCGTCATATTGGCTTGGGCAGACAAAATGGTGGAGTCAGTAACAGCGTGGAAATCGACTTGTCAAAGTTGCCTTCCGGAGTGTATTTTTGCAGCATACTAATCGACGAAAACAACAGGCAGACGATAAAATTTGTAAAAAATTGAAAAAAACTTGCTAAAATATCATCACTAAATGAAAAAATTATTATATTTGCAAAAAATTAACTATTAAAAGGTATTAACAAATAAATAATCAAGCCTCAATAGATTGAAAATCAATCTTTGGCAAATTAACATTAAGTTCAACAATTAAATTTAACAATTATGAAAAGATCAATTACCCTTATCGTTGCGGTGCTGTTGGGAATGGCACTCAACGCACAAGTGTCGGTCTGGGACGGAACGTCCGAGCCCTGGACCAATGGTGAAGGCACAGAAGAAAGCCCTTACCTCATCGAAAACGCCTCACAGTTGGCGTACATGACGTATGCAGAACCCGACCTTGCATACTACAAACTTATGACTGACATCGACATTGACAACAGGGAGTGGAACCCCATAGGCTTTGTTGGGGAAGGAACAACCGGCGGCAATCTGGTGAACGTGTGTTTCGACGGCAACAACCACACCATTTACCATCTTACCACAACACTATTCTTTTGGGTGTCAGAGGGATATGTCAAAAACTTGACAATCAGAGACTCTGACATGGTACAACAGCATGGCTCGAATTATTTCGGAGGAGTGGCAAACATAGCCGCTTTAGTTGAAAATTGCCATAATTACGGCAACCTCATCATCGATTATGACGACGAGCTCCCCACTGAGAATTGGTTCGTTGGAGGCATCGTGGGAGAAGGCATGGTCAGAAACTGCGACAACCATGGCAGAATCACGGTAAACGTAGGACCCAGCGTCAGCTTCCTGTATGTGGGAGGCGTCGTCGGTATCGCCTATGAAGTGGAGACATCCTTCAACAAAGGTGAGATGGCAATTGAATCGCAAAGCGAGCATTGCTATGTCGGAGGAATATGCGGCAAGCTGGAAAACAGAGTCTCATATTGCTATAACAACGTTGACTTGCTTGTTGAAAGCGAAGGAGCGTGTGTGGGCGGCATAGTGGGAATGCTATCTGCGTATCCGGGAGAGAGCGCGACTATCAACTCGTGTTACAACGCCGGTAACATGGAAGGGACAACTGTTGGCGGCATCGTGGCGAAGTTGCAAAATGACAACATGACCGTAAACGCGGAGAATAACTTTTATATCAACACAATCGCAAGCGGTAATGAATACGGCACTCCTCAGTCGGAATCGGAAATGAGGACTCCGGAGTTTGTCGATGTCCTCAACAACGGCGAGGATGTGTATATGATGGACGATGGAAATGTCAACAACGGTTATCCCGTTTTCTCAGGGAAAGGCATCTCCTCGGTTGATGAGACCCTCGCTGTCGGGATGATGGATGTTTATCCTAACCCGTCGGGCGACATTGTCAACATCAGCCTCGCCGGCGATGCAGTATGCAATTCGGTTGAGATATACTCCGTGGACGGCAGGATGGCCATGTCGCTGCGCGGCGGCTCCGGCACTATCAACGTCTCTGGCCTCAGCTCAGGCGTTTACGTCATGAAGGTGAGAATGGCCGACGGCTCAGAGTTCACTGAGAGAATAGTAAAGGAATAGTAATTGATGCGTTAGGCTTTCCAAATAAGGTGATGTCGGCAAAAAAGCTGACATCACCTTAAATAACAAACTAATAGGCGATGCTGTAAGCGAAGCCCCTGCCTTGGTATTTCACTTTCCTCAAGTCACCGCGGCGGTTCGACAGTTTCACCAAACACTGGTTGATTTTCGACTTCATCTTGGCCTCATCCATAGCAATGCCTTGCTCTTCGGCTTTTTGCATGGCGGCATCGTAAATCTCCTTGCTCGTGGTGGGCTTGCCGTTATCCTTGATGGTGTTGATGATAATCTTGTCCCAGTCTGACAACGGATAAGGCTTGCGTTTCTTCTCCGGCATAGAAGCACTCACAGCAGGCGCATCGCCTAACAATTTTGTGAATTCTTCAATTTTCTCGTTAAAAATGTCAATTTTGGTAAGGTTTTTCCTTACTTCGGATTTAAACTCAGCTATCAATCCGATAATTTCTTCTCGTGAAAGCTCTCTGTTTTCCATTTTAAAAATTAGTTATAAATAGTTCAAAAAAGATGTGCAAAAATATCATTTTTTTTTAATTAATCATTATTTTTGCAAAAAAAATTTCACAAAATCACATGAAAGAAATTATCGACTTCCTGAATCTCATCGTAGAGAATAACAACAGGCCTTGGTTTCAGCAACATAAAGAATTGTATATCAACGCCCAAAACAAATTCAACGCCATCGCGGAACAGATATTAATAGGTGTGCAGAGATTCGACCCTCTGACCCGCGGCCTTACATTGAAAGACTGTACCTACCGCTTCTATCGCGACACCCGCTTCTCGCCCGACAAGAGCCCGTATAAACGTCATTTCGGTCTTTTCATCTGTCCGAACGGCAAAAAATCAGGTATGGCAGGCTATTATTTCCATGTTGAAGGCGAAGGAGCCGAATATCTCGGCCATCACGGACTCTTTCCCGGAATGTACCAATGCCCGCCAGAGATAACGAGAAGCGTACGCGAAGACATCAGCACAAAAGGTGAAGAATTTGAAAAAGCCTTGAAAAAAGCTAAGAATTTCAGTCTCGATATGGCGCAGAAACTGAAAAAAGTGCCCAAAGACTACCCCGCCGACCATCCTTACGCCGAGTATCTGAAGCTCAAGGACTACTGCCTCTATCAGACTATCGACGACGACATGCTGTATTCCGACCGCTTGGTGGATTGGGTCATCGGGGAGTTCCGCTCCTGCTATGACTTCAACTCGTTTTTGAACCGCGCCGCACTATTCGCGATGGAAAACGAATGATTTTTTTCATTTTCGATGCAGCAAAACAACCTTTCTTTCGTTAAGAAGATGTAAAACGGATAAAATGTTAGGATTCAACATTGTTTTGGAAAGGGCGAGGAAAGGACGGCAAGAGTCGCTGATGAGACTTTATGACCTCTGTTGCAGCACGGTTTTCAACGCCTCTTACAGGATAGTGATGAACGCGCAGGACGCCGAGGAGATAACACAAGACGCCTTTCTGAAGACATTCGCTAATCTTGACGGTTTCGAAGGCTCAGAACACGATTTCGTGGCTTTTGTGAAGACAATAGCCATCAACAAGAGCATCGACTTGTTCAGGAAACACAGCAAAGAGCCGTTTTACGAGGAAATTGACAACACCGCCGACCGGATGGAAGAAGACGACACCGATTTTGAGGATTTCCCGATAGAAAAGATAAAGGAGTCGCTGAATAAGCTTCCCGACGGCTACCGCCTGACAATAACGCTGCACCTGATTGACGGGATGGAGTTCAGCGAGATAGCGGAGAAGATGGGAATCAAGGAATCAACGGTGAGGTCGCAATATGTGAGAGGACTGGGGAAACTGAGAGCTGAGAGTTTAAGGTTTATGGGTTATAGGTTATAGGTTATTGATAAAAGTTAAAAGATAAAAGATAAAAGTTAAAAGAGGGATTTGAGGATTATCAAGGAAGAACATTTTTTTAAGATTTTGAGCCGTAAGGCGACCAATAATAATAAATATGAATATAGGAGAAAAAATAAGAAACAACAAAACGGCATTTGACGATGTGAAGATGCCGGAGGGAAGCCGCGAGAGGTTCGAGAAGAGATTGGATGACAAGAGGCACTTTCGGTTGACCTTCACCTCGATAGCGGCAGCGGCAGCAGCCATTTTCATCATGATTTTCGGCATAAATCAATATGGAAGAATATCAACAAAATCGCCGCAAGTGACTGACAGTAAATTAGTTACGATGCGTCAATTTTATGACGAAAAAGTGGAGGAAGCCATCATCAACTTAGAGGATGTGATGGTGAATGTTGACGACTCGACACGCATGCAAATCAACGCTGTGATACGCGACCTGATGAATATGGGTGATGTTTTCGCCGAGATGGCACCGCTTCCTGAAGACCGCCAGATGGCTATAGCAGAACAGATTTACGACAACAAATTAATGACATTAGATTTAATAACCGATAAATTAAACAAATAAGAATTATGAAAAAGACTTTTGTTTTAACAGTTTTGTCACTGATGGCGGTCTTTGCCTTGGCCAACAATTACAGGGATTGCGGCTACAATTACAAATTTGAGGGACAGAAAACCATCGAGAAGACTTTCGATGTGGAAGCGATGCCGAATCTTACGATGGAAGGCAGATACAGCGATTTCATCATCACCACGTGGGATCAGCCGCAGATTGAGTTTTTTGTGAAAATCACGGTGAAAAGCGACAAGGAGAGTGCGGTGCAGAAACTGATGGAAATCATCAACGTGGAATTGACGCAGGAAGACAACAGCGTGAAGGCGAGGACGGTGTTCGTAAACAAAACCAATAAGTCGTTCAACGCGTCAATTTCGATAAAATATTATGTGAAAGTCCCGAAAGACGTGGCAATGGACTTGGAGACAATATACGGCGACATCACCATCGACAAGGCGCAACGCAAGCTGAAAACCGACATAAAATACGGCGATTTCAAGGCCGACAGCCTGATAATTGACAACATACAAAAAAACATAATTGAGGTGAGATACGGAAACATCAACATCAATGTTGTGAGTCAGTTATACCTTGATATGTCGTACGGCGAGGCAAAAATAAACAAATGCGACTACATCGACGGCACTCTGAAATACAGCAAGCTCTTCATCACCGACTTGGACCATTGCATGCTTGAAAACAAATATTCCGACACCAGAATAGAAAAAGCAAACAAAGTTGTTTTGAGCACAGCCGCCTATTCCGACATAAAAGTGCGAAACCTCACAAATTTGATAGGTGCCAGATTAAGGTATTCGGACTTGTCGGTCACCTCCACATCGCTAACGCCAAAAATCGACATTGACGGCCTGTATTCCGACGTTGTTTTGTACCTCAACAAGGATGCCTCTTTTGACTATAAGCTTGCATCATCGTATGGCGACATAAAATTCAAGGGCTTTTTCGACAAGAACAGCATCAGCGGTGTGGGACATTACGGCGATGGCGAGCGAGGTCTGCTTGACATCAGCACAAAATATGGAGACGTCGATATCTACAAAAATAAGTAATCCTTTCTTCATACCTTGAAAATTTTATGCCGACTATGGATGTTCGGCATAATTTTTGTATTTTTGTAACGTTAAATGATGAAAAAAGCACTTTTTGAATAATGAAACGGGTAGTATTGTTTTTTTTGATTGTTTTATTGAACATCAATGTTTTGATGTCACAACACTTCATCACAGGCACCTTGGTTGACAGCGGCACCAATGAGGGTTTGGCTTTCGTCAACGTCGGACTTATCCGCGCAGCCGACACCGTATATGTGAGCGGGACGACATCAAACGAGAAGGGTGCCTTCAAATTGGAGAACGTGCGCGACGGCCGGTATATACTACAGATTACAGCTATCGGATATGAGAATATAAAGCAGGTTTTGGATGTCATCGACAACCTCGACATGGGCGTCATCAAGATGAATGAAGGCTCGGTAAGGCTCGACGAGGTCGTTATTATCGACAAGAAACCGCTCTTCGCCAACGAAGGCGAGAAGACACTTTACAACGTCAGTGAAGACCCGTCGATACAGACAGGCACGGCATCCGACGCCTTGCAGAACGCCCCCGGCGTGGAAGTCGATGTGGAAGGCAACATCACCCTGCGCGGAGTGTCGTCAGTGGAGATATGGATAAACGGCAAGCCATCGCATCTCAACGAGGAAAACCTCAAAACTTACATACAGCAGCTGCCTGCCAACGCTATCAAAACCATTGAAGTGATAACAAATCCTTCGGCACGCTATGCCTCGAAGAGCGACGGTGGCATCATCAACATAGTGACCAATGCCAAGGTGCAGAAAAACCAGTTTGTGAGCTTCGGCGTGAGAGGCTCGTCACGGCCCGACGTATCACCTTGGATATCATACGTTTACGCAAACGAAAAAGTGTCGTTCAACCTCTATCTCAACGGCAACTACAGCCGTGATGTCAACAACACCAACGGATATAGTTACTCTTTCAGAAAAAACGATTTAAACCCCGCTACGCTCGACACCACCACAACCACGCGCTACGACGGCGAGAGCAAAAGCCACAGATACGGCGGCGGTTTCTACATGAATTTCACATACAACATTGACACCATGAACAACGTGTCGGTGTGGATGGGCGGCTGGCCTAACTGGAATAACAATAAAAGCTGGCAGAACTACTATCGCAACGAATACAACACCGGTGGCATTGAGCATAACTATTATTACACCAAAAGCGACGGCAACGGCGGTTTCATGGGCTTCAACGGAGGCGCCGACTATCAGCATCTCTTTAATAATGAAGGACATAACATCACTTTCAGTATGTACGCCGGCTATTGGGGCGGCAGCAACAACAGCACAAACCGCAGGGATTACCATTTCTGGGACGAGAGCACACAAGCCTTCACCGACAGCATAGCACGTCTGACGGGATATAGAAACAACTATCACTACAGCGATTTCAACTACAGTGCCAATATCGACTATAACTTGCCATATATCAAAAACGGCGAGATTGGCCTCGGCGTGTCGTTCGACCACAGTCCTGACACATATTATATCATTTATGACACTTTGGTCGGTGATAATGAATACGTTAACGACAATTTACGCACCTTGGACCGTGTAAGCTGGAGTGATGAATTTGACGCTTACCTGACCTTGCAGCATAAGTTCGGCAACCTCGTGGTGAAGCCGGGCATCAGGATGGAATATGCCGACGTGCATTGCAATATGGATGGCTATATGATTGACCATCAGTCGAAGCAGTATCTCAACTGGCGCCCGTCGATACATATATCGTATAGAACCAAGTCGATGCATAACTTCAAGTTCAATTATACGCGACGCATCAGCAACCCGAATGCGCGTTATCTCACCAACTTTGTGGAATATGAAGTCGAGAGCCTCGATTTAGGCAACATGGAACTTAAATCAGTCTATACCAACTCTTTGGAAGCCGGCTGGACAAAATATTTCAACAAATTCGGAAGTGTAGGATTATCAGCTTATTACAGAGACTCTGACGGCACTATCAACAGCGTGACGGAGAACGTTTACGACAGTGTGTTTTTTCATCGCTGGGTGAGAGCCACCAAGCCTTACAACGTCGATAACACATATAATCTCGGCTTCGAGGCCAACGTGATGTATCGCCCGACAGGATTTTTCAACATGAGGCTTTACGCCAACGTTTATGACTCTTATTATTCTACTCAGTTCAACGGGCAGAAGGTGGAGAGCGACCTTTGGTCGTACAGTCTGCGCCTGAACGTGTGGGCGAAGCTGTGGAACAAGCTCGAAGTGCATGCCTCGGGGTACTACCGTTCGGCAACGCAGTCGCTGTATGCGGAGAACAGGCCATCTTATTCAATAAATTGTGGCCTGCGAGCCGACTTCTTCGACAAGAAAATGTCGGTGCATCTCAACGTCAACGACATCTTCAACTGGAACAAATGGGACAACAACACAAACAACCCGTATTACATCTCATACAACTCGTTCAAATACAACAGCCGTTCCATCAGTGCCGGCGTGACGTTCCGTTTCGGCAAGATGGAACTTGAACGGCAGGCAAGACAAGGCGGAGAAGACGACGGAAGCGGCACGATGACGAGCGGGAAGTAGAGTTGAGAGTTTAGAGTTTAGAGTTGAGAGTAGTTGAGAGTGGAAAGTGTTAAAGAATATAGTTATAGATAAAAAGTAATAAGTAGAATTTTAAAAATCAAAAATTATGGAAATATTTGGATATAGAAGATTAATTGCTTATCAGAAGGCAAAAAATGTGGTGAAGTTAACATATAAATTAATTAAAAAGTTTCCGTCTAATGAAACATACGCAATGTGCGACCAACTTAGGAGAGCTTCAATATCAATAACATCAAATATTGCTGAAGGAATTAATAGATTATCTGTAAAAGATAAATCTCATTTTATTGAAATATCGTATGGCTCTCTTATGGAAGTATCATCTCAATTTGAAATAGCTGAAGACCTCGGTTATATCACATCCGAAGATAGATTAAGCATGGATTTATTAATTGAAGAAGTATCTCGACTTCTATCAGGTCTTCAAAAATCATATAAAACTCTAAACTAAAAAACTGACTCTACACTCTAAACTCTAAACTCTAAACTATGAAAAAAACATTTATAATATCCAGCATTCTAATCACGCTGATAGCTTGTGAGAATTTTAATAAGCCTGCGCAGACCACTACACAGCAAAAAGAGAGAAAAACCGTCATGGTTCCCGCCTTCAACGGTGATTCGGCTTTTTACTTTGTAAAAAAACAATGCGATTTCGGTCCGAGAGTGGCCGGCTCTGTCGAGCATCAGCATTGCGCCGACTGGATGGTCGGGACGCTCAACGGTTATGCCGACACGGTGTTTGTGCAGGATTTCAGGGCGCGCGTCTATGACGGCAAGGTTATCGACGGCAAGAACATCATCGCCTCGTTCAACCCCGACGTCAAGAAACGTGTCATCGTAGCTGCACATTGGGACTCAAGGCCTTACGCCGACAACGACCCTGATGAGGCTAACTGGAAGAAGCCTATCGACGGTGCCAACGACGGTGCTTCAGGCTGCGGTATCATGATGGAGATGGCAAGGGTGATGAAGACACACCGCATCGCCAACAACATAGGTATCGACTTGATTTTCTTCGACTTAGAAGACTACGGCGCACCAAAATGGGCTGACATGAGCCTTCACAACGACCTCTCGTGGGGTCTCGGCTCGCAATATTGGTCAAAGAAGCCCCACATCAGCGGATATTCGGCATACTACGGCATCTTGCTCGACATGGTCGGTGCCGCCAACCCTCGTTTCCCAAAGGAATATTATTCACAAATGAACTCAGACTGGGTATTGAACAAGGTGTGGCGCATAGCACGCAACATGGGCTATGACGAGTATTTCAGCAATGAGCTTGGCGACCCTATCAACGACGACCATATCTACATGATGCACTACGCCGGCATCCCGACAATCGACATCATACATCTCGTCGGCGACGAAAACCGTACCTCATGCTTCTACCCTTATTGGCATACGGTCAACGACAACATCGAACAGATTGATGTTAAGACCTTGCAAATGGTCGGAAACGTGATGATGCAGGTGGTTTATAACGAATAACATTTCACCCCGTTCCTGATATAAACTCCTTTATAGTTTTCGGGCAGTTTAGTTCCGAGACAACGACCTTCGATTGTATAGAACTTATTGTCGTTCTTGGGGTTATCTTCATAGATTTCACCTATTCCATAGTCACTGCCCACAAACGGGTAGAATGTCACCATCCCAAGACTCGGGTTGTCAACTTGATGCACTATATGCTCTTCGATGACTTCAGCCTCGGCGGTACCCCAGTCGTTGCCGACAGCCATGATGTCGCAGGCGGAGTTGTTGTACAGGTCGTAAACCACGCCGCCGTTGCCGTTGTCATGAAGTGTGTTGTTGCCCCAGTCGTCGATGGTGCCAAGGTCGATGTCGAAAGCATTGATTGCAGTGATACCCCATAAGTTGCCGGTAATCACATTGTCACGCAAAACAGCCTTGTTGTTGCCGTCCACGCCGTAGATGCTGATTCCGCTGCCTCCGTTCATCGGGTTGTCCTCGTGGTTGTTATTAATAAACTGATTGCCGACGATGACCGATGAAATCGTCAGTCCCTGCTGGTTATATCCGTAGCGTCCCTCTCTGATGACATTGTCTTTCAGCAGCACTTTGGTGGAGCCGGTACCCAAAAGGTCGGCGACGGAGATGCCACCCACATACCATGACGCCATAATAGTGTAAATCTCATTGCCCACGATACGGATGGTATCTTCTCCTCCAGGTCCGAGGTTGATTTGCGGAGCGTTGATGTCCTTGACATTAGTGTCGAACTCGCAGTTAAGAATCTGGGGCGAGGCCTGTCCGTTGGCCGGCGAGCTGATGGCGGGGCCGTCGTTCAACATGAAATAGCAGTTTTTGATTTCGGGGTCACAGTTGAATGCGTCGATGACTGCAGTGCTGTAATCCCTTGTGAAATAAACGAATTTCACATCGTCAAAGGTCACTTCTGACTCTATCAGTTTGATGCCGCAGCCATCGGAGAGATACATCTTTCTCAACAGACAGTTAGTGGCGTTTTCAAAACGCATGCTAAACTGATTCGTCATCTCGCCATAGAGCTTGACTCTTTCGGTGTTCTCGCAAGTCATTGAGCCTCTGATGGTTATCAACACGCCAGGGGCGTCGATTCTGGAAACCTGATTATCGATTTTCAGAACATCGTTTTCAGAGATCGTCAAGTCGGCATTGACGGCAAACACGTCGCCGTTGTTCGTCACCACTCCGTTTGATGCCGCCACGAGGTCGGGAAAAGTGTAGATCACGCCTTCGCCGGGGCTGACCCACTGCGCGTTGAGAGTAGTTGCTATCGTACAAATAGCAAATAATAATGAGAATATCTCTTTCATAATAAAAATTTTAGCCATTAGGTAACAGCCATTAGCCATTAGGGAAACAATGTTAATGGCTAACGGCTAATGGCTTGTTTAAATTATTTCTTAATTGCTGCTATTCCCGGCAGTTCTTTACCTTCGATAGCTTCGAGCAAGGCACCACCGCCTGTTGACACGTATGACACCTGGTCAGCGAGGCCGAATTTGTTGATACATGCCACCGAGTCGCCACCTCCGATGAGTGAGAATGCGCCGTTTTTGGTAGCTTCCGCAATAGCCAACGCAATAGCTTTTGATCCTTCGGCGAAGGTGTCGAACTCGAACACACCGCATGGGCCGTTCCATAGGATGGTTTTCGAGCCTTTGATGACGTCGGCGAACATTTCGCGAGTCTTCGGACCTATGTCCATGCCTTCCCAGCCATCAGGGATATTCATCGGGTCAACTATCTGAGTGTCAGCGTCGTTGGAGAATTTGTTACCTGCCAGAGTGTCGATTGACAAAACCAGGTTGACGCCTTTTTCTTTTGCTTTTGCAAGGATGTCAAGAGCAAGGTCGAGTTTGTCGTCCTCACAGATTGAGTTACCTATCTTACCGCCGAGAGCTTTCTTGAAAGTGTATGTCATGCCGCCGCAGAGAATGAGATTATCGACCTTAGTGAGAAGATTCTCAATGATTTCAATCTTTGTGGAGACCTTCGAGCCGCCCATGATGGCGGTAAACGGGTGTTTGATGTCGTTCATCACCTTATCGACGGCAGCCACTTCTTTGCCCATGAGGTAGCCGTACATCTTATGGTCAGCGTCGAAATAATCGGCAATGAGAGCTGTCGAGGCGTGGGCGCGGTGTGCTGTCCCGAACGCGTCGTTGATATAATAGTCGGCGTAAGACGCGAGGGTCTTGGTGAACTCTTTCTGAGCCGCCTTCACCTCCTTCTTAGCCTCGTCGTAGCCCAGCTCGCCTTTCTCCACGCCACGCGGCTTGCCCTCTTCCTCAGCGTAGAAACGAAGGTTTTCGAGAAGCATCACGTCGCCCGGTTTCATGGCTTTAACAGGCTCTGCAGCCTTCATGCAGTCGTCAACGAAGATGACAGGTTTGCCGACAAGTTCCTCAAGATGTTTCACAAGAGGCTTTACCGAATATTTCGGGTCAGGGTTCTTCTTCGGGCGACCGAGATGCGACATGATGATAAGCATGCCGTTGTCGTTCAACACCTTACGCAATGTCGGCATAGCGGCGCGCATACGGGTGTCGTCGGTGATGTTAAAGTTTTCATCTAACGGCACATTGAAGTCAACACGCACGATGACGCGTTTTCCATTGAAATTAACGTTGTCGATGTTTGTCATAGTATTTGATTTTATGTTAATATTATTTGATTTGTTCAGGTATGACGTCAGCGTTTCTGTAAACAACGATAGGATAATTCTCGTTTATCGGGTTGATTTTCTGCACTATAGCGTCGATAAAACTCTCTTTGCAGGTGACATCATAAACGAGATTTGGTATATATTTTTTCGCTTCAGCGAGACGTTGCTCCATATTTTCTTCGCCTTCAAACAGCACAAATGCGATATCGTTTTCCGCGATGAAGTCCGTCTCCGTCTCCCAGCCTTTGCCTTTATACACCGAGCCGCGGGTCATGAAAGCCTTGTCGGAATACTCCTCCACGGGCATCCTGACGCCATAGGAGAGCATACCTTCGATGATATAATTTTGGCAATCGGGATAATGCGAGAGGTAAACCATCGCCTCCACTCTTGCCTTTTTTGAATAGTGCACTGTAGTCGGAACAATGGCTATAGTATTGAGTATCAGGCTTATCCAAAGACAAACCTTAAATATCTTCTTCAATTTCACCTTATCGGAATGAGTATGCCAATAGTCATAAATGCCGATAATGCCGAGTATTATCACAAACGGTATGATTGTCAGTATGAAACGCTCCTGTTTATTGGGGAAGCAGCTGTGGAAGAACAGGAATGCGAATGAAGGAAGGAAAAGTGTCCATCGCTTCCATTCGTAGAAAAAACCTCCGAAGATAAAGACGCTCACGGGAGGGAGCAAAAGTACAAGAATCACAAGGATATAGTTATACCACGGCTGGTTGAAATATGTAGTGGCGTTGTCAAGGTTATACGACACATACTCCCAAAACTCGGCGAAGGGACGATGCCACAGTATCATATCAGGGACACATTGAATCAGCGTGAAGCTGAGAAGCACGCCTGCGCCGTATAGCACTACGTCTCTCCAGCGTCTCATGATGAGGAGAGCGAGGCCGAAGCCGCCGATGAAAAACATCACCTGATAGCGCACCGACATCGCCATCCCTGTCAGTGCCCCTACCCACAGCACACGCCCCCACGTAGGATGTTCATCCTTGACATACAGCCATGTAGCGGCCATGAGAAACGGTATCGCCACCACCTCCACAAGATTTCTGACGCTCAGCCAAGGCATGAAAAAATACAACGCAAGAGTCCATCCCGCGATGTTGGCCGTCGTGCGATTAGTGAATTTCTCCGTAATCTTGTAACCGTAATAAATGATGAGCAACGACCACAAGGCGTGAAGCAGGCGCACGAAATACATCTGCACATTAAGTGTCTCTATACCAACAAGTTGCAACAGCCGGAAGAAACAATACATCAGTCCGGGATAGAAAAAGCTGTGTCCCGAGGGCACCGGGTTGTCGGTGTCTTGCGACCATGGCAGCCATTGGTTGTAATCGCCGCCGTTTACCCACGATTTCGACGACTCGATGATAAGGAAATGGTCGTCGTGCATGCCGAAGCCTTTCGAGAAGATGACTGCGACAAGACGCACTACAAATGCGACTAAAATGATACATTTCAACGGATTCTCATAATAGAAATCAACTATTTTCTTTCTAAAATCATTCATATATCCTATTTATTTGTCAATTATTAAACTTAAAAGATATGATTTCACCATTTCCGGCTTTATCATCAGCATACATTTACAATTTGGAATTTTTCTACATTCATTGCATTCCTTTTGCGTCACGAAATACTTTGCGTTTTTGCCAATACATGCCCATCTTCCCGGATGCATAGGACGAATCGGCGGATAAATTCCGATTGCGTTTTTCCCCAAAACGGCAGCTATATGCAGCGGCCCTGTACTCGCTGCTATCAGTCCATCAGAATGGTTAATAAACGCTATATAATCAGGTAATGTCATCTTCCCGGTAAGGTCAACAACATGGTCTTTTGGTTTTGAAAGCAAAGCCTCTCGAACCAAAATGCCTTCACTTTCGGTGCCACAAATAAATATTTTGAATTTTTCGGCAGGCAAAATCTCTATCAGTCGCTTGAAATTGTCGAGACCCCATTCGCGGGCACTACCTTTCGATTTCGGATGCAAAATTAAGTTAAATTTTTGATTATCAATATATTGACAAGCATAACAACTGTCTTTTACAGATTTAAAATCAAACAAATTCACGATTTCGTCAAGTGAATACAAGTCTTCAACTCCGTCAAAACAAGTCAGGAGCTTGAGGTTCAGTTGAGCTTCATGAAGGTTAGATTTTTTTCGCGACAGTTTGATAAATTTGTTGCAAGTCCACCAATGATAAAACCTGTTTGTTGTTCCGATGCGAGTTTTTATTCGTGCTTTTTTTGCTGCCTTGGCTATTTCGGGGCGTGGCAGAACATGAATTATGGTATCGGCGTGGATGTCCGCAAGATTCGTGGTTTTCCAGTCATAAAACTCATCAACATCAGAACAGCAGGCTACGATGTCTTTTGTATATGATGAGCCAAGAAAAATGACCTCGCAATCAGGAAAATTTTTCTTCAACACTGTGGCCATTGGCAATGTCAAAATAACATCGCCAATACTGTCTGTCCTGCTTATTATGACTCGTCCCGGTTTCATGCCTTCTTTGTCATCTCATGCAACTTGCTGTATTTCATAAATGTTGCAAACGCCGATATTTTACACACGATATAGCCGTAATATCCGTCAAGGAAACCAAGTTGAAACAAATAATCGTGCATAAATTTCCATGTAGTTTTCACACGAAGTTTCCAGATACCGTCACACCGTTTGCCACTCTTGAATGCCTCCAAAGCCGTAAGTGTGGTAAATTTGTCAGCCTGACGAATGTGCTCTTCCAAAAAATAATAGGAATAATGTTCCAAATCACCCTTAAGATGTTGAATATCAACACTTGTTTCATATTCTATCGTTTCATGAATATCACCTTTCCATTTCCCGATTTTTCTATTCCAGATTCTTATTTTTGAATCGGGATACCATCCGCAGTGACGAATCCAGTGACCGCAGTAGTTCGTCAGACGGTTCATACTGAACACTGTGGCATCAGAGAAATCCTTGTTTTTGATTTCGAGAAGCGATTTTTTCAGCTCGTCGGAAAGTGCCTCGTCGGCATCGATGGAGAAAATCCAGTCGTTGGAGGCGATATTATTCGCGAAGTTTTTCTGTCCGGAATAGCCGAGCCATTCCTGTTTCACGAACTTCACCTTGTATTCGTGGCAAATCTCCTCTGTGGCGTCTGTTGACAACGAATCGACCACGACAATTTCATCCGCGACATCTTTTACCGACTCAAGGCACCGGCGGATGTTGCGCTCTTCGTTTTTCGTGATTATGACGGCAGTGAGGAGCATGACATAATTTTTTGCAAAGATAAGAAAAAGACTTTAGATTTTAGACTTTAGACGTCAGTTTTTTTGATTTTAATAAAAAATAGGCGATTTTTAATAAAAAGTTGAAAGTTTAGGGTGGAGAGCGGAGCGAACCAAGCGCACGCTTAGACCGTTATGCTATTGCTTGTAAACAAAGTTATGAAAATTCGACCAATAGATACACTTTTGTGACGAAATTCCGATATATGTGACGAAATTATGAAATATTCGACCAAAAGATACTTTTCATAATATCAAGTTCCACTTCCTAATTACTTTATAAACAGCTCCGTCAGGTCTCAAGATGCTCTGAAAAAGAGATATTTCTTTTACTTCCTGATGTATATAGGTTTTCTGCTCGACAGCTTGTATAACCTTCGAGAAGTATTGTTTCTCGTATAGATTTTTTATCCTTCCAAGCGTAAGATGCGGCACGAAGTTTTGTCTATCACGTTGATAGCCGATACTATCGAAAGCTGTCAGCACGTATTCTTCGAGGTTCAGCAGCTCTTCGGGAGTCTGCTGCATGCCGAGCCACAGCACACGCGGGGCGTAACGGCTCCCGAAGACCCCCGTCCGGTTGAAGTCCATAGTGAAAGAACGGTGATTCTCAATCACTTTCGTCACCGCCTCTATTATTTTAGGCTCGTCTTGAGGAGGCGTCTCACCGATAAATTTCAGTGTCAGATGTATGTTTGTCGGGCGCACCCAGTTTATCATTTTCTCGTGAGACAAACGCTTACGGAGGTCGTCAAGCAACGGTACGAAGCCGTTGTTTTGAGTTTCAATTGGAATTGCAAGAAATAATCTCTTCATTTTTAAAAAATTTTACCCTAACGGTCGGTTTCTTGTCAGTCAATGCCCCCTCTCTACTCCCTACTCTCAACTCTAAACTACTCTCAACTCTCAACTCTAAACTCTAAACTCTAAACTTTATTATTGCATTTGTCTATAATCTTCCGCCAATCCCCCTTCCGATGTCTCTTTATACAGATTCGGGAGGTCGCGGCCGGTTTTGTTCATTGTGGTAACGACTTTGTCGAACGAGACGCGATGGCGACCGTCGGTGAAGGTAGAGTAGATGTTACAGTCCATGGCGCGTGCAGCCGCGAAGGCGTTACGTTCGATGCACGGTATCTGGACGAGGCCGCACACCGGGTCGCATGTCATGCCGAGATGATGTTCGAGAGCCATCTCGCAGGCGTATTCTATCTGCGCCACGCTGCCACCGAAGAGCTGGCATGCCGCACCAGCCGCCATAGCGCATGCCACTCCCACCTCGCCCTGGCATCCCACCTCGGCACCCGAGATGGAGGCATTGGTCTTCACGATGTTGCCAATCAACCCGGCGGTCATCAAGGCGCGGATGATACGACGCTCGTCAAACTCATAACTCTTCCAGAGATGATACAACACGGCGGGCAGCACGCCGCATGAGCCGCATGTAGGAGCAGTCACGATAAGACCTCCCGAGGCGTTCTCCTCACTGACGGCGAGGGCATACGAGAACACGAGTCCGCGGCTGCGCAAAGTATGCTGGTAACCCATCGCCTTGATGTTGTATTGCGCCGCTTTTCGGGGCAGGTTCAACGGCCCTGGCAGACGTCCCTCGGTACGCAGACCACGCTCCACAGCTTCTATCATAGTATCCCAGACATTCTTCAGATGCGACATCAGGCCTTTGTCGTTCTCGCTCTCAAGGACATATTCCCAATACGTTTTCCCTGTACGTTCGCACCATTTCATGATTTCCGTCATAGTGGTCATCGTGTAAAGGTCGGGCAAGACCGACGGTTTCCCTTCCTCTTCGAGGGCACCGCCGCCAACGCTATACACCGTCCACTCTTCAAGGACGTTGTTTTCTTTGTCAAAAGCCTTGTATTTCATCCCGTTAGGATGATATGGCAGGAACACTTTCGGTTCCCACACGATACTGACAGGTGCCTGAGGCTGCAGCACCTCTGTTATCGCCACGTCGGTGAAGTGGCCTTTGCCGGTGGCGGCGAGACTCCCGTACAATGTCACCTCAAACGAGGCGGCATCAGGATGACGCTCAAGGAACTGCTCGGCAGCGAAACGCGGTGCCATAGTGTGACTTGATGACGGTCCATGACCGATGCGATAGATTTCTTTGATGCTTTTCATGTTTTTAGTTTAGAGTTTAGAGTGTATAGCTTAGAGTAGTTGAGAAGTTTAAAGTTTTAAAGTTTTTGAGTGTAATGGTCTTTTTAACTTTCCACTCTAAACTTCAAAACTGCTTTCAACTCTAAACTCTCAACTCTACACTCTTAATATTAGGTATTGCGTTTATCAGTTTTTTTGTATAATCATTTTTCGGGTTATTGAAAATCTCATCGGCGTCGCCAAGTTCGACAGGCTTTCCGTTGTACATCACGAGGATGCGGTCGGACATGAAACGGACGATGCTAAGGTCATGAGAGATAAAGACATACGTAAAGCCGAAGTCTTTTTTCAGTCGGTTGAGGAGGTTAAGAACCTGTGCTTGCACCGACACGTCGAGAGCCGACACCGACTCGTCGCAGATGATAAGTTTCGGCCTAACCGCGAGAGCTCTCGCTATACATATACGTTGCCGTTGACCGCCGGAGAACTCATGCGGATAACGCTGATAATGCTCAGGCTGCAGCCCGACCTCGGTAAGCAGCTCACACACCTTTTCGCGACGTTTCTTGGGGTCAGGCTCGATGCCATGCACCTGCATCGGCTCCGCTATCGCGTCGCCGATGCGCATCCTTGGGTTCAGCGACGAATAGGGATCCTGAAACACTATCTGCGCCTGTCGCCGATATTCGCGCAAGTCGCTGCCATTCAACGACATAACATCTTTATTTTTGAATACTATCCTGCCTTCGGAAGGCTCCACTAACCTCAAAACAGAGCGTCCGAGGGTGGTCTTGCCGCATCCCGACTCACCCACGAGGCCCAGCGTCTCGCCGGGATAAACCTCGAAACTCACGTCATCGACGGCCTTCACGTAGTCGTAAACACGGTTGAAGACTCCTTTTTTCAGCGGAAACCACGTCTTAAGATGCTCCACCTTCAATAGCGGCTCGTGACTATATATCTCTTTCAGACGGCTCCTCCTATCCTCTTGTGTTACAAGGAGTTGTGACTTGAAATCAGCAGCATCGCCCCAGGTGCCGTCGAGAAACTCCTTCACTATCGGGAGTCGTTTCAGGCGGTAATCCATAGGCGGGCGACAAGCTAAAAGTCCTTTGGTATAAGGGTCTTTCGGGTGACTCAGCACCTCTTGCGCCTCGCCGCATTCCACCACTCTGCCGTCGTGCATCACGAGGATGTTGTCGGAGACCTGCGACACCACGCCGAGGTCGTGTGAGATGAAAATCATTGACAAGTGTTCCGTCTGTTGCAGATCTTTCAGCAGTTTCAGAATCTCTTTCTGAACGGTAACATCGAGGGCGGTAGTTGGCTCGTCGGCGATAAGGAGTTCGGGATTGCACGCCAATGCCATGGCAATCATCACACGTTGTTTCTGTCCGCCGGAGAGCTCGTGCGGGTAACTCTTATAGATAGCCTCAGGACGTGGCAGAAGCACTTTCTTGAAGAGACTTATCACGCGTTGATGAGCCTCTTCATCGGTGACTTTTTCATGAGCAAGTATCGCCTCCGCCACCTGAAAACCGCATTGAAACACAGGGTTGAGCGAAGTCATTGGCTCCTGGAAAATCATGGAGATACGTTTGCCGCGGATGTCGTGCATGTTTTTTTCATCGAGATGCAGTATGTCTTTTCCGTCGAGGCTTATCTCATCGGCTGAAATCCTTGAATAGCGTTCGTTCAGCAGACGCATCACCGCAAGGTTGCTCACCGACTTTCCCGAGCCCGACTCGCCCACGATGCCGAGAGTCTTGCCTTTCGGCACATCGAAACTGATGCCATGCACCACCTCGTTCCACTCGCCATCGCGAAGGAAGCGGATTTTTAAGTTTTTTATTTTAAGCAGTGTACTCATGGTTGTCATTTCGAGTGAAGTCGAGCAATCCTATATTTTTCGGCAAAGATATAAATTTTTTTGATTCCTTTTTTATTTTTTCTCTCGCAGATATAGCAGATATGGCAGATTTTTTCATGTTTTCTTCCACAGATGGCTCGCGACGCGAGCTGCTGATTGCGCAGAGTGAAATTTATGAGAATTATCTGCGTTTTCTGCGATATCTGCGAGAAACAACACAGAGACATTATAAATCATTAACAATTCTTATCATACCTAAATCAAAGATATAAATTTTTTGATTCCTTTTTTATTTTTTCTCTCGCAGATATAGCAGATATGGCAGATTTTTTCATGTTTTCTTCCACAGATGGCTCGCGACGCGAGCTGCTGATTGCGCAGATTGAAAATTATGAGAATTATCTGCGTTTTCTGCGATATCTGCGAGAAACACCATGGTGGTCGAAATGACGTCTAAAACCCTTCGAGCGGCATCAAAACCGTCGGAATCAATAGTATTCCCCCTAAAACCACCAACATCAAAATGAACTTCCAGACCCATTTGAACCATTTCTGGTATGGGATTTTCGCCACGCCCAAAGCCCCGATGAGCACCCCGGATGTAGGCGTTATCATGTTAGTGAAGCCGTCGCCGAACTGGAACGCCATCACCGTAGCCTGACGGCACACCCCGATGAGGTCGCCAAACGGAGCCATAATCGGCATGGTGATTGCCGCCTTAGCCGAACCCGACGGTATTATGATGTTGATAAGTGTCTGAATGCCATACATTATCTCCACAGAAGCCACTTTGCCGAAGTCGGACATCGATTTCGACAAGCCATACAAAATCGTGTCGATGATGCCACCGTCCTGCAAGATTATGACGATGCCGCCTGCCAATCCGACGACCACTGCCGCCGACAGTATATCCTGCATCCCTTCGATGAAAAGACGCGCTATGTCGCTGGCGCTCTTGCCGATAGCCACGCCGCTGCAGATGCCCATAGCAAGAAACAGCGACGCTATCTCCATCACATACCAGCCGTAGCCCATCACACCGATAATCAGGTAAATGATGGTATAAAAAAGCATCAGCAAAATGAAGCTGTGCACCGTTTTCCGCAAGGAGAAGAAGCCCAAAATGGCAAAAACACCCGTTAGAATCGGGATTATCGGCAAGGTGGCGGAGCTTGAGCCGATTTTCAGGGTCGTCTCAGGGTAGAAAAACGAGAAAACAAGCATCGCGATAAGAATGAAACCATATACAAACCACGCCTGTTTCGGCACGTAACGCTCAATCTCCTGCCCTTGCGCCGCGCTGTGCTGACGCCAGTAAGCGTCGTCGTCGAACATTATCGAGGACCGTGGATTTTTCTTCACTTTATGGGCGTAACGCAACACGAAGGCGATGCCGAAGATGTTGATAATCACCCAACAAAATATTCTGTAGCCTATTCCTGAAAAGAGCGGCACACCTGCAATGCCTTGTGCGATGCCTATCGTGAACGGGTTTAAAATCGCGCCCGCGAAACCGATATGCGCTGCCACGTACACCATGCAGAGACCCACGATGCTGTCGTAACCCATTGATATTGCGAGAGGTATGACGATAATCACGAAGGCGATACACTCCTCGCTCATACCGAAAATTGCGCCAAACAAGCTAAACAGCAGCATTATCAGCACGATGATGATGTTATCAATGCCCAAAAAGCCGATAACTTTATGATTTTCAAGACGTTGCGTGAATTTTAAAAAAGAAAAGATACCCATGTCGATGGCACGGCTTTTGTTCATGATCCAGAATGCTCCGCCAATCATGAGGATGAAGACGATGATTTTAGACTGCTGCACGAAGCCGTTGAAAAGTGCCGAAAACACTTGCCACGTCTGGGCTTCAGGATGAAAATCGCCTTGATAATCAACCGGGAGTTCGTTTTCATAATAAAAGGTGCCGTCGATGTATTTGCCGGGACGGATGAACCACGTCATGATGGCGGCAACGACGATTATGAAAAAGACGATTACAAAAGTATGCGGTACCTTACGCTTTGACATAAAATATTTTACTATCTTTTATACTTGCTATTACATTTGGATTTGCTCTGCAAATAACAACAAACTGACAATCAATATCTTACAAACAAAATGGATTTACTCTGCAAATAAAACCACTATCCATAATAAGGTATGTAAGACATGTATTTTTTTGAATTTGTTTCAGTATCAGCAGGTTTTATTAATCCAGCTTCCATTGTATCCGATATAATTCTTGAAGCAACAGAAGAATCATTTTTATTCAATCCAAACCTTTCCCTTAATGATTGATTATTTATAGCTTTACCATCTTCATATACGATACAAGCATGTTGGTAACAAATCTCTACTTTTTCATTCTTTGTCATATCCTTTATATCCTTTTGAGGGAACAGAAACACTCTAGTATGTTGTTCACTTTTAGTAAATCTTACAGCAGGAAGAGACATTCCCTCTATTGCTGCTACAGCCCTATCTATGCCACTTCCTCGTCGTTCACAAATGCCAAGAAGAAACATTGTTTGTGCAAGAAGCTCATTTCTTGATTGTGGAGGTAAATCAATAAGACGATTTATATCATTAAGTGGAGCACCTGCATTAGTTATGGTAAGCCTATTTGAGAAAATCTCTATAGTCACAGGCATTCCTGAAACAGCAAAATCTTGGTGCACCAAAGCGTTTGCAACGAATTCGCGAATAGCGATTCTAGGATAAATTGGGACTGCCTCTCTTTTAATTTCTATTTGTTCTCGTGCCGTGTGTTTCATGATGTAATCAACTAGTCCTTCGAATCCCACAGCATACCCTAATGTTGCATGTTGTTCAAATTCTTGTTGTCGATTATTTGTGCTAACATACTTTCTGACAATCACTTCTCGCCCTTGCATATTGGGAAAACTATTCAAATCCCTTGCAAAAAGAATAGCTCCCAAATTAGTAATATTCCACAACTCACCAGCACGCTCACACATCTTAAAGTCTTCTAATCTGCTAATAATGCTATCTGTTGATGTCGGAACATTTTTGTCTAAAATCTTAAATAGAAATTCATAATTCAGATATGACAATATTTCCTTTATAGTCAAGTTTTTTAATGCAATTTGTTTTTCAAAACTTAATCCTGCTGATAAGGCAATCAAAGCTTTAACTTGCCCTTTCGACATTTTGACTGTTTGTCCCGCTGAACGATGGTACGATGTGAATATATCCTTTCCTCTCAAATAAACTGGCTTGTCCTGTTGTTCTGGGATATGAACAAAAAGTAGAGAACAACCATCATAATCCATTATCGCGTGTGCAATTTGAATTGGATAGTTAAGATTATTTTGTGCAATATTTCCAAGTTTTTGGACTATTTCATCAATAGCAGTTTTAGAAAGATTAAAACAAGAGCCGTCATTATTGACACCAAATACCAAAATGCCACCACCCTGCATGTTGGCAAACGCCGACAGATGTTGTGCCAATTTATCAGTTTTGTCAGACAGTCCGCTTTTCCAATCTATTTCGTTTAGCTCAGTTGGAATCGGGTAAAGGCTGTCTTTAAGTAACCGCAACGCTTTTTCCTTCCAATTCATGATAGAGCAATTTTTTTGCAAAGATAGTGTTTTTTTCCTATCAAGCAGGATTCCTGTCTTTTTTTTCTTGACGAAAAACGAAAAAATCTTGCCATTCCGCCCAAAAAATCGTATCTTTGCGGAAAATTTCAGCGGAGGAGTCATGTCTGTTTTACTGTTGTTGGTTGCCATAATCCTGATATTCAGCATCTTGATAAGCAAGATCGGGTATCGGATTGGTGTGCCGACCTTGTTGGTGTTTCTCGTCGTAGGCATGCTTTTCGGCGAGGACGGCGTAGGCATTCACTTCGACAACTACAATTTCGTGCAGATTATCGGCATGATAGCGCTCAGCATCATCTTGTTCACAGGCGGCATGGACACCAAGTTTGAGACCATCCGTCCCGTCATAGCCTCCGGCTTGACGCTCGCCACCATGGGAGTGCTGCTCACCACCGTGTTCACCGGCTTATTCATCTATGGCATAGGCGTAGTGTTTGAAAAGACGTTGTCGGTACCCTTGTCGATAGCCTTGCTGCTCGCCGCCACGATGTCGTCAACCGACTCAGCCTCGGTTTTCAGCATTTTGCGGTCGCAGCGACTCAAGCTGCGCGACAACCTGCGGCCGTTGCTGGAGCTTGAAAGCGGCTCCAACGACCCGATGGCCTACATGCTCACCATAGTGATGATTCAGGTGGTGCAAAACGGCGGCGGTGCCGACATCAGCGTGACACACATAGTGCTCACTTTCCTACTGCAGTTCGCCATAGGCCTGCTGGCTGGGTTCGTCTTCGGACGGGTATATGTGTGGATTCACAACAAACTGAGCCTCGAAAACAAGGCGTTGTACCAGATTCTCATCATCGGCTTCGTGTTCCTCACCTTCGCTATCACCGACATGCTCAACGGCAACGGCTATCTCGCGGTGTATATAGCTGGAATAATCGTAGGCAACGCGGGTCTCGTCAACAGCGATGTCACGGTTTTCGGCAAGAAACACACCGTGTTCGGAAACGCCAAGCTGACAGAGCGACGCAGCATCGACAAGCTCCTCGACGGCTTGGTGTGGCTGGTGCAAATCGTGATGTTCCTCCTGCTCGGACTCCTCGTGACACCGCATAATATGCTTAAGATCGCGATTCCGGCTATAATCATCGGCGTTTTCGTGATTCTCGTCGGGCGTCCTCTCGCCGTCTGGATAAGTCTGCTGCCTTTCAAAAATATCGGTTTCAAGGACAAGGTCTTCGTTTCTTGGGTGGGATTGCGTGGCGCTGCACCCATCATTTTCGCCACATATCCCTTCATAAGCGGCATCCAAGGAGGCGAAATAATCTTCAACGTGGTGTTTTTCATAACGTTACTGTCGCTGATAATACAAGGCACAAGCATTCCTTTCATGGCTCGGTGGCTTAACCTCGGCGAGAAAGACACCGGCGGACCGGAACATTTCGGGGTTGAGATTCCAGATGAGCTGAATACCGCCATGGAGATGCAAGTAGTTGAAAACGAGGCGTTTCTGAAAGATTATCCACTTCCTAAAGGCACTTTGGTGATGCTCGTGGAACGCAACCACAAATACATGGTGCCCAACGGCAGCCTGTTTTTGCAAAAAGGCGATAAATTGCTGATGATCTCGGAAAATGAGAGTTGAGAGTGTAGAGTTTAGAGTTTAGAGTATGAAGAGGTTTTTGATATGTTTGGTTGTTTTGGTGGCGGCGCATCTTGGGTTCAGGATGATGGAGCCTTGTTTCACCGAGACAGAGGTGTCGCAAGGATATTTCCATGATTTCAACGACCGGCAGTTCGAGGCCATGATTGCGGCACAGTCGGGCGACATGATTCTGCCGTTCCTCGTAAATCACATTTCCGCTCCGGCGATACATCTCACCACAGCCAGAAAGATTCAAAATCACTTAAATAACACACTGACAATCAGAAGATTGTCGAGTTATTTCAAAACGTTTAACCCTAAAAATCCATCGCAAATCACAAGCTGTTTCGTCTCGCCAAACGACAATTTCGTCGTGCTGCTGAGACACCTTATTATTTGAATTGTTGAATCATACTTTATCAATAAATAACTCGAATTCAACAATATAAATAATAAAAATTATCATGAAAACAGCAACATATTCGGGAAATATCAACAATTTCCCTTTACCGGAATTGGAAAGAAAACTAAACAAGACTTCAATAATAGTCAGTGTTATTTTAATAGTATTTGCCTTGGCGATGTTTTATCTCGCGTTTTTCACCGACAACAGCTTGGTGGAAGGCTCTGAGATTTTCGCGGGCATAGTAGCAGTTGTCATAGCATTTTACATGTTGGTTTGGCAGCGCAACAATCTCATTGACAAAGAGACCGGCAGTGTTGTCTCAAAAGACAGCATCTACTACAATCCCAACGACTTGCAACGTCTCGTGATGGCTTTGGAGAACGACAATTTCAGCGTTTTTAAAGACATCAAGCGTCAGCAGGAGGGGAATGCGCAGATAGTGTTCTTCTTTTCTGAAGACCACAAATACATTGCCGTCCAGGTGTTCAAATACGAGCCGTTCGACTTCAAACCCCAAACTGACATCCTTGTCTATAGGGACGTGAACGCCATGCAACTGATTGATAGTCTTAAATAGACGTTAGACCTTAGACTTTAGACCTTAGACTTTAGGTGCTGAAGTCTGAGGTCTTTTTTGCAGTTTGGTTTTATTTAATCATCATTTTAGACGGTAAAACCCTGTCAATAATGACAGTATCAAACTCAACATGATATACAACTGTCCATTTTCTATTCATTATCGACATCGTCTTTGCAAGAGGATTGATTCTTCTTGCTATTTCATAATTGCTTAAAGGATTTGCATCAGCAGTAATTCTCAATGCTGACAGCTTTTCCAAAATTCTGTTAACATATTTATGACCAGTAATGGGATGATAAATCCCAGCAACATACTCGGCCATGTCATCAAGATCTGATGATGCATCTTTGCTGATCAGAATTCTGTAACTTTGCATAGCAATCATCAAGTTTTTTGTGAAACAATTTGCCGAATTCTTCCAAAGTCATATAACAATCAGGTACTGTTTCCTTAGAGGTAAGATGCATCGGATTCTTTTGTTGCACAACACCATACACAGCTTCAGGTTCTGAAACTTCGTTGTTTTTTTCGTTTTCTGTTTTGTAAGGCTTCATATCGATAAATATTTATTCTTTTTCATCTGCAAAATTACAAAATATTTTTACAATATGAAGACATAAGACAAAAAATTGTATTTTTGCAAAAAGAAAATCATTAAAATTAAAAAATATGGTAAACTACAAAGATTTAGGGTTAGTGAACACCCGTGACATGTTCGCAAAGGCTGTTGACGGCGGATATGCCATTCCGGCTTTCAACTTCAACAACATGGAGCAGATGCAGGCCATCATCATGGCGGCGGTTGAGACGAAGTCGCCTGTTATTCTCCAGATTTCCAAAGGCGCGCGTAACTACGCCAACCAGACACTGCTCCGTTATATGGCGGAAGGTGCGGTGGCATACGCCAAAGAGCTCGGCTGCGAGCATCCTGAGATAGTGCTTCATCTCGACCACGGCGACTCGTTCGAGCTGTGCAAAAACTGCATAGAGATGGGTTTCTCGTCGGTGATGATCGACGGCTCGGCACTGCCTTACGACGAAAACGTGGCTCTCACCCGCAAGGTCGTTGATTACGCTCATCAGTATGACGTGACAGTCGAAGGCGAGCTCGGCGTGTTGGCAGGCGTGGAAGATGAGGTCTCAGCAGAGGCAAGCCACTACACCAAACCTGAAGAAGTGGTCGATTTTGTGACCAAGACTGGCGTTGACTCGCTCGCCATTTCTATTGGAACATCGCACGGAGCATATAAGTTCACCCCTGAGCAGTGCACCGTTGACCCGAAGACAGGCCGTTTGGTGCCACCACCATTAGCATTCGACGTGCTTGAGGCCATCGAGAAAGAGCTTCCGGGCTTCCCCATCGTGCTTCACGGCTCATCGTCGGTGCCGCAGGACGACGTCGATACCATCAACAAATACGGCGGCGGCTTGAAGGCAGCAGTGGGCATTCCTGAGGAACAGCTCCGCAAGGCAGCAAAGTCGGCAGTGTGCAAGATTAACATCGACTCCGACAGCCGTCTCGCCATGACAGCGGCAATCCGCAAGACCCTGGCAGAGAAGCCGGCGGAGTTCGACCCGCGCAAGTACCTCGGACCGGCACGCGACCACATGAAGGAGCTTTACGAGCACAAGATTGTCAATGTGCTGGGAAGTAATGGGAAATTAAGCCATTAGCCATTAGCCATTAGCCGTTAGCTATTAGCCGTTAGCTATTAGCGATGTCGCTAATGACCATAGACTAATAACAATAACGATGTAATAAACAACAGATTACATCGTTATTGTTTTATGAAAAACTTTTTCCTATTGCTGATTTTGGTATTTTGTGCTTTAAAAATTACAGCACAAGAAGAATATCTCACCGTAAAAGGAAGGATTTTTTCGGAAGACAGTCTGACAGCGATACCCAACGTAAACATTGTCAGCGAGTTATCACGCTATGGGACGACGACAAACCAAGAAGGATGGTTTCTGATAAAATCAAAGTCCATAGATACATTATGGGTCAGCTGTGTGGGATTTGACCGGCAGCGGATGCCTGTTTCTAAAGACAGTATCTTAGATAAAGAATTGATAATCAAGTTGATAAGAAGCAATATCATGCTTGATTCTGTTGAGATATATCCTTGGCTTGATTATGAGACTTTTAAGCATGAGATTGTTAATATGCCTTGGCGGAAGCCGTTTTTTGTTCCAGGCATCTCGAAAAAAGATGATGAAAAGATGATTTACAAGAAACCTGTAAGAGAGCCCCCGGCAAGCGTAATAAGTCCTATTTCATTGATTTACAACAGGTTTAACAAGAGAGAACGCTTAAAAAGAAAGCTTGATAGAAACCGCCGCCGTTTCAACCGCGAGATGGAGCGATTAGGAGCGGATTCACTGAAGATTCCTGAGTAATCGGATCGGTTATTGTTATTTGAAAATAGCAATAAGAACGGACCGCAAGTCTTCGCCGCCTCCCAATATTTCCAAACACTTTTGAGAGCGTACGAAAACACTGTGATAGGATTTGCCTGTTACGGCAGCGACATGCTTATCGTCCAAGCCGAGAAGGCAAAGGCAGAACAACAACTCATCGGACTTTTTCAGATGTCGGTTATTTCCGATTATGCTTTGCAAAACCCCGTTCAACTCTATGTCGAACAGTCCCATAAGATGTATTTTTTCATTGTCGCTCAACACCAACTCAGGATAATTGACGGTTGTTTTAATATGCATTTGGGTTATTGAGTAAAGTTTCTTGCACAAATCGTCTCTCCTGATGTTCTGCATTCTTTCATTAAATGGTATAGGCTGGCGTGCCTCTTTCACATTATCCTCATTAACATTTTTGTTCTCTTCAGATTTCTTTTTTATTTTTCCATGAAGAGTTCTGATATACCGGTCTTTTTTGTTAATTTCATTTTTATGTCTGTTTATTCTCATTATATACATGACACAAAAGACAACCAAAAGGATAATATCACCAACAAAAAGCGCCATGATTATTTTTATCCACAAATCTCTTTTTTCCGCCTTATGCTTATCTGCTTCATACTGTTCATACATAGCCACAAGTTCGGCTTTCAAAGGCGATAGTTCAAGTTCTTGATTGGTTTCTTCGGCAAGATAAGGGGCGTAATATGCCGCTTTTTCATTGTCGCCTAAAACATTACAGATATCTATAATACGACTTATCGCTGTCATTTTTGCGGGATGATTGTTTTCAACTGCCATTTCGTAATAATACAAGGCGGAATCAATAATGCTATTTTGATAATACATTTCTGCAAGAACCGCACTCTTAATGATTTTTGATTCATCATCATGATTATGGCATCTTTTCATAATACACAGAGCCTCATAACACCTGTTTTCAGCATCACATAAATTAAGGGCTTTTGTCATTAACATGGCGTCTCTTAATCTGTCTTTGTCACATTCGTCAATGGTTAAGTCATTACACAACAATGAATCCGCCATCGCAAGATACATCTCTGATTCATTATATCTATTGTCTGTCGCTAATAATTTTGCCATTTTACTGAAATTGATAGCAATGGGATAATTTGCACGGCATTTTATAAATTCATCATTGGCTTTTTTGTATATTTGAAAAGCCGAATCGCTGGTAAAATTATAATATATTTCGGACAATCTGTTATATATCAATCCATTAAAATAATTCACATTGAAAGTCCTGTCTTTCCCCTTTATCTGATTTATGGTTTTCAAAGAGATAAGATACTCGGCGCATGCTTTTTTAATGTCGTTTTTTTCGCTTTCACCCACAGCATTATAGTAATGTGCACGTGATTTTTGGAAAAGAACATCCACATTTTTAGGATATATTTGAGCGAGGCTGTCATAATAATTCACCGCTTCAGCTACAGCAAAGCTGTTTGACTGAGAACATTCGTTTTTATAGAGGGCTTCGGCAATCAGTATCTGATATTCGCAATAATCCGGTTTTGAAAGACCTTGTTCGTCAACGGTATCGGAAACACCTATTAATAAATTAAGTGCCACATCGGGGCAGCACGTCATGGTGTCGCTTATTGTTTGCAACACTGCGTAATGTAAGGGTGTATCTTTTTCAGAATAAAGTGAAAATCGCCAGCACGATTGCGCCACAAGACACAAAAGCACCCCAAAAGCGTAAAATATGACAGTTTTTATCTTCATTTTGCAAAAATAACAATATTTTTCATATTAAAACCTATCGTTACTCAGTATTTCCGGAAAAAATTTCGTCACAAAATACGGAATTTCGTCACAAAATCTGGAATTTCGTCACAAAATCTGGAATTTCGTCACAAAAAAATATGGACAAAATCCGTGTAATACTCTATATTTCAATGATTTACAATATTCCATAACTTTCCACAACTTTTTATCATTCGTCCCAAAACCCCAGTGTTTTCAACTGAACTCGTAAAAACGTGTAATAAAATGTAATAGAAAAGTTGTAAATGTTATAAATTTTTTGCATATCTTCGCAAAAAAATTGTGACGAAAATATAACCATATGAAAAAAATATTGTTTATTTTATTCTTTGGGTTGTTGTCATCACAACTGTTTGCGGTTGGTGGTACGCCAATCCAAATCAAAAGAACGGATAGTATTGGCAATTCCAGACCGATGGTAACTGACATTTCAGTGGAATTGGAAGGAAACACCATAGAGATTACTTTCGGTTCCGATTGCGGAGCCGCAGACATCACTGTCGAGACATCTTCGGGTGCAACAGTGGCATCAACGTATTGCCCGAGCACTCCAGGATATGTGGAACTAACCGTCTCAATTTCCGGAAGTTTTGTTTTAACCATCACGACAAATGATGGTGTTTATAAAGGACAATTAAACATTAATTAACATGAAAACAATTTGGATATTGGGGAAAAACAGGTTTATTTGTTATGACTTCCGTGTAAATTGTAATCAAATATATCATGGAAGTTAATATGATAAACCAACGTAAATGAATAAAACTCAAAGCAAAAATTAACCATTAAAACAGAAAAACCATGAAAAAGATATTAAAAGTATTAACATTACTTGCAGCAATAATTTGTTTTACATCCAAAGCACATGCATTAGAAGTAATAATTAAAGGCTATGGTGGCATTACTTACCAAAATGGCATAGCGAAAATCTGTCCTAATCAGTCAACAGACGATTGTGTAACCATTATTATTTCAGGTTCAGAAATCGTCGGTATTATCATTCATTCCAAAGAAGATAACCAAGTGGCGGAGAAGCTCATGAAGGAATTTACTGTCACCATTGCTAATACCGAAGTGTTGTCAAATAATGAAGTCAACGGATGCGATATTGTCATTATTCTGAAGAGAAAACAAAACTAAGATAAGCCATGAAAAAGAGATTTCTAATATTTACATGCTTTATTGCGGCATTGTTTAGCTTTAGTACAAATAAAGCTCACGCAGTGGAAATACGTTTACATGGCAGAGCAGGTGCCATATATGAAAACGGACATCTCAAAGTGTGTCCCGGATTCACATTTAACGTGTGCGCAACTATCAATATCACGTGGCAGGATATAATAGAAATTTTCAAAAAAAATGAAAAAAGCTCCATCAATCAGGTAACACCTTATCTGCCTAATGTTATAGTAACGCTGTATGACGAAAAGGGTACTGCAACAAAAACAATAAATTGCAGGATTACTTATATCAGCGACGATGTCATAGACAATTCCGATTTCATTTATGGGGAACAATTCCATTTCTCCGGCTATTAAACTAACAAGATGCGATTTCTGCCGCATCCCAAAACTATAATTAAACTAACAAATAAGCAATGAAAAAACTTATACTATTGATTGCGTTGACTGGGGTTTGCTTTTTAATCATCGCTCAGGAAACACTTTATGGTATTGAACAAATTGAAGGCACGGAAGGTATTGTAAGAGACCGACTTTCTGAGGTTGGAGCTTCGGGCCACTACACGTTTGCTGTTTTACTGCCCGTTGGCGGCTGTCCGCGGTGCGAGGGCTCAATTCCTTTGTTTTTCAACGACACAAAAAAACACTTCCCCGATGTTTATAACCTAATCATCGCTCTAAGCGACAACCCTCAAGACGCAGAAAAGAACCTGACGACAAAAAACTATAGTACAAACAATATCGTCTGTATTGACAATGACGACCCGTTGATGGAAAGTTTCCATTTTAAGACAGGTGGCGCGGGCGTTCCATATATTGTCATAATCAACAATAATACCGGCGATTTCATTAATGCCTCTCCATTATTAGGCATATCATATAATTTGGAGTTTTTCCTATCATTGACAGATAATCTTGAGACTGTTAAGGTTGACAAAATATCAATAAAAAAAGATGCCAACAATTTTCAGAGCAGCATATCACCTTCAAAAGTCACATTGAAAAGCCTTGAAGACAACTCCTACAACATAAACTGCTCCAAATTACCAACAATCTCCAACATTTCTTTTTCAAAAGATCTTTCAAAGATAGCCTTGCTTGAATTTGAGACATCATCTGTTATTTTGGCTCATAAAAAAAACAACCAATTTGTTCTAACCGATACCATCAAGACTACTGAATTAGAATATCGTCTTTTCAAAGCACCAGATGTTCCCGACAGTTTGATGCAGGCTCTGATATATTTAAATGCAATCCATGTCATATATCTTGATATCGCATTTTCGGATAATGCTGAAGAACTTCTGATCTCAGTTTCGCTGCCAAAACTATATTGGGAAGACATCTTAACCGAAAAACTCGTATATACTAACGAAGCATGTCTTATTAGGTACAATTTAAAGGAAAAAACCAAGACGATAAGCCCGATGAGACTCGACAGCCTACACATAACCTCACATTCTCACTTCTATATTGACGAAGAAAAACAAAGAGTCTTTATGGGTGTTTTGAAAGGATGGCCTACGCAAGGAACAACAGCAGAACCGAGTTCAGCAGACACAGATCCTTTTATTGACAGCTTTTATGATTTCAGTCCAATGATGTCGGTATTGTCTTATCCTCAATGCACTTTTTCACAGTATTTAGGCGACCTGCCAACTTGGCATAAAAAAGAACATACTGGTTATTTCTATTTCTCACCTAAAGTGTGCTTCGACAAAAACCATTACGTTATTGCCGATCTGCATACTGGCGAATTTACTACATTTGACAGGAACAATTTAAAGCAAATATCAACATTTAATATCAATGACATGCTGCTGGAAAAAGGCTTATTGATGAAAAACGATGCCATAACAGACTCTCTCCAGACTAATAGCAAATTACAAAGAATTATTGACAAGAAAGTGTTACTTCCTAGCAGGATACTTGATATAGCCTATAACAAAAACACGTATTACGTTTTATTAACTGACGAAAACAACGTGATTTTGTATATTTGTGTCCCCGAGATAAACAAGATCATGTCAACAGACTATATTGTATCGTCGTTGACAGGTGACATGAACAAAATGAAATTACTCTGTAACAACGGAGAAATAAAAGTCGTATCTATTGTTGACAATGCAGGAAAAGTCAGCTTAAACACGATGACGTTTGTTCACTAATGTGAAATCCATTGTTTCTTCATATTAAAACCTATCGTTACTCAGTATTTCCGGAAAAAATTTCGTCACAAAATCTGGAATTTCGTCACAAAATACGGAATTTCGTCACAAAAAAATATGGACAAAATCCGTGTAACACTCTATATTTCAATAAATTACAATATTCCATAACCTTCCATAACTTTTTATCATTCGTCCCAAAACCCCAGTGTTTTCAACTGAACTCGTAAAAACGTGTAATAAAATGTAATAGAAAAGTTGTAAATGTTATAAATTTTTTGCATAACTTTGCAAGTGGAGATTTAAAAAATGACTATTATGAAAAGGCTATTATTATCATTCCTCGTTTTTAATATTTCACTATCAGTATATGCCCAATGGTTTAACGAGCCGATCATCACACTTGATACAGCCCGAATTTGTGTTATGTATCAACTTACTTATATAGATGATACGCTTCATATTGACTTTAAAAGACAAGAGAAACAAATTCTTATTGCCGGATACGAATCAAGCAGTTACCAATCGTTTAACCATCACAAGTTTGTTACTACTGGTCGTCAAAAGGTACAAGAAGGTAAAATGGTGGAATGGCTTCAATCGGGCATATCATCTGAAGATTTCGTTTATCATTTTAAATACAGGATATATAAACAGCAAACCAACGGTACTATCGTTACAACAGATCATGTGTTCTCTGTCGGATCGTTCAAATACGAAGAGAATAAAAATTGCTTTAACTGGGTTATAACATTAGAAACGGATACGATTAATGGTTATTTTTCCCAAAAAGCAATTTGCGATTTTGGCGGTCGCCAGTGGGAGGCGTGGTTTACACCAGAAATACCATATAGCGAAGGACCATATAAATTTTGCGGTTTGCCAGGTCTGATATTGAGGATTACAGACAAAAAAGGACATTATGACTTCAACATGATATCAATAGAGATACCTCCATCAGGTACAATGGTGGAGTATTATGATAATGACAATTATATCTTCACGACAAAAAAAGAATTTTTCAAAGCTTACGATGATAACAACAGGAACATGACAAACGTCGTGTTAGAAACAGGTGGTGACGCAACTGTCGCACAACGTGCCAGCCAATATGCCGCATCACAAAACAACCCTCTCGAACTTGACAGGAAATGAGAAAGTTTGCGACATCAACGGTTTTGTTTTTGCTATTGGCTAATTTTGCAAACGCTCAAACGGTTTTGAACGGCCAAATCACCGACACGATAGGCTCACCGGTTCCGAACATCAGCATTCTGGTACATGGAGCCGGAAGCACTTCCATCTCAGCATACGGCTTCTCTGATATCAACGGGTTTTACAAGATAACATTCGTTAGCGATGCCGATAGTCTGGATGTGAGGACAAACTCCATTTTTTATCAAAAAGCGAGCCGTAGAATAGCAAACTATTCACAGTCAATTGATTTCATCTTGAAAGAAGAGGTTCAACGGCTGAAGGGTGTCACCGTGACGGCGCGACCAATTGAGCAGCGAGGCGACACTTTGGAATATTTCGTAGGATCGTTTGTGCAGCAAGAGGATAAAAGCATTGAGGATGTCCTGAAACGGATGCCGGGCATTGAGGTTTCCGACAATGGACAAATCACATATCAAGGTGCGCCAATCCGGAAATTCTACGTCGAAGGCATGGACTTGACGGACGGTCGCTACGCCTCGATAAGCAAGAATCTGCCTCATCAGTCGGTGGCATCAGTCGAGATTTACGAAAACCACCAGCCTATCAGTATGCTGGAAGACAAAATATCATCAGAGCAGGCGTCACTCAATATAAAACTATCAAAAAACATAACGCTGACAGGCTCGGGCAGGGTCGGCATCGGGGCCTCCCCCTTTTTATGGGACGTGGCGGTGACACCCATGATTTTCACGAAAAAAATACAGATGGTGGCGTCATACCAGAGCAACAATACCGGCAACGACCTGATGATGTTCACCAGACAGATGACATACGAGCAGATGGCCAGCGAGCGACCTTCAGAAACCGATTTGGAGCTGTCGATACAAAAACCCAATCCGCCACTTTTCGACCAGCGCCGCTATCTTGACAACACCACACATCTCGCCAATTTCAACATTTTACTCCCACTAAACAAGACGACACAACTGCGGACAAATATCTATTATCTCAACGACATCCAGCGACAGTCGGCAGAACAGACAACAACGCTGTATCTCCCCAACGACACGAGTTCCTACACCGAAAAACTGCACAACAGACTCTACGACCAACAGCTTTTTGGCACATTGACAATTGACCGAAATGACAAGCATTTTTACTTGAACAACAAAACCAATTTTTCAAAACGATGGCAATCTTCGACAGGTTATCTTCTTAATAATGAGGACTTTATAAGCCAAAATCTCGACCAACAGCCAATAACTATATCAAACGATTTGAGGGTGATTTTCCCGGTAGGCAATCACCTTTTGGACTTCGTTTCATACAATTCCTATGGTATAACTCCTGAAATATTGGAAATCGAACCGGGTGTTTTTACAGGATTGCTCAACGGCAGCGTTACATATCCGCTTACGAGGCAGGAACTCATTAAAAACCAGTTCTTTACCGACGAGTCGTTCAGCGGAATCTTCACATTCGGAAAAATCAGCATGAGTACGAAGGCAGGCGTCAGCCATCTAAACAAAACAGCCAATTCGGAGCTTTTGACTTTTGAAAATAATGTAACTCATTATTATACAAAGCCATACGTTAGGGCAAACTTCGAATACAACCGCAAAAGGATGACTGTCACACTCAATCTGCCGCTTTCGCTAAACATTGCTCAAATCAGTCCCAAATCTTCTGACAAGCAGTCGATTGAGCGGCTGTTCTTTAATCCGAGTCTATCGTTCAAACTCAATGCAGGCAATTTCTGGACATTCCGACTATCCGGCAAATTCGAGCAGAGCATCGATAATTTCGAGCATTACTACGACAACTACATACTAAAAAACTACAACAGCATCTTGATTGAGTCGGCACCGTTATCGGTCTCCGATAAAATTCGGGCTAATGCAAAAATCGATTTCAAGCAGCCGTTCATATCGCTAAACGCTTCGATAGCATACAGTTACCAATATCGTCATTCGGATATGATGTACAAATATTACATCGACGGCAACGGCACTTCAGTGCTTCAGATGGTTGAGTGTCCCAACAGTTCCAATTATCACATCATGAATGTGATGGTGAAGAAGTTCTTCTCGCCTATCAGGACAACTATAAGTTTGAACGGCAACATGGCTTTTACGAGCAGTCACATCATATTGAACGACAGCTTGGTTGCCACATCTTCCATATCAACAAGTTTATCGCCGAGGATGATGGTAAAAATAACCGAGTGGCTACATGTCGATTACTCATTGAACTGGAACGTGATTGTCACAAAAGTCAGTGCCGATGAGAGAGGTGATGTGAAATACTTACGGCATAATTGCGACTTGCTGGTGTTCCCATGGCGGAATCATCTTGTTTGTCTCACGTCTGAAATCTATGATTATCAGAAGGAAACGTTTCTCTATATGGATGTATCCTACCAATACTCTTTGCAGAAGTACAAACTTGATTTCGGGGTGAGGCTGTCAAACATCTTCAACAACGATGCCTACATCTCATATTTCACCAGTAATTTCTCGATTATGGAGTCGGTTTACAAACTTCGTCCGCGAGAGATTCTGTGTTCGGTGAAGTTCCGGTTTTGAGCTGATTTCTTCATATTAAAACCTATCGTTACTCAGTATTTCCGGAAAAAATTTCGTCACAAAATACGGAATTTCGTCACAAAAAATATCGACAAAATCCGTGTAATACTCTATATTTCAATGATTTACAATAATACATAACTTTCCATATCATTTTGCAATTCGTCCCCAAACCCCAGTGTTTTCAACTGAACTCGTAAAAACGTGTAATAAAATGTAATAGAAAAGTTGTAAATGTTATAAATTTTTGGCATATCTTCGCAAAAAAATTGTGACAAAAATATAACTATATGAAAAAAGTATTGTTTCTTTTATTCTTTGGGTTGTTGTCATCACAACAGTTTGCGGTTGGTGGTACGCCAATCCAAATCAAAAGAACGGATAGTATTGGCAATTCCAGACCGATGGTAACTGACATTTCAGTGGAATTGGAAGGAAACACCATAGAGATTACTTTCGGTTCCGATTGCGGAGCCGCAGACATCACTGTCGAGACATCTTCGGGTGCAACAGTGGCATCAGCTTATTGTGCAAGCACTCCAGGCTATTCGGAACTGACCATTTCAACACCGGGAAGTTATGTTTTAACCATTGCAACAAGTGATGGTGTTTATAAAGGGCAACTAAACATTAATTAACATGAAAACAATTTGGATATTGGGGAAAAACAGATTTATTTGAGTAGTATTACTTATGTCCACATAAGTAACTATCGTCTGAAATCAATTAACTCAAACTTAAATCATTAAACATAATAATTAATCCTATGAAAAACATTTCTTTATTTCACAAAACAGTTACTGCAATTTTAATCGCAGCAATAGTATTTGCAACTTCATGCAAAAAACAAGAAGCCCCTGTCAAAATGCCAGAGACAACTCAGGCTCAAACCATAGATAAAGTTCCGTGGATTCCAATTATTGGAGGCATTGTGTATGTTTTAGTTCATGTAACAGAAGGTCGGTACTATAAAGAGGTAACTTATAATCCGGACGGATCTGTCGCATCAATAAAAGAAGGCTGCAAAGGCTTAGGTTCATGCAGCGTAAGAGGAGAGAAACAAAATGCATCAGGAGGATTTACCTCCATATCATCTGTTGTTTATGGCGATGACTATGACTATAGCGGAGAAGCTCAGCTTATAAAAACAAAAGATGGTAAAATCCTTTTAAAAATGTCCAATGAGCCAAATAATGAGGCTTGTTATCAAAACTTCTTCTATGATAATATTATTGAAATCTCGAGACCATGGATAATTGACGACTATGAAGTTCTTGATAAGTTGGAGCGTCTTTATGACAATGCCATTACAGTTCAAGGAAAATACGAAGTATTTACTTTGGAAGACGGAAAATACATTATCATTGGTTAGTCAAACAATATATGAAACATTTAATCATTTTATTATCGCTATTCGGGTTGGTCTCGTGTTCCAGCGCAGTCAACGGACATGGTGGCTCTTACAAGGCGGCAATACATCAAGTTATTGAAAATCATGATAAAACAATGATTTTCATTGGTGCCGAGTACTGTCATTCTTGCAAAAACATGCTTGAAAAGAACATAAAACCTTATCTTGAAGGATTGGAGAAAAACAATGTCGGAATTGTCATCATTTATTATGGAGGGGAAGATATCATTGCCGGTTTGGAATCAGACAACAGATTGATTATCAAAGCGAATCTGCGCTTCCCTCCATTGATTAGAAAAGATGCCAATAAGATAATGAAGAGTCTGCTCAAAGACTTCAGGGAGACTAACGCGATGCCCATCCCACTGCTTGTTAATAAAGATGGCTTTGTGCTAAACTACGAAGAAGACGGAGATTTGGGGTATGTAAAGATTGTTGAAGTTGCAAAATAAGATAGATTTATTCCGGAATCTACAGTGCAAATCACTCTTTCACAAATCTCAAAACTCCCGTTTTGATTTTCACGGCGTAAACGCCTTTTTCGAGACCGCTGATGTTGAGACCGGCGTTGTATGTTTCTTGTTTGATGAGACGGCCGAAGACATCGTAAATGGCGACGGTCTCACCGTCAGCACCTTCAATATACAGGAAGTCTTTGGCGGGATTAGGATAAACCGACAACGATGTCACGCTGTCTTCTTCCACTCCGTAATTGTATTGAAAAACGAGCTTGGTGTTGGCGCGTTGGTTCACCAACTCTTTGTAGCCGTCAAACGTGTCCAAGCCAAACGGGTCAGGGTTTTGGTTGTCGTCGGAATAACTGAGTGTTGCGCCGATGACATCAGAACATCTGAAATATCGTATCGCATAGTCGGACGAGTTCTCGTCGATGGCTATCAGCAGGTTGTCAGCACCGTTGTAACGGAACGGAGTGTCAAAAGTGATTGTTATCCAGTCGTCGGTGTCGGCAGGGATTTCCCATTCGCCCGAAAACACCAAGTCGTCCGAGCTAACAGGTTCATAATCAGTCGCATCGGAGAATGAGTTCCTCGACACGTTTTTCAGGTAAACATCGATGTCGGCGACGCTCCCGATGTTGTAGCTGTAAGCGATACGGAAGCTGATAGCTTTGATATATCCGGCGAATTGTATCTCACTCGCCAAATAAATCTGTTCGGTAAACGAAAAATTGTAAAAAGAGTTGAACGGCAGCTGGGTTGTCATGCCCGAGCCTTCGCCGATGGTGATTGTTTGCGCATGTGCCACGGCCGTCGTGGCGAGAAATGCAAAAAATAAAAGTCTTTTCATAAAAAAAATGCGAAATTTCCCGCAAAGATAACAATAATTTTCAATCAGGTGTCACTTTCGGTGAAATTTAGATTTTGAGTTTCTGTTCGGCTTGTTCACTAACGTGAAGTCCATTTGTTTCTTGATTAAATCGACTGCTTCGATGCGGACTTTGACAGCATCGCCGAGGCGGTATATCTGTCGGGTCTCCTGTCCGACGACACGGAAATTCTCCTCGTCGAGGTAATAGATGTCGTCCTGAAGGGTGTTGTAGCGCACCATGCCCTCGCATTTGCTGTCCTTGAGCTCCACGTAGATACCCCATTTGCTGATGCCGGAGATGAGTCCGTCAAAAACATGACCGATCTTATCCTGCAGATACTCAGCCTGTTTGAACTTCACCGACTCGCGTTCCATCTCGGCGGCCTTACGTTCCATCTCGGAGGCGTGCTGACACAGAACCTCGTATTCCGACTGGCTCACACTCGGCTGGTTTTCAAGCATATAACGCTCGATGAGACGATGCACCATCAGGTCTGGATAACGGCGTATTGGCGAGGTAAAATGCGTGTAAAACGGGAAAGCAAGTCCGTAATGCCCTATGTTGACGGTGCTGTAAATTGCCTTCGCCATCGTACGAAGTGCCACTGTCTCAACGAGATTGCGCTCACCTTTGCCTTCCACGGCATCAAACAAGGCGTTGTACGACCTCACCAGGTTCTCCCGTGTGCTGATGTTCATCGTGAAGCCAAGTCGCGACACGAGGGCGATGAAATTGTAAAGTTTCTCGGGGTTAGGCTCGTCGTGCACACGATACACGAAAGTATAGTTGTGATATTTCGAGTCTTTCTTGCCAATCGCCTCAGCTATTGTCTTGTTACTCAGCAACATAAAGTCCTCGATGAGCATATTTGCCTCGTTTTGCACCTTCACGTAAGTGTCGATGGGGTGCATCTTCTCGTCGAGTATGAATTTCACCTCTTCGCTGTGGAAGTTAATTGAACCTTGCGCCATGCGTTTGTCGCGAAGTTTAGTGGCTAAATCATTGAGTATCAATATCTCATCTTTGAAATCACCATCACCGCCTTCAATCATGGTCTGGACTTCTTCGTAGGCGAAGCGGCGGTTTGACTTTATCACCGTCTTGCCAATCCATTTTTTGATGATTTCGGCTTTGTCGTTCATCTCAAACACCGTCGAGAAGGTCAGTTTTTCCTCATCGGGACGAAGAGAGCACACGTTGTTACAGAGTTTCTCGGGCAGCATGGGGATGGTACGGTCAACGAGATACACTGAGGTGCCGCGTTCCTGTGCTTCGCGGTCGATGGCGGAGCCAGGCTTCACATAGTGCGACACGTCAGCGATATGCACGCCCACCTCATGATGGCCGTTGGGCAGTCTCCGATAAGAGATAGCGTCGTCGAAGTCTTTGGCATCCTTGGGGTCGATGGTGATGGTGAAGACATCGCGGAAATCGCGACGTTTTTTGATTTCAGAAGTAGAAATTTTATCTGAAATCTTGTCCGCCTCTTTCTCCACATCTTTCGGGAATTCTATCGGATAGTCGTATTCGAGAAGTATCGACTGCATCTCGACGTTGTTCTCGCCCGGGTATCCGAGCACCTTCACGACCTCTCCGAAAGGGTTGCGCGCTTTGTCGGGCCAGTCGGTAAGTTTTACAATGACTTTCTGACCGTCCTTAGCTTTTTTATAGCTTCCTTTCGGGATGAAGAAATTGAGCGGCATGGTGGTGCGTTCCGACACCACGAAGGCGTAACCGTGTGATATTGAGAAGATTCCGACGAACTCCGTACGTGCACGTTCTATCACCTCCACTATCTCGCCTTCGTTTTTCTTAGTCTTACGTTTCGGGAACATCGCCACTCGCACTTTGTCGCCGTGCAGTGCCTTGCCTGTGTTGTTGGACGCAATCTGGATATCTTCGCCACCGTCTTCAGGCACCACGTATGCCTTGCCGGTGCTTTTCATATCGACGGTTCCGACCACATATTGTGGCTTAGGACCGTATTTGCTTATCAAATCGGGGTTCAGGACATAGCTATATGGATGATGTTCAACGAGTTGACCATCTTCATGAAGTTTCACAAGCACTTGATGTATCACGTCTTTGCCTGCAGCATCGCGAACGCCCATTATTTTTGCCACCTGTTTGTAGTTCAGAGGCTTATAAGGATGCTCACCGAAGATTCTCAGAATCGTGTTGACGAAGGTGCTGAGGTTGTTTTTTCGCATTTGAAACAATATTATTCAGCTGTTTCCTCTTCTTTCGGCTTTTTGAGCATCGCCTTGAACTTAGGCCAATAGCCCTTGGCAAAGACTATGCCGCAGCCGACTACAAACCCAAAGAACGTCCACATAATGAGCGTCTTGGCTCTGCTGTTCGACGGCTTCATCGGTATGGTGACGGGCTGGATGACGGCAAAAACAGGAGTGTCTTTCTTCACCTGCATCTTAGCCTGTTCCAGCTGCTTTGCCATCTCATTAAAGATGGCGTTTGATATGTTGTATTTCGCCTGGATGCGGTCTCTTTCTATCTCGTCGCGCGAGTTCATCACGCTTTTCGAACGGTCTTTGATAGCTGCCAGCTCTTCCTGATAACCCTCGTTTTCCTTCTTGATTTCAAAGTAACGTGCTTGGATATACTCCAAGTCTTTCTGTGATTTCTCAATACGGAAGCGTGTCACCTCATCCTGCAAGAGCTGTTGTGCCTTCGAGGCAAGCTCGGCTGTCTGAACAGGCTCGGAGCCATGCACTGTCAAGGTGAGATAACCTTCTTTTTTGTTGACGTCAAGAGAGACTATCCTGCTAAAGGCGTCAAGCATCTTCTGTTCGTTGACGCTCACTATAATCGGGCGAGGCTCATGATTTGAGGCGGTGCTGTCGCCTACATTATATTCTATCTCAGGCTGTTTGCCGCGTATCGCGTTCATTATCACACCCGGAAGTCCGACGGTATATTTCATTATCACAGAAAACACCGACGGTTTCTCGATACCCGACAAGGCATAGTCGAACATGCTTATCGGATAATTGCATTTAGTGTAGTGCAGAGGCGTGTGCATGAGCTCAAGGCGATACGGCACGCTGTTCACTATCTCAGGATATACCAAAGGCGACAAGTCAGTGGCGCTTGTTGACATACCCACATCGATGCCGGCTAAAGCCGCCAAGCTACCCAACGAAGAATTCTGTCTTGAGTTGAGTTGCGGCACCATCACCGTCTGGACGGTATATGAGCGTTTCATGGTGAAGGCGGCCAGCAGACCCAGCACGATGAATATCCCGAGTGTGACAAACACCGTTTTGCGGCCATCCCACAACTGACGGATTAGAGCCATTATGTCGATGCCTTCTTCTTCGTTCTCAACGGGTTTTACGTTATTTTCGTTGTTATCCATGACTAATTATTTCAAGTTGTTAAGCAGAAGGATAATTGACACCACAGATGTGAGGGAAGCCAAAGTGTTCCTCATCTCATAGTTCCAGTCAATTTTCTCTTTCGGCTTCTCTATGCGTTCTTTCTTATCCGTATCTATACGCAATGTTATGACTCCGCCCGGCTCCACTCTCGGATAACGACGGAATATGAAGCGCGCCGTGCCTTCAGCCTGGTTGTTAGGCATTGTCACCGTGACGCTGCTGCGGTCGGCTATCCTGACGAAACCGCCGGCATAGTGACGTATATACCATTTCGCGCTGTGATGGCCGTCATACACTATAAGTTTATGGTCGGAAGAGAAGCCATCCACCACATACTGGCTCATGTGCGTGCCTGTCTCGCGAATCATCACGGTGTTCTCTTGACGGGCAATGGTTATAACATCGCCTTCCATCAGGATGGGGTCGTCCTTGACACTGTTTTTGTGTTTCTTCACCTTACGCAGGTCGATACCGATGTTTCCTGTGCTACGACCGTTGGTACGCATCAGACGAGCATAAGGGTCGGCGTCGCTGAGGAGGCCGCCGGCGCGTTTTATGATGTCCCACAGCTGAGTCTTGCTATCTTCCAAGACATATACGCCGGGGTATTTGACGCGGCCGTTCACCTCGACATATCTTCCGGTTGAATAATTTGGTGTCATGCGAACCACGATATGGTCGAAGGGCTGCAATTTGAAATCATTGCCTATGATGTTATATTCCTCATCCACTGTAAGAGTAATCTGTTCAAGTTGAACCTCGTTGGAGGTGGAGATATTCAGGCGGAACACCTCCACGCGGTCGTATGCCGCTCCCACCTCAAAGCCTCCTGCCATCCAAAGGATGTCGTGGATGGTAAGCGTCTCGTCGTACGTTGTCCCGAACGGGTTCTTCACCGCGCCGTCAACACGCACCTCTCCGACATTGGTATATGTGGTGTTGTCATAAACATTGAGACGGTCGCCGGGTTGCAGTTCCTTATCGCCGTCACTTTCAAGATTCACGCGTATATACGACATCTTATCAGGATTTGAGATGTCTTTACGGAAGATGTAAGCCACCGGGAAGTTGTTTGGTTTGAGACCACCGGCAAAGTCGATAGCCTGGCTTATGGTCATGTGGTCGTTGAGGCCGAATGACTTAGAGAAGGGTTTACGCACCTCGCCGCTGACCGCAATCGTACCCACATCACGGTATGTCGATTGTTTCAACACCGTCACTTTGTCGCGTGAGACGAGAGTGAAGTCGGGGTTGCCATTGACACCAGGGAAAGGCACTGTGATAACCTCAACGGTCTCGTCGTTTTTTGTGCGTTCCACGAAGAGATAATCCGTGAGGGCTGTGTAACGCGGTTTAGCGTTTTCAAGCAAAGTCTTAAGGGAGGTGTTTTTGTCAAGTTCGAAACGGCCATCGTAATAAACGTCGCCTTCGACAGACACATAGTTCTCCACCGGCTCGTTGGCTGTCTTGATGCGGACGATGTCGCCGGCCAAGAGGTTTACCTTAAGTTTGCCTGATGTCACCTCACTGAGTTTATAGTCTTGGTAAATCACCTGACCATTTTCAAGGCGTTCTATCTGAACATATTCGGGATACACTCTCCAAGTGAGGCCGCCGGCATATTCGATAAGGTCGGCGAGTGTCTCTTTGTCAAGCATCTCATAACGCATCGGGCGGTTCACTGCGCCTTCGATGGTCACTATTTTCTGTGCCACCGGCACGAAGATGACATCACCGTTCTGTATGTCGTAGTTCATTCCCACATTGGGTTGTCTCATATATTTATAAAGGTCAAGGGTTACGGTCTTGCCTCCGCGTGAGAGTTGGATGTTACGCACCGTACCGATACTCGTCGGGCCGCCGGCAGCCACCAAAGCGTTGAACACGTTGTTCAGTGCGCTTATCGTGAATCCGCCCTGCACGCCCACCTCGCCGTAGATGCTGACAGAAACGGTACGCGCGGTGGTTATTGTCACCGCTATCTGGTCTTGTTTGAACGAGAAGCTCTGGCTCAGTCTGCTGCGGATGGCCTCTCTTGCTTGCGCCAATGTCATCCCTTTCAGGAATATCTTTCCTGCGGTGACAGGCGCGATGCTGCCGTCGGCGGCGATACGCTGGTGTATCTCGGTCTGTGAGGAGCCGAAGATAGAGATATGCACCTCATCGCCCTCGCCGAGGATATATGTCTCAGGAGCCTGTGCCCCGTCAGTGGTGCGGAACACGTCAAGGTTTTTGCCTGTAAACAAGGAGTGCCCGTAGATGTCGTTACCCTCTGCTGGTGACACGTCGTTTGCCTCCAACGCCTCTTGCAAGGCGTTCTCGGCAGCGGCCTCGCCGGTGGTGGTCTGTGGCACATCTTCCATTGTCATGACGACAGCATCGCCTCCGGTGGCAGCCGCTGCCGGATTTGCTGTCGCGGCATTTTTCTCCGCCACCATTTTGTTCAGGATTTCAGTAACTCTTCCTTGGTAGTTGGCATACTCTGTAGGCGGGATATTGTCCACATCAATGCCTTCCTGGAGGAGGCGTGAACGCACTTCTGTCTCTTCAAGTCCGCGTTTTTGCAGTTCTGAACGTGCCATCGACATCATATCAGGCGTCTGCGCCAGCAAGGTGGCAGGCAACGCCGCAAAGAACATAACGATTAACAATAATTTTTTCATAGTTATTTGTTTGATTAAATTTTATACGTAACATTTAGCCTGCAAAGATACGAATATTTTCGCAAAGAGCTAATAAAAAAGTATTATTTCAATTTTTTAACGATAAATTTTATATCATCATCTGAGACCCAGGGGCCGGAGGGAAGACAGATCCCTGTTTTGAACAGTTTTTCTGAGATGCCGTTCACGTATGCGGGAGCGTTGTTGTAAACGGGCTGCAAATGCATAGGTTTCCACAGCGGGCGTGCCTCGATGCCATCGTTGGCGAGGCAAAGGTAGATGGTGTCGTTGGTTTTCATGAATCAATAGCCATTTCGCCGCAAAGATACGACTTTTTCTGATATGGCCGTAGAAATCGTGTAAAAATCCCCGACAGACTTGTTTTTGTTTAATTATTGCTGTCAGCTAAAACTTTTTAAGCCACACAAAAACTAAGGTCGGAATCCAAGCGAGGATTCCGACCTTTTTGTTATCTTTGGTTTCGTTACAAAATGTCAATAACGTAAACCAAGGTACACATCTTATCGGACAGCCGAAGACTGCAGGGCGCCCACAACGCCCACACCTGTATTTACAAACAAGTCCGCAATGCCTATTTATCAGCACTGCGGACACATATTTTGTCGCTTTTCAACTTTTAGCGGACAGCAATAATAGACAATATGTTCTAATTTTGTAGAATCTTACAACGTTGGTTCTTTTCTTACATGGATTTGTTTTGATTTAACCAAACCACACCCCATACATATGGGGTGTGGTTTGGTGACAATTATAAATTACAATCATTCATAAACAATATATGCTGGTTGTTCCGAGTCGGTACGTCCTTGCCACCCCGAATCGCTTTCGATGCGGGCTTGAACCTTGCTGCCAATTTGCATGTAATTGTTGTAGAACTTGAATTCTGTGAGGTCTATTTTGTCCGCCAATTCTTCTGGAACCTTACCACTGAATTTATTGTGATATATGTGGCACTTTTTCAGTTTTTTGAGTTTTGTCAGTTCTTCAATACTGCCTTCAAGACGATTGTGGTTCAAATATAATTCTTCTAATGAGTCCATGTGGTCCAGATGAGGCAGCTTGCCCATAATTTGATTGAATTCCAGATGCAGGACTTTCAGGTTGCGTAGGTTCCCGAGTGTGGGAGGGAGTGAATCGGAAAGGAAGTTATAGTGGAGACTCAATGCTTCAAGGCATGTCAGTTTTTCAATGTCATCCGGAATGTCTCCGCGTGCACCTTGAGAATAATTACCATGGAGATAATTGTTGCGCAAGGTGAGGCTTTTGACACGATTTGTGTACACTAATACGTTGTTGACAACGCTTACAGTTTTTGTCATCACAACACCTTCCCACATATCAAGGGCAGCTGATGTGTCCCAATTCTTATGGCTTGTCCAGCTTCTCCCACAAGTGTTTTTGTAAAGTCTTGACAAGAAATCGCGCTCTGCAGCGACTTCGTTGGCCATTTCATGCACTTTATTAATCTCATACTTTCCGACGCCGAGTTTCAGAAATTCGCCTGCTTTTTGTTCGAGAAGTTTCTGCGTTCGATCTACTGATGATACATGGTCGTCTATTTCAATCATAATACTGATATTGTCAAGCGTAGGTTTCGAAAACTTTTTTATACCTGCGTTTTTCAATCGGCGTGTTATGCCTGATTTTGTTGTATAGATTTTTACAGCCATAATGTTAATGATTTATAAGTTTATAATCTAAAATACTACTGATGCGTTAATTTTTTTTAAAATAAAGTCAGTTCAATGACATCCTGATTTGGAATGAGTGGTTGTGGCTCTGTCACCAGTTGTTTCATGTCCATTCTCACCAGTCCGTACACCTTGACCAAAGTGGCAATCTCGGTGATTGAGTGCGGGTTGTTCTTTTCAAAACGGATTGTCCAAATCCGATTTGAAACCCAAAGGTTCTCGCTTTCGTTATCATGGAAATACCACTACGGCACTTCTTTTATTTGCATAAAAGCTTCCGATTTTCTATCTTTGTACTATCTTGGGGTTTTATGCGCTGGAGGTGGAGTTCCCCGCTACACTGAAAGAAGACCAACCATTCTTGTTATCGGTTTCGTTTGCTAACTTTGAATCTTGAACCTTGAACTATCAGGCACCGTCATCGTCTTGAACTTGTGACACTTGAACAATTTTCCGTCCTTTCCTACCCGTTGTTGTACAAACATCACCGGACCTGGCATCTTCACCTTAATCAATATAGCCACAATCAATAATACAGGCCACAATATCAGCAGTCCCACAAACGAGACTACCCTATCAAATATCCATTTAAGAAACCTAACTGATTAATTAATTGCTTGATTATCTTCAAACATCGTATCTATGAACTCTCTCATTGGTTTTAAAGTCTCCTCAAAACCTTTATCATTACCAGCCTTCACAGCAATACCATCCAGCAAACCCATCCACTCATCATGCTGTCTCTTTCGCTCTTGCTTCTGTTTCTCATCCATGCATAACAGCAGGCCTGTCGTAAGCTTCTCCAATTCTTTGCATACATTCAACAATTCGAGCGATTCCGTTAACTCTTGATGATGAACCATCTTACTAAACGCATCTAAGCGTGCCGGAATATAGAAATCACCCTTATACCGATAATGTGCAAATATCTGCGAACTCTCTTTATCTTCCGATAAGTTCCCAGTAAGTGACTTCAAAGAATGCTCCACCTTGCAAGTATTGAGTTTCGCATCATTGGCTTCTTCTAACTGCTTTATCTTTGTCCAAAGGCTTCGTTCCCGTGCATTCTCGTTATAACCGTAAATATGAGTTAGCGCAGCTTGCTTTGTAATATGAATCATTCTTAAATTCTGCGAGCGTTCTTTGTCCGTCGAAGCATTCAGATATCCCCATACAGAACATGCAATATCGTGTCTCAAGAACAGCGTTTCCATCCTCAACCTTATCAGCGTCTTTAATTTATCGAAAGCATCGGTCTCTTGATATCCTTTTTCTATCAAGAAATCAACGGCCTTACAACAACCACTGTATAGCCCATAACTTTCATCCAATTCCCTATGTCCTTTATCCAATGTTTTCTGCACTTCTTCTTTCAGGTTCTTTTCTTTCAAAGCTTTGAATATCGCTTCATTAAACATTCCCTTCACGTCAATGCCACATTTCGGAGCTGTAGTAGTTTTTTGAAGTAGAGTGTTATTGGGTACAAACAGGCTCATTAGGTAAGAACTAACCACCGTCACCTCCATACGTATCGCCATCAGTTCACTCGCCCCCTTTGCAAAGAAGTCTATATTGGTCAGCTCTCGCTGTTTTTCATACATCCTGATAGGGTCATCATAGTGTCGGGTAATGTTGCGCAGTTCCCTGTTCGCATATTTTCTCCTAAACTCCCTCACATCGTCTATAATATGCCTTAGAATATACTGACACCCTGCCTGGTTCAACTCCTTTGTCTGCGTCTCCAGCTTAGTCAACAAGCCGTTCTCGTCACCTTCATCGCCCGCAAACAACTGACTCGTCTCCCAGAAACAAAGGTTCAAACTCTGCATATAGTAGCGCTTTGTATAGTCATCTGTAGCCTTCAGCAGTGCATCAAGTGAAGCAGAGAGGTCGTATATCACTTCGTTCTCTGCCAACAAAGTATCAAGTACCGACATCAGCAAATCCAGAACAACATTCCTGCCGTCCTGTTTCTTGATGACATCCTCCACAGTCCGTCTCGCTTCCAATACAAGAGGCTGCGACACTTCTATCTGAGCGATTCCCCTCTCGGAGTTCTCTATCAGTCTCTGTATGCTTTCAGGTGATGTTTCTGCCATAGTGTACATCTAATATTTTCTATCTTCGACACTTATTTATTCCAAAAGTTCTTGACTTCTCTTTTGGTCACAGAATAGCACTATCCACTTTCTCTCATTTACGCTGCTCTTGTAAATCATGCCATCAACAGCAATTTCTTCTTCCATTTTGAACATATAGCGCAGATACTCCGTAAAAACCTGCGAAGGAACATACTCCGTATGAATGCGATCATCAGGTATTATCTTCTTGGTTATCTCAGAGTGGAAGATATGCATAAAAGCCAGTGCCTCACGTGTTTGACGTTTCTGAAGCCAGAATGAAGTTTTTGGCAATGCAGTTAGGTCAATCAACTGTAGCGGTCTCTTCTGCTTAAACATACCTATCAAGAACTGTCCCTTTCCGTCATGCCCTGTTTGAGGCGTGCATTCCCTTCTGGCAGTTTCCTCATCAAACGTACCATAGAACATAGAAACACCAGCAGGACTCATTCTATTCTGCTTGGCATAGTCGTCAGGCGGACAAGTAATCTCATCGAATGTGAGAGGCGTGTCTTTATCTATGGGTCGAGCTCTATATATCACCGTGTCTTTATCTAAATTCTTGAAGATTCCGAACTGATGAATCATAGAACCCAGTTCTGTAAGAATGTCAAGCAAACCATTGTCGAACTCAGAAGGGTGCCCGTCAAACTCCTTGTTTGCCAGAAAGGTGAATCTTTGCTTGTGCTTCACCATATCCGCAAAGTGTTTCCATTTGATGTTCAATTCATCATCCAGTGAAGCCACAAACGGGTCTTGTGATATCCACCCATGCTCCGGCAGCGCATTCACTACATCATTGAACAGGGCTTCCGGCTCGGTTATCTCCAGTATTTCACTTACCACCTCTCCCGTGTCATCATACATTTCGCTATATGAAGGTGCAGCATATCCGTGAAATCTGGTAAACGAAGGAACTTCTTCTTCATCATCGTCAAATACTGACCGCTCCAATGGGAGCATTGCATTATCCACATCCTCAAACTCCGATTCCAGTTTTTCCCTCACCATTCTGACGAAATCAGGCATGTTCATTACCAATCTTTTCTCACCGCAATAGCTACATCTGCCCCAATGCCCTTCTTGTTGGATAACACCCTGTAGTTCTTTATCCAAGAAGTGATCTGAACATACGCACTTATCATCCTAGTCACCAGGAACGATACGTCCTTCTTCTATGTCCATCAGATAATCCTTGATGCGCGACATAACTTTTTATTTAACCTGTTCCAGAAAAGCCAACACGACTTCAGCTGTATCTTCCGTTTATCGTTCCATTCGAGCAATGTTTGATATAATTCATTATATATCTTCGCAGATTCCAAATGAAATTCTTCTGATATACGCTCGGTTATCTTGCTTCAGCCACAAGTCGGAAACAGTACTGAGTATTGGCCAACCCTCTCATGCTATATTCTTTGGCAAATTCACTTCTTGCAAACAAGCGGGCTTGAACTTTCTGTTCCTCTGTAATTGTTTTGCATCGTAACACTACGACGTCATCCGGACTATCATAAAGTATCCGCTGTGGATTTACTGACTGAACACCTATGCCATTCGCTTCCATTACAGTTCCGTTTGCATAAAGCCGTGCATGACTGTAATCAGCATGAGTAAACTCTCGTATTGTCTTACTCTCACGTGTATCCTCACGGTCAAGGATAATATCTCCACGTTGGAGATTGTTATACTTCAGTATGTACTTTGCCATTTTATGAATTGTTCGTAATGTGATTTAAACCATAAATCATTCGCCGTGAACCCTTAACCATGAACCGTTCATCATTAACCATCGGTTGCCTTTAACAATGAACCATAATTTCCTCCAACATTCCGTGGAAGTTTCAGTTCATCCAAAGATGAGGAGATGCCTTGACCTATTCTGAAACAATTCCTAGCAAATTATCGTAATGAGTTTCATTCCCTAGTCCACATCGTACCTTTCTACATCTTCTCCCTTTAGAGCATAGACAATCCGCGAGCAGGCCTTGCCATCCCCGTAGGGATTCACGGCCTTGCTCATCTTCTCATACGCCACAGGATCATCAAGTAATGTCGAGACTTCCGACACTATCAGATCATGGTTTGTGCCCACCAGATGTACAGTGCCACTCTTCAAAGCTTCAGGCCGCTCTGTCGTGTCGCGCATAACCAGTACAGGCTTGCCCAGGCCAGGGGCTTCTTCCTGGATGCCGCCGCTATCCGTCAGCACCACCGTCGATTTCTCCATCAGATACACAAACTCCAGGTACTGCAACGGCTCGATAAAGAAGAAGTTCTCATACTTCGTCAAGTCCTCTCCAAACACCTCGTGGATGGGCTTGCGAACATTCGGGTTCAGGTGCATCGGATACACAAAGTCCACATCGGGATATTTCTCGCTCAGGTCTTTCATGGCTGTTACCATACTGATGAAGCCTTCACCAAAGTTCTCGCGTCTATGTCCTGTAATCAAAACCAGCTTCCGACCCTTATCCTTTAACCATGAGCCATTAACCTTTAACCGCTCAACGTTATATCCTGCATCAAGCAGAACTTTCTCTTGTTCTGCTGCCAATGCGGGATCAGAGTTGAGCTTATTAACTACCATGTGCAGGGTATCAATCACGGTATTCCCCGTCACATAAATAGTTCCGTGAGCCTTTTCTTCTTGCAGGTTCTTCTCGGAGAGCGGTGTGGGAGCGAAGTCATACGTCGCTATCCTTCCCGTAATCTGGCGGTTCATCTCCTCCGGCCAGGGGCTGTAGATGTTGTGGGTACGGAGACCGGCCTCCACGTGGCCCACAGGTATCTGCTGATAGAACGCTGCCAGTGCAGCGGCAGTGCTGGTGGTTGTGTCACCGTGTACCAGCGCCACATCGGGCCGGCACTCCTTGAACACGTCGCGCATACCCGTCAGCACCCGTGCCGTCACGTCATACAGGTCCTGCCCCTGCTTCATGATATTCAGGTCGTAGTCCGGCTTCACCTCGAAAATCCGCAGCACCTGGTCCAGCATCTCCCTGTGCTGTCCCGTCACACACACTATCGTCTCAAACTCCTCAGGGTATTTCTGGAACTCCTTCACCAGAGGACACATCTTAATCGCTTCGGGTCTTGTCCCGAACACAAACATTACTTTTTTCTTCATACTTTTAATGTAAATTGTGTATAGGTTATTGGTTATTGAGTTTTTTCTCCGGCGAACTACGCAGTCCCGACAGCATTTTGGCGATGTCGGTAAATTGTGGTCTCAGACCGTCAAATCTCTCTATTGT
>FLNX01003031.1_pt1 | contig 104276 bp, 96 predicted proteins | sample 1140341 | NCBI WGS metagenome assembly FLNX01 (sample SAMEA3878208, study PRJEB12797) | bioreactor metagenome | biome: Moose rumen | place: Sweden | collected 2011-10
GCAATGGCAGAAACGAGCGGAAGCGGGGTTCCGTCAACAAAAACACTAAACATCGCAAGCGATGTTAACGCCACCGCGGAGCGGTACTGCCGTTTTTGTTGGCGGGTTCCCGCTGGGAGCTTGTTTCTGCAACTACGGTATGCATAAACTCGACATTCGACCTAGTTTTCTCATTTTCAGGAAAAAATATGGTCATGTTTCTCATTATCATCGCGATTTTCGTCGTGGTGACAGGAATTTGCGTTTGGCTTTTTTCATAGCCAAGGGAGGTTTTTATGTTCTTTTTGATGGTTCTTGCCGCTGTTGTCGGATTCTCTTTTGTCTTTTCGATTCTTGGAATCCTAATCGACAACATTGGCGATAAAATCATTGCCGCGATGGACCGCGGACTGTAGTTTTTGTTCTGCATGAAAGATGATGAAAGCCGACAGGTGTTTTTTGCCTGCCGGCTTTCCTTTTTTTGACCGCCTATTCGAAGTTCTCGATTCTAACGGAAGAGTGGCAGTCGTCCGGGCCCTTGTCCACGACTACGTGCGACTTTATCTCCGTCTCCATAGCTTCGACGTGGGAGATGACTCCGACCATCTTTTGCTCCTGTATTTTCTTGAGCGTGGCTATCGCCTTGTCCAGCGATTCCTGGTCGAGCGAGCCGAATCCTTCGTCTATGAAGAGCGAATCGAGCCGGATTCCGCCTGTGCGCTGGCATATCACGTCCGTCATGGCGAGGGCGAGGCTTATCGAGGCCTGGAACGTCTCTCCGCCTGAGAGCGTCTCCGGCGCCCTGTCTCCGTTCTCGGAGTCGTTTATGGCTATGTCCAGTCCGTGCTTTCCGACTTCCTTGGTCTTTTGGATTTTGAACTGGTATCGGCCGCCTGAAAGTTCAAGGAATCTTTCGTTCGCGTAGTCCACAACCTCGGAGAAGTGCGTGGCGAGAACCCACGAGCTGAAGACCTCTTTGTTTCCCGTTTCTCCGTTCATGTCCCTGTAGAGGGCAGTGTAGATTCCGCTCTTCTCCAAAAGTTCCCTGTGTTCCTCGTTTTTTTCCACAAGCTCGTCAAGGTCTCTCTTCGTCAGAGCTTTTTCCTTTGAAAGTTCATTTATCTTTTCGTTTGCTTCGGTTTCCGCTTTTTTCGCCGCATCGAATTCTTCGGAGGCTTTTTCGATTTCCTCCTCTATGTCCTCGATTTTTTTGTCGGATTTTGTGCTCTCGAAAAGCTTTTTCTGGCTTTCAAGCTCCCTCTTCCAGCTGTTGATCCTCTCTTCCGCTGTGGAAATCTCGATTTCTGAAAGCAGCTGCGACTTTATCTCGTCTTCGTCTTTGAAGTCCGATTTCTCTATTTTCTCGTCGAGCTTTTTTCTGGCTTCTTGCAGGTCGTTTTCGGCTTCTTTCTTCGATGCAATCTTGGCTTCTTCGAGTGCCTTGCTTGTTTTCACATCGGAAGTCGCGTTCGACATGGCTTTTTCGAATTTTTCGAGAATCTGCTTGTTGGATTCAAGCTCGGCTTCCATTTCTTTGACTCTGGACTCGATGGATTTTGCGTCCTCGTCCTTGCCTACGCTCATGCCGCGCTCCTGTTCTTCGATTGCCGTGAGCGATTTTTCAAGCCTCGTGTTTAGCTCGTTCAGCTTGTCCTTTGAATCTTCCTTTTTTTTGTTCGCTTCGTTCAGGTCGCTCGAAAGTTTCTTTGCCCGCTCGTAATTAGCTTTCGCCTTCGCTTCGCTGGCATTCGCGTCCGAAAATGTCTTTTCGGCTTCCGAAAGGCTCATGCCGCTCTCCAATGAAGCTTCAAAATCCGCAATCGTCTTTTCCTGGTGCTCCTTGTCGCCTTTGAGCTTTTGGAATCTTTCCTTGTCGCTTTCCAGGAGCTTCTCCTTTTCGGCAAGGGCGGCTTTTTGCACAGCGATTTCCGTTTCAAGGCTCTCTCCCTTTTTCACGGCAAGCTGCGGATGTTCTGTTGAGCCGCAGACAGGGCAGGCGCAGCCCGGTTTCAAATCGTGCGCGAGAAAAGCCGCTTTCTGGTTGTCCTCGTATTTTTTCTGCTCGTCTTCGAGACGCTCGATTGTGATTTTGAGACTTCCGACGATTTTCTGGCTTCCTTCGGCTTGTTCTCTGGCTTTTTCAAACTCGCTTTCGATTTTCGAGAGCTCCGCTTTTTTGTCCTCGATTTTTTTTAGAAGTGAAATCAGGCTTTCGGCTTTCTCTTTCTCGGTCGCTTTCTCGTGGCATTTTTCCAGAAGGGCGGTGGCGATTGCTCCCCCATCCGATTCTGCGATTCCGTGCTCGGCGGCAAGACTCGAAAGCTCTGCTTCAAGTTTCGGGATTTTTTCGTCGTTCTCTCTTGTGGACTTCTTGAATTCGTCGATTTCGCCTTCGATTCTGGCTTTCTCGTTTTTTGCTTTCTGGAGGGCCACGATTTTTTCGATGTTCTCTTTAAGAATTCGGATTTCATTCGTGTCGGACTCGTTCTTTTTTGAAAGTTCCGCCATCTCGCCTGATTTTTTCGAGAGTTCAGAAAGCCATGCCTCCGCTTGTTCGAGTTTTTTCTCCGCAGCTTCCTTTTCTGTGTCCGCTTTTTCCAGCCGCTTCTTGGCTGAGTCGCACCGCTCGATTTCTATTTTGAAAGCCGCCGCTTTCTTCGCTTTCGCTGTTTTTTCTTCGAGTCCTTCGATTTCAGCCCTTTCTTCCTCAAGCGCCCTGATTTCCTTTGCGGTCTCTTCGTTTTTTTTCGCGGTTTCCAGAGCAGAGACAGCCTTCGCCTTTTTTTCAGTCAGCGTGCTGGCTTTTGCGCCGGCAATATTTCTCTCCTCTTCGAGTTTTTTGATTTCGATGTCGAATTTTTCAATCTTCTGCTTGAACGAGTCCTCGTTTTCGCCGCCTTTCGTCAAGTCTTCGATTCTGTCCGTGATTTCCTTTATTTTTGCAGAGTATTCCTTCGTCTTTTCCTTGAGTTTTTCGACGACTTTTTCGATGTCGCCGATTGGGAAGATTTTTTTGAGCGTGGATTCCCTGTCTTTCGAGGTTTCCGTGAGAAATTCCGCGAATTTTCCCTGTGGAAGCAGGACTATCTGGTTGAATTCGTTGAACGGTAGCTGGATGATGTTCTCCGCGATTTCCTTTGTCCTGTCCTCGCTCGTCTTGAACGGAAGCGGAATGAATTTCCCGCTTGCCGAGTCGAATTTTTCAAGTTCCGTTTCCGATTGCTTCGTGGAAGTCTTTCCGTTTCTGTTCACATATTCGGCAGGAAGCGTCCTCGTGACCTTGTAGAGGCTTTCCTTTCCGTTTGCGTTTTTGTCGTGGACCGAGAACGTGAATTCGACAAGGGATTTTTCGCTCGCATCCGCGAAATCAGAGCGCAGGGCCTCTTTCTTGAGATTCTGCCTGTTTCCCGAATATTTTCCGTAGAGCGCGTATGTCATCGCGTCGAATATCATGGACTTTCCGCTTCCGGTTTTTCCCGTGATGAGGAACATGGGAGCCGGCTTCGTGAAGTCGACCGTCTCGTCCGTGAATGGCCCGAAATTCTTCATTCTGAGTTTGACTGGTTTCATTTTCTCTTCCTTTGATTGCTTGCTGTTTTGTTGATTCTGCTGCTTTTATTCGTTTCGTTCGCTGTCGTCGGACAGCAGTTCCTCGAAAAGCTTGATTTTCTCTTCGATTTTTGCGTTCTCGTCGATTGTCGTTTTTCCATCGCCGTCTTTTTTCGTGTAGATTTCTTCGAGGAAACGCCTGAGGAAGTCCGAATCGGATTTGTTTTCCTGCAGCATCTTCCGTCTTTCCCTGAAATTTTCGTTCTGTTCCATGGAGAGCGTCTTTTCCATGACGAAGGAGAGCAGGTGGGGGAATCTGCCTCTCAAAAGCTGCTTGGCGTTTTTGATTGGGGCGTCGTCTGTGCTTTTTATTTCGATGTAGCAGTTTTTGTAGATGTCGTATTCTTCATTGTCCTTGAAGTCCTGGAATTTTCCGGTGAGCCGTTTGACCGGGTGCAGTGTGTCCACGGGGATTTTTTCGATTGACTCCGGTTTTTCCGTGTCGCTTCCGATTTTCACCGAGATGAAGAATTTCTCTGCAGTGTCGTCGAATGAGTAGGCGATTGGGGAGCCTGAGTAGAACATCTTCCCGAATTTTCCGAGTTTCTGGAATTTGTGGATGTGTCCGAGGGCTGTGTAGGTGAAACTGTCGAAGAGGCTCTGCTCTATGGAGGCGGCGGTTCCGATGGACAAATAGTCGCCGTCGTTTCCGTAGACCGTGGCGTGGGCGCAGACAACAAGGGGCAGGGCAGGGTGGTTCTTTTTGTGCGACTCTTCGATGATGCCGACCGCTTTTTTGTAGAGTTCGTTCTGCGTGGAGGTCTCGTCGCCGAAAGTTCCCGGCATGAGGAACGGAATCTGGTAGACGGCGGTTCCGTTTATGAGCGTGGCTTTTTCGATTTGGCTTGGCTCCGTGCAGATGTGGATGTTCGCCCGCTCAAGAAAGCCCGACGCGAATCCGAGCCTGTCGGGTCCGTCGTGGTTTCCCGCCAGCACGAAAATGTGGATGCCGCTGAATTTTTCGCCCATCTCGTCGAGGAAATTGTCGAAGAGCTTGACGGCGGCGACAGAAGGTACCGCCCTGTCGTAGAGGTCGCCCGGAATGATGAGCGCGTCGTATGGCTCTCCGCCCTTTTCCGCCTCGCTGAATATTTTTAGAATCTGTTCCAAAAAATGCTTCTGGTCATCGATTAGCGGTGTGTTGTACAGCGTCTTTCCCAGATGCCAGTCGCCCGTGTGTAGAAATTTCATTTTTCCTTCCTTTTTTTGACTTTCACTTCTCGTTTTTCAGAAAATAGTCCGGCAGCCCGATTTCGATTGTCTTCGTTTTTCCGTCCATGAGAGGAATCGTGAGCCTTCTTGAACAGAGAAGAAGCCGCTTCTGCTTTGCGAATTTGTTCTTCTTGAAGTCTCCGTGCCTGTCGTCGCCCACAATCGGAGAGCCCACCGATGCGAGGTGGATTCTGATTTGGTGCATTCTGCCGGTTCCGAGTGTCAAGTTGATTTTCGACAGCTGGAAAATCTCTTTTTTCGTTTCTCCTGTCTCAGCGTTTGTCTTCTCGAAAGCCTTTTCCCACTCGTCTTCGACCAAAAAATTCGTCTCAGCCGGAAGTTCCCTCTCTCCCTTCGTCACGTTCGCTTGGATTTTCCCTGTTTTTTGGAATTTTCCGTTGATTTTCGGGGAGCCGAAGCAGATGGCGGTGTATTCTTTTTTGACCAGCTTTCCCGCGATGAGTTTTATCCATTTTGAAGCCGCCTGGGGATTTTTCGCGACCACCATGAGACCGCAGGTTTCCTTGTCCAGCCTGTGCACCAGATGCACTTTGTAGCCGACCTGCTTCGGAAGCTCTTCGTCCAGCGGATGCGCGATTCCCTCTCCGCCCTGGACCGCGAGTCCTGCCGGCTTGTTTATGACGAGAATTTCATCGTCCTCGTATTCGATTGGAATTTTTTCTTTCATGCTGAAATTATACATTAAAAAAAGGTGAGTGTTTTCTTTTCCCCTTATTATGCCAAGCGCGCGTTGTTTTGGGGTATAATGATTTCCATGCGTAGATTTTTCTGTTTTACATTGATTTTCTTCCTGTCGCTTTTTTCTATTTTTGCCGAGTTGATGTCTTCCTCGAAATTCGGCTACACGCTTGATTTGCCGGAGGGCTTCGTGATGGTGGATGGAACCGAGGACGAGTCGATGTTCCAGTTCGCGAGCGAAATCGTTCCAGTCCAAGTCTTGCTGAACGTCTCTTCCTCCCAGAAAAACGAGGAGGCTTTTTTGAAGGCGAATCTGAAGAAGCTCGGAGCGGTCTTGAAGGGCGAGAAAATCGATTCCGTGAGCTGGAGGAGGAGAAAAGCCTATCTGGCGTCGTTCACGATGCAGAACCAGGTTTTCACGGAGGTCCAGCAGGGAGTTTCCGCGGCCGTCCTTCTTTCTGACGGAAAATCCGTGGTCAACGTCATCGTCTTTGTTCCGAAGAAGAATTTCTACCAGTACGAGTGCTTTGTTTCTTCTATTATAGATTCGCTTTCCGTGGACTTGGGAAGCTTCAAGGAGCCTGGGATAATCACGCAGCAGAAATATTTTTCCGACCCGATGGACAAAAAGTCGAGGGTGCCTGTTGAAATTGAAATAGAGGGGCAGAAAATCAGCACATCAATCGGAAACAAGGACGTTCTTGCCAACCAGGCTGTGGTTGACAGGGAATTCAACGTGTTCAAGGTCTATGCGATGTCGAATGATGAAGCCGTCAGCAAGTTCTCGATTCCGGCTTGGCAGCGGTTCTACAGAATGATTTCGAGGGATTCCCTCTATAGAATGAAGGTCCCCGCGTTCGACATAAGCGCGGCCCTGCAGGACCTTGCGTTCGAAAAAGACCCGGAGAATCCCGACGCCGCAATCGCGCAGATGCTTTTGAACTGGGTGCAGTCGCTCGAATACAAGCGCGAGTCTTCCGATTTTTCAAAGGCGGACTTCAACAACATTCCGAGCGTCCTGCAGAATCTTGGAAGCGACTGCGACAGCCGCTGTATGCTCGTCGCCGTCATCCTGAAAAATCTTGGCGTGGATTCGTGTTTCTTTGTCAGCCCGGAATACGGCCACGCGCTTGTGGGGGCGGTGCTGAACGGCAAACAGGGATTTTCTTTCCCCATCGACGGCAAACAGTACCTTCTCGGAGACACCACCGTGAAAGGTCTGACTTTCGGCAAAATCGCCGCCGAGCAAGCCGACATCTCAAAGTGGGTGGAGATTGAGTTCCCGTTTTAGAAGAAATTCACCACTCGTCTTTCAAAATCTTCCATGCGTCGCTCGAAACGTCGTCGGTGTACTCTCCTGTGAAAATCAAGAGTTCCATGCTCGATTTGTCCTGCCGAACGAATCCGCCGTGGAGCCTGCGCTTTTTCAGATATGATTGAAGCACGGCGCACTTTTTTGGGGAGAATATGTCGATGTCTTCGCTCTCGCCTGTCCTGTCGAATCCGCCTTTCGTTTCGACAATCCAGATTTCGCCTTTGACGCTCAAAATGTAGTCGGGATAGAAAAGTTTTTGGCGGTTTGAGTTGTCCACATAGACAATCGAAAAATACTCATCGCCCTTGTCGCCGTTTTTGTACCACCAGTCCACGGAAGGGCAGTTCTCGCAGAACCGCTCGAAAAGTTTTTCCGGCGCTGAGCGGAATTCTGCGCTAGATAAATAGCCAGTGTACACATTTTTCTTGAACTCACTTTGCACTTTGCTAGAAGAATCAAAAGTGAACAAAGCAGACTGCGGAATGAAAAACGGCTTTTCGCTCACGGTTTCAAGTTCAAGAGAAGGCTCCTTTTGTGTAGACATTGCATAGCGGAAAGCGTGGCGGAGTGCATCGAAGTTGTTTATGACGAACGCATACCATTCTTTTATGGAAAGTTCCAGAAGCTTTTCCTTGTACAAAAACTTGCCTTCGTTTGCGAAGAGCTTTCCCAAAATCGTGACTGCGCTTGCATATTCCATGCCGATTTCAAGACCGATTCTTCCCACGCGGTTGTGGAATTCTCGGCCGTGGGTGTGGGTGTTGAGCTTTTGGCGGAATTTTACGACATTGAGATTGTCGTTTGAAATATCCGCAATGATTCTCGCTTCGCCCGAAAAAGTTGTGCGCTCGATTTTTTCACTAAAAACGAACTTTTCCGCATTTTCCGCACCCGTTTCAAGCCTTGTTTTGTTTTGCTTGCAATCATCATCAAGATTGTATGTTGTTTTTAGATACTCCGTTATCGACTTCAAAGCCATTGCGTCGTCTTGCGTGTCGAGTATTTGCGTGCGCTGTTCTTTTATGAGCGAAATCTTTTTGTATTCGTTCTTCAGGAAAATCGTCTTTGCAGAAAGTGCGTTCTTGCCAAGAGCCGCCTGCGCTCCTTGTGAAAATTTGCTGTCGAAAGTGTAGAGATAGCAGCTGTCGAGCGCGTCGTTTCCGTAGTGATGGGCTTCCGCCATTCGTCGGATTCGCCCGATTGTCTGAATCTCAAATGTCTCGTCCATGCCTTCGCGGAGTTTTACGAGAATGTGCGCGCGTGGACAATCCCAGCCAGTCGCCACCGCCTGCTTTATAATGACCGCGATTTGCTTGCTGTCATTCTTTTCGATGTTCTCAAGATTGTCGTGTCGGGCAGAAAGCCACACCGCAAGAAGACCGTTCTCGATTGAAATATGCTGACTTTCAAACCAAGAAATCACAGTATCAAGAAGCAAATCTGAATTGTTCAGAAGCTGCACAATGATAAGCGGATTCACATTCGATTCGTATTTTTCAAAAGCGCAAACAAGCTCATTCTGTTTTTTGAGAGCCTTTTCCAAAAGATATTCCGTGGGACTTTCCGCTTCGATATCGTTCGGGAAGTTTTCGTTAATTACAAGCAACTTTTTTATCAGTCCTTCGGCAATTACATCGGCTTCACTTATTTCAATCAACTTTGCGCTTTTGTCTATAATTGGCGTTGCAGAGCAGCGGATAATTTTGTCCGTCTTGAAAAGCTGCACGATTGCGTCGGATTTTTCCGTAAAGTTCTGGTGGCTTTCGTCAATAATCACTTTGAAAGAAAGACCTGCGTTGTTGGCTTTTTCTATCCATTCAATAAAGTTCGTGCGCTCGCTGTCTTTGAGCGCGTTGTTTCCTTTTTTGGTGAGTTTTTCCCAGTTGATAAAGCAAAAATCGTTCTCGCAAAAGCCCGAAGTCATCACGTCAGAAAGCAGTTTTGTTGAAGAGTTGTGAATGTACAAATCCATTTTGCGCTTGCTCTGTTCCTCAAGGTTCCCCTTGCCGGGCGTGAGCCACACAAAGACCGTGCGCGCGTGCCCCTTTGCATATTCGCTCATAAAATGCGTGAGCATAATCGTCTTTCCGCTTCCCGTCGGGCTTTTGAGGATAATGTCGCGAGAGCCTTCTTCCATCGCAATCAAAAGTTCACGAATTGCGTTCAACTGAAATTTCATCAGGTTCATTCTTTTTCTCCCTTTAGCCGTTCAATTCCGGGTAGTAGTATTGCGGAATGATTTTTACAGAAATGCCGTTTTGCTCAAAAAGAACTTTCTGCGCTTTAGAAAGCAGAACATCGTGACCAAGATAGACAGTTCGGCTACGCTCACTGACAGCAGTTCGACTTTGCTCACTGTCCTCAGTTTCGACTCGGTTGCTGAGCGGAGTCGAAGCAAGCGGAGTCGAAGCAAGCGGAGTCGAAGCAAGCGATTGCATAAACTCTTCCAGCTCTTCTTCCGTTAGCACAATCGCGACAGCCTTGTTATGCTCAAAGTCCACGGCGTTTTCAAGTTCCACAAGTTCGCGAACGTGCAAAAGCAATTTGTCGGCGTATTCGTAGTATTCTTTCTCCGTGATTTCAACAAAATCCACCTTGAAGTATTTGAGCGAGCCTGAAAGCCCGTCAGAATATTTTGAGCCGTCTTTGCGTTCGCCAGTGATTACCGTCTTTAATCGCTCGTAGGTGATGTCGCGACATATGCCGTTTTCGTTGTTCGTGCAAAGAATGAACTTGCGATGCCCGCCGTCTTCTGCGTTGAGCTTGAGGACAGCGTGCCCAGTTGTGCCAGAGCCAGCGAAAAAGTCCAATACAGTTGAAAATGGAGAATTGAAAGTTGAGAGTTGAAGGAGAAATTTTATAAGTTCCAACGATTTGGGGTAAAGAAAAGCCTTTTCTTTGAGTATTTCCGTTATCTCTTTTGTTCCGTCCTGCGACATTCCAACTGTGTCTGGAAATTTTGTCGAAACTGCGATGCGACCAAAATTTGCCCCAGCTTTTTTTATGTCGTCTTCTTTCCAATAACGCAGAACAGGCTTTGAAATTTTTAAGAAGTCATAATCCCCAGGAAAAATGATTCTTCCCTCATTGTAATATTTTTGAAAATCATTTTTGGTGATTCGCCATACAGCCATTTTATTAACAGGATATTCCTTCCCATTTTTTGGATTTATCATTGTAAAATCACTGTTAGGACGTTCTTCTGCTTTTCGTTGTGTTGACATATCATGGAATCGCCACGGTTTGTTTGGAAAATCTTCTGTTTCAAAATACTTTCTTTCCTTTCCTTCAATGCTGGCAACAAAATTGCAATTTGCATAGCACAAAATCCATTCATAATCTTGCGAAATTCCAAACGGAACATCAGATTTTGCAGTTCTTTTGCGCCACGGAAACATTGACGCAAATTTTTCCAACCCAAATATTTCATCACACAGCAGTTTCAAATCTGCCTGCTCATTGTCATCAATCGAAATAAAAATCACGCCCTTTTCGCTCAGCAATTCACGAGCAATGCGCAATCGTTTTTCCATAAAAGAAAGCCACTTTGAATGTCTGAACGAATCGGCGGAATCTACAAAATCATCGTCGTAGATAAAATCCTTGTTTCCTGTGTTGTACGGCGGGTCGATGTAAATCACGTCGATTTTGCCTTTGTGAGTCTTTTCCAAAAGCTGCAAACTCGCCAAGTTGTCGCCCTCAATCAAAAAGTTCATCTCGCCGCCGTTGCCGACAAACAACTCTTTTTCTTCCGTCAGAACAGGCAGGTGATTTTCAAGAGTTTCATCTATTTTTTCACAGTGTTCCTCAAAAACAAGACCATATTTTTGACCGTTGATTTGCGCAGTGAGTTCTCCCAAGTAGCCCGTGAGTTTCCGGGCGTTTTCGTCGTAGAGATTTGTTTTCAGGTATTTTCTGATTTCTTCTATTTTATTAAGCAAGTCTTCGCGTTTTTGTTTGGATAGGTTTGTGGACATTTAATGGTTCCATTTGAGTTAAGTTTTTAGTCGTTTTTACTTAGTATAACTAAGTGTTTTAATAATCGACTTAGACGACCTAAAACAATAGAATTTTTTCTTAGCTAGACTTTTTTCATGGAAGATTATTTTGAAATTTTCAGAATGAATGTAAAATTTTATCGTGAACAGAAGAAAATATCCCAAAGTCTTCTTGCAATCGGAGCTGATTGCACAAATGGACTTATTGGGCAAATTGAAGCAGGCACTACAAAACCGTCTTTTGATAGAATTGTGAACATAGCAAATGCACTTGGCGTGCATCCCGCCGACCTCTTCCTGCGCAATGCTTCAACGACCGTCTCGAACACGAAAAATCTTCTCAGGACGGAGCTCATCCCGCAGATTGAGGAATTCGTGGAGAGGAGATTGTAAGGAAAATTTGCCGAAAATCTTTTCTACATGAAAATCGGTTTTCTGTGTTGATTTTTGTGTCTTGACAAGTAAAGTCGTGTGGCTTATATTCAAGCTAGCGGTTAGGAAGTCCAGTTAAAACTTCCGTTTAAAAGCGGTTAGATTGTCCGATGAAAACAATCGTTTACAAGCAGGATGGACACGTTCCATCTTTTTTTTATAGGTGTCAACAGTGGATTGGTATGTAGTCAGAAAAGATTATGTGAGTTATCTTTCTCAATTTGATAAAACAGTGGGATTTGTTGACTATGGCGAAAAGCTGAAAATCCATGTAGGAACAATTTTGACCATCGGCGATTTCAAATATTATGTTCCGATTTCTTCCGCAAAAACAAAACATCAGAATATGTCTTCAAAAAGAAAAGTTGCTGATAGATGACATCACTGACATTTTAAAAGACAAAGCCCAAAAGCTATACAGAAAATGTTTGCAGTTTCCTGATTCATCTTTGGCACGCAGATGCTGCAAATTCAAACTCCTTGAAGAAAAATGCTTCGAATGGAAAACTGCAGAAAAATCTTCTCAGGACGGAACTCATCCCGCAGATTGAGGAATTCGAGTGGGGGAGCATCATGACAAAAAAACAGCCCTGTTCGGAAGGTTGTCACCGAACAGGGCTGTTTTCATCTAGGCTTCGCTCCTACTCTGTCGTGAGGATTTCGTAGGCCTCGTTTGTGTCCGTGCAGTTGAGGAGGGCCTCGCGGATTTCCTTCTGCTTGAGCTTCGCGCTGAAGAAGCTGAGCGTCTGGAGGTAGTACGAGTGCTGGTTCGTGGCGGCGGCAATCATGATGAGGAGGCGCACCGGCGTGTCGTCTATCGCCTGGAAGTCGAGCAGGTCGTTCTTGCAGATTCCGACGCTCATCACGAGGTCGGTCACGGAAGAAAGGCGGACGTGCGGAATCGCGATGCCGCGGCCGATGGCGGTCGTCATCAGTTCCTCGCGGCGCAAAAGCTCTGTCACAAGCTCCTTTCCGTCCTTGATCTGCGGTGCCGTGCTGAGGTTCTTCGCCAGCTCCACTATCGCGTCGTGCTTTGTCGAATGCTCGATGAACACGATTCTGTCCGGCGAAAGTATGTTCTTGACGATTATCTGCTGTGGCGTCTCCGCCGTCTTCGCGGGCGCGGAAAGCTTTTCGTTGACCCATTTCTCTATCTCAGATTTCTTGAATCTCCATACCGTACCGATTTTTCCCGCTGGAATTTCGCCTTTCTGCGCCCAATCGTAAACTGTCCTTTCTGAAACGCGCAAGTATTTGGCGACTTCCTCTATTGTGAGGATTGTGAGGTCTGTTTCTTCCATAGTTAAAACCCTTCCGTTTTTCTGCTTTTGATTGTATTATTTTGCAAACTTTGCGGTTTGTTGTCAAGTTATGCAAAATGTTACGTTTTTCTGATGTTCATTTGTATTTTTCCGAATTAATCGTTGTGTCATGTTGGGCGATTCTTATTTGCTTTATCAAGGTTCCTGATTTCTTTATAATTCCGAGAAAAACTATTTGCAAAATTTTGGGGAATCTTTTAAATGACTGACATTGAAAATCCGATGCTCGACGCTGCCAAAAAAAAGAAGAGGCTGCTTGTTCTGAGCATAGTCGCGTTGTGCGTCCTGTATATACTTCTTGCGGCCAGACCTCTTTCAAGGGAAATCCATTTCATTCCTGTCTGGACGATAGATGCTGACAATTCCACGAGGACGGAGCGACTTTCCATAAAGGAGATGCAGGAGCTGGCCGAGAACCCTCCTGCCGCTGCCGAACAGCCATCGGAAGATGCTCCTTCCTCCGACCCTGAAAAGCCGAAAGGCGGGGCGAAGCCGCTTTCTCCGGAGGCTTTCTCCGAAGCCATTCCGTTCAAGCTCGGACAGCTTGTCGGATATTTCACGAAGAACGGAAAGATGCTCTCCCGCGTGACTTTCCCGTTCAAGGCGTCGATATCCCCTTTGTTCTATTCCGTGTACGACACGCACTCCGAGAAGATATTGGTCCATGCGCCGAACGGTCAGGTCGTTTCCGAGATAGGGCAGACCGGCTTCCCGTTTTTCGCCGACGACAAGATTTTCCTCTTCCTTCCGGGGGGTGCCTCGTTCGCGAAAGTCGCCGAAAACGGGGATGTCCTCTGGACGTATGAGGGGCGTTCCCCGATAACGGCGTTCTCGTCGTCCAAGAATGGGCTTGTGGCCGGGTTCGCCGACGGCAGGATGATTTTGTTCGGTTCCGACGGAGACGTGCTTTTTGAATTCGTTCCGGGCGGAAGCGAGTTCCCCGTGATTCTGGGAGCCGGAATATCGAATTCCGGGAATCTGTTCGCCGCCATATCGGGCCACGGAAAGCAGAGGTTCGTGCTCGCCGAGAAGAAGGGGGATCGCGCGAAAATCGTCTTCCACAAGTATTTCGACAAGGAAATCTCGAACCAGATGCTCGTGAAGTTCAAGAACGACGAGTCCGCCGTCTACTACAGCTGCTCGGACGGGCTTGGGGTCGTGAACTGCCGGACGCACAAGGATTCCGTGATTCCGCTTGAGGGTACGATTCTTTCGATACAGGAGGATGCGGACGGGACTGTCTTTGTCTTGAGCAAGGACGGTTCTTCCTATTCCGTGTCGGTCATAGAGGCGTACAACGTGCATTCCGGCTCGTTCTCGTTCGATGCGGAGACGGCTTTCATGGCGGTGAAGAACGGTTCGCTCTTTGTCGGGCATGACTCTAAAATATCGAGAATCGACATCCAGCACAAATAGACACGGACTGACTTGAGGATTATGGAAATGAAAAAAATCAAGACTTTTTTTGCGGTGTCGGCTCTTTTCGCCGTATCCGCCTTGGATTTCGCCTTCGACTGGCCGCAGAACGAGATTATGTCGGATTCGTTCTCGTCATATTTCGCACAGCTCCGCGGCGGCAGGATTTCTCCGTCGCTCGTCTTCTCGAACACCGAGACCGTGAAGGCCGCGGGCGACGGAAAAATACTGGCTCTGCTCACCGAGCATCCTGAAGGCGACTTGTTCGAGAGCACTCTCGGAAACGCCGTGGTAATCGCGCACGACGACGACATGCTCAGCGTGTACGGAAACCTCGACAGCCTAGACTCTCTCCGCTCAAAATCGGACGTGTCGGCCGGTGATGTCCTCTCGGACATTTCGATATCGGGATGGCAGGAGGGGAATTCGTGCCTTGAGTTCCAGGTCGTCGACTTGAAAGGCGGCTGCTTCATAAACCCGCGGATTCTCATGCCTCGTGTCGGTGCGGAGCTTGAGATTGTCCTGCACAACCTGACCGCGGTGAACAAGGCTGGAATCTCGTACACTCTCAATTCCGTCGACACCCTGAATGCGGGGACGTACCTCATATACAACGAGCGGCAGGATGTCGCCATGCCGTACAAGTCCTCCATTTTCGTGAACGGAGTGACTGTGGAGAGCTTCAATTACGACGCTTTGTATGAGGTCGACGGAAAGCTGAACTTGAAGGGGCGGAACATGCATTCCCTGTCGAGCGTGTATCCGAGTGCCGACAGGATGCTGCTCGGCGAGGTCGTCATTCCCCGCGGACACAACGAGCTTACGGTCGTGGTGTCGGACATACTCGGAAAGGAGTACCAGGCGAAATACGTTTTCGACGCCCGGTGAGGCAGAAACGAAAACGCCCGCTTTTGGAACGTGTTTTTCCAAAGCGGGCGTTTTTTTTCGCGTTCTTGTGCTCTTTTTACGTCAACCTTCGCTTTTGAATCCGACGGTGCTGCTTCCGCTCTGGATTTTCTCTGTCCTGCAGTACTCGACAATCTGCTCGAACGGAGTGCGCTCCCCGGAGAGGATTTCGTCCATCGTTATCTTCCTGACGACGTTCGCGATTTCTCCGCCGGAGAACGGGAATTCCGATGCGAGTTTTGCCGCTTCGCCGTCGCCGAGCCATTCGATGTTGCTCTTCCAGATTTTCGCCTTTATCTCCGCGTTCGGCTTGGCGAACTTTATCTTGAACAGGAACCTTCGCTCGAACGCCTTGTCGAGGTTTCCTTCGATGTTCGTCGTGGCTATGAGTATGCCCGGAAGCCGTTCCATCTCCTCAAGGAGGATGTTCTGGATTGTGTTGTCCACCCTGCCTCCGTTCTGCGCGTTCTCGACTCTCTTTCCGAAAATCGCGTCCGCCTCGTTGAAGAGGAGGATCGGAAGTGGCTCGTCGTTCTTCGTCGCGCTCTCGCACATCTTTTTGTAGTCGTTGAAGAGCTTGGAGAATTTCTGCTCCGTCTCTCCGTACCACTGCGACCTCATGCTTCCGATGTCCACGTGGAATATCGGCCTGTCAGTCTTCTTCGCCATCTGGTAGACGGTCTCGGTCTTTCCCGTTCCCGGCTCTCCGTAGAACATGACGCAGATTCCCTTCGGGAGCTTCCTCTCCTCAAGCCTTGCCTGCAGGTTCTTCAGGTTCTCGTTCTTGAACGATTCGTAGAGCTTCCTGATTTCCTTCTCGTTCTCTGGCATGTAGAAAAGCTCCTTCTCCTGAATCTTGTCGGGAGTCTTCAGCTGCTTGTCGGAGACCTTCTTGTGGTAGAACCTTCCCTCGATTTCGCCGAGGAGCAGGTCGAAAGCCTTGTCTGTCAACGAGACCGTGGAGTCCATCATCGACGCCTTGTTCTCGAACTGGACAAGCTCCCTCGTGAAAAGCACGTTCGACTCGTCCATGAACGAGTTGGCGATGAACTGCCTGCCCGTCGTCTCGTCCGAATTCCTGTTGACGAGTATCATCAGCTCGACTTCCGAATTCATGTGGTTCATCATTCCCGCGGCCACATCGTAGAACAACGCCCTGTCCCTTATGTTCGGGAGGACTTTCTTGACGTTCTCAAGGGATTCGACGTTCTTGTGCTCCCTCTCCTTGCTTTCGATTCCGTCGTAGAGGACTTGGATTTTCCCTCCGTTGTCCATCCTCCTGTCTCCGATTTTCTCTATCTGCTGTATGAACGTGTTTATGTTGCGGGACTTTGTGTCGACTGTCTCCGGTATCGGCTTGTCGTCTATCACCGCGTCCGAGACGTATCCCGGAATCCTGTAGTATTCGGACGTGGACATGTCGTCGGGGCTGTCGACTTCCTCTATGCAGCCTTTCTCCAGAAGCCACTTCATCTTGCCCTTGTACTGGAGGACTATGAGGGGGTTGCACTGGTAGAAGTCCGCTATGGAGTTGAAGCAGACCGGGCGCGCGAGGTTGTCGTGGTACATCGTGAAGACGGAGGCGAACAGAATCGCCGCCATCCTGTCTTCCGTTCCGAGGTATTCGCAGAGTTTTCCGACCGGCTCGTCGAGCGGAACCCAAGTGTCTATCGTGAAGTTCATCTTCTTGAGAATCACAATGATGCTGGATATGTGCGAGAGTATCCCCTTTGTGTGCGAGTCTGTTCCGTCGACCGGGAGCGGCTTGTTGTGTAGTATCGCATCCTCCGCGAAATTCGCCACGCGCACCGAGCAGTCCGTGAAGTCGGCCACGTCCAGGATTCTCTTTTTGATGAGCGGATCGAGCAGGTCGATTCTCTTCACCACGTCGAGCGTGTCGAAGATGTCGCACTGGAAAATCCTGTTCACCTCGAAGAGCGAGACCGGGCGGCGGCTGTTGTCGTTGTTCATGATGAAAATCGGCGCGAAGAGCATTGCCGATTCCTCCGGCACTCCAAGGTATTCGGCGAGCGTCTTTGATTCCGGCGTCTTCCGTTCAAGGTCGATTTTGTTCTCTTTAAGCGTGTTCGCGAGCGTCTTTATCGTGTCGAGGATTTCTGGCTCCTTTTCTATGAGGGGGGCCGCTTCCTCTTTGTTGAACATTCCCATTATGTCGTCCGCGCTCGGAATGAAGTCGCCGGATATTATCGCCCTTGAGACTGCCCTCGGAATTGCGTACACGGAATCGTCCACTTCCGTCACGAGGAATTTCGACTCAAGCTCCACCGCGTCGTTCTGGTACTGTATGACGGAGATGGGGCTGCATTCGTAGAACCTCGCTATCGAGTAGAAAGAGACCGGCTGTCCAAGATTCTCCAGGTACATCGTGAACAACGACGCGAATATTATCGTCTGGGAGTCGGTCGTCCTAAGGTATTCTCCAAGGGAAGCTACCGCGTTCGTGAATGATTTTGTCGCGACGGTGGAGAAGTGGCTGGCCTTGAGCGATGTGACTATTGTGGATATGTCCTTCAACGCTCCCTCCGATTTTTCGGAGAATTCCAGCTCCTTTTTCGGTTTCTTGATTTTCGGGGCGATTTTCATCGATTCGTTTATTTTTTCTATCGCCGTCTTCACCAAATTTTCTGCGTCTTCTTTTTTCTCAAATTCGTTTTCGTTCATAAATTCAATTATACATAGAAAAACAGCCTGACGGCAAACGAATTGAATTTTTGCGATTTTTCCCGCTCGTCTCTTGAATTCCGCAAAAGGAAAATGTAGACTATGGTGATTTTTGTTTCTATGCATAGAAACAAATTTCGACTTGGAGAAAAATATGGCAAGAGATGATTCGATTTACTTTACTGTCCCGTGCGACAGATACACGCCGTTTTCGTTGGCGAGGAAGATAGGGGCGTGCGCGATTCTTGAGAGCGCGAGCTTCGCCCGTGGAAAAGAACGCTACTCGATTTTGATGATTGAGCCTGCGTTCCACATCGTGCAGGACGATGAGGGGGTAGCGTTCCTGATTGACGGACGGAGGCTTCCGTACAAGGGGAAGAACACCACTGGAGAGACCATCGCGCCCGGAAGCCGGGTCCTCCACACGCCGGACATTCTGGACGCGCTCTTGTACGTCGCCGAGCAGAACGACACGAGCCATGTTGTTCTCGAAGACGGAGAGACTGTTCCGAACTCCATTCCCGTCCCGACTTCCGGCCTCGGCTATTTGAGCTACGAATTCGCCGCGAGATGCGACACGATAGACATGGCTCCCCAGACGGACGAGCTCCACATTCCAGAAAGCGAATTCATCGCCGGGCACGTCTACATCGTCTTCGACCATTTCACGGAAAAGCTCCACGTCTTCGCGCTGAACTACAACGAGCACCAGATTGACCTGGACAAGGCGGTCGCCGATTTGAAGGCGAGGCTGAACGACATGGACTTCACCTATCTTTCTCAGCCTGAAGAGCCGAAGCCGGTGAGGACGATTACGGATTTGGAGCGGAGCGAGCGGGAGTACAAGGAGAAGGTCGTCGAGATAAAGAAGCGGATTGTCGCCGGGGATTTGCTTCAGGCGGTTCCGTGCAGGAGGCTTCAACTTGAGTGCGCGAATTCCGCCCTGGAGATTTACAGGAGGCTCCGCTCCGTGAACCCAAGCCCCTATCTCTTTTTGATTGACTTCGGGGACAGGCAGCTCGTGGGTGCCTCTCCGGAGAGCCTCGTCCGTGTTCGCGAGGGCGTGGCGTCCATCCGGCCGATTGCGGGCACACGACGCAGGGGCGCGAACGCGAAAGAGGACGAGGCATTGAAGAACGAGCTTCTTTCCGACGTGAAGGAGCGGGCGGAGCATTTGATGCTCGTCGACCTCGCGAGGAACGACCTTGGGCGCGTCTGCGAGAACGGCAGCGTGGAGGTGGCGAGGTTCATGGACGTGGAGTATTTCTCCCACGTCATGCACATCGTCTCGGACGTGCAGGGAAAAGTGAAGAAGGAGTTCAAGCCGATTCAGGTTCTGCGCTCGGCTTTCCCGGCCGGCACCGTATCGGGCGCGCCGAAGATAAACGCGATACAGATTCTGAGCCAAATCGAGAAGACCAAGAGGCGGTTCTATGCCGGGGCTGTCGGATACATCCAGTCGAACGGCGACCTCGACTTCTGCATAGCGATAAGGTGCGCGCTCAAGCAGGATTCTGTCTGGACGCTGCAGGCTGGCGGCGGCATAGTCTACGATTCCGACCCGGACAGGGAGTGGACGGAGACTTGCGAGAAGATGGGCGCGTTGAGGGCTGTCCTTGACGGCGGAAACAAATAGTGGAAAGAGTGGAAAGGGGAGTTCAACATGATAGCTTTCATCGACAACAAGGACAGTTTTTCGTTCAACATCGTTCAGACGCTTGAGAGGGTCTCTGGAGACAAGGTGGAGGTGTTCCGTTCAGAGGAATGCTCTGTAGCCGACATCGAGGCCGCGAAGCCGAGCCACATCGTCGTGGGGCCGGGGCCTGGAAACCCGGAAAGCGCGGGAATCTCCGTGGAGGCAATCCGCTATTTCGCTGGCAAGGTTCCGATTCTGGGGGTATGTCTTGGCCATCAGGCGATTGGTGCGGCTTTCGGGGCGAAAATCGTAGGCGCGAAGTACATAAGGCATGGAATCGTGGAAGGCATGAAGACGGACGGACGCGGCGTGTTCAGGATAACGGGGAAGACGGGGACTTTCACGAGGTACCACTCGCTCGTCATCGACGAGTCGACTTTGGGCGACGAATTCGAGGTGACGGCCAGGGCGCGCGACGGCGACATAATGGGCATAAGACACAAGACGATGGTGGTGGAGGGCGTGCAGTTCCATCCTGAGTCCATCGCTTCGGAGAGGGGCGACGACATTTTCCGGGCTTTCCTGAACTACCGCAGGGATAATCTCCCTTACGCCACTTTCCTGAACAAGCTCATAAGCCGAGAGGACTTCACCGAGGACGAGGCGTACAAATTCATGGAGAACGTGACGGACGGCTCCATGGACGAGCGCGTGATGGCGGCCGTTCTCGTGGCGATGTCGGCCAAGGGAATCGCCGTGTCCGAGATGACCGGGTGCGCCAAGGCCCTTCTCGCAAAGAAGAAGTCCCTCCCAATTGAAGAAGCCGGGCTTGGAGAGATTGTCGGGACTGGCGGAGACGGAAAAGGCTCGTTCAACATTTCTTCGCTTTCGGCAATCTGCGCCGCTAGCTGCGGACAGGTCATGGCGAAGCACGGAAACAGGGCGGTGTCGTCAAAATCGGGCGCGGCTGATTTCTTCGAGAGCCTTGGAATCAACATCATGGCGGCACCGGAAAAGACGGCGGAGCTTTTGAAGAAAACCGGATTCGGCTTCTTGATGGCTCCTGTCTACCATTCTGGAATGCGCTTTGCGGCCCCTGTCAGGAAGGCTTTGGGCATAAAGACCATCTTCAACATTCTGGGGCCTCTCTTGAATCCTGCCAGCGCGGACTACGAGGTTCTCGGCGTGTATTCGAAGTCCCTGCTCTGCGACTACGCCCATGCGGCGAAAGCGCTCGGAGCGAAGCGCGTTATGGTCGTCTCTTCCGACGACGGCTACGACGAGATTTCCCCTTGCGCTCCTACCCACGTCTACCAGATTGACGAGCGCGGACGGGAGGCGCAGTACGTCATAAATCCTGCCGACTTCGGCATAACGGACGCGGACGAGGACGAGCTTTTGGGCGGAAACGGAGCGGACAACGCCGCGTTGGCGATGGAAGTCCTTCAGGGCAGGGGCAGGAAGACGATACGGTACGCCGTCGGCTTGAACACTGCCGCGGTCCTGTATCTCGGAGGAAAAGTCCGCAACTTGAAGGAAGGTTTCGTGATGGCGACAGAAGCTCTGGACAGCGGAAAGACACTGGCGAAACTCAAGGAGATTCAGGAAGTTTCCAAGAGCCTTGAAGAGAGCTGATTGGCTTTGTGGACAAAAAAACGAGGGGATTCAAAATGCCTTTTGGCGGTACGGAATCCCCTCGTTTTTTTTTCAAACTCAAAGCGGCGGTATGTGCACGAGCCACTTTCCGTTGTTTTTCTTGAAGTAGTAGTAGACCAAATCCTGCTCTTCCTGGACTTCGACGGCCTTGACGTATGTCGCCGACTCGTAGCGGATTTCGGTGATTTTGCTTTTCTGCCGCGCCGGGACGAACACGTACTTGAAGTAGTCTTCGAGCGTCTTCAACTGCAATCCCTTTATCGGCATCCTCGCCTGCGCCTTCTTGAGCGTTGAGGACTTCGACCAATATTCGGCGGATTCGCTGTCGACGTAGCCGAGCCATTTCTTGTAGGCCTTGTCCTTCATTATTGTGTCCAGTTCCGAAATCATCGCCATGATTGCCTTCTTGTCGGCCTCGAAGTCGTCCTTGGAGATGTTCAGGTTTCCGACGGAGCGCGAGTATTCGTCGTTCTTCTGCTCGACTTTCGGTTCTGCTTTCTTTTCGACTTTCGGCTCCTCCTTTTTGACAGGCTCCACCTTCACCTCTTTCTTCGGTTCTTCCTTATTCGGCTCCTCTTTCTTCGCCGGAGTGGCGGCTGTCTCTTCCTTCTTCTGCTCCGCCTGCTTCTCCCTCTGAGCTTTCGGGATTCGTGGAACGTAGTCGGGGTTCGCCACTTCGCCTGGACCCGACCATGCGGACATTCCCTGTTTGGCGAAAATCGGAGTCGTCAAGATTGATATTGCGAATATAGATGCGAATATTTTTCTTTTCATAAAGTGCCCTCTCTTTAAATTCTCGATTCCTTGAATAGCGTTCCAAAAAAGCCTTCCAGGAAACTGAAGTTTCCGAACAGGTTTATTCAATCATAATCGATTTTTCGGTACTATACTTCAAGTGAAAATAAGAAATCGATTCGATTATTCTAATGAATAAATTGATTGAGAAAAAGTGAGAACAGGGGAATCTATGCGCGACATTTTGAGCGAAATAATAGAAAAAAGGAAAATTGACATAGAAAAACGCGGTGTGGAATTCGGTTTCGACATTCCAAAGACGAGGCAAAGGAAAATCCACCCGTTCATCGCGGAAAAGGGCGCGATACTCGAAGTGAAGCGCGCTTCTCCGAGCAAGGGCGACATCGCTTCGGGACTGGACGCGGGGGAGACGGCTCTTTCCTACGCCAGGGCGGGCGCGAAGGCGATTTCTTGCCTCACGGAGACGAACTATTTCAAGGGAACGCTCGGCGATTTGATGGAAGTGTGCGGCTGCATGGACTCTTTCGAGCGCGAGACTGGGAAAACGGCTCCCGCAGTGCTCCGCAAGGATTTTCTCTTGAGCGCGGACGAAGTGGACGTGGCTTTCCGTGCCGGCGCCGATGCCGTCCTTCTGATTGCGAGAATCCTCGACAGTGAGACGATGCTTTCAATGGCGAAGAAGTGCGAGGAACTCGGAATCTCGGCTTTGATTGAAGTGAGGAAGGACGAGGACTTGGAGAAGCTTTCGTATGTGCTTTCAAAGGTCGATTCAAAGTACATTGTCGCCGGAGTCAATTCCCGTGACTTGCGCGACTTTTCGATAGACATGCTCATTCCTTCTTCCATGCTCGGAAAAATTCGGAACATCGACGGGAACGCCAGGGTCGTCTTCGAAAGCGGAATCCTCTCTCCGAAATCCGCGGCTTTCGCTTCTTCAATGGGCTTCAGCGCGTTCTTGATGGGGGAGGCGGCCGCGAAGAATCCCGACAAGGCAGTCGAATACACTAAGGCTTTCGAATCTGCCAATCTGGATGCGAACGGAAAGGCCTGGCTCGAATATTCTTCACGCGCGCTCTCTTCTGAGAGAACCGGAAAGCCGTTCGTCAAAATCTGCGGAATCACGAATGCCGGCGACGCTTCTCTCGCCTGCGAGCTCGGAGCGGATTTCCTTGGCTTCATCATGTGGAAAAAGTCCGGGCGCAATGTGGAGAAAGAGCGGATTTTGGAGATAAGGAAAGCCCTCGACGGAAAGAATCTTTCAGGCCGCGTGAAATTCGTGGGCGTGGTTGTGGACTTGGACTCGGTCGAGGGAAAAAACGCGCTGGCACTTTGCGAAGACGGAATTCTGGATTTTGTGCAGGTGCACACGTTCGATTCCGCCAGAAAATTCCTTTCGGATTCTTCCCTTTCTTCCATTCCCCACTACTGCGCCGTGAACATCGCTTCCGAAAGCGACTTGGAAAAACTTTCCGAATTGAACCGCCTCGGCGAGCCTAGAATCTTGATTGACGCGCAGTCGGCCACCGGTGTTGGCGGCACCGGAAAGACAATCGACCCGAATCTTGTGAAAGCGGTGAAAAAATCATACAGGCTGTGGCTTGCCGGTGGAATCTCCCCCGACAATGTTTCTGAAATCGTCGGGGAATATTCTCCTGAGCTTTTGGACGTTTCAAGTTCGCTTGAGAAGGAGATTGGAGAAAAGGACCACGAAAAAATGAAGGAATTCTTTTCCAATTTGAACAAAATCAGGGGGTGAGAGAGATGGTCGGAGAATATTCAACAGAAGAGGAGTTCCTCAAGAAATACGACTACAAATCGTTCGAGCGTCCGAGCGTGACCGTGGACATCGCGGTTTTCGGAGTTCTCGGCGAGGAGGTCGATTCCTACAGAAAGGACGAGAAGAAATCCATATCGCTTTTGCTTGTGAATAGGGGCGAGCATCCGTTCAAGGGAAAATGGGCCTTGCCGGGCGGATTCTTGACCGAGAATGACGAGTCGGTGGAAAAATGCGCCGAGCGCGAGGTCTTTTCCGAGACGAACGTCAAGCCTCGAAGCCTTTTTCCAATCGGGACTTTCAGCGCAAAGGGGCGCGACCCACGCGGCTGGATAATCTCGAACGCATTCGTGTCCGTCGTGAGCGAGGACGGCGTGAACGCGAAGGGAGGAGACGATGCCGCCGAGGCCAGATGGTTCAAGGGGAATTTTACGGCGGTGGAGGATTCTGAAGGAAAAACGAAGAAGCTCTACAGGCTTTCGATGACTAGCGGAGACACGACGCTCTGCGCTCTTTTCGAGAAGACCGGCTGCCATTTCGGGCGCGACGAGTTCAAGGTGGTGGACGGCGGGGATTTCGCGTTCGACCACGCGCTCATAATCGCCACTGCTTTTTCGATTCTGCGGAGCGTCGCTGGTGATTTCGACGTGCTCTTCGACTTTTTGCCGGAGAGATTCACGCTGACGAGTTTGCAGAAAGTGCAGGAGACGATTCTTGGAGAGACGCTGCTCCCTGCGAATTTCAGGCGCAAGGTGGAGAAACTCGTGGTCGAGACCGACGAATACACGAGCGGAGCCGGCCACAGACCCGCAAAGCTCTTCATGAAGAAAGTGGACTGATTCAACATGAGAAAGATTTTCCTTCTTCCGCTTTTGCTGCTTTCGCCGATTTTCTCTTCTTTCGCCAACGAGCTGATAATCTACAGGCCGCAGAACAGCGACAACATAAACCTCGTCCGCTGCTGGGTGAAAATCGAGGACATGGACGGGAACGACGTCACCTACACGGCCGCCCGCGCCGCCTACGCCTACATGGACAGACCGAAGGAGCTTCAGTGGTACCAACGCTCGTTCTTTTTGGAGGGCGGAATGGCGTGCCACTTGTATTTGAACACGTCGAAGGGCGAGAAATACCGAATCTCCGTGTACACGCCGAAGAAGCACGTCGAGGATTTCCCGCTTCCTGAGAATCTCCGTACCGATTGGGATTCCACTGTCTTCGAGTACGACTCGTCGAAAATCGAGAATTCCGTGGACAGAGACTACAACCCGCTCAAAGTTGTGTTCGTCTATCCGAGCGCGGACGAGAACTGGTTCTACACGCCGCACTGGAACATCGACTACAAGGCTCCGACTTATTTGAGGAACAGGGACCCGCAGTTCACCAAGCCGAAAAGGGAATGAGCGAGCTTCGGCAGCAGCAACTAGAGAAAGCGGACAAGGAGGTGAAAAAATGCTGAGTGTTACTTTTGGTGATATGTTCGACAACGAAAATTATATCTACAACACAGACCTGTATTTTGACAATGTTTTTCAGGACAAGTGGATTACATCAGAATTTGGAAAAGAAATCATAAAAGACATAGACAAATCAGAAGTAGTTTCCGCCCATGTCATTGAAAGCCCCTTTTTGGGAGCGATTACTCCGACAGAACTGTCCGGTGGTGTAAAAACCCTGTTCCTCATGGCCTTCGACAATTCAAAAATATTCAATGCCTCGACCTGTGGAAACAACTGCGCAAAGTGGATTTTAAGGCTCGGCCGGGAAAAAAAGTTGCTGATTAATCTTCGACATGTGATGGATTTTGGAAAAGATGAATTCAAAATCAAAGTAACCAATACAGGCGAAATCGTCCACAACATGAGCGAATTTGTATCTGCATCGTTTTCAGGATTTTAAGATAGAAAATGAATTTTTCTGCTGGGAACAATTTTTTACGCATCTTTTGGTAGAACGGACAAAAGAATGAGGGCGAAAGTCGAGTTTTCACAGAGCAATGGCAGAAACGAGCGGAAGCGGGGTTCTGTCAACAAAAACACTAAACATCGCAAGCGATGTTAACGCCACCGCGGAGCGGTACTGCCGTTTTGGGCAAGACTGCGCAAGCAGGCTGCGGTTCCCGCTGGGAGCTTGTTTCTGCAACTACGGTATGCATAAACTCGACATTCGACCAATTAGTTTTCATGCGCTACAGCGAAAACAAATCGACACTTGCGGACTTTTACAAACAAAAGGAAAACGCGGAAAAGATAATCGCTGAAATAAAAAGTGGTGAATGATATGACTCGAAAAAAAAGAGGACAAATGAAGAAAATGGAAAAAGAAAACGCTTCCGCCGCCGAAAATCCGCTCGGCTCGGCTCCTGTGGATTCCCTTCTCGTGAAATTCGCGGTGCCTTCGATAATCGCGATGCTGGTCGGAGCCTTGTACAACATCGTCGACCAGATTTTCATCGGGAACTACGTTGGGGAGCTTGGAAACGCCGCCACGAACATCGCCTTTCCGCTTTCGACTCTCTGCACTTCGACTTCGCTCTTCTTCGGGATTGGCGGAGCCGCGGCTTTCAATCTGTCGATGGGCGCCGGAAAAAGGGACGCCGCCCCACGGTTCGTCGGAAACGCTTTCTCCACGGCTTTTCTTGTCGGAATCTGCATCTCCGTGGTGACTGAGCTTTTCCTTGAGAATCTGCTTTTCCTCTTCGGAGCGTCTGAAAAGATTCTTCCGTTCGCCTTCGAATACACGAGGGTGACGGCTGTCGGCTTTCCCTTCCTCATAATCTCCGTCACGGGCGGGCACTTGATTCGCGCTGACGGAAAACCGCTCGTCGCCATGCTCTGCAATCTTTCGGGCGCAATCGTGAACACGGCTCTTGACGCGCTTTTCGTAATCGGCTTCGGCTGGGGCATGAAGGGGGCGGCTTTGGCGACTGTAATCGGACAGGTTCTTTCCGCCTCGATAGCGGTTTTCCATTTGGCGAGGTTCAGGACGGTGAAGCTTTCCGTTTCCGATTTCGTCCCGAATTTGAGATGCGTCGCGAGGATAATGAACCTCGGAATGAGCCAGGGCTTCAACCAAATTGCCATGATGCTCGTGCAAATCGCCACCAACAACACCTTGAAGCACTACGGCGCGCTCTCCGTCTACGGCGTGGAGATTCCGATCGCCGTCGTGGGAATCTCCATGAAGCTTTCCCAGCTCTACTTCTCGGTCTGCATCGGCCTCTCGCACGCGCTGCAGCCGATTGCGTCGTTCAACTACGGAGCCAGGAACTACGCTCGGACGCGCGATGCGTTCAGGAAGGCGAGGAACGCGGGCTCAGTCTTTTCAATCTGCGCTTTCCTTGTCTTCTTCATTTTTCCCTCCGAGATAATCTCCCTGTTCGGAAAAGGCTCCTCTCCCTTGTACACGGAGTTCGCGGTGAAGTACATCAGAATCTACATGTTCTGCACTTTTTTGAACAACGTCCAGCCGCTCACCTCGACCTTCTTCTCCGCAATCGGAAAGCCGAAGACCGGTCTTTTCCTGGCATTGACGAGACAGATTCTCTTCCTCCTTCCGCTGATTATCGTCCTTCCCGCCCTGTTCGGTCTGGAGGGGCTTCTCTTCGCAGGCTGCGTGGCGGACGCTCTGGCGTTTGTTGTGTCGGTCGTTTTTGCATTCAGGGAACGCTGCCTTCGTCCAGATGTGTCCTAGGAAAATGCTGGTTGGTCGCAGCGTCGCCAAGACCTTGACCAAAACGGTTTTATCCTGTAAATTGCAACCATGTTGCAAAAGTCATACCACACGAAGACGACAGATTTGATTTCTCAGTTCATCCAGTCCAAGATGGAGCATGGATTCACGGCCGGGGAGCTGTCGGCGTTCCTCAAGGAGAACGGTGTGGATGTGAACAAGACGACAGTGTACAGGAATCTTGAGAAGATGACGGAGAGCGGACGGCTCATCAAGCACAAGTCGATGATTTCGGATTCGTTCGTGTACCAGAACGCGGAGGAGGAGAACCACTGCGCGGAGCACATCCACTTCCAGTGCTGCAAGTGCGGTTCGGTCATCCATCTTTCGGACGAGAGGACAGCCGAGTATCTCAAGTCGCTTTCGGAAGATTTGGGTTTGCAGATAAACTTGAACCTTTCCTCTTTGAACGGGATTTGCCAGAAATGCAGAACTCAAACTCAAAAATGAACAAATTAAAAAAAGCGTTCGCCGTCGTCGTCTTGCTCTTCACTTTCGCTTCCTCTGTCCTCGTCGCCCACGAGCTCCACCACTATTGCAAGCATGAAATTTCAGGCGGGGATTGTCCTGTCTGCCTGGTCGTGCAGATTTGCGAGCAGAACCTCAAGCTTCTCGCGCTCGCATTCGCCGCTTTCCATGCATTCGTCGCTTTTCATGGCTGGAAAAAAATTGATTTTCACCTGTCTCGGACTGAAGTTTCAGATACAAGCACATTGATAACCCAAAAAATTCGGCTCAACGATTAGTTTTCATTTCCTCAATTCTATTTTGTAAAAATTCTATTCATCAAAAAACAGAAAAAAGGAAAAAAGAGAATGAAAAAGCCGGTGACACTCATAACAGGCTATTTGGGGTCGGGAAAGACGACTCTCTTGAACGAAATCCTGCGCCAGGAGGAAAGGCGCGTCGCCCTCATCGTGAACGACATGGGCAGCATCAACATCGACGCGGCGATAATAAAGAAGAACGGTTCTGCCGTGGCCGAGAGCAAGATGTACGAGATGCAGAACGGCTGCATCTGCTGCACTCTCAGGGAAGAATTCATTAAGCAGGTGGAGGAGATTTCCGCTGACGACTCGATTGAGACTGTGTTCGTGGAGGCTTCGGGCATAAGCGACCCGGGAGCCATCGCGGCCTCGTTCCTCGCGTTCGAGGACGACAACCCGGAGACGAACGTCTACCTCTCCAACATCGTCACGGTCGTGGACGCGGACAGAATCTACCGCGAATTCATGACGGACTTGCAGAACTACGACGAGAAAGACGAGAACAACCTCGCTTCCAACGACATAACGACGCTTATCGTGGACCAGATTGAATTCTGCAACACGATTGTCCTGAACAAGGTGGATTTGCTCGACGAAGAAAAAATTGCCCAGGTCGTGAAAATCATCCGCGACTTCCAGCCGAAAGCCGAAATCATCAAGACTTCGAACGGAAAAGTCGACATCGGAAGAATCACTTCGACGCAGAAGTTCAACTACGAGATGGTCGATTCATCTTCCGCCATACAGAAGGCCATAAATTCCCTTTCGGACAAGAACCGTGGCTTCACGGACGAGTACGGAATCAGCAGTTTCGCCTACGAGTACAAGAAGCCGTTCGACCAGAAAAAGTTCATGGAATTCATCAACGAGGACTTTCCGAAGGAGCTCATCCGTGCGAAGGGCTATGTCTGGTTCAAGGACAGGCCGCAGGACGTGCTTTTGTTCGAGCAGGCCGGGCGCAATTCTTCCGTGATGGCGGTTGCCTACTGGGTCGCGGCCTTGGACGAGAAGACGCAGAAGGAGTGCCTTGAGGGCGACGAGGAACTCAGGAACTCGTGGGACCCCGAATACGGCGACAGAGTCAACCAGATTGTCTTCATCGGCAAGAACTACAACAAGGCGAAAATCGTTTCGAGACTGGAACAGTGCCTCGCGTGAAAATTATTTATTATGGAGAATGAGAAAATGAAGAATATAGCAGAATCAGTTTTGTGCCTTTTGCTTTTGTCGGTGGCAAGCCTTTCCTTCGCCGCTAAAAAATCGATTGTCTGCGTGACTTTCCCTGGATATGACTGGGTGTTGAACGTCCTTGGCGGAAACGCCTCGAAATTCGATGTCTCGCTGCTCCAGGACAACGGAACCGACCTGCACAGCTACCAGCCGTCCGTGAAGGATTTGGCGAAGGTCTCCAACTGCGACATGCTCGTGTATGTCGGAGGCGAGAGCGACGAGTGGGTCGAGAAAGCTGTCTCCAACGCGAGGAACAAGAGCATGGTCGTCGTCAACATGATGGAGGTTCTCGGCGACAAGGTGAAGGAAGAGGAAATCGTGGAGGGAATGCAGGCTGAAGACGAGCACGACCACGACCACGATGGACATGACCACGAAGAAGAGGAGGTCGAGTACGACGAGCACGTCTGGCTTTCGCTCAGGAATGCCGCGGTCATAACGGGCATCCTCTCCGAGAAGATTCAGACTCTCGACTCTGCGAACGCGGCTGTCTACAAGAGCAACGCTTCCGCATACGCCAAGAAGCTTTCCGCACTTGACGAAAAAGCCTCGAAGGTTGTCGCTTCTTCTTCAAAAAAGACAATCCTCTTCGGCGACCGCTATCCGTTCCGCTATTTCACGGACGACTACGGCCTTGAGTATTTCGCGGCTTTCGTAGGCTGCAGCGCGGAATCGGAGGCGAGTTTCGAGACCGTCGTGTTCCTCGCAAAGAAAGTCGACGAGCTTGGCTTGAACGCGGTTCTCACAATCGAAAAGAGCGACAAAAAAATCGCCAAGACCGTCGTTTCGAACACGAAATCCAAGAACCAGAAAATCTTGGAGATGGATTCTCTCCAGTCCATCACCAAAAAGGAAATCAAGGCTGGAAGGAATTACCTTTCCGCTATGGAGAAAAACATCGAGGTCCTCAAGACGGTCCTCAACTAAAAAATCTAAGGAAGAACAATGGCTCTTTTGGAATGCAAAAATCTTTGCGTCGGGTACGGTTCTAAAATCGTGCAGGAAAACATGAATTTCTCGGTGGAGAAGGGTGACTACTTTTTCATGATTGGTGAGAACGGCAGCGGAAAGTCCACTTTGATGAAGACAATGCTTGGCTTCATAAAGCCGCTGGGCGGGACCATCGAATATTCCCCGGAGTGGAACAGGAAGAGTGTCGGCTACCTTCCCCAGACAAGCGAGATTCAGAAGACTTTCCCGGCCACCGTCTGGGAAATCGTGCTTTCTGGTTGCCAGTCGAATCTCGGTCTCTTTCCTTTTTACAGGAAGAGCGACAGGGACTTGGCGATGTCGAATCTCGTGCGTCTTGGAATCCAGGATTTCGCGAAGAGGGCTTTCAAGGAGCTTTCCGGCGGCCAGCAGCAGAGGGTGCTTCTTGCAAGGACTCTCTGCGCCGCCTCTTCCGTGCTCGTGCTCGACGAGCCTGCAAAGGGCTTCGACGCTGAAATCACGGAGATAATGTACGGACTCGTCTACGAGCTCAACAAAGAGGGCATGACCGTCATCACCATAAGCCACGACCTTGAGGCCGCCTCGAAATATGGAAGCCGGGTTCTGAAACTCGGAAAAAGAAGCTGGGAGGTCCTCAAATGACAGACATGATTGATACTGTCGCCATGTACTTTTCGTTTCCGTTCGTGCAGTACGCTTTCCTCGCGGGCGTGGCGATTGCCCTTTCGTCGTCGATGCTGGGGGTGACGCTTGTGCTCAAACGTTTTTCCTACATCGGCGACGGACTTTCTCACGTGGCGTTCGGCGCAATGTCCGTGTCTGCCGCGTGCAAGATTGTCGTAGAAGAACTTTCATCGAGTACGGGTGAAGGCTCGTTCCTATCGAAGCTTTTTGAGAACGACATCGTTCTCGTCCTCCCGATTACCGTCATTGCGGCAATCCTCATCCTCTGCGCCCGCGACTCCTCAAAAATCAAGGGGGACGCGAGCGTTGCGATGATTTCCGTCGGCTCTCTCGCCCTCGGCTACTTCGTCATGAACATCTTCTCTCCGCCGTCGAATCTTTCCGGGGACGTGTGCAGCACTCTCTTCGGCTCGACCCTCATCCTCACGCTCACAAAAGTCGACATGGTTCTCTCCGTCGTCATCTCTCTTCTGGTCGTCTGCTTCTTCGTCTTCTTCTTCAACAGGATTTTCGCGATAACGTTCGACCCGGATTTCGCCTTCGCCTGCGGAACGCCAACCCGGCTTTTGAACATCGTCATGGCGTCTGTGATAGCGGTAATCATAGTTTTGGCGATGAATCTTGTCGGCACTCTTTTGATATCCGCCCTGATTATCTTTCCTCCGATTTCTGCTATGATGGTGTCGAAGAGTTTCAAAGGCGTTACGGCCTTGTCGTGCGTCGTCTCCGTTTTTGGGGCGGCTGCGGGCATCCTCGTCTCAATCGTCGCTGGAACTCCGGTCGGCTCAACGATAGTCATCATAAACATTGTCTGTTTCGTGATTTGCAAGCTGATTTCGATTTTCCAAAAATGAAGGTGATTTGATGAAGAAGATACCCGCTCTGCTTTCTCTGTTTTTTGTTTTTTCGTTTTCGGTTTTCTCCGAGGACTTTTTTTCAGTGAATCGGCAAAAGCGGGTTTCCCCGGATTCCAAGGTTTCCCTCGACTTCACCAAGATGAACTACAACATGGCGTCAGGTGTCATTTTCGACATGATGATTGCGCCCCAGAAATACAAGAACAAGACGATGAAAATCCACGGCCAGTTCTACACCGAAGTCCACAGCGACAAGCGCATTTTCGCGATTCTCATCTGGGATTTGACCGGCTGCTGCCCGACAGGCGTGACGATTGTTCCGCTTTCGTCGATGAAGTTCCCTTCGGATTTTCCGAAGCAGGACGAGTACGTGACCGTGACCGGCATACTTGAGATATTCGAAATCGACGGGGAAGAGGCCTTGTGCCTCGTTGCCGAGAACTGGAGCCGGTGATTTCCTTCGCTTGTTTTTCAGGCGTTCTGCATGGGTTGCATCTCCAAGGTTTGAATGGATTTTTGGGGATGCAAATTTTTTTTTGCTTTTTTTTGTTTCTATGCATAGAAACAAAATCTCATATTCATTAGAATTGTCGGTTGTAAAATCTGTAAAAGCGAAAAAATTCAGGAGAAAAATATGGCACATTCCAACAATGGGTTCTTCAATCAATTCGGCGGAAAATATGTGGCGGAGGTCCTCAGACGGCCGCTCGACGAGCTTGAGGTGGCTTTCAACGACGCGATGAAGGACGAAAGCTTCTTGAAGGAGCTTGAGACGATTCAGAGGGACTACATCGGACGCGAGACGCCGCTCTTGTTCGCGGAGACCGCTACGGAGATGCTCGGGGGCGCGCAAATCTACATAAAGCTTGAGGGGCTTGCCAACACGGGCGCGCACAAGATAAACAACGCAATCGGACAGTGTCTTCTGGCAAAGCGCATGGGAAAGAAGCGCATAATCGCCGAGACTGGAGCCGGACAGCACGGAGTCGCCACTGCGGCCGCCTGCGCAAAGCTCGGACTTGACTGCACCGTGTACATGGGCGAGGTCGATGTGCGCCGCCAGCAGCCGAATGTCGCCACGATGGAGATGTACGGCGCGAAGGTGAAGGCGGTCACGTCAGGAAGCCGCACTTTGAAGGACGCTGTGAACGAGGCCATGCGCGACTGGGCGGCCAATCCCGACACGACCCACTACTGCCTCGGCTCCGCCCTTGGGCCGGCTCCGTTCCCGGACATCGTGCGCGAGTTCCAGTCCGTAATCGGAAAGGAAGTGAAGAGACAGGCCGCCGAGAGAAAACTCGATGTGGCGGCTTTGATAGCCTGCTGCGGAGGCGGCTCGAACTCAATCGGTTTCTTCTCGCCGTTCGTCGACGAGGAAAAGCCCAGACTCATCGCCGTGGAAGCCGGTGGAGTCGGTCCCGGCGTGGGCGAGAACGCTTCAAGGATGACGGGAAACGCTTCGAGGGACGGAATCATGCAGGGCTACAAGTCGCGCTTCCTTTTGGACGATGACGGCCAGGCCTTGCCGACCCGCTCAATCTCCGCCGGCCTCGACTATTGCGGAATCGGGCCGCAGCTTGCCGCTTTGGGAAAATCTGGCAGAATCGAGTTCACTTCCGCTTTGGATTCCGAGGCGTTGGAGGCCGTCAAATTCTTCGCGCGGAACGAGGGCGTGCTTTTCGCACTCGAAAGCGCGCACGCCGGAGCCGAGGCGATAAAGCTCGCCCCCACGCTGCCGAAGGACAAGGCGATAATCGTGAACATGAGCGGCCGTGGAGACAAGGACGTGTTCATCACCTGCCCAGTGTTCAGGAAAGACGAGTGGCTTTCATTCCTCCACGCCGAAATCGAGCGCATCGAATCCGACAAGGACATCCACGACGCGAAATCAATGGTAGAATAAACGCAACAAGGAGTTTTTTTGCATGGGAAATATAGTTGTCCTGCTTTTCATCGCGTCGCTTGTCTTCGCCGTCTTGTTCTGGGTGTGGCTCGCGCGTGGTGTCGCCGCAAAATTGAGAAAGTCCGCTTTCGGCTCTCTCAATGTCGCGCTTCTACTTCTCTTCGGATTTTTCGGCTGGGTCTGCTTTTTCGCCGGCCTGAAATGCTCTGTCTCCTGGCTTTCTTCCGGTGGCGCGGAGAGAATCGCCGAGAAGACCGCCCAGGCAGCGGCCGTTACGCAGGAGAGCGTGAAGAAAGGCTGGAGCGCGGGACTTTTGAAGAAACTCGACAGTCTTGAATTCGAGCTTGAGAGCGTGGGCGAAGTCGAGGACGAGTTCAGCTTCGCAGGCGAGGGCGTGAGAACCTACGAGGCTTCGATTGTCGTCGACAACAAGGGCGGAAACACCGACATCTCGTACAAGGAAATGCGGAGCGCCAACATCGCCTGCGCATACGACGAGAACGGTGTGTTCATTCCGGCGTTCGTCTTGAACCACGCTTCCATGGACGAGGTTCCTTGGCTGCTCCGCTTTCTTCTTCCTGCTTACAGAAAAGAGGGTGGGAGCGAGTACCTTCCCGCTGGAAAATCGTATCTGAGCGTTAGATTCGACATTCCAGAGGGGCATACGGTCAAGAGAATCGCACTCGGAGAGAAGAACATCGATGTCGACGAGAAGATGATTCGTCCGCTCAAAAAGGATTCAAACGTCGGAAAAGCGTTTGGAAATGAAAAAACTGAACAAAATGGAGAAACAAAATGAGCAAGATAAAATTGATGAGCCACCTTGTGGCAGGCTATCCGACAGACGACTTGGCGTTGACTGCGGCCCGCGCGCTTGTGGCTGGTGGAGCCGACATACTTGAGATTCAGCTTCCGTTTTCCGACCCCAGCGCGGACGGACCGGCCATTCAGGGTGCCTGCACGGAGGTTCTTTCAAGAAAATACAGGACTGCAGACGGTCTGGATTTCATAAAGAAAGTGCACGACGAATTTCCAACGGTTCCAATCTATTTGATGAGCTACGGAAGCCTCGTCTACACGCCCGGTGTTGAAAATTTCTGCAAGAGGGCGGCCGATTCTGGCGTGAAGGGTATGATAATCCCCGATTTGCCGTTCGACTTCGACGAGGGGCTCACCGTCGCCTGCAATGCAAACGGCATGGTGAACATTCCAGTGGCGGCTCCGAGCATGAGCCGGGAGCGGCTCAAGAAGATGGCGGGCGCTGGCTTTCCGTTCATCTACGCCGCATTGAGGACTGGCATCACCGGAAGCGACACGAAAATCGACGACGACACCATCTCGTTTTTGAAGGCGGTGGGCGAGGGCGGAAGCAAAATCTACGGCGGCTTTGGAATCTCGAACGGTGCGCAGTCAGCCGCGCTTGCGGATTCGGTCGAGGCTGTCGTCGCTGGCTCCGTTTTCGTCAGAATCATAACCGAGAACAGGGGCGACAAGGAAAAACTTTTCCAAGCCGTGAAGGCCAAGGCCCAGGAGATAACGCACTCGGCTTAGGATTTTGAATTTTTTATTGCTGAAGATTGCCGCCCAGGAGTTTTTTCATCGCCAGGGCGTCAATCAAAATCTTGTTGTCGTCAGGCAGCAGGATTATGAAGGCGAACGACGGGTCTATTTTTGCTGTGTCGCAGATTTTCGCGACCTGCTCTTTTGATGCGACCGTGAATACCAGCGACTTTCCCGTCTGCTCCATGAAATTAACGCTTTCGAGAAAAGCCGTGTCCTCGCTCAGGGCAAGGAAAATCCTCGGCGAGCCGTCCCCTGTCGCCTGGTATGAGACGAACGGTTTCGCGAAGACTTTTCTTTTTTCCTTCTTGCTTTTTGACTTGTCCACCAGAATCAGATATTTTGGAGTGTTCCTAGCGGCTTCCCTTATGTTCCTGTCCTTTTCTTCCTGCGGAATCCACTCGTTCGACACCGCGTTGTAGAGAATCGTCTCGAAAATGTTCCTGATTCCGATTCCGCTTCTTTCGATGCAGTCGCTCATCGTTATCGAGAATTTCTCCGCAAGACGCTTGCTGATTTTTTCGCCGAGTTCGTCCGCCTTTTCTGTTTCAGAATCCAAAATTTCGGCTATCGAGAGAATGTCGTTCAGCGACTTCAAATTCTCGTTCGGAATTCCGTCCTTCTCGTCTTTTAAGAAATCCAGTTTGTCGGTTTCCTTTCCAAGCTTTGTAAGTCCGAAAGTGAATTTGTCGATGTCCGAGTCCGCTTTTCCCGTTTCGATTATCTTGTCCGCCCAGCCCTTCGTCTCCTCGACTATGAATCCGTCTCCGTCCTCCCTTATCCGCCAAGTCGAATGGAGGTCGGCCTGGTCGAACACGATGACGGGAAGAAGGCCTTTTTTGTGGAAGCGCTCCCTTGAAAGTGCCCTTTCCGCGTTCCTCACCGAAACGTATAAGCCTCTCGCCACGGCCGTTCCTTTCTCCGAGAAAATCCTGTCCAGCCATTCCACGATGTTCTTCGTTGTGAATTTCTTCCTGAATACGAACGTGAAATCGGTGCTGTCGATTATGTTGAATGGGATTATCCCTTCCGAAAAGAGCACTTCCATGGCGACCGAGAGTTTGATGTAGGCTTCGTATGTCCTTTTGAGTCCCATTTTTTCCCCCTTCAATGCATGTTTTCAATGCATGACGCATCTGCAGATGAGGACAAGAATGGCGATGAAAAAAATGAGCGTCCTCTTCGTCTTCTCGTTTTTTCCGCTTTCAATCGCAAGTTTCTTCTCTTCGTCGGAGGTTTCAAGCTTGACGATTTCAAAGTAGTCGAGTTTGTCCTCAAGCGCGAAAGTCTTTTTCTCGAAAAGATTCTTGTCGTATGGGGAACTTTCTTCGCCTTCTGCAGAAAAGATTCTCTCGTATTCGTCAAGTTTGCTGTCGGAGTCTATTTCGCTTTCATTGAGTTCAGTTTCTTCGATGTCGGCATCGTCGATATTTGTCTCATCGATTTCATCATCGCTTTCATCGATTTCTGTTTCTTCGATTTCCTTGATTATCGATTCGAAAAACGCATTTTTGTCGATGCTGGTGCTGTCGTCCCTCTCTTCGTTTTCCGCATCTTCCGCATCCGCTGTTTCTTCCGGCTCCTCTTCGATTTCCTCGTCCGAGTCGGCGAAAGCGAGCGCGGCATTGTAGGCTTCCCTCAGTAGCTGGTAGAGCTCAGCGTCGTCGCTCGGCTTGTGCTTCTTCACTTGGGCCGCGAAAGCCTTCTTTATCGCAGTCTTGTCCTTTGTCGGTTCAGTTTCGAGAAGCTGCCAAATCGTCATATTTCGCCGCCGATGTCGTCGATTTTGTCGAAGAATGTCTTGACCGCGTTCCTGACCGTCTTTATCCTGTCCGGATTCTGCGAGTCCAGCGCCTTCTTGAAGTCTTCGATTGCGAGCGCGATTTTCTCCCTGACTTCGCCGAGGTTCTCGGAGAAGAGCCTTTTTCCGCGTTCGAGCAGGAGCTTGTTCACGCTCTCCTCCCACGGAAGGATTTTGAGCGACTGCATCTTCTTCTGCGCCAGCGCGATTTCCTCTTCCGAAAGGTCGGCGTTGTTCTGGTTGAGCATCATGCTCTTTTTGATTCCGTCCGATGTGGTCGTCTCGATTTCGAGCAGCCCGTTGATGTCGTATGTGAAGCGCACGCTGATTTCTTCCGTGCTTGAAAGATTGTGCGGGACCGGGACCTCAAGCACCCCGAGCCTCAAATTCTTGTCGAGGTCGAACGATTCTCCCTGGTAGACTTTGACGTTCACTTTTGTCTGTCCGGGCACAACTGTGCTGTATTTTTTCACGATGCTTATCGGCACCGGCGAGTTCCTTTCGATGATTGGGCTGAACGAAGGCTCTTCGCTCGCGTTCATCGTAGCCGCGATTCCGAGCGTGAAGGGGCAGATGTCGGTGAGGACGGTCTCCTGCAGGTCGAAGTCGTTCGCCTTCATCGCGGCGAGTATCGAGGCCCCAAGCCCCACCGTCTCGTCCGGGTTGTAGCTCGTGATGACCTTTTCCCCGAACACGTCCCTCGCGAAGTCGCGCACGTTCTTCATCCGAGTCGCGCCTCCCATCAGAATCACGCCGTCGATGTCGTCCGCCTTCATGTTCGTGTCCCGGAGGACTTTCTTTATCGGAACAATCATCCTTGACATGAAGCTTTTGCAGATTTCGGAGAATTTTTCGTAGGTGAGGACCTGCTTGTGCTCTTTGTCGCCGATTTCGATTTTCATGACGAAGAATCCGGGCTGGTCGTCCTCGTCCGTGACAGTCCTCTTGGCGTTTTCGCTGAGCTTCACGAGCCTGTTGAGCTCTTCCGGGGTGGGATTTTCCTTTATGCCGCATTCATCAAGGAACCATGTGGCAATCTGCCGCGTGAAGTCCTCTCCTCCGAGCATGTTGTCCCCGCTCACGGCCTTCACGTCCACAACCCCGTCGAAAAGTTCCAGAAGCGACACGTCGAACGTTCCGCCTCCGAGGTCGAGCACCATCACCGTGGAAAAATCGTCCTTGTTCTGGACTCCGTGGCAGAGCGCGGCCGCCGTCGGTTCGCTCACGAGCCGCTCGACTTTGAGGCCCGCGAGTTTCGCCGCGTCCTTCGTCGCCTTTCTCTGGTTCTGGTTGAAGTACGCGGGAACGCTGATGACGGCCTCTTCGATTTCTTCATTGAGGAATTTCTCCGCGTCCGTCTTGAGCGATTTTAAGATGAGCGAGGAAAGCTCCACCGAGTTGAACGCCTTGTCGCCGAGCATGTAGAACCGCCGCTGGCCCATCGTCCTTTTGAAGCAGCTCGCGGTTTTGTCTGGACTCGTTATGAGCCTCTCCTTTGCCGCGTCTCCAACAAGTATCGTGCCGTCGTCATCGACAGAGACGACCGACGGAGTGAGCCTGCCGCCGTTCGCGTTCGGTATGATTGTCGGCTCTCCGTTTCTCCAAAGCGCGGCCAGACTGTTCGTTGTTCCCAAATCTATTCCGATGATTGCCATTTTGTTTCCTCTGGGGCGAATGTCGAGTTTATACATATTGTAGTTGCCGAAACAGGCTCCCAGCGAGAACCTCCCCATGAAAGCGGCTGTACCGCTTTGCGGTGGCAGAGTGCTTTCATGGGGAGAACCTCGCTTCCGCTTGTTTCGGCCATTCCTGTGTGAAAACTCAATATTCGTTCCCTTGTTTTTCTCCAAATCTATTATACTGACTCTGAACTATTTTGTTAGAATGACGTAGAATCTTCCACATGAATTTGCCGGTTTTTTTGAAGTCTATTGTCCTTTCTTTCTCAATGTTCTCTAAAATCCCGATGCCCAATGTCGAATGGAACGAAAGGAACATGCGCTACATGATGTGCTTTTTTCCGTTCGTGGGGCTTTTCATTTCCCTGTCGATTTCTGCCGTTTTTTTCGCCATCTCTTTTTTGCATTGTGAATACGGCCTTTTCCAAGCTGAAAAAATCAACGGAAGAATCATGCTCGCGCTTTTCCTCACGCTCTTTCCAATCGCCGTGACCGGGGGAATCCACCTCGACGGTTTCATGGACACGTCAGACGCCCTCGGAAGCCACGCTCCAATCGGCAGAAAACTTGAGATTCTCAAGGATTCCCATGTGGGCTCGTTCGCTGTCCTCAATCTTTCAATCTATCTGCTTTCGTATTTCGTTCTTTCTTTCTGTCTTTCAAACGATTTTTTCGATTCAATATTTCTTTCGGAGAATTTTCAGTCCTTTTTTAGCTTTCTTCCCTTCTGCTCCGTCTTTTTCCTGTCCAGATTGATGAGCGCGCTCGCCGTTGCCGTCTTTCCTAAGGCGAAAGATTCCGGGCTTGCTCGCGCGTTCTCGGATTCCGCGTCGAAGTCATTCACTATCGTATGGTGCGTGGTTTTCCTTGCGCTGTCCTTTTTCGCGCTCGTTTTTTTCTTTGGCTGGAAGGGGCTTTCTGTCGTCATGTCGTCGCTTTTGGTCTTCGCGTTCTATTTTTTCATGTCGAAAAAGGAATTCGGCGGGACAACAGGCGACTTGGCCGGTTGGTTCTTGCAGGTCTGCGAGCTTTCCGGCCTTTTCGCATTCGTCATCGCTTTGTGACAGAGAAAGAGCGCGCGCCGAGGCATTCCTTCAGAAGTGGCATTGTCGCTTCCATTTCCTCGTCCATCTTGTACGGAAAATTCACGATGAACATTCCGCTTCCGTAGAGGGACGAAAGCCCTGTCATGGCCGCCGGGTCCTTCACCTCAAGCTCTATCTCCAGAATCTTCGGCTCCGATGAGTCGACGGCGGCGATTATGCTCTCCTTCATCATTGAGATTTCCATGACTCTGTGGGAAACGAGCGGGTACCAAAGTGCGATTGTGCCTCCCATCCATTTTTTGTGGATTTTTGCGATTGCCTCCGAGCATGACGAAAAGTCCGATGCGTCCTCGAACGAAGGGTCGATTACGACGACTCCCCGTTTTGTCGCGGGCGGTGTCATGGAAATCGCCATCTCGTAGCCGTCTCGGAAGTGGATTTTCGGCTTTTTTGGGAAGTCCTTCGCGTTTTCCCTCAGTTCCTCTATCGCCTTCGGGTGCAGTTCCGAGAGAATCTGCGAGTCCTGTTCCCTCAAAAGCTCCGATTCGATGAGTGGCGAGCCTGGATATTTTCCGTCTTTCAAATGCTTTTTGACGATTGAGATGTAGTCTTTGAGAATCGTCATCTGCCTTTCGTCCGCTTTCTCTTCCGCCTTTTTGACGAAAGATTCGATTTCGCACTCTCCCGTCTTCAAAAGCCTTTCGTCGTCGATGCTGTAGAGTCCGCTTCCTGCGTGCGTGTCGAGGACGGTGAACGGCTTCTCCTTCTTCTTCAGGTGCTCAAGAATCAGCGAAATCGAGATGTGCTTGAGTATGTCGGCGTGGTTTCCCGCGTGGTAGGCGTGTATGTAGCTCAGCATGATTCGGCTTCCTTTATCCAGATGTTTCCGCTTGCGTCGCTAGGCATTCTCCAGTCGCCCCTTGGAGAAAGGTTCACCGAGCCGACTTTCGCTCCGTCCGGCATACAGCTCCGCTTGAACTGCTGCGCGAAGAACCGTTTGTAGAACGACACGAGCCATTTCTTGATTGTCTCCCTCGAATACGCTTCCTCTCCGTTTTGCGCGATGAATGCGTTCTCCGCGAGATAGAAGATTTTTTTGGGGGAGAAGCCGAACCTGAGGACATAATAAAGAAAGAAATCGTGAAGCTCGTACGGGCCGACCAAATCCTCCGTCTTCTGCGCTATCTCTTTTCCGTCTTTTGCTGGCGGAAGAAGCTCAGGCGAAACCGGCGTGTCGAGTATGTCCAATAGCACTTCCGAGAGTTTTCCGTTCCCTTTTGCTTCCGCGTCGTCGGCGAACCATTTGACGAGGTAGCGAACGAGTGTCTTGGGAATCGAGCCGTTCACTCCGTACATGCTCATGTGGTCGCCGTTGTATGTCGCCCAGCCGAGAGCCTGTTCGGAAAGGTCGCCTGTTCCGATTACGAGTCCGCCCGATTTGTTCGCCAAGTCCATGAGCACTTGCGTCCGCTCGCGCGCCTGGCAGTTCTCGTATGTCACGTCGTGTTTTTCCGGGGCCTGTCCGATGTCCTTGAAGTGCTGCATCACCGCGTCCGCAATCCTCACTTCCTTGAGTTCCGAGCCGACTTCACGCGCGAGGAGGCGGGCGTTGTTGTACGTCCTGTCCGTAGTTCCGAAGCAGGGCATCGTCACGCTAAGAATCTGCTTTCTCGGAATCGAGCAGAGGTCGAATGCGCGCGCCGTGACCAGAAGGGCGAGCGTGGAGTCGAGTCCTCCGCTCAAGCCGAGCACTGCCGAGGATGCGTGCGTGTGCCTGAGCCTTTTCGCGAGTCCCTGCGCCTGTAGTTCCACTACGGCCATGCACCTTTTCGCCCGCTCTTCGTCGCCCGACGGAACGAACGGTGTCCTGCTGATTTTCCGGTCTAGCTTTTCAAAACTCTTTCCGCTTTCCCTCGCTATGTCCACGAAGATTTTCCTGAATTCCGCGGCGTTCTCGTCCGAGCAGTCGGCGAACGTTGAAGTCCGCTTCCTTTCGTGGGCCAGCCGCTCCAAATCGATGTCTGCGTAAATCGTCTCGCTGGAGAAAAGCGCGCTTTCGGCGAGAATCGAGCCGTTCTCCGCGATAATCGAATGCCCTGAGAACACCACGTCGGTCGTGCTTTCTCCGTTCCCCGCGTTCGCGTAGAGATACGCCGAGACCGTCTTCGCCGACTGCGCCGAGACGAGCGTCTTCCTGTACTCGGCCTTTCCGATTATCTCGTTCGACGCCGACAGGTTCGCTATGATTGTGGCTCCGTTCAAAGCCGCCTTTGTGGAAGGGGAGAGCGGCACCCACAAGTCCTCGCAGAGTTCCACGGCCAGTTTCAAGAATGGATTTTTTTTGTCGCGGATGATGATGTCCGTTCCGAACGGCACTTCTCTGTTTTTCTCCGAGATGAAGATTGTCTTTTCGTTCGATTTTTCCTGGTTGAATGGCTTGAAATGCCTCCGCTCGTAGAATTCAGCGTAGTTCGGCATGTACGATTTTGGCACTATCGCTTCTATTTTTCCTTTTCCAACGACCGCCGCCGAGTTGTAGATTGCCTTTCCGTCCGACACTGGAAGACCGAGCAGAAGAAGAGAGTCGAGCGTTTTCGTCTCTTCGGCAATTCTCTCAAGCGCATCCGCCGCCGCTTTCTCAAGCTCGTCCTGCAGGAACAAGTCCGAGCAGGTGTATCCCGTTATGCAAAGCTCCGGGAACACGATGATTTCAGCTCCGTTTTTTGAAGCTTCCCTCGCGTTCTCTATTATCGATTTTGCGTTTGATTCGCAATCCGCCACTGTCACTGCTGGTGTCGCGCAGGCGACCCGTAAAAATCCGTGTTTCATGGCATGAATTATAGAATGTCCTGTTGATATTTTCAATATGATAATAACTGTTTTTCACTTTTTGAACATAACAAAGAGTGAAGTGGAGGCTTTTTCTTCAATGTAAAATGTTTTTTCGCTATAATTTCGTTTGGTTTTGAAGTTTATGGAAAAAATAGAGAATTTGAAGACTATAAAAGGCGATGCCTATGATTATTATGCCTATCCGTCTGATGCCGATGACTTGTTTGAGAAAATATTTCTTGTTGGCGACATTGTGGATGCGATTTGCCAACCTTCAAAGATATTTTTGATTGGCGAGAAAGGCTCTGGAAAAACCGCGTATTCAGTCTATATGGCAAAGAAAAAAAATTCCGCCGTGAAATGCAGCATCTCGATGGTCAATGACCTTCTGTACAGAAAATTCCTGAACATGAAACGCAACAACGCTCTTGTCCTTTCGGATATGAAAGACATTTGGCTTGTGATTCTGTATCTTGTCGTCGCTGAAAAATACCAAGAGACATACGGAAAATCGATATTCAGCGGCATGAAATTCAAGAAGCTGAAAAAAGCCATAGATGCGTTCTATAGTGACGCATTCAAGCCTGAACTGGTGAACGCCTTTGAATTTGTGCAGAACGCTTCGAGTTCAATCAATTTGATGGCCGCCGCGGGGGTTTTTTCGTCCGGTCACGAATCGGGAAAAGAGACTCAGGAAAAATATGTCGAGCATAGCTATCAGATAAGCCTCTTGAAGCTTCAGAAAGGCTTTGAGGAAGCGTTTGAGGAACTCGGCGAGTCGAATTCATATATCCTTTTCATCGATGGAATTGACGCCCGTCCTGTCGACATTGACAACAAGGAATATTTTGAGTGCATAACGGGGTTGGTCAATGCCGTTTTGGAATTGAACAGGGGAGTTCTTGCAAAAAAGCACGTGAAGGTCATGCCTTTGATGCGTCCTGATGTTATGTACCGCATACCTGTGCAAAACATGAACCAAAAAGTCCGCGACAATTCTGTTCTTCTCAATTGGGACACAAGCTACAAGGGATATGTGAAATCGAAGCTTTTCAAAATCGCAGGTGATTATTTTGCGAAGCAGCAGACAGAGGAAATTGATGGGGAAAAAGCCTGGGATTGTTACTTTCCATAATAAAATCCCCCATAAGAATAGAAAAAACGCACCGAGCTACAGTGAGAACGCCTTCGTGGAATTTCTGCGTTATTCCTCTTACAAACCTCGCGACATTTTGACCATGCTGAACGAGATGGTCTTGGCCACGAAAGGCAGCCATTTTTCCCATGATGATTTTTTGGGCATGCTGAACAGCTATTCTGGGTATCTGGAGGGGGAGCTGAAAGACTATCTTCTGATATACATGACAGAGGAAAATTACGAGGATTTCCGATTGTTCTTTGACTATTTCCATGGAATGAGGGATTTTTCGTATGCGGTTTTCAAGGAAAAACATCTGGAGTACATCCACTACCTGAAGGATGCCGGTCGCCAGATTCCTCCTGAAATGGACACTGTTCAAAGGGCATTGCAGTTGCTGTATGACGCGAATGTCATCGGCTATAGGGAAACGTTTGTCTCCCATCCCGGAAAAAGTGAAGTGAGGGTTCATTGGTCGTTCAAGGAACGCACTTATGCGAATGTCCGCCCAAATGTGAGGATGAACGAGACTTATATGTTCCATCTTGGATATTCGCGGGCTTTTGGAATTTGGTGATTTTTCCAAAAACGAATCCATAGAAATCAAAAAAAAGACGCTTCAAAGCAGAAGCGTCTTTTTTCATTGGAAGCCTGTTTCAGACCTTCCTATGTTTCTTCACTAGAACTGGTACTTCGCAGCCAACTGGACGAAAGCCGCGTTGTGGTTCTCCGTGTCCCATGCAGTGAAGTTGTAGAACTCGCCGTTCTCGTTGTTCGAGTAGATGTACGCTCCAGAAGCCGTGAACGTGAGTCCGTCTACGACGTTGTAGGAAATCTTAGGCTGTACGCACCATTCCTCTGTCTCGAAGGCGTAGATTGTGGTGCACTCGGTCGTGAGCTTCTCGTTGAGCCACTTGTCGCTGATGTTCACGATGATTTTGTTCCTCGTGTACTTTCCGTCCGAGTTGTAGTCCACATCCGCCGTTCCGATTGGAACTTCGATTGGGTTTCCTGCAAGGTAGCCGACTGTCACGGTGTTGTCCTCGATTTTGTCGTTCTTGAGGATGTAAGAACCCTGCTCCTGGACGTTGATGTTGAGGTTGTGGATTGGAAGGTCCATGTCGAATCCGGCAACCCATCCAATCGAGTTGTTCTTGACCCACGGATTGTCTCCGGCCGTGTCCTCTGTGAGGTTGTATGCGAATTCCCATCTCGTGTTGAACTTCCAGAGGACGAAAGCCGCCTCAAGTCCGAACACCTGCAGCTGGTCGTAGTTGAGAGATGGAAGGGCGTTTGCGAGAGTGTAGCCGTTGTTCGTTAGTTCTGTATCTACCAGTCCCTTTACGGTGGTTTCAGAAAGAGCAGCGGCTTGTGCAGTTGTGCCGAATGTTCCTGCCTGTGCCGCCGCATAGATTTGCTCGTCTGTCATTGCGGCTATTGCGGTTCCCATTCCTGCGGCTGTGAGACCAGCCTTTATCTGGCTCAAGGCTGTGGCGTAATATTTCTGCCATGCGCCTGCCTTGATGCTTTCTGCGTTCGAGTAGATTGCGTAGTTCTCCACGTTCGCGCTCGGCTGCTTGTAGTGGCCGTAGTAGTAGCTCAAGCCAAAGTCGATTCCAGAGAATGTGCCGGTGAACCTCGCTCCCGCCTGCCCGTACTTGAGCGTCTTGATGTTGTCCTCGTACAAGTCGTCGGAAGAGAAGCTTGAGAGGCTCATGATTCCGTCTACGATGGCAGATGAGCTGCCTGAAGCGTATGTCGCTTCCGCCTGTTCCGCGAGTATTTTTGTGACAGTGTCTGTGAGCTTCTGCTGTGCGTATGGATAGAGGATAGAGCCTTCCTCTGCGAACCTGTCCGCTGTCATCATCGGGGTGTAGATTCCCTCGAATTTCAAGTCTGAGAGGGAGTCGTTGGAGTAGGGGCTGGCGTATGCGATTTTCGCCATTGGCTCGGCGAGTCTCCTGTCGATGTAGTCTGGGAAGATGAAGTCCGTGTAGTCGTTCGCGTTGAAGTTGTCGAGGACGTGGATTTTGTCGCCTTTTCCCCAGACGTTCTTGATTTTTCCGGCCTCAATCTGCCAGTTTCCGAAGTAGCCGCGGGCTGAAATCTCTTCGAGGATGTCCCCCGGGTGATCCTTGATTGTGGCCGCATCGAATTTGAGCCTTCCGTTCAAGTCAGTGCTTGAGCCAGAATAGCTGATGTCGAGCTTTGCGTATGCGTTCGCCTCTGTCGGCGAGTGGGAAACGTCGTAGAACGAAGTGTAGCCGCTCTCGTTTCCGTTCTCTCCCTGAATCCATGCGCGGGCGCTCGCTCCAGCTTCTCCGTTCCATGTCAAAACCGGCTCTGAGCTGTCTTCGAATCCGCCGAACGAGTCGTCCCCGAAAGAGTCTCCGCCAAAGTCGTCCGCATCCTGCGCGAACGCGCTTCCCGCGCAGAGCATGAAGAGAGCGGAAGTCGCCCCCAACATTTTTCCTGTTATTTTCATCAAAATCCTCCTAATGATTTCCTGAATGGCGATGAATACTAGACCTGCTCAGAAACTTAATTTTCCGAACAGGTTTGCTGTCTATGCGGCAAAACGCGCTTTTCAGCGAGCCTTTCCTGTCGCAAGCCAGTTCTGCGTGAAGTAGCTGTCTGGAATCTTTGTGTCCCATTCGAAGTCGCTGACCCACACGCGGGTCTTTCTTCCTGTCACTTCGTTTGAAATGAGGCAGGACTTCCTAAGGACGTAGTCTTTTCCGCTCGAACCCTTGACGTTCTCGATTTTTTCTATGATGTATGTCTTTATGAGCTTGTTCGAGTCTTTCTTGTCGAAATATTCCATCTTCACTGGAAGATACGTGTTCTTGTCGATGTACGAGATTCTGTGCGAGTATTCGACCATTCTCTTCGCTTCTGGAGAGGCGGGTGTGGAGTCGATTTTGTAGCAGTTGTACTTCTCGGTTCCGTATTTCCCGCCGTTCGTTCCTCCGTTGATTGTCACGGTCTCGTTCGCGTTGAGCATCTTGTGCGTGTCGAGGTCGATGTCGCGGATTGACATGTCGTTGTAGGTGAATTCGCAGCCGACGAACGACTTGTACCTGTCGGAAGTCGGGATTCGCCTTGTGGTTTTGAGCTGTGGAAGATAGATGAGGCGGTCGTCGTCCTTCGACGTCTTTTCCATCTGGAGGACGCGAGTTCCCTTGTTCGTCGCCGATGTCTTGAACTCGAATACCGTGTTGATGAGCCCGTTCTTTCTGTTTCCGTACTGCATCATCACCTGGTGGTCGACTTTTCCGTTCTTCTCGATTACGTCGAGGTTCATCTCCGATTTTGAATAGTTCGGAACCGGAAGCGTGGTGAATTTCTTCATCACGTCGTATGCTTCGTCTGCGAACGCTGCCGCCCCAACTGTCGCGGCGATTATCGATGCCGCGATGATGTTCTTGATTTTCATAGAAATCTCCTTGAATATTGCGATGTGAATTTTTCTTGTGTTCTACGAACTGTAATAAAAGCTATAACGCAAGAAAAGCTTGTCATAAAAAAAATTCAAAAAAACTGTTCTTTTTTTTGTAACTAGACGACTGGAAACGAATTTATTATATCCGCAAATCTCATTGTTGAGAATCATTTTTTCGATAATAGTGAAAAATATGTAATTTGTGATAAAATTATATGCATACTATTGCATGGCGATAAAAAAGGAGTGAAAATTATGGTTGAAAAAACCGAAAAACTGAGAATCCATTCCATTGCCGCTAGGGTCATAATCGGAATAACGCTGATGACCAGCATCCTTCTTTGTGGACTCGGCGTGATAATCTACAACCGCGTGAAAAGCGTGAATGAATCGCAGTTCACCGACAGGCTTTCAAATACGATGCACTTGATGGATCAGACGGTCTATTCCTACCTGGACGGCATCGGAAAAATCATAAACCTGCTTTCCTACACGGGGGACGAGGACAGGGAGTCCGTTTACGACCTTGCCAAGAAAATCATCAATTCGAATCCCCAGCTTGTCTCCGCCGGAGTGATTTACGATGACGAGGAGATAATCTGCTATCCCGACGGCGCGTTCTCTCTGGAGAATTCCCAGAACTGCTACGACGCTGCCATAGACAACGAGGGAATGCCTTATTTCTCTCCTATCTACCAGAAAGACGACGGCCGGATTGTTGTGGCCGGTTCGCAGACTATTTTCGACGAGAACGGCGAGGTGCTCGGAGTCGCTACGGTGGAAATCGACGCGAACACTTTCGTCTCTCTTTTTGGAGACCAGACTTCGATGGGCGACATCGGGTTCGTCATCATCGACTCCAACAGCAACGTCGTCTTGAATCCGTTCGACGTGACCCTCACTTTCATGAATGTGGGGGAGCTTGGGGTGAAATCCCTTGAAGGCTACATACAGGGCGGATATGGAATCTTCCGTGAGAACGTCACTATCGGTGACAGTGTTGATGTCCCGACCGAAATAAGGGTTCTTCCTTCCGAGAACGACATGTACAGCCTGGACTACGCAATCTTCATTCCTATGTCGATGATCGATGCCGCCACGAACGAGGTTTCGAAGGTCGTCGTGATTCTCGTGATTGTGGGATTCGTCCTCTCTGTCGTTATTGCGTTCCTCCTCGCTCATTCCGTCACCAAGATGCTCACCCATGTGACTGGAATCCTCAAGAACATCTCCGAGGGTGACGGAGACTTGACAGTGGAGCTTCCAGTCGCGTCGAAGGACGAGCTGGGCCTCCTGTCGGGCTACTTCAACCTCACGATAAAGAAAATCGCCCACTCAATGGCTTCGATAATCAACCAGACGAAGAACATGCAGGAACAGTCCGAGCATTTGAGTTCGAGCATGAATTCGAGCGCGTCCGCAATCGAGCAGATGAACGAGAACATCAACTCCATCGGCTCCCAGGTCGAGACGCAGAGGGCTGGCGTGGAGCAGACGAACACGGCCATCAAGGAAATCGCCAGCAACATCGAGAGGTTGAGCGAGAACATCCAGGTGCAGGCGGAAAGCGTGGCGCAGTCTTCGTCTTCAGTCGAGCAGATGGTCGCGAACATCAACTCCGTCTCTGAAATCCTTGAGAAGAACGAGGAGAACGTGCGCCTCCTCTCCGAGTCCGCCGAGAGCGGGCGCGCGGTCGTGAAGAAGTCCGTCGAGCTCACGAACAAAATCGCGGACGATTCGGCCGCTTTGATAGAGACTTCTTCGATAATCAGGAACATCGCCAGCCAGACGAACATGCTCGCCATGAACGCCGCCATCGAAGCCGCCCATGCGGGTAGCGCGGGTGCCGGATTCGCGGTCGTCGCCGACGAAATCAGGAAGCTCGCCGAAGACTCGAACATGCAGGGAAAGAAAATCAACGACGTGATGAAGGGGCTCCGCGAGATGATTGTGGAGATGAGCGACGGAGCGACCGAGACCCAGAGGCAGTTCGACGTGATTTTCGAGCACACGCAGACTGTCGCCAGGCAGGAGAGCGTCATCAAGAGCGCGATGGACGAGCAGAGCGCGGGCAGCAAGCAGGTCATCGACGCGATGAACCAAATCAACGATATAACGGGCGATGTAAGAAGCAGCGCGGATTCTATGGAGCAGGGAAGCAACAAGATTCTGGAAGAGATGGAAAAAGTCGCGACCGTGACTGGCCAGATAAGCGTCGCCATGAGCGAAATCTCCAACGGAATCGGAGACTTGAACAACTCCATCCACCAGGTGAACGACCTGACGCAGCAGAACGGCGAAAGCATAAAGGCCGTGGCGAAGGAAGTCGGCAAGTTCAAGGTTTGAGCCTTTCTTTAATCAATCGAAAATTTCCCTTTGCCGTTTTTCCAAAAAAAACGCTCCTTGAAAGGATTTTCAATGAAGTGAACTTCACTTCACCTTTCAAGGAGCGTTTTCATTCATACATTAACCGCCTAGGCCTCGTACAGTCCACCAATGCGCGAGAATCGCCCATGCGATTCTCGGCGAGCTTGCATCCAGTCAGCAAACGCCTAGGACTCATACGGACCTTGGCAATCCCCACGCATTCACCAATGCGCGAGAATTGCCCTCGCAATTCTCGGCGAGCTTGCATCCAACCAGCAAACGCCTAGGACACACCCGGACCTTGGCAAGCTTATTTGCCTGTCGAAAGGAAGTTCTGTGTGAAGACTTTCGACGGAAGCTGCTTGTCCAAGACAATCTGCTTGATTTCAAGCTTTGTCGAGTGGCCGGTCTGCACGTTCTTCATAGATGCCGTCATGGGGGTGTGGTAGACCTTGCCTGTCGCTCCCGTGACGTCCTGAAGCTTGAGCACTTCGAGCACCTTCAAGAGCTGGCCTTTTTTGTCGTAAAGTTCGGCGTAGACTGGAATGAGCTGGTCCTTGTAGATCCACTGCTTCTTCTCGCCGTACTGTGTGTCGTTTGCGTTCTTCGACTTGGAGCTTACGACCCAGCAGTCGTATGTCGTTCCGTTCACTGTCTTCTTCTCCTCGCCGATGAACGTGTGCTCGTCCTTGTCGATGTCGCGTGTTGAAAGGTCGTCGTACGAGGCGTCCGTTCCGACGAACGCCTTTGAGCCGTCGGCAGTGGAGACGCGGCGTGTGGACTTGAGGTCTGGCATGTAGATGAACTTGTCGTCGTCCTTGCCGTTGCCGTTCTCCTGAAGAAGGAATCGTGTTCCCTTGACTTTCGAGCTTCCCGGTCCAACGAAATCCATGACTATGGCCTTGAGCCCGTTGGCCGTCCTGCCGTACTGCTTCACGTTGCGGATGTCGGTCGAGCCGTTCTTCTCGGTCAACGTCATTACGACCGCCGTCTGGCTGAAAGAAGGATCCTCTACGTCGAGAACCTGCTGGATGATGTCCTTTCCCTTCTGGTCAGCAAATGCCGATGCCGCGAGCGCGAGCGCGATAGCGGATGCCGCGATTGTTTTGATTGCTTTCATTGTATGCCTCCAAAAATGTTTTTTTATTTATGTTTCAATCGTACATTCCGAACAGAGGCTTTGAAACATCTGTTCGGCTAATGTTCGGTTTGAATCCTCTTATTTCTTTTTATTCTATTTTAATGATTTTCTCCTGTGGTTTCAAAAATCATTTTTCTGAATCTTCTTCGTCGTCCGACTCCCACGCCTTCGGTTTTCCTGGGTGCATGAAGCGCGGGTCGAAGTTGTTGAAGATGGCCGGAAGCACCGTCATTGCGAGCATGGAGCTTGTGAACATGACGATTGCGACGAGCACTCCGATGTAGCGGAGGACGATGAACTTGCTGAAGCAGAGGACCAGGAATCCCAGTCCGACAGCCAGCGCGTTCGTGATGATTCCGGCTCCGCTCGTCTTGAACGTTCCCCTCGTCACTGATTCGAGGTCGTCGCTTTCAAGCCTGAGCGCCTTGTACTCTGTCATGAAGTGTATCGTGTAGTCTATTCCGACACCGATTGCCACCGAGGCTATGATGCTTGTGAACAAGTCGAGCTTTATCTCGAATAAGCCCATGACCATGTAGTTCAAGATGATTGTGAACGCGAGCGGAATTGCTCCGATGATTCCCGCGATTGGCGACTTGAACGATATGGCGATGATGATGAACACGAGAGCGAGCGAAAGGATGAGCGAAGTCACCTGGCTTGAGACTACGAGGTTCGTCATGACGTACTCCATCTCTCCTGTTCCAGTGGACTCCATGTAGTATCCTTCCGGAAGGTGCGCTTCGGCGTATCTCTCGATGTCCTTGAGCATGTTTCCGAGAATCTGCGTCGAATTCGTCTTTATCTGAACCTGCACGCGGATTGATGTCGGGGTGTAGTTCGTCTGGTCGTCCGTGAACCTGTCCATCGAGTCTCCGAGGAGCATCGTGTAGTTCGAAATCAGTCCCGAAAGCTCCTGCCTTGTGGCCTTCTGGTATTTGGCCGGGTCGTATGGAATTTCGTAGAATGCGATTCCGTTGTAGTTCATTTCCTTCTGGAACTCTTTGACGAACGTCTCGGCCGTCGCCCTTCTTCCTCCAGCCTTTGCGTAGGCCTTCGCGAAAAGCTCCTGTAGCTCTTTTCCTGTGTAGGTCGCGTCGAGCTTTGCCTGGTACGCCACGTTCGGGTCCTCGAACACCATGTCCACGGTCTGCTCTCCGCTTCCCTCGTCCTCGAACGTGTAGAAGTCGGCGAAATTCGCGTCCGCTTCCGCTCCAGATTCCGCGCTGTCGTCTCCAAAGTCGAACGTGAGGTCGTCTGAGAACGCTTCGTCGTCAGAACCGGCGAACGCGTCGTCCCCGAAGTCGAATGAGAGGTCGTCCGTGAACGCTTCCCCGCTGTCGCCGCTTGACGCCGGCTGGCTTGTCGACTGCGCTCCCGGCGCGTTCCATGTCTGGTTGATTCTCTTGATTGAGTCTGTGTACGAGACCGCTTTTCCGACGATGTCGTACTTTCCGAGAATCCACTTCTCCATCAAGTCTACAGCCTTGAGGACTTCCGGATTCGTCATGTCTGCCGCGGCCCTCGATTCTGAAAGCTTCTCGTCCGCCTTGCTCCTCAGTTCCGCTATCTGCTTCTGGACGTTCTCCGGGATTTCCGTTCCGGCGTATTTGTCCTCAAGGGCCTGGGCTTCGTCGTAAAGCGCGGTCGACTCTTCCTTCGGCTTGAACGCCGGTGACTTGATGAGAAGGTAGACCGAGTTCGTTCCCGCGAAATTCTCGTTCACATAGTCGATGTCCTGCCTGAGCTGGCTCGTCTTCGGGAAGTAGTTGACCATGGAAGTGTCGATGACGATTTTCATGAGTCCGATGGCGGAGAACACGATTATGACGAGCGAGAAGACTATCATTCTCGGCTTCGTTCCGCAGAGCGTGTGGTAGATGTTGTAGAGCGTGTTTTCGAGAGTTGTCTTCTCCGTCGTGTCCTTCTTCCTGCTTGACGACTCGATTTTCGCGAGCCGCTTCTTTATCTTTGCCGTGAGCTTCGCCATCCTGCGCGAGCGGTTTCCGACCCTGCTGAGCGGCTTGAGCGTGAGGAACGCCGGAAGCACCGTGACCGAGAGGAGGAGGCTGAACGCGATTCCGACTCCCGTGAAGATTGCGAATCCGAAGAGCGGCCTCAACGGGCTTGTGACGAGCGAGATGAACCCCACTATGGTCGTGATTGCAGAGAGTACGACGGCGAGCTTCACATCCTGGAGTCCGTAGAGAATGCAGTCGAGGTGGATTTCCTTTGTGAATTTCTCGCCCTTTGCGTCTAGTTCCTTGCGCTTTTCGTCCACGGCGATGTAGTAGTGGGTGAGTACGTGGATTCCGTATGCCGAGCCGCAGCCGATGAGGGCTACCGGAATGACCGAGGATACCATCGAGAATTCGAATCCAAGAAGCGTCATTATTCCGACCGACCAGACCGTGCTCATCAATACCGTTATGAGCGGGAGGGCCATTCCTTCGAGCGTGCTGAAGCTGCAGTAGAGAGATATGAGGACCACGAGGACGACGAGGGGAATCAATCCTTTCAAGTCTGAAATCATGAACGCCTTGGAGTTTTCGCTCACGACCGGGTCTCCGTAGAATTTGACGCTCAAGTCGGATTTCGCCTCGGCAAGGTCGTCGTACACGATTTTCCTGACTTCCTTGAGGGCTTCCGCCTGCTCTGCGAGTGTCGCGTGCTGGTTCACGTTCATGGCGATCTGCGTTCCCTGACCGTCTTTGGAGATGACGACGAGGTTGTACATGTCCTCCCAGCTGGAAAGCCTTTCGGAAATCAAGTCCACGTCTTCCTGCTCGATTTCCTCGGAGTCGTCCTTGTTCAGAATCGGGGCGACTTCGATTGTTCCGTTGTCGCCTTTGATGAAGTCGATGTTGGTGAGGGAAGTCACCTTGTCGATGTTCTGGACGCTCTGCAGGTGTGTCGTGATTTTCCTTATTACATCGATGTATTCGGTCGTCAATATCGTCTCGCCCGGTGTTTCGAACGACACTCCAATCGCGAGCATGCTGCCGAATTCGTCTTCGGTCTTGTTGAGTCTCTGGTACGCCTCGTGCTTTTGAGGGAAAAACTGCCTTATCGAACTTTCAATCTTGATTCGTTTCAACGGCAATGCGAAGAAAACGGTTATCAAAACGGAAATTCCGATGATGATGAAAGGATGCTTCAATAGTTTTCGCATCTGTTTCCTCCGAAAATGATTGAAAAATTTATGATAAACATTTATCATTGGTTCAAAAGATTAAACGGATAAACCGATAGACATAATATTGAATTAAAAATTTTGTGTCAACATAAGGAATTGTTCATGACTGACGAAGAGAAAAAAGCGAGGATATCGCAGTTGAAAAAAAAGTTCGAGGATTGCTCCGACATTTTCGTGGCCATCGGCGACAAGATGAGGCAGACTCTGATTTTGGACATAATCGATGCCGGCAATGATGGAATCGATGTGTCCAGCCTTGCGAAAATGTCCGTCCTTTCAAGGCCCGCAGTCTCCCACCACCTGAAAGTGATGAAGGATGCGGGGATTCTTTCCTCGAAAAAATCCGGTACGCAGGTTTTCTACAGCGTCCGTTTCCAATATGGTGTTCTTGAGCGGATAAAGGAACTTGTTTCGGGAATAGAGAGCGTGACGGCCGCTGGTGATGGCGGAGCTGCTGCTGAGTAGGGGAGTTTTGCATGAAGAGATTTTTTGTTGTTTCGATTCTGGCTTTTTCTCTTTTCCGTGTCTCGGCTGATGTGGGGGACAGGAAGTTCGTTTCCGTCCCGAACGCGGAACTTCGGGCGAAGGCGTCCGTTTTCGCTTCAAAAGTCGCCAAGACCGCTTACGGCGAGGAAGTCGTCGTCGTAAAGGAGGGCGAGGGGGAGAAGTGGACGATGGTGAGGAAGTCGAACGGAATGTCCGGTTGGATTCCAACGACTTCGCTGTCGAAAAAGAAAATCGTCTCGAAGTCTGCCCTGGATATCTCCCCCGACGAGCTTGCGCTCGCCGGAAAGGGCTTCAGCGACGAGGACGAGACCGCGTACAGGAAAAGCGGCTCCGCCAATTACGATGCCGTGGACGAAATGGAAAAGAAGTCTGTTTCGGAGAGCGAGTTGAAGAATTTTTTGTCTGCCGGAAATCTCAATCTTGAGTAGGCGCGGGGATTTTATGAGAAGTTTTGGAAAATCGTTGTTGGCGTTTTGTTTGGTGGCTTTTTCGGCTCCTGTCTTTCCTCAGAGCTGGCTCGACAAAATAAAGAGCAGCGGCGCGAAGATACCAGAATCCGTGAGGGAGAGGGTTACGGAGGCTTTTTCGGACGAGACCGTGCAGAAATCCATGAACAAGACGGCGGAGTCGATGGAATCCGCATTCGAGGACATAACGCCGGAGGAAGAGTACTACATAGGCCGTGCCGTGGCCGCGAAGATTCTCTCCAAGTACAAAGTCTACGAATCCGACAAGGCCCAGTCCTACCTGAACAAGGTTCTGCATTCGCTCACGGTCTTCTCCGAGCGTCCGATTCTCTTTCGTGACTATTCCGTGGTGATTCTCGATTCTGACGAACTCAACGCGTTCGCGACTTCCGGCGGCCACATAATGGTGACGCTCGGCCTTGTGAAATGCTGCGAAAGCGAGGACGCCCTGGCCGCTGTCCTCGCCCACGAGGTGGGCCATGTCCTTCTGGAGCACAGCGCGAAGGCCATAAAGAAGAGCCGCATCGGCGGAGCTTTCGCCCAGGCGGGTGGAACTGCCGTGGTCGCGGCTAATTCTGGAAGCGCAGAGTCCGTGGCGCAGGCCGCCGCCATGACGGAGGAAATCGATTCCGCAATATCGGAGCTTTTGGAGAAGGGATATTCGAAGCAGCAGGAGCTTTCGGCGGACACGAAGGCCCTTGAGCTGCTGCACGGGGCCGGATACAACCCGCGCGCCATGGACAGCGTTCTGAACGCCCTCAAGAGGAACTCCTCGGCCTCGGATTCTGCCGGATTTGGAAAGACCCATCCTTCTCCCGATGTCCGCTTGAAAAACGTCGCCATCCGCTACAAATTCTACCCAGGCGAGAGCAGCTACAAGAACAGCGAGGAGAGAGTCCGCCGGTTCAAGAATTTCATTTCCCTGTTCGGCTGATTTTTGGGTTGGAAACTTTTTTTGATTTTTGTACTGGAAAATAGAAACAAAGTTCGTTTTTTTTATTGAGTTTTTTGGGGCGAAATAAGTAGAATATTTCTCGATTATGAAAAGTTCTGACGCTGCCCAAAAAATTCTGAAAGCCTTCGAACGGTATTACACCATAAAACGTCCGGGTGAAGACTCCGTTGATGGCGGGCAAGGTGGCTTTTCTTCAATAACGAAGCCTTTCTTCGCCGAGGCCGTTTTCAAATCTCACACAGAGCAATATTTCCTCGTGAAGTCCGCGAAACTCTCAGAGTCCGATTCTGCCGAGCGGGTCTTCTTCTATGTGTCCGAAAATCTCGACATGAAGACCCTCCTTGAAATCGTGGCTGCTGCCTGGCGGGAGGGGCTTTCCGGTTTCGTCCCGTATTTCGGGCACAGGAACACGGACGTCACCCTTGTTGTAATCTCCGACAGAATCGAGGGGGACGCATTTGACGCGATAAGGAAAATCAAACACTCAAAATCGTACATGATGACTCTCAAGGGCTGGAGCGACTTTAGGCTGGCGGCCTTGGAGACCTCGACAATGCGCGCGACTTACAACCGTCTCGGCAAAAGCCTGAAAAAGACGGTTGAAGCAATATAACGTTTTTATCTCTTAAGGAGGAGATGAAATGACAGCTTTATTCATCATTATCGCTGCAATCGTTTTGCTTCTGGCTGGCTATGTTTTCTACGGCAGCTATCTGGCAAAACAGTGGGGCATCGACCCCTCAAAGAAGACACCGTCTGTCGAGACGCCCGACGGTGTGGATTATGTTCCCGCGAAACCTGCCGTTTTGATGGGACACCACTTTTCTTCCATAGCCGGAGCCGGCCCTATCAACGGACCTATCCAGGCGGCCGTCTTCGGATGGGTGCCTGTCTTCCTCTGGTGTGTCGTCGGAGGAATCTTCTTTGGTGGATTGCAGGATTTCGGTTCGCTCTTCGCTTCTGTCAGAAACGGGGGAAAGTCTGTCGGTGAAATCATCAAGTCGACAATGGGCAAGGCTTCAAAGAAGCTCTTCATCATCTTCGCTCTTCTCGTCTTGATTCTCGTAATCGCTTCGTTCGTCAACGTGGTCGCTTCCACCTTCTTGACTTCCGCTGAAGATTTGGCTTCTGGAAGATTCGGCTTCGTCTTGAACCCGACTGGAAACCAGACTACCGCCATGATTTCATTCCTTTTCATCGTGCTCGCAATCCTCTACGGAGTAGCGACAAACCGCCTCGGCGTGAAGACTCTTCCCGCCACAATCATCGGAATCGTCGCAATCGTGGGAATCATCATCCTCGGTCTCCATGTGGGACTCGCCTTGGGCCGCGTGGCTTGGATTGTCCTCATCGGCCTCTACATCGCGGTCGCCTCTCTCATCCCTGTCTGGATAATGCTCCAGCCTCGCGACTATCTTTCTTCGTTCCTCTTGTACGCGATGATGTTCATCGCCATCGCCGGAATCGTCTACGCTGCTTTCACAGGCGCCGCAAGGGGTGTCGAATTCACGATGCCCGCCTTCACCGGCTGGATTCAGAAGCCTGGAATGCTCTTTCCGACATTGTTCATCACCGTGGCCTGCGGTGCCTGCTCGGGCTTCCATTCGCTCATAGCCTCTGGAACTTCTTCAAAGCAGCTCGACAACGAGAAAAACGCAAAGGCAATCGGATACGGCTCGATGCTCATCGAGTCCGCTCTCGGAATCATCTCTTTGATAGCGGTCGGAGTAATCTACAAGAAATTCATAATTCAAGACCCGGAGACTGGACTTTTCGCTTTCAAGGGTTCTCCAGCAACCGCTTTCGGTTCGGGAATCGCCTTGATGTTCGGTGACGAGAACACTCATGTCTTCAATTCGATAAAGGCTCTCTTGACGCTCGCCGTCTCGGTCTTCGCTTTGACATCTCTCGACTCGGCCACACGTTTGAGCCGCTTCATGTTCACTGAATTGTTCCTCACGGAGGACGAGAAAACTTGGCAGGATGCAAAATCCCCTGTCAGAAAGTGCCTCGCGAATCCGCTCGTGGGAACTGCATTCATGGTCATCATCGGCTGTATCCTCGGCGGTCTCTCGCTTTCCGCAATCTGGGCCTTGTTCGGTTCGGCGAACCAGCTCCTCGCAGGAATCGCTCTTCTTGCCGTCGCGGCTTGGCTCGGCTCAGTCGGAAAGAACAACAAGATGTTCTACATTCCGATGTGCTTCATGCTCCTCGCCACATTGACGCAGCTCGTCCTCACAGTTGTGGGAAAAATCGGAGCGATGGCTGCCGGAAAGGAGGGCGCGTTCTTCTGGGGCAACTGGTTCCAGCTCTTCTTCGCCGCTTCGATGGCCATCCTCGCCGTGATTCTCGCGGTTGAAGGATTCAAGACTTTCATGAAGCAGACGAAAAAGGCTTGATGAAGATTTCTTGATTTGTTGAAATAAAAGTCCCGGATTCCTTTTTGCATGGAGTCCGGGACTTTTTTTGAGGAGATTTGAATGAAAGCTGTGATTTTCGACATGGACGGAATCCTCTTGGACACAGAGTCCGTGTGCAAGGTCTGCTGGAAGAGGACCGCGGACGAGTACGGAATCGAAGGTATAAACGAAGCCTATTTCAGGTGTGTGGGACAGAACACGAACGACACGCTTTCCGTGCTTGAAGGATACTGCTCCGGCAAGGTCGCGCCCGAAGTGTTCTACAAAAGGACGAGCGAGCTTTTCCATGTGGTCGAAGACGAGGAGGGGCTGAAACTGATGCCTTTCGTGGTGGAATGCCTTGAGAGCCTGAAGAAAAAGCGGCTTAGGCTGGCGGTCGCCTCTTCGACGAGGTGGGAGAGCGTCCAGAGGCAGCTGAAGAACGCGGGCATATTCGGCTATTTCGAGACGATAACGACAGGCGACAAGGTTCTCCACTCGAAGCCGGCTCCCGACATCTACTTGAAGTCTCTCGATTCGCTCTCTCTTTCCGCGGCCGACTGCATCGCCGTGGAGGACAGCCCGAACGGGGTGAGGGCGGCAGTGGCGGCCGGCATAAGGTGCGTGATGGTCCCCGACCAGATTCAGCCCGACGATGAGATGAAAAAATCGGCATGGAAAATAATCAAATCTTTGAATGAACTGCCAATAATCTGTTAAAATAGACCTGTATAGCTTGTTCAGAAAGTGAAGTTTCAGAACAGGTTTGATATACTTGTTTCCAGTTTTTTTTCGCTGGAAATTCAGGAGCTGAAAATGAAAACATCGATAGCGTGCATCGCTTTCAACGACAAGAAGGTGCTCATCGCCCACAGGAATCCTACTGGACAAATGGGCGGCAGATGGGAATTTCCCGGCGGAAAGGTCGAGGAGGGAGAGAGCGAGGAAGATGCCGTCGTCCGCGAGTTCGAGGAGGAATTCGGCGTGAAGGTCTCCGTGGAAAAGATGATTGCCGAGACCACGTTCAAGCACAACGGAGCGGAGCGGCTCCTCCATGCGTACCTAATAGACGTTCCTCACGACGGAATGGCGGAGAAGTATGTCCTGAGCGAGCACACAGAGTACCGCTGGGCGGAAATCGCCGAGATTCCGACTTTGAATTTCGTGGATTCCGACTTGCTCATCTATTCCCAGGTCGCGAAATATCTTGCGGATTCGATTCCAGACTGAAAATCTTTTTTTGGTGAACATCATGAAATGTTTGAAAATTGTCCCCGCCTTGTTGCTCGCTTCCTCTTGCTTGTTTTTTTCGTGCAGGGAGAAGGATTCGATTGTGTTCAACGAGGCCGATTTGGAGGCTCTCGACATTGAATACCAGTGGGCTGTGGTGAAGATTCCCTATGTCGCCTGCCGTGAGAATCCTTCCTACGAGGCAAAAGTCGTGAAGAACTTGAGAAAGGACATGATGGGGAAAATCGTCGGTGAGCGCACTGTGAAGGTGGTCGACGGCGACGACGAAAAGTATGAAAAATGGCTCGCGCTCGACGACGGCTGGGTTCCTGAGAATTCCGTGTCCGTCTACATGAATCGAATGCGAGCCGAAAAGGCCGTGAAAGGCGAGTGAGCTTATTTTTCCGAGAGAATCTTCTCCGCCGCCTGCTCGACCGTCAATTCCGGGAACTGTTCCCTCGTCTCAAGCTTCTTGAGCGTGAGCACGTTCTTTTCCGCTTCGTTCGTTCCGATGAGGATTCCCCATTTTACACCCTTTGCGTCCGTGACAGCGTACTGCTGGCCGATTTTCTTCGCGTCCGGGAAGACTTCCACCGCGATTCCCTTTGCCCTGAGCTTGGCCGCGACTCCCTGATAGTGGATGGCCAGCGACTTGTCCAGGCAGTAGATTTCAGCGTCGAGATAGCTTCCTTTCTTGGATGTCTTTCCGAGCTTCTCAAGACCCGCGATGAGCCGGTCGAGTCCGATTGACGCTCCGACTCCCGGAAGCTTGGTCTTCGTGTAGAGGCCCGCGAGGTTGTCGTACCTTCCGCCTGAGCAGACAGAGCCGATTTCCGGGCAGTCGTTCAGGAAGGTCTCGTACACGACTCCTGTGTAGTAGTCGAGTCCACGCGTTATCGATGGGTCGAGGACGTATGTGGATTCGATTCCTGCCGCCTTCATCATCTGCCTGATTTCCCTCATGCGCTTTGTGTCTTCCGCTTCTCCGCCCGCCATCTCTTCAAGCGTGTCCAATGTCTTGTCGAAATCCTCTCCGCCCTTGATGTATTTGAGTATCTGTTCCGCCTTCTCCTCCGACGAAGTGAATTCGACGAGTTCCTTCTTCACCTCTTCCTCTCCGACCTTGGCGAGCTTGTCCACTGAGCGGAGAATGTCCTCCGACTTTTCAGCCACGCCGATTTTTGAAAGGAAGCGGTTGAAGATGCCCCTGTGGTTCACATGGATTGTGATGTTCGTGACGCCGATTTCGTTCAACGCGGCCTTCATCACGCTCAAAATCTCGAAGTCCGCCGACGCGCTGTCGGAGCCTACCGTGTCGATGTCGCACTGCATGAATTCCCTGTAGCGTCCTGCCTGCGGCTTCTCTCCGCGCCATACTTTCGCGATGTGGTATCGTTTGAACGGAAAGTAGAGCTCGCTTTCATGCTCCGCCGTGAAACGCGCGAACGGAACCGTCAAGTCGAACCTCATGGCGACGTCGCGTTTTCCGTTGTCCTCGAACCTGAAAACCTGCTTTTCAGTCTCTCCGTTCGATTTCCTGAGCAGAATCTCCGAGTATTCCAAAACCGGAGTGTCGATTGGCACGAATCCGAACGAACGGTAAACTTTCGTGATTTTTTCCTGAAGTCCAACTCTCTCTATTTCCGAAGCTGGAAGAATGTCTCTGAATCCCTTTAGGACTCTTGGTTGAATAATGTCTGCCATAATGGGGAAAAGTGTATCATTTTCTTGTATAATTTTTTAGACGTGGAACGACTCATTTCCCGTCAAAGAGAGGTTTTATATGAAAAAGTTTTTTGCGCTCTTCGCCCTTGTCTCGCTCGTCGCTCTTTTTTCTTGCTCCAAGAAGACCTACACGACCGACGACAGCGACTTGAACTACGAAAGCTACAAGACGGCTCCCGACGGCAATCCTTCAAGCGGAAAATAGAAAATGGCTGATTCCTTCAATTTGTGGCGGCTTGTCGGAAACGGCGTGTTCGTCGCAATCGCCCTTGCCGTCATCGTTTTCCTCATTTTCAGGGCGAAGACTTTCTTCACCACGACAGTCTGCTGCGTCCTCATGATTCCCGCCGTCCTTTTCGGCAGGAATTTCTTCACGGAGATATTGAGGTTGGACTCCGCCGACGACGCGAAAATCCGCCAGGAACTTTCGAGCGAGCGTGAGAGAAACAGGAGCCTGCAGAACGAAATCGATTTCCTCCGTCATGCCCAGCTTTCGATTCAGAATTTGGAGCGGATAATGGAGCTGAACCTGTTGAAGACGACGCTGCACCAGACCGAAGTGAAGGACACTTGGATAGGGACGCAGAAACTTTACGAGAACAGGGGCGACAAGCGGACGCAGTACGCGAGCGTGGGGAAGAACTATCTCGTCATACTCACCCACGATTTGACCGCTAAATACGGAATAAACATGAAGGAGTTGAGGGCGTACGAGGACGAATCCGGCCGCCTTGTCGTCTCCGGCGTGAAGCCCATCTTCACCGGCATGACGGGCGTGAGCGACAAGAAGCAGTACGCGGAGGTGGTGAACTCTTTCTTCTCCGCCGACGGAACTCTCGTGGAGAAGTATTTTTCAATGGACAAGAAGGATTTGCAGGCCGCCTCCGACTACGCCGACTGGTGCGTGAACGAATTCCACAGAAAAGTGGAGACGATGGAGGATTTGGACAGCAACGTCTACGAGCAGGTGAACGATTCCGCCGAGAACCTCCTCACAGTCATCCTTAGCCCCACCGGAAAGGAAATCGTGTTCAGCCAGGAAGAGAAGGAGAGTGCCGTTCCTCTGATGGACTACCTGCAGCAAAAAATCGACGAAAAAAAGAAGATGCTTTCGGAATGATGCTTCGATGATGCTCAGCAACCATGCTTCGACTTCCTTCGACTTACCTCGGCTCCGCTCGGTAACCGTGGTCGGTGAGCGGAGTCGAACCGACAATGATAATAGAGTTTTGAAAAGTGAAAAATGAAAATTGGAAGACAGTAGGACTCGGCGATTGAGCGAGCAAAGAACAGGCAGGAGTATTTTGGGTGATGTTTGCCTTAAATGTGGTAAAATGAAGCAATGTAGGTTATAGGAAAAAGCTATTTCGTTATCAAAAAAATGTATTGGTAAAGATTCGGTAAAAGAAATATACCTACGTCATCTTTGATTGAAAAAAAATGGAGGATGACGAAATGGCAAAGAAAGTATACAAGTCCATCACGCAGCTGGTGGGAAACACTCCGCTTGTGGAGTTGACAAACTACGAGAAAAAACTCAATCTCAAGGCAAAGATTTTTGCGAAACTCGAATATTTCAATCCGGAAAGCAGTGTGAAGGACAGAATCGCGCTCAACATGCTCGAAACTGCGGAGAAAAAGGGGCTTATCACGCCGGGAAAGACGACTATAGTCGAAACGACTTCTGGAAACACGGGAATCGCGGTGGCGGCGTTCGCGGCCGCGAAGGGGTACAAATTCGTCGTCTACATTCAGGATGAAGTCAGCATAGAGCGCAAGCAGGTCATAAAAGCGTTCGGTGCGAAGCTGATAAACTTGAGCGAAGTCCCCGAGTATGTGGAAGTCCTCGATGAGACCGGCGGAGATTTTGTCGCCGGAATAAAAGTCTTGAAAGAAAAAGTCATTCCGAAAATCGAAAACAGCTTCTTCATAGACCAAGTGTCGAATCCGGCGAATCCAGAGGCGCACTACAACACGACCGCGCGTGAAATCTGGAACGACACAGAAGGCGACGTCGACATTTTCGTCGCCTGCGCGGGAACCGGCGGAACGATTACAGGAACTGGAAGATTCCTCAAAGAGAAGAAGCCGTCCGTGAAAGTCGTGGGCGTTCAGCCGCCGGTGAATGACGTAATCGTGACTGGCGTCCACAATTTTACGGATGTCAAAAAAGAGCGCGTCCCGCAAGTTTTGAACAAGGAATACATCGACGATGTAGTCACGATTGTTCCAGACTCCGCTTTCGAGGCAGCCCGCCTTCTTGCGAGGACGGACGGAATCCTTGTGGGAATTTCAAGCGGAGCGGCTCTTTCCGTGGCGACGGATTTGGCGAAATCGGACGAGAACGAAGGAAAGAACATCGTCGTAATTCTTCCTGACACAGGCCTGCGCTATCTGAGCACAAACCTGTTCGCATGACGTTGGCTTGTGTTTATCGTGCGAGCGTCTTGAAGTGCTCCACGACGAGTTTCCCCGATTCAGTCAAATCCGAGCTTGTCCAGCCGGAAGTCTTCGAGCAGCTTGACTGAATCGCCGAGGCGGTCTCGCTCTTGTTCGAGAGGCTCCAGTTCATGTGGCTGATGTTGTATTTTTTACAGAGGCTGAACCATTTTTCCGACTCGCTCGGCAACCATGCTTCGACTTGCTTCGACTCCGCTCAGCAACCGACTAGTTAATTGAGCGAAGTCGAAATGCGGTCATTGAGCGAAGTCGAAATGAACAAATTGAGAATTGGCAAAGATTCCCATCAAACTTTCCACTCTCAATTATCAACTATCAATTTTCAATTTCCTCGATTTTCTGCCGCAGAGTTGATTCGAACCGGCGAAACGCGTCGATGTAGTTGTCGAAAACCGCATTGACAAGGGTTTCCGCATCGATTTCGGAATAGATGTGCACAGAGAGGTTCCTCGATTTGAGCATCGAAAGCCACGTGTTTTCATCCGCCAAAAAAGAATGCAGAAAGCCCAGCTTCAATATTTCGCGGGGTGAGCCTACATCCGCACTTGCGACTCCGTGCTGTCTGAGAGTTTCCTGAAGAGCCTTCCAAGCCAGCTCGAATGTCAAATTGAACTGACCTATCACACCCGTCCTGTAAATTTCGTCTATGGAGGCTTTTTCCCTGTCGGCTTTGCAGAGCACTTCCAGGCTGCCCAAGAAATTGTCAAACTTTTTCATAGATGACCACACCGTCCTTTTCGATTTCTGCTTTCAACTCATCGGAGACATTTGCGCCCGCATCAACGACATCGAACATCAGCAGGGTATCGGCTTCTTCGTCCAGTGCGGCGCGGAAAGAATCCACATCGCCTCCGACCGCGAAAATGTCTATGTCGCTTCTCTCCCTGTTCGTTCCGCGCGCGCGAGAGCCGAATAGGACCACTTTCTTCATTTTGTGCAGAATCGCATATTTTTTTATCTCTCCATGCACATCTTCAGGAATATTCAAAGCCATGCCCCCATTCTACCATCAACGCCAGTACGCTTCCACCAAAACGGAAAGTTGAAAATTTTTCCCTATCGTGCGAGCGTCTTGAAGTGCTCCACGACAAGGTTTCCCGATTCCGTCAAGTCCGAGCTTGTCCAGCCGGATGTCTTCGAGCAGCTTGACTGAATCGCCGAGGCGGTTTCGCTCTTGTTCGAGAGGCTCCAGTTCATGTGGCTGATGTTGTATTTTTTACAGAGGCTGAACCATGATGCCGATTCAGAGGAGTTGAAGCCGCCGTTCCCCGAAGCGTCGCAGGTTCCGAATTCCGTGATGAAGACGGGGAGACCGCTGTTCACTGCCGATTCCACGCGGCTTCTGTACGAGTCCGTGTGGCTGTTCGCGTAGAAGTGGAATGTGTACATGACGTTTCCGTATGTCGCTTTGTCGAGCGGATTCGCTAGCGGTCCCTCGATGTCCTGGCTCCAAGTGTTCGTTCCGACGATGACTACAGCGTCAGGGGCGTACTGGCGGATTACGGGGATGACCTCCTCCGCGTACGGCTTTATCGCCGAAGCCCACGGAGAGCCTGTCGGTTCGTTGCATATTTCGTAGAGGACGTTTCCGTAGTTCGCGTACTCCTTGGCGATTTCTGCGAGGAACGTCTTCGCCTCGTCCTTCGTCTCCTGCGGGTTGTAGTTGTGTACGTGCCAGTCCACAAGCACGTACATTCCTTTGCTCGTGGCGTATTCGATTCCGTTCTTCATTATCGCCTTGAGCTTCGCCTTGTCGCCTCCTGTCGTGTATCCGCCGTAGTCTCTCGGATAGAGGACGAGCCTTATGCAGTTCGTGTTGAAGTCGTCCACGAGCGTGGCGAATGCGTCCTCGTTCACGTATCTTGAGAACTCGTCCCCGAAATTCAAGCCGTGCGTGGAAAATCCGTATAGCATGTACTTTTCGCCCTTTTCGTCCAAGAGATTCGCTCTCGACACGCTTAGTTTTCCGTGGTTCGCGTATGGCGTTCCCGTGACTGATGTCGGTTCGACCTTCGTCTCCACGTCCGATGTCGTTGTCGAAGATGATGAAGAGCCGGACGAGTTTTCCGTGGAGGAGGAGCTTCCTCCAGTGACGAGCGTTATCTTCTTGACGACGACGCCGTATCCCATGAGGGCAAGGCCGTTAGACTTGAGCGCGGATGCGTTCGCCTCCGTGACCGTGTAGGAGAGCGGACTGGACTCTGGAATCACGCCCTTGTCGCTGTCTGTAGAGCCGCCTGTGAACGAGCCTCCCGTGAGTTCCTGCCATGTAGTCCCCATCGAGTCGAACTGCAGCTTCTTGTATGTCGTCGCCGTCTGTGATGAAGTCCATTCCACCTGAATCCTGCTTCCGCCGCTGAACGACGAGAATTTCCCAGCCTCAATCTGGATGTTCAAGCCCCATGCTGAATCGTTCATGTCGAGACTGTCAGCCCACACTGTAGTCTTTGTTTCCGTGCTTCCCGCCGATTCGGAATTCTGCGCCACCGTTGTCGTGGTGATTTTCGTTATGACGACTCCGTAGCCGATTATGGTGAGGCCGTATCGCTTGAGCAGAGACGCGTTCGATGCTGTCACCGTGTACGATATTGTTCCGTCCGGATTGTTCGGAACTATGGCGTTGCTGTATTCCGCACCGCTGAACGATCCTCCGATTAGTTCCGTCCATCCATTGTCGGTCGCCGCGTAGAATTTGAGGTTGTAGTATTTCCATTCCCCCGTGCAGGTGGTGGACTCCCTCGTTTCCAGAGTGATTGCGCTGCCTTCCGAAAAGTCCGCGAACTTCTCTGCGTCGACCTTCAACTGCACGCCCCAGCTTGGGTCGTTGAAGTCCGTTTCGCTCTCGAATACCGTCTCCGCGGCTTTGCCTGTGTTCACCTCGACCGTGCTTTCGTTTGTCGCGCTGTCCATTCCGCAGCCTGAAAGACCCGCGGAAGTTATGAGCGCAGCCGCAAAAAGCGCGAGCGCCTTTCCAATAACTTTTTTCATTTTTCTCCTCCGATTTTTTTTCTGTTTCCAGTTTCTTCTATTGTCTTTTTAGATTTTTGAAGTGCTTCTTCACGAGCTTTCCCGATTCCGTCAAATCAGAGTCCGACCAGGCGGACGTCTTCTGGCACCAGGACTGAATCGCCGATGCAGTCTCTCCCTTGTTCGAGAGACTCCAGTTCATGTGGCTGATGTTGTATTTTTCACAAAGACTGAACCATTTTTCCGACTCGCTTGCGTTGAAGCCGCCGTTCCCCGACGAGTCGCAGGTTCCGAATTCCGTGATGAAGATTGGAAGCCCCTTGTTCACTGCCGATTCCACCCTGTTCCTGAACGAGTCCCTGTGCGTGGAGGCGTAGAAGTGGAACGTGTACATGACGTTCTTGAACGAGAGCGGATTTGAAAGCGGTTCCTCGATGTCCTGACTCCATGTGTTCGTTCCCACGATGACTACAGCGTCAGGGGCGTGCTGCCGGATTGCCGGGATGACTTTTTCCGCGTACGGCTTTATCGCCGAAGCCCACGGAGAGCCTGTCGGTTCGTTGCAGATTTCGTAGAGGACGTTTCCGTAGTTCTTGTATTTCGCCGCGATTTCCGAGAGGAACGACACCGCCTCGCCCTGCGTCTCAACTGGATTGTAGTTGTGCACGTGCCAGTCGACGATTGCGTACATTCCGAGCTTTGTGGCGTATTCGATTCCGTTCTCGATGAACTGCTTGAGCTGCTGTTTGTTTCCTCCGTTGCAGTATCCGCCGTAGTCGCGCGGGTAGAGGACGAGCCTTATGCAGTTCGTGTTGAAGTCGTCGCGGATTGTCTTGAACGTTTCCTGGCTTACGAATTTTGAGAAGTCGTTCCCGAAGTTCAGCCCGTGCGTTGAAAAGCCGTAGAGCATGTACTTTTGGTTTTTCGAGTCCACCAGATACGCGCCCTTCACCGAGAGTTTCCCGTGGTTCGAGAATGGAGTTCCCGATACTGTCGCCGGTGCCGATTTTGCCGTCGCTGAACTTGAGCTTGAACTTGAGGAATTTCCAGCTGCCGAAGATGACGAATTTGACGATGAAGAAGATGAATTTGCAGAATTTGACGAAGCCGATTTCCCTCCGACAGAAATTTCGTTCAGTCTCATTCCGTAGCCGTGGATTATCATGCCGCTCCTCTTTATGCTGGCGGCGTTGTCCGCTGTGAGGACGTAGGAGAAAGTCACTGTCTGCGAGGAAAAATTCGGGACAATCGCGCCTGAGTATTTGGCGTTCGAGTAGCTTCCTCCGGTCAATTCCTTCCAGTTTCCGTCGTAGATTTTGATGTTCTGGTATTCGTTCCGTGTCTTCGTGACGTTGAAATCAATCTTTGTTCCTCCCGAAACTGAATTGAATTTCGCGGAATCGACAAGGATGTTCCGGCTCCAGTCAAGCTCGCTCGACCAGATGGCCTGCGCGGAAACCGAAAATATCGAAAGCAGAATGAAAAACAAAGACGTAAAAAATTTTCTCATAGGTCGAATGTCGAGTTTATGCATATCGTAGTTGCAGAAACAAGCTCCCAGCGGGAACCCGTCCATCAAAACGGCAGTACCGCTTCGCGGTGGCTGAGTGTTTTGATGGACGGAACCCCGCTTCCGCTCGTTTCTGCCATTGCACTGTGAAAACTCGACTTTCGCCCTCATAAACTCTCCATTTTTTTGCTGTAAAAGCCGGACATGGTGTTTTTCCATTGTATTGCAAAATCCGGCTTTTCGCCCATCTTTTGTTCATTTTTCAAGAATCATTTCCAGAAGAACACCTTCGCCGTTCTCCACGTCCCTTTTGAGCGTCGCGCCGATTACGGTCTCAAGGAAATCCGGGTGGAGTCCGACCGAAAGCACTTTTTCCGTCCGCAAAACGCCGATGTCGTTTTCCTTGATTTTTTCGCCTTTCTTCATCGAGCGCATGAAGTGCAGGCTTCTGTTCGTTCTGCCGTAGTTCGCGCTTTCGGATTCGGAGAGTTTCTTGACTCCGCTTCCGCAAATCCTGTCGATTCTCTCTCCGTATTCTTCTTTAAGTTGCTTTATGATGTAGTCCCTCGCGCCCTCTCCGTACTGCCTGAAAGCCGCCTCGCACTGGTGGACCGAATGGCTCATGAAGCCGAACTGCTCGCCGTCCAACGCCACCGGGTCGTCGAGGCCGTCGGTCTCTTTGGAGAGCGTGATGTGCTTTTCAATCATCGTGGCTCCAAGCGCGCACGCTATCGACGGAACCAGAATTGGGTCGAGCGAGTGGTCGGAGACTCCGCATGGAATGCCGAAGATTTTTGAGAGGTTGGGGATGACGTTCAGGTTGTATTCCTCTTCGGGGGCGGGGTAGAACGTTATGCAGTGCAGGAGCGTGATGTTGTCCCTTCCGAGGATTTCCAACGCGCGCTCGATGTCGCGGAGTTTCGAGACTCCGCTTGAGATGATGACGTGGATGTTGTTTCTCTTCCTGATTTCCGCGAGTTTTTTGAGGAGCGGAATGTGGTTGAGTTCCGGGGATGCGATTTTCACCGCGTCGGGCTTGATTTCCATCAGCTCTTCAAGGCTTTTTATGCCGAACGGGGAGCAGGTGAATTTCGCCCCTTTTTCGTGGGTGTACCTTTCGCATTCCGCAAAAAAATCCGGCTCGACTTCCAATGCCTTGAATCTGTCGTAGAGTCTGATGTTGCCTGTCGGAAGCTTCACGAATCCCGTGTCTGGGTGCAGTATCTCGTCCGCGTACACCCACTGGAATTTCACCCAGTCGGCTCCGTTGTCCACGGCGCAATCAATCAACTTTTTCGCCTTTTCCAAACTTCCGCCGTGCGAAGTTCCTATTTCCGCTATTATTTCCATGATTAGATTTTCGGAATTTTCGGGGAGAATATCAAAGCCTCTGCGTGTGGATGTGCGTGATTGCCGCCGCGAGCGCGTCCGCCGCATGGTCGGGGTTCGGCTTTTCCTTCAGTTTCAGCAGAATCTGCACGTAGCGTTCCACAGTGTCCTTGTCCGCTGACTGCGTTCCCGTAACAGAAGATTTTATCTGGTTCGGCTTGTATTGCGAGAGTGGAATCGAATTTTTTTCGAGCGTCATAGTGACGACTCCTTTCGCTTCCGAAACGTTCATCGCGCTCGAAGCGTTCTTCCCAAAGAAAAGCTCTTCCATCGCGGCTTCGTTCGGCTTGTATTTTTTTATGACGAGTTCGATTCCGTTGAAAATCTCCAAAAGCCTTTTTGCGTGCTCCATCGTGTTGTCGGTTTCGATTACGCCATAGCCAACGAGCCTGATTTCTCCGCCGAAGTCGTCCACAATCCCGAATCCTGTGTTCGCGTAGCCGGGGTCGATTCCCAAAATGCGTCTTTTTTCCATAAAGCAAAGTTTTAAAAACAAAAAAACACAGACCTTCGAAATCGAAAATCTGTGTTTCTGCATTCATTTGTGTTCCTTTAATTAGTTGAACCAATCAATTGAACCAATCAGTTGAACGATTTTACAATCAGCCCTCGAAACCGTCCGGGTAGTTCACTGTTGACCAGACGTTCTGAACGTCGTCGTCCTCTTCGAGCTTGTCCAAAAGCTTCTGGACTTTCGCGGCTGTCTCCATGTCCACGTCAGTGTACATCATCGGAACCATGGCGACTTCGGCTGAAAGCGGCTTCCAAGGATCTTCATCGTCGTCTTTCTTCTTCTTGTCGTCTTCCGGCTTCTGCTTCTTTTCGAGAGCCTCGACGACAGTCGTGAAGTCGTTTGGAGATGTGGTCACTGTGATGACTCCGTCCTCTGCCACGACGTCCTCGGCTCCGGCTTCCAAAGCCGCTTCCATGACTTCCTCTTCTGAGAGCTTCTCGCCGTCGAACTCGATGACGCCCTTTCTCTCGAATGAGCGGGAGACCGAACCTGTCGTTCCCAAGTTTCCGCCGTTCTTGTTGAAGATGTTGCGGACGTTTGCTGCGGCCCTGTTGTGGTTGTCTGTCAAAACCTCTACGAGAACCGCGACACCGCCTGCCGCGTATCCTTCATAAGTCAATTCCTCGTAGGTTCCGCCGCCGAGCTCACCAGTTCCCTTCTTGATACCGCGCTCGATGTTGTCCTTTGGCATTGAAGCCGCGCGGGCCTTTACGATTGCTGCGCGGAGGCGTGGGTTTGCGTTCGGGTCTCCGCCGCCCATTGACGCTGCGATGGAAATCTCTTTGATGAGTTTTGTGAAGAGTGCGCCTCTTTTGGCATCGGCCGCACCTTTTGCGTGTTTAATGGTTGACCATTTATTGTGTCCAGACATTTGGAACTCCTATAAAAATATGGATTCTTTGAAAAACAGATTAGTAATTCTAACTGATAAAATGCAATTTTTTCAAGACAGCGCAAGAAATGGCAGAAAAACGCAAGAAAATGCAATGGATTGCAAGTCCCATTGCATTTTTCCGCCATTCAAAAAAACGCTAGTTCTTCTTGAAGAGGTTCGAGGCCTTGCCCTTTATCGCGCTCGTCGCCTTCTCCGCGGCTTTGTTCGTCTCCTCGGCGGCCTTCTGCTTTGCCTTGTCCTCGGCTTCCTGCTTCTTCGCCTCGGCCTGGACCTTCGCCTCGTCGACCTTGCTCTGGACTATGTTCTCAAGCTCCGCCTTCTTGGCTTCCAAAGATTTCCGAACGGTGTCGAGGTTCGTGTTCTGCACGTCGATTTCCCCTTCGATTCCGAGGAAGCCCTTTATCTTCTCCGTGACCTCTCCGTACTCGCCGTTTATCTTCTCGTTGATTTTCGCTATCGCCATTTCCTTCGCGTCGCCGACCGCCTCGTTGAATGCGGCCATGAACGCGTTCTGGAATTTGTCCATGAAATTCCCAGAAAGTCCGAGAGAAATGCCGGTCGCGCTCCTGTACGCCATTTCGTATCCGACGCTCATGTCGCTGATTGAGGCCAGCGCCGTCTTGTAGTACTTCGTCACGGTCTCGTTGGCGAATCCGTCCGACGATAGCGTGACTGGATTCAGGTCGACCTTTCCGTTCGCCGAGAATCCGTCGCTTCCCGCGCTCGCCGCCACCGTGACGAGTGCCTTTCCTTCTATCGAAGGTATTCCCGATGCCGACGCGATTTTCGCTCCGTCAATTTTCGCCGAGAAGCCGGTTCCTGTGTAGTCCATCGCTATCAAATCCGCTTTTGAAGAGTCGCGCACGTCCAAGGTGATTTTTCCCGCGTGGTTTATGGAGCCGACGTCGAATTTCGCCTCGGCGGTCGTCGGCACTCCCGTGATGTTCTGGTCGCTCGTGATGTCCTTTATCGCTCCTGAGAATCCTTTGCTTCCGTCGTTCTCCGTGTAGCCGGACGCCGAGACGTTCTTTATCCAGAGTCCGGGGTACTGTCTTGAGTGCCAGATTGTCCTTCCCTTGAGCCGTCCTGTCGAGCCTTTTTTCTCCTCTTTCTTCGATTCTTTTTCCGAATCTTTGTTCGAGGATGCTGAATTCGCCTTCATCTGCACGGCGTATGCGATTCCCTGCTCGACATACGGGTAGTATTTCCCCATCATGTCGTAGCCCACGGTGTCCAGTGCCTTGCCGAGAATCTGCTTTGAGTTCTTCACGGTGTCCGTCACCTTGTTCACGAGGCCGACAGCCAAATCCTTGTCGGAATTCACTGCCGCCGCCAAGTCCGTTGCCATTTTCTCGGTCGATTCCACGTCCGCCTTCACTTCGCTTGTGGTCTTCTCGAATGCGCTCTTGAGTTCGTCGCCCTGTTTTATGGCCGCGTTTACCGTTTCAAGGTATTCCTTCGCTTTTTTGACTTTCTCCACGTCCGAGGCCGACTTCAATGACTTCACGTCGAGCTTCTGCAACTCCTTGACGCTTTCCGAGAACGTTTCGACCTGTGTTTTCAGCTCTTCCGGCTTCGCCTGCCATTTCGCCACGAGAGTCTGCACGTCATCCTTCGCCTTCTTCGCCGCCGCAGGTGTCTTCAACTGCGACTCGATGTTGGAGACGATTTCGTCCACGCTGCTTCCGCCCGCGATTTCGGCCGCCTGCGCCTTCAAGTCTTCAAGCGCCTTGTCAGACCTGGACTTCAGTTCCTTGGCGAACGCGCTGTTCTTGAGCGACGTCCTTTCTTTTGGAGGAATGTAGCAGCTCGTCGTCCTGTCAGTGCCGAATTTCATGCCTTCGACCGACACGTCGTTTATTATCGCCTTGCCCCTGAGCGCCTGCGTGAAATTCATGTCGATTGTGATTTTCTCCGCCTCGAAGAGGTTCTTCTTGTAGTCGTATTCCTCTGAATTTTTGTCGCCGATTGCGATTCCGTCCACCCGTATCGAGATGCCGAGGAGCTTCACGTTCACGGACTGGATGTCGGTCTTCGCGCCGAAAGCCGCCTCGCAGCCGGACTTGATGATTTTCTTTGCGATTGGGTTCTTGAACGCCGCCACGACAAGCACGACCGCCGCGATGAACGAGGCGACCGCCAAAAGTGGAATGAACTTCATCCGGCCCTTGTTCGATTTTATAGCCTTCGCGATTTCCTTCAGCTGGTTGAAGTCCTTCTTTTCGATTTGCCTTTTCTGGTCTATCGAGAGCAGCTTCCTGTTCTTCACGGTCCTCTCTTCCGTGAAAATCGATTCGACGAGTTTCCTGTCCGCTTCGATGTAGATTTTCTTGAGGATTTTCGAGAGGGCTTTCTCCGAATATTCCTTCCTGAAAATCTTCGGGAGTTTTGAAGATTCGACCGTCTTTTTTCCGTCATCTTTCGCACTCTCGTCTTCGCCCTTCGTCTGGAGCTGCTTTTCGTTCGTCTGCGCCAGCGTCCTCTCGTCCTGCGCCGCGCCTTCTTTCTTCTCTTCTTCACTCATGATTTTTCTCCGACAAGCGATGCTATTTTCGACACTATCGGGATGTTCCCGATAACCTTGATGATTTTCGCCTTCCTGAGCAGTGCGACCGCGTGCTTCCGCCAGAGCGCCACCGCGACTCTTGCGATGATGTACGCCGGAATGTAGAGAAGCAGCCCCATCGCAAGCGAGCCCATGACCACCGTGTTGTTGAATTTCGTGAACGACACGAACGGCACGTTCTCAAGGAATCCGTAAAGGCCGTAGAGGCTTTCGTTCGTGAGGATTGAATAGCCCAGCGTGTCGAACGTCGCGTCCAGTGCTGGGGCGAGCAGGGAGCCGAGCAGGAGCGCGAGCCCGTACGCCGCCTTGTTTATCCTGACGAAAAGTATGAAGATGAAGACGACCCACCAGAGCAGGTTGTCCTTCGGCATTAGACCGAGCAGGAATCCGCACGCCGCTCCGTGCGCTATTTCTTCCGGATTTGTGTTGGCGTTCAACGCCTTCAGAAGTTTTGCTATGTATGAAATCATGCACACATTTTATCACATTATTCTGTTCGTTTCATTCTATGCGTTTCGGTTTTCTTGACCTCAAAGGGCTTTTACAGATACATTATTCGTTATGTTTGAAACTAAAGATACTGATATAACAGACCTTGAGGACGACGATTTCGACACGATTCTCGCCGACGACATCAAGTTCAATGGAAGCATAAAATTCACGAAGCCGTTCATGATAAGGGGCAGCGTCACCGGAAACATATCCGCCACGAGCGATCTCGTCGTGGACACCGAGGCTTCCGTGGCCGCTGAGATTTCGGCTTACAGGGTCTTGGTCAAGGGCACTGTGGAGGGGAACATCGTGGCCGAAAAAATGGTGCACGTCTCCTCGTCCGGTTCCGTGACCGGCGACATAACGTCGGAGCAGGTTGTTCTGGAGCCTGGCTCGAAATTCTCCGGCAGATGCACCATGAGGGTTCCGGCCGCAAATTGACGTTTCTGTTCTCTTCAAATTCATCGGAAATCATTTTTATATAGAAAAAAGGTTAAGAAAATGAAAAGCACATTCAAGAAGTTTTTTTTGTCGCTCATACTCTCCTCGTCTCTGGCTTCTCCGCTTCTTTTCGCTCAGAAACCGGATGCCCTCGCGCTCTACCGTGCCGGAAAGTACGCCGAGTCGGTGGCAATCTGCGAGCAGGAGCTTCTGCAGAATCCGAAGAACGTGAATTCATACGTCGTTCTCTGCTGGAGCCTAGTCGGAAAGAAGGACTACGCGAAGGCCGAGGCGAAGGCGATAGAGGGGCGCAACATCAGCTCCACGGACACGAGGCTCATAGAGATTCTTGCGGAGGCGAAGTACTATCAGGGGAAAAACAACGGCGCGCTTGAGTATTTCCAGCTCTACATCGCGAATGCTCCACAGGGCGCGAGCGACATCGGGTTCGCCTATTTCTACATGGGCGAAATCTACATCCGGCAGGCAAAGTACCAGCACGCCGACATGGCTTTCTCCGCCGCCGTCCACGAACAGCCGGCAAAATACGCTTCGTGGTGGACCAGGTGCGGCTACGCCCGCGAGATGGTCGGAAACTACGAGTCGGCGAAAGTCGCCTACGAGAAGGCTCTCTCCCTCGACCGCTCATTCGTCGATGCGGCCCGCGGAAAGGAGAGGGTGGAAGCCGCCATTGCCAAGAACCTTTGATAGACTATGCAGAGAAGCAAAATCCATTTCGAGACGCTCGGATGCAAACTCAACCAAGTAGAGAGCGAGGGCGCGGCTCGTGTTTTCACGGATTCGGGGTTTTCGGTCACGATGGATCCGATGACTGCGGCCGACCCCAGCGACGATTCTGTCGCCGCGTGCGTGGTGAATACCTGCACCGTGACCGCGAAGGCCGAACAGAAGGCGCGGAGGATAATCCGCCTTCTGCTTTCGAAATTTCCGTCGAGCGTCGTGATTGTCACCGGCTGCTACGCCCAGTTGAACCAGTCCGACCTCTTGGCGATGGATCCGAGGATAGCCGTGCTCGGGGGACAGAACAAAGGCTCGTTGGCCGATGTTCCGTCGCTGCTCAAGGCCAATTCCGAGAAGTCCGGGGTGGATTTGCAGTCGGTTCTGCAGTCGTTTTTCGATTCAAAGAGGGCTTCGTCCAAGATTGGCGAGATAACGGAGCCGTTCCGTCTTGCCACCGATACGTTCTTGAACCACTCCCGCTCTTCCCTAAAGATACAGGACGGATGCAACTGCGTGTGCACTTACTGCCGCATACGCCTCGCCCGCGGAAAGTCGGTGTCGCTGGACGCGGCCGAGGTTCTTTCGCGTGTCCGCTCTCTTGAGTCTGCCGGACAGAGGGAAGTCGTAATAACGACGGTGAACATCGCTCAGTACCGTGGAAAATGGAAGGACGAAAACGGAAACGAGGTCTTTGTCAATTTTGCGGGGCTTTTGGAGATTCTTCTGGAAAAAACGAAGTCGATAGGCATAAGGATATCGAGCCTCTACCCGGAAATCGTTGACGAGAAACTTGCCGGGCTTTTCGAGAATCCGCGTGTCAGGCCTCACTTCCACATCTCCGTGCAGTCGGGAAGCGACAGCGTGCTTTATAGGATGAAGAGGCCGTACAAGATAGAGAAGGTCTATAGGGCCTGCTCCCTTTTGAAGAAGGCCAAAGGAAATCCGTTCCTCGCGTGCGACATAATAGCCGGTTTTCCGGGGGAGACCGACGAGGATTTCGACTTGACGATGAAGATGCTCTCGGAGTGCGGCTTCACGTTCGTCCACGCTTTCCCGTTCAGCGCGAGGCCGGGCACCGAGGCTTTCAGCATGAGGCCGATGGTTCCGAACAATGTTACCGATACTAGGATAAAGCGGCTTGAGGAATTCAACAGGAAGTCGAAGACCGCGTACATAGAGTCGTTCGTCGGAAAGACGCTTCCAGCCGTTTGCGAGACTGTGCACAGACCTAATGTCGCCAGAGGGATAATGCTTTCTGGAAACGCAGGCGATGTCGTCGTCCATGCCGTCACCGAGAATTTCCTCCACTGCCAGCTCGTGTTCCCTGCTTTCTCCAAGGACATCCCGAAAGCGGGGAGCGAAGTCTTTGTCAGGATAGTCCGTCCATTGGCTGACTCGGAGAGGACCGGCGAGAGCGATACGCTCGCTGTCGTCGTTGCCGCTTCTCCTGAGTCTTGATGTATCTAAGTCGGAGTTTTGCATGGCAGGTTTCTGGGGGAAACTTTTCGAGAGCCTTTCCAAAAACACATTCGCAGGAAGGGTCGTAACTGGTTTGGGGGCGTTCGTCAGGGGGCGTTTCGCCTCTGTTCCGTATGTGCTTGGGTACATCGGGTGCACGTTCAAATCGACATTCGCGTTCATAAACAAGGAGAAGGCCGCAAGAAAAATCCTCATAATGCAGCTTCTCTTCACGTTCATAGAGGCTCTGCCAATCATAGCGTTCCTCTCTGCCGCTCTTGGGGCCGCGATTTTTCTTTTCGGGTACAACATCCTCCTTTCTCTCGGCCAAGCTTCGATGATATACCAAATTCTCGTCGTCGTCGTCGTCAGGGAACTTGGACCTGTCCTCGTGGCGTTCGTGGTGACGGCGCGCTCGTCCACCGCGATAGCGACGGAAATCGGCGGCATGGTAACGAGCCATCAGGTCGAAAGCTACATTTCAGTCGGTGTCGATCCTGTCGACTATCTTGTGGCTCCGCGCTTCCTCGGTGTCACGCTATCGGTCTTCTTCCTCTGCCTCTATTTCTCGCTTTGCGGAATAGTCGGCCCCTACGTTGCCGCGATGTTCGTCAACCCTTCGATAGCCGCCGGGTATTTCACCGAGCTTCTGAAGAATTTCTCGCTCATGATGATTTTCACCTCCATCGTGAAGAGCATCGTGTTCGGCATGATAATCTCGATAACGGCTACGTATTTCGGTTTCAACGTCGAGCGTTCGTCCACGGAGATTCCTGTCGCCGGAATACGCGCCGTCAGCAATTCGTTCGTCGGAATAATCATAGCCGACGTGGCCATAACGCTTGTTCCGTCGCTTCTTTGACTTTTGGAGGAGATTGTGGGTCTATTCAAACTCGACAACGTGGAATTCAACTCCCGTTCGCAGCGGATAATAAACGGCGTCAGCATGGAGATAGAGAAGGGGCAGATTGTCGGCCTTCTCGGAAAGTCAGGAAGCGGAAAGTCCACGCTCCTGAAAATCATTTCCGGGATTCTCGTTCCGTCTTCAGGACGCGTCTTCTTCGACGGCAAGGACGTGAAGCTCATGTCCAAGGAAGAGAACAAGAATTTCAGAAGGAGATGCTCTTTCGTTTTTCAGGATTCCGCGCTTTGGGAGAACCAGACCATAGAACAGAACTTGAACCTGCCGCTCCAGACTCAAAACCAGGACATGCCGATGGATGTGCGCATGGAGCGCATTCAGGCCATGTGCGCGCTTGTCGGATACAAGAGAAGCCTTGCCCTCCGTCCTGTCGACTTGTCCATGGGCGAGCAGAAACTTGTCGCGTTCGCGCGCGCGTTCATAAACAAGCCCGATGTCCTTTTCCTGGACGAGTGCACCGAATCCCTCGACTCGCAGAGTGCGGAAAGGATAATATCGCTTGTGGCCGATTTCGTCAGGGGCGGAAACACCGTCGCCTATGTGAGCCACAACAAAAATTTCGTCAGCACGATGATGTCCCTCGGCAGCTCTGGAAGGAGTGTAATCTATGATGTTGAGAATGGTTTTTTGAAAGGATCTGATAACTATGAAATTTAAGATAAAATACGCGGACCAGATTGTCGGTTTTTTCTCTCTTGTCGCAATAGCTTCGTTGATAGTTTTGATTTTCGCCATTGGAGCCAAGAAAAGCTGGTTCACGAAGAAGAACTATTATTTTACAGTGTTCGATTCAGGTTCAGGAATCTATGTGGGAATGGATTTGATGTACAAGGGATTCTCGATTGGAAAAGTCGAGTCCGTCGATTTGGTCGGGGAATTCGTCAAGGTCGACTACTACGTTCTTGAGGACTATTTCGATTACGTCAAGGAATATTCGATTGTGGAGCTGAGCGTAAGCCCGATCGGACTCGGTTCTTCGTTCACGCTTTTTCCGGGGACTGGTTCCACGACGATTCCGTCCGGCCGCGAGATTTTCAGGAAGGACAGTATGCCAGGCAAAAAGTACATCGCAGACGGGCTCGTCCGCATGAGCGACTCTTCCGATTCGATTTCAGTGCTTCTCGGAAAAGTCTCGACAATACTCGACGACGTTCACGAGCTTCTCGGAAACTTGAACAACGCACTTGAGGGAAGCGGAGAGTCTCCGTTCACAGAGATAATCTCCAACCTCAGCGATTTGACGGCCATGCTCTCCGACACTGAGGATGGAGCCGTTCCGAAACTCCTAGGAAAGGACATCGCGAAGAACCTCACTGAGACGCTCGCGACGCTGAACAACATGGTGAATTCTTCCGAGGGCGCCGTTCCGAAACTGCTTGGAAAGGAAATTTCCGACCAGATAAACGCGATTCTCGGAAACATAACTCCGATACTCTCCGACGTGAACGACATGACGGGAACGGCATCGCCTGAAATCAACGAGATGCTCGTTCAGGTCAATACTCTCCTTCTTCAGGTCGAGGATTTGATGACCGGACTGAACAACAATCCTCTCATACGCGGCGGAATCCCTGACCGCTCGAACGAGTCTTCCGCGACCGTCAATGTCAGGAGCACCGATTTTTGATAATTGGAAATTGAGAATTGAGAATTGAAAGCTGATTGATGGGGTGTTTTATGGAATTGAACGGGGAAGCGAAAAAGTTTTTCTTGGTTGTGGCGTTTTTCGCCGGTTGTTTCTTTTCATTTCTGGGAGTCTCCTGCTCCTCGCTGCCGGAGCGCGCGATGAAAGTGACGACGACAGCCAATTCAGCCGATGTGAGGTACGAGAACGCCAACAATGAGCTTGCTTCTGGGAAATATGATTTGGCCAAGCTCCATTTCTCTCAGGCGTACAATCTCGCGTATTCCGTCGACGACCCGGACCTGCTTTGCAGAATCGCCCTCTCTGGAATCTCCTACAAAATCATCACGGGGACGCTCGATGCCCAGAATCCGGGGGCGGACTCCTTCATCGATTCCCTTTCCGCAACGGAAATCCTCGCGGAGGCGCGGTATTTCGCCGAGCGGTCGGCGCGCAGTTCCGTGTTGTCCGCCGTCTGCTCAATCTGTGAGGTGAACATCGAGCTTTCCAAGGGAAACACGAATTTTCTGATTTACGAGAACCATCTAAGGAACGCGGAGAAGTCTTTGGCGAAGGAACCTTATTATCTCGCGCACGCGTACAGGTCGTTCGGCGATGTCTACATCCGTTCGAAGAAGTACGGCGAGGCCGTCGAATATTACGGAAAGGCCGCTTCCGTGCACACGAAGAACCGCTATCTTTTCGAAATAGGAACGGACTGGTACGGAATCGCGCGCGCGCAGTCGCTGGCCGGAAAAAAACAGGACGCAATCTCCGCAATGACGACCGCTCTGAAGTATGACCGCGACTCCGAGAATTCGTCAGCCATAGCGGCCGACTACTTCGCAATCGCAAAAATTCTCATGAAGGGCGAGACGAGCGTTGGGGACAGGAAGGACGCGAAGAAAAACGCGAGGTGGGCGGCTTCGATTTTCAAGTCGATTGGAATGAAGGAAAACGCCGCCGAGTGCGAGAATTTCGCCTCCGAAATCGAATGAACCGTTTAAGTATTTGAGGAATGAATATGAAAAAGAGTGTTTTTAAAATCGCGGCGGCCGCCGCTTTGTCTGTGGCTTTCTCGTCTGTGTTCTCTGCTTGTTCTTCGAGCAGTCTTTCGATTTCCGATTGCGGGCCTATAGCCGTCGTGTCCGTCATAGGAAACAAGTCCGTGCCGTGGTTCGATTCGGACGTAAACGAGGAGGAGGACGGAGATCCTAACGGAATCCTCTCCACGTCTGTGAACCGGTTGTTCTCGAAGGACAACATTGAGTTCACGTCATGCGAGAGCCGCATCGACTACGCCGACGAGGCAATCCGGGATGGCCTCGTCGATTTGGCTGGGGTCGAGGTCGTCGACAAGGAGACCGTGGTGAATTCTGAAGTATACGAGGACATAAGCAAAAGCTACTACAACGTGCTGTTCTCGACTGTGGAAGCCGACGGCTACAAGGATTTGACGACGCTAGGCTCCAAGAACGCGCGCATTTTGATGGACGCGGTTGGTGCGAAGAGTCTTCTACTGTTTGAATTCGATTTCAGAAAGGAGATTGTGAGCGGCTCCAAGTGGGACGGCGAAGTCGGCTCGTACATAAAGATGACTGTTAGGATGAAGGACGAGAGGGGCAGGGAGTCAATCTACAGAGTCTACGAAGTGCGCTCCGCCGACACCGTGCACATCGACTCCCTCAAGTACGACAAGTCCGCCCTCGTTGAGCTGATAAAGCCGACAATCGATTCCGCCGTTTCAAGGTTCATCGTCGACTACATCAACTAGACCTGTTCGTGCTTGTATGGTCGTTTGTTGTGGAGGAATGTGAACCTCGCGCCAAAGTACCTTCCAACGAACCTGCTCATGAACGCCGTGAATTTCCATTTGAAAGCCCAGAGGACGATTTTTTCGCCTTTCCGGGCTTTTTTTATGCAGTGCGACACGACTTTTTCAGGGCTTTTTCCGTGCAGCACCTCCTTCCTTGCTCCGTTCGAGGCGACGTTCGCGAAATTTGTGCTGACGGAGCCTGGACACAATGCCGTCACGCTTATTCCTTTGTCCTTCAACTCTGCCGCCAGCGCGACCGAAAAACTCAGGACGTATGATTTTGTCGCCGCATACACTGCGAAATTTCCGAGCGGAAGAAACGCCGCGAGAGACGATACGTTTATGATTGAGGAGCCTCTGTCCATTCGCGGAATGCAAAGACCGCAGATTCCCGTAAGCGAGGCGCAGTTCAGGTCCACCATGTCGATTTCCTTTTCGAGCGGTGTTTCCGCGAATTCTCCGTATGTTCCGAATCCTGCGTTGTTCACGAGCGTCTCGATTCCGTATTCGCCGTTCTCCTCCTCTGATTCGAGCGTTTCCTTGAACCGCACGACACCGTTTCGTCCCGATATGTCGAGCGGGATGTTTCTCAGCGTGGTTCCTTCCTTTTTCCCAAACTCGTCGATTATGCGCTTTATCGATTCGTCTGTTTTCTCTGAGTTCCTCGCTATGAGCCAGAATTCTTTCGTTCCCGATTGTTCCTGTCCGTAAAGCTGCCTTGCGAATTCGAATCCGATGCCTGAATTCGCTCCGGTTATGATTGTGATTTTTCTCATGGAAGAGAGTATACTTTCAAAACTATGATTTCAAAAAGACTTTTTGCATTTGCCTTTCCGTTTTTTCTTTGTCCGCTCTCTTTTTTTTCATGCAGGGAGAAGGCTCCCGAAGAGGAGACTGCCGAGCAGCAGAGGAGAATCGAAGAGGAGGATGCTCTCGCCAAGGCGCGGGCTTTGGAGGCCAAGAGAACCGCAGCGGTCTTGTCGTACATCGATTCCTTTTCCGACGAAGTGAAGGTTTCCCAGCTTTTCCTGGTCAACATCGAGGGAAACGGGTCTTATTCACCAGTCGAGAGCGCCGACGACGGAAAACCGCTTGTCCCCGGCGGATGCCTCCTCTTTTCCTACAACATCGCTTCCGAGCCTGAGAAGATTTTCGCCTTCACAAAATCCATCTCCGATTTCTACTTGAAGAATTCGAACATTCCCCCGTACATCGCCATAGACCAGGAGGGGGGCGACGTGAACAGACTCCGAGGCGTGACGAGCGTCCTGTGGTCTCAGAAGAAGGTCGGAGAGCGTTTTTCTGTCGAGAATGCGAAGAAACTTTACGCGGCCCAAGCGAAGCAGATGCGATTGCTTGGAATAGACATGAACTTGGCTCCCGTCGTGGAGGTCGAGGACGGTTCGAATGCTGAATTCCTTGGGACTCGGACGTTCGGTTCGCTTGAGAAGACTCTTTCCTACGGAGAGGCTGAAATCGCCGGTTTCGAGGAGAACGGTGTGGCGACAGTGTTGAAGCACTTTCCAGGAAATTCGAACGTCGATCCGCATTCCGGGCTTCCAGAACTGAAAATCGCCTCGGCTTCTTTCGATTCGTACATAAAGCCGTTCTCCTCCCTTCTCTCTGGAAGTTCGGCTTTGCTCATGAGCCATGCGATTGTGGAGTTCGACACGGAAACTTCCGAGTTGAAGAACGAGCGGATTCCGGCCTGCCTTTCGGAATTCTGGGTCTCTAAAATCGTACGCGGCAGACTTTCATTCGATGGACTGATTCTTTCCGATGACATCTTCATGGGCGCGCTCTCCAAAAACGGCTATCCGCCTGAAAAGGCCGTTGTGCAGGCTATCGAGTCCGGCATAAATGTCATAATGCTCTCGGAAAAGAAATTCGGCTCCGTAGCGAAAATCCTTCTTGACGAAAGTTCCCGAAACGAGTCCCTGAAAAGGAAAATCGACGACTCCGTGCGCCGTGTCGTCGAATACAAGATAAAAGCCGGCATCCTTTCGCTGGAGGAGTCGGAGGACGGAGAATTCAGGGTTGTTCCTGCCGCAAAGGCGGAATTCGAATCCGAGGCTTTCGCTTCCGCGAAAAAAGAGGGGATGAAACTCTACGAATAGGATTGAAGGAGGAAAGAACCGATATGAAGCAGAAGGACAAGGCTAGAAAACTCTTCGGAGCGGATGGATTCGACTCTTACTACAGGGAAATTTACGGGGGCAGGTGGGACTCTCTCAAGGCCTCCCTTTTGGACAAAGCCGATTCCAGAATGTACAAGGTCGGCGCTGCTGAACCGTATTTCCTGGATTCCGGCAGCATAAGGTGCGCGGTCTCCCTTCCTCTTTCCGGCGCGGAAAACATACTCGACATGTGCGCCGCTCCAGGGGGGAAAAGCATCGTCCTCGCGTCCTGCATGGAAAAAAGAGCAAGGCTCCTGTCGAACGAGCGTTCCCCCGAAAGGAAACTCCGCCTCGCGAAATCCTGCGACACGTGCCTTCCTCCTGAAATCCGGGGTAGGGTCGATGTCATCTGCAAGGACGGCGCGAAGATGTGCCTCTCAAAGGACAATGAGGAATTCTTCGACAGAATCCTCCTCGACGCTCCGTGTTCTTCCGAACGCCACGTCCTGTCCGATCCGAAATACTTGGACGAGTGGTCGCCGTCCCGAATAAAGACCCTCGCCGTCGCACAGTGGTCGCTTCTTTCTTCCGCGTACCGGATGCTGAAGAAGGGCGGCTATCTTCTCTATTCCACTTGCGCCTTGTCCAGGGACGAGAACGACGGTGTGGTTTCTCGGCTCCTTAAAAAATTCGACGGCGCGGTGGTGCTGGCTCCCGATGTTTCCTCCGACGTCTCTCCGTTCTGCTCTTCCGAATTGCCTGGCTACGAGAGCACCGAGTTTGGAGCGCATGTCCTTCCCGACTCGCAGAATGGGGCCGGCCCCCTGTACTTCTGCCTCATCTGGAAAAAATCTTAGAGCGCAGCCTTTTTAGCTCGGAGCGCATCTTCTTGCCCTTCAGTTTGCGTTCCTTGCTCGCCTTTGTCGGTTTTGTCTTCCTCCTCTTTTTTGGGATTTTTACCGCGTTGACGATTCTGCTTTCCATTCGTGCGAAGGCCGTTTTTCTGTTCAGCTCCTGCAGTCTTTCTTCGTCGACGTCGATGAAGAGACATCCCGTGTTGTTGAGTATCGGCGAGAGTTTTTCCCTCGCCCGTTCCATCTCCTCCGCCGTTAGCCCTGAAAGGCTTTCCAGCGGGACAGTCAGGCGCACTTTCGTGTTCACCTTGTTGACATTCTGTCCGCCTTTTCCTCCGCTTCTGGAGAAAGTCAGTTTTGCGTTCCTAAAAAGCGATTCGCGCAGTTCAGCCTTGTTCATTTTTGCCTCCATCAGAAACCCTAAAAACTCCATTGCATGATGTACAAAAAATAGACTATTTCAAACTTTTCATTTAAAATAGGGGATTATGACCTCTAGGGAAGAAAAACTACAGTCTATATTGGAAAGTGAACGCAGGATAAACGAGATAAAGGACACCGACGTTCTTCTGAAGCAGATTTTAACGGAAGCCAGGCGCATTGCCAATGCCGATGCTGGCTCGATATACGTTGTTGAGACGAAGGTGGCGCCTCTCGGAAGTTCTCGCGACGAGGAGAAGAAATCGGCCGCATTCATTCCGATTGAGAAGTCTCTGTACACTGAAAGCGTTGATTATAGACGGCAGTTCTTCAAGAACAAGCAGCTGCGGATAAAATATGCCCAAAACGACACTAAGAAGCAGGACGACTACAAGAATTTCGCCTTCAACATAGCCGAGACATCGATTTCCGGCTATTCGATTTTTTCCAACGAGCTTTTGAACATAGAAGATGCGTACAACATCGGTCCCGACAAGCCGTACCGCTTCGACGAGAACACCGACAAGCAGATGCAGTACACGACAAAGTCGATGCTTACGATTCCACTCGTGAGCAGCACGGAGAAGCCCCTTGGCGTTCTGCAGATAATAAACGCCCAGGACTCGAACAAGAACCCGATTCCGTTCGATGAGGACTCCGTTCTGTACATAAAGCACTTTGCGTACAGCGCGACTCAGGCGTTGGAACATTCCTTCCTCACGAACAGCATGATAATGCGCATGCAGCAGATGGCTGAATTCAGGGACCCGAAGGAAACTTTCCATCATGTCCAGCGCGTCTCCGAGTTCTCAGACATCATATATGTCCATTGGGCGAAAAAACACAATGTTCCCGAGGAAAAGCTCAAGCGTTTCCGCGACTGCCTGAGAATCGCATCAAAGTGCCACGATTTCGGCAAGGTTGGCGTCTCCGATGTTATATTGAAGAAGGCTGGTCCCGGTAGGTTCACCGACGAGGAGCGGAGCATAATGAAAGGGCACACCTGCATAGGCGCGAAGCTTTTCGCCGAGGCCGAGTCCGACTTTGACGAGATGGCGCGCGATGTCGCCCTCCGACACCACGAATGGTGGGACGGAAGCGACAGAGGGTATCCTGGAAAAATCGACTACATATCCTACGAAATCGGGCATCCGGTGGAAAAGTGCCCGCCTCTGAAAGGCGATGAGATTCCACTTTCGGCTCGCATAGTCGCCATCGCAGATGTGTTCGACGCTTTGAGCCACAGAAGATGCTACAAGGAAGCGTGGTCTGTCGACGATGCCTTCCTGGAAATCCAAAAGTCATCAGGCACGCAGTTCGATCCGGAACTTGTCATGTGCTTCCTCGCCGAGCGCGAGAGAATCGTTCTTGTGAACTTGAGGTACGAGGGGGACGAGGATTAGACCGTTTCCTTACATGGGATTGCCGGCGTTTTTCGAATAAATCTCCGCTACAATGTGTTTTTGGAGTTCCGACTTGAATTCCGTGATGAATTTTTTCAGTTCTTTCTGGCCGTATTGGTTTTTCTTGTTCCCTCCGAGCCCAATCGCCGACAGGTTCATGCTAAGGTTCCTTTCCGTTATCCTGTCGTCGATGTTGTCCTTCGTGAATTTCGTTCCTCTGTCGTTGAACACGGTCACTCCTTTCTCGACTAGCCTCTTCGCGAAAAGCAAGTCTCTGGTGACAACTATGTCGTTTTTTTCTGACTGTTCGAATATGATGTTGTCGGCCTCGTCCTTTTTTTGCTCACAGACAATCATCCTGACGTTGCTCGATTCGTCGAGTATCTTTCTGTTGGCCACCAATACTGCGACGAATCCGTTCTTCGCTGCCTCGCTGGCGAGAAAATCCCTCAGCTGCGACGGACACGAGTCCGCGTCTATCCATGTCTTGAAATTCAGCATAATTATTTTTGGTGTTGGAGCAGGGCGGTGTCGAGCCTTTCAATCATGATTTTCATGCGCTCTTCGATTTTTGACTCTATGGCAGCTTCTTCAGCCAACCGTTCCTCTTCCGCTTTCTTGCGTTTTTGCGTTTCCTGCTCTTCTATGTTCTTTTCTATCGCTCTTTTTGATTTTTCCTTGTAAAGTTCATCGCAGAGCATTATGCCGGCCATTATCGAAACCTGCTGCTGGGTCAATTTCCCATTCTTCGTAATCTGGTCGATTATCTGTGTGTAATATTTGAGAAGTTTCTTGAGGTATTCGTCATCCTCGTTCGCCTTTATCGAGAATGACGTTCCAAGCATATCTATTTGCAATGAACCCATTGTTTACTGTGTTTCTCGATTAGAATATGTCGAAAATAGGCTTCGGTTCTGATTGGTTCGTGTCGCTCTCCGCGCTTTTGTTGCTGCGGTCGTTGAGTATCTCTTCGATGTCCGCCTGCGGCCTTTTGAGCATACTTGCGATTTCTTCGACACGGAATCCCTTTTCCTTCAATTGGAAAATCATCGAAGTTTCCCTGTCATCCGTCATGCGCTGCTCTTCTGTGTGCGCCTGCCCTTCAATTGCTTCCCCGGCGCCTTCCTGCTCGGCTTCGTCGCTTTCCTCGTCGCCGATTTCAAAACCGCCGTCACTTGAATCAGCGGCATCACTGTAGTCTTCTGCTTGTGCTTCTTCCCGTTCGATGGCACCGTTTTCTGAATCGGAATCCTCTTCTTCGGCCATCTCGTTGGAAGCCTGTTCGTCATTGTTGTCTGTGTCTGCGATTGTGTCGCTTTCAGATATGTCGTCAGCGGCATATTCTTCGCCGGCGGATTCTTCTTTGTTGTCCGAAGACTCCGCCAACGCGCCGCTCTGAGCGTATTGCTCAGCTTGAGAACTTCCGTCGTTTATCTCAGGAATGTTCTCAAGCTGCTCAAGGGCTTTTTTGATTCTCAATTCGATCTTGCTCTGATCTGTCTGAAAAGCCGAAAGCTGCTCCGTCTTCGCAGAAAGTGCGTTTGTGAGCTCTGCGCATTTTCTACGCAAAGCATCATTCTCTGCTGTCAGCTGTCCTATTTTTGCGACAGCGCTCTCAATCTTTTGGTTCAAAATCTGAAGTTGATCGAATGAAATCATTTTTTTACCTTGGTTTTGTTTTTTTTATTTAAGCGTTGAGCGCTTTTTTTGCAGCCTCAACGACTGCCTTGAAAGCTGTTGGGTCTTCGATTGCGAGGTTAGAGAGTGCCTTGCGGTTCAAAGTGATTCCAGCCTTCGCGATGCCGTTGATGAAGCGAGAGTATGTGAGACCCTCGGAGCGGACAGCCGCGTTGATACGGGCAATCCACAACTGGCGGAAGTCGCCTTTCTTGTTGCGGCGATCCTCGTACGAGTGGGAAAGAGCCTTTACAACTGCGTCTTTCGCTGCTTTGTAGTTCGTTCCACGGCGTCCCACGAAGCCCTTCGCGAGCTTCAAAATCTTTGCGCGGCGGTTGTTTCTTTTTGTTCCGTCTATTGCTCTTGACATTTTATTCTCCTAAATATTCCAGTAAAAATCCGTTTTCAAAAACTAGGCATTTGCCGTATCATCAGCCGTATGGAAGCTGCTGTTTGCGGATTCTCGCTGCTGAATCTTCAGAAAGGATTCCTGCTCCGCGGAGGTGCATCTTCCTTTTTGGCGACTTCTTTGTCAAAATATGGCGAAGGTTCATCTTCTTGTACTTTACCTTGCCAGTGCCTGTGAGTGAAAAGCGCTTTGCAGACGCTTTCTTTGTCTTCATCTTGTTCTTAGACATTTTCCTTTTCCCCGAACCGGTGCGACCGTATCGCCTGGTTCTTTTTGATTATTTGGCCTTCGCGTTGATTGTCATGGACATGAATCTGCCTTCCATTGCGGCCGGCTTCTCCACTACATAACTTCCTTCGTTAAGCCTTTTCAATACTTCGTTCAGTACGTCGTGGCCGAGTTCGGTGTGCGCTAGCTCTCGTCCGCGGAAGCGGATTGTAACTTTCACCTTGTCGCCCTCGTCCAGGAATTCCTGAACGTGCTTTGCTTTTGTGTCAAGGTCACCAGGGCCGATTTTCGGCTGCATCCTGATTTCCTTGATTTTCAAAGCTTTCTGGTTCTTGCGGGAGTCACGGAGCTTTTTCTCCTGCTCGAACCTGTATTTTCCGTAATTCAGTATTTTACAAACTGGTGGGTTTGCATTCGGAGAGACCTCCACAAGGTCAAGCTCTCTTTCTTTCGCAAGCCTGAGTGCTTCGCTCGTGGACATTATACCGTTCTGTCCGCCTTCGTCGTCTATAAGTCTGATCTCTCTTACTCGAATCTGTTCGTTGATTCGTAATCCTTTTGGATCTGCCAATTTTCCCCCTGATGCCAAAATCGATGGCATACTTGTAAAATGATTTTACAAGTATATCAAATTTCAATTTCTGATGTCTATCTTTCTATTCAACTTTCATCTTTCCTTTATTTCGTTTATTCTGAAAAAAGATATCTACGCGGTGGAAATCTCTCTAAAAAATCCAAAAATGAAGGTGGAAAAATGAAAATCAACGGTTCTCAAATAGTAATCGAGTGCTTGGTGGAGCAGGGGGTGGACACTGTTTTCGGCTATCCTGGCGGAAACATTCTCAACATCTACGATGCCCTCTACAAAAATTCGGACAGGATAACGCACATTCTAACCGCCCATGAGCAGGCCGCGGCACACGCCGCCGACGGATACGCGCGCTCCACCGGAAAGGTGGGCGTGTGCATGGCGACTTCTGGTCCTGGAGCCACGAACCTCGTAACGGGAATAGCGACCGCCTATATGGATTCTTCTCCAATCGTCGCGATAACCTGCAACGTCGGGACTCCGCTTTTGGGAAAGGACACGTTCCAGGAAATCGACATAACGGGAGTGACTCTCCCGATAACGAAGCACAATTTCATGGTGAAGAAGGTCGAGGATTTGGCGGACACGATTCGCCAGGCCTTCGTCATAGCCCGTTCCGGTCGTCCAGGTCCTGTCCTCGTCGACATACCTAAGGATGTTACGGCAAAAGTGTGCGAGTTCACTCCGTTCAAGGATGCCGCAGCCGTGACGGACAGCCTTTTGAAAGAGCATGAGAACATAAGGAGGGTGATGAGCGTGGCCTCTCCGTCCGACGAGGAAATCAGGAAGGCTGCCGAGATAATCAACAAGTCGGAGCGGCCGATAATCTATGCCGGCGGTGGCGTGAAGATTTCTGGAGCCGAATCTGTCCTCCTCGAATTCGCCGAGAAAGCGAACATTCCTGTGGCCGAGTCCATGATGGGACGCGATGTCTTCCCCGCTGGAAATCCCCTCTGCACGTGGATGGTCGGAATGCACGGAACCAAGGCTTCGAATTTCGGCATCGTCAATTCCGACTTGGTCCTTGCCCTCGGTGCTCGCTTCTCCGACCGCGTGATTGGCGACCCTAGAAAATTCGCGGCGAACGCGACTGTCTTCCATATTGATATAGATCCTGCCGAAATCAACAAGAACATTCCTGCCGACGATTGCCTCGTCGGGGACATAAAGTCTATTTTGACGCGTCTTCTTCCTCTTATTGAGAAAAAAGACCACAAAGAATGGCTTTCGCGGATTGATGGATGGAAGAAGGAAGTCCCTTCTGTCTATTCCCGCGTGCCTACGAATTCGATAAATCCAAAATTCTTGCTTGAGACTGTGCACAAGTACGCTGGCGACGACGCCTTTGTCACGACGGAGGTCGGCCAGCACCAGCTTTGGACGGCGCAGTTCTATCCGTTCGCCAAGCCTAGGCGTTTCGTCACTTCCGGCGGACTTGGCACTATGGGGTTCGGCACTGGAGCCGCGATGGGAATCCAGATCGGAAACCCGAAAGCCCGCGTCGTCCATATTGCCGGCGACGGCTCTTTCAGGATGAACTGCAACGAGCTTTCGACGATTGCCCGCTACGGCCTCCCGCTCGTGATTGTCCTCGTCAACAACGGAACTCTCGGAAACGTCCGCGTCTGGCAGAAGCTTTTCTATGAGAGCCGCTTCAGCCACACGACCTTGGATTTCGGACCCGATTGGGGGAAACTCGCCGACGCTTACGGTGTCGGATACTACAAGGCTGACAACCACGAGGAATTCGACAGGGCGTTCAAGGCCGCTTTCGAGTCTGGGAAACCATGCATCGTGGACGCAAAGGTCGACATAGACGAGATGATTCTTCCTATGGCGATTCCTGGAAAACCTCTTGAGGACATGTTCCTCGAATACAACGCCAACTAGGAATGACCGGCCTGTTGTGGCCGATAAAAAAACGCCCGGCAGGTCGTGGAGCGTGAAGTGCACTCCGCTTCGGTTGTCCTGCCGGGCGTTTTTTTCATGCCTGCTGCTTTCTATCAGTCGTCCAAGTGTCCTGCCGAGCCGAGAACCTCGATGTTCTTTCTAGCGTACATCTTCTGAAGCTCGTCGCGGGCCGGTCCGAGGTACTTTCTCGGGTCGAATTCCTCAGGATGCTCTGCGAGAACTCTCCTGACCTTCGCCGTCATCGCGAGCCTGCCGTCGGAGTCGATGTTGATTTTGCAGACAGCGGATTTTGCCGCCTTCCTGAGCTGCTCCTCTGGAATTCCCACCGAATCAGGAATCTTTCCTCCGAACTGCTCGATTTCGCGGACGTACTCGATTGGAACTGAAGATGAGCCGTGGAGCACGATTGGGAAGCCCGGAAGTTTCTTTTCAATCTCGGCGAGCACGTCGAATGCCAACGGCGGCGGGATGAGGATACCATCGGCGTTCCTTGTGCACTGCTCCGGTGTGAATTTGCAGCGTCCGTGCGATGTTCCGATTGAGATGGCGAGAGAGTCGACGCCTGTCTTCGACACGAAGTCCTGGACTTCCTCCGGTTTCGTGTAGTGGCTTTCCTCCGCCGACACGTCGTCCTCGACTCCTCCGAGAACGCCTAGCTCGCCTTCCACCGTCACGTCGAACTGGTGGGCATAGTCCACGACTTTCTTTGTCAAGGCGACGTTCTCGTCGTAAGGAAGGGCAGAGCCGTCTATCATGACTGATGAGAATCCGTTGTCGATGCAGTCCTTCGCGACTTCGAAGGATGGACCGTGGTCGAGGTGGAGTACAATCTGCGGCTTTGGGCATCCCAACTCTTTCGCGTATTCCACGGCACCCTGCGCCATGTATCTGAGAAGCGTTCCGTTTGCGTATTGGCGCGCTCCTTTCGAGACTTGGAGAATCACCGGCGATTTCGTTTCGACCGCGGCTTTGATTATCGCCTGCATCTGTTCCATATTATTGAAGTTGTATGCCGGTATCGCGTATCCGCCTTTGATGGCTTTCGCGAACATTTCGCGTGTGTTGACCAGACCGAGTTCTTTGTAACTGACCATGTTTTTGCTCCTGAAAATAAAATTTCTTTTGATTTATGATGAAAATTCTAAGTCCATTTTTTTGATAAATCAAGAAAATAAATTGTAATTTTGTCCAAGAATGAATGTTTAAGATTCCCTAAAAAACAAATATTTGTTTGACAAACAGAAACGCTAGAAATATAATTGCTCTTAAAGTGCAATCTTAATACAAGGTGGGATTGTACAAATAATATGAAGGAGTTTTGAATGAAAAAGGGCGCAGTGGTCTTTACTAGTCTTGCTCTTCTGGCTGCTTTCTGCCTTCCAGCAGTTGCACAGCCTAGCAATAGAGCTGTAGAGACAATCGTTGTCGATAACTTCGACGACACAGGTAGTAATGAGTGGACTTGGAACGTAACAGCAAGCCGCTTCATTGATTCGGAGAAAGGTTTTCCGAAGCAGAGTTTTTTTGAGGGACAGCCAAATTCTCTCAAATATTTGAACACAAACAGCGAGTCTTCTCCAAAGGTTCTCGGTGTAAAAACTTCATATCTCCGCAAGGGAGAGAACTGGTTTGAGATCTATCCGGAGAAAGACGGAAAAGCTTACGAGATTCCATTGATTGGAACAGTCTCTCAGATCGATTTCTGGGTCTGGGGTGCAAATTACCTTTACTTCATCGATCTTCTCGTTCGCGATGCTGATGGTCGTGTCTATACATTGCCAGCTGGTCAGTTGACTTTTGAAGGTTGGAGAAACGTCATCGTTCCAATCCCGACATACATCAGACAGCGTTCAAGGCTTCGCAGCGGTCCTAAGACTCTCATGTTTGTTGGTTTCAGAGTCAGAACTGATCCAAACGAGTATGTTGATGACTTCAATATATTCCTTGATCAGCTCAAGTACACAACAAATACTTTGAGCAACATTTACGATGGATATGAGCTTACAGATATCGATTTCGGTGACTCAAGCTCTTCTTCATCATCTGGATCATCATCGTCATCATCAACAGGAGATGCAAAATAATGAAAAAGATACTTACTGCTGTATTGACATTGACAGCTACTGCTGGATTGATGTTTGCTCAGGAAAGCCTTGCAAACCCTGATCCAACTGTAATCGGAAATGATTCTGCAAGACAGGCTTTGAAAGAAGTTTCTGTTGACAAGTTCGAGTTGGAAGGAAGCTGGAACGCTTCCATCTCTCCTGACAATGGTGTTATCGGCGCTCGTCTTTTCGACGGATCTCCAGCTGCCAAAGAACCAATTCAAGGTGAAGAGGATATTCCTGATACAAAAGTTCTCGGTGTGAAGGTTGAGTTCTTCCACCGCGGTGTCAACTCTTTCTACATCCGCTCTACACGCCCGATTCCGATCGAGGGTGTCACAAAGACTATTTCTTTGTGGGTCGCTGGACGCAACATGGACCACTCTTTGTCGGTTCTCGTTCAGGACTACTACGGAAACAACTTCGAACTTTACGTTGGATCTCTCGGATTCAGCGGCTGGAAGAAGATGCAGGTTGCCGTTCCTCCTACTCCGGATGGAGAGCATGGAATCATCCAGCAGAGTGCGTATGATGGAATCCGCCCAGGACTCCGCATCGTAGGATTCAGGGTTGACTGCAATCCAATGCTCGCTCGCGGTACATACTATGTATACCTCGACGATCTTCGCGCTGTCACAGATCTTTACGATGTAGAGAACCGCGACGAAGACGACATGAACGACGATTGGTAGTCGTGATTGGTCTTTGAAAGACCATTGAGTGGTTTTAAGGTTCTCTTGGACCGCTCGAAGAAAAGGCTGGATCTTTTGGTTCCGGCCTTTTTTTTTGCCTTTTTCTCCGTTTGTCGATAAAATGGGATTCATGAATTTGAATTCTTTGCTTTTAAATGCCTATAAAAAAAGTTCTAAGACAAAATCGAATGATGATTCTGCGGAGTCTGACAATGATGTTTTTGTGAAAATCGGAAAAAAAGATTCTTCTGCTGCGGCTCCCAAAAAATCAAGTCCGAACAAGTCGTATGTGGTCGGGGAGGGGTCGTCGCCTGTTGCGAGGGCTTTGACGTCTGGCGGCTTGTTGAAAATACCGGCGTTGCCGCGGGAAAAGGACGGACGGGAGAATGTGTATCGTCGCGTCGCGAAATTCCTGCTTTTGATTGGCGTCGACGAGGCTGCGAAGATACTTCCCCATTTGACGGAAGAACAGACTGAAAAAATAATTCCAGAAATTGCTTCGATTCAGAGGGTAGATCCCGACGAGGCTGAGGAAATCCTTGCGGAATTCAAGTCTCTTCTTGGAAAGGCAAGGGAAGGGGGCGGAGTCAGCACCGCAAAGGAAATGCTCACCAAGGCGTTCGGAGCCGAGGTCGCAGACAAGTATCTAGCCTCGGCGACGGAGGCGCTGCCTGTCGAGAAGCCGTTCGAGTATCTAATGGAAGCTGACAGCGAAAAAGTCTCGTTGTTGCTCAAGGACGAGTCCAATGCTGTAAGAACCCTTATTCTTTCATATCTGAAGCCGAAAGTCGCTGCGGAAGTCATAAAAGGACTGTCAGAAAACGACAAAAAGGAAGTCGTCCTTCGTTTGGCGAAACTGCAGAAAGTGAATCCTGCGGTCATAAAGGCTGTCGACAAGGCCATGCATGAGAAAGTCGAGAAGCTTTCGATTCAAAAATCAGACAGCATAGACGGCCGCTCCGCTTTGGCGCAGATATTGAGAAGAATGGACCCAAATTCGGAGATGGAAATTTTGGGGGCGCTTTCTGAGCAAGACCAGGAGCTTGGAGCCGACTTGAAGAAGCGACTCTTCACTCTTGAGGACATCATTGCTTCGGATGACCTTTACATTCAGAATTATCTGCGTTCAATGGACGACAACGACATAGCGTTGCTGATTTCGAACAAGAAAGAGGATTTCCGGGAGAAGATTCTTGGCAATGTATCCCAGACAAGGAGAAAGACGATATTGGAAGTCGAGCAGATAAGCAAGCCGATGAGGAGAAGCGAGGTGGAGAGCATAACATCCGATTTCATAGCGCAAATGCGCGAGGCGTTCGATGAAGGAAAGTTGTATGTGAACGGGCGCGATGGAGAGTTCTATGTTTGAAGTTGGTGATTCATACAAAAAATTCGTGGTGGCCGACGTTTTCGACGTGCCGGATTTCCATTCGAAAGCTGTCCACTTGGTGCACAGGCGGACTGGGCTTGAGGTGGTGCATTTCCAGAACGACGACAGCGAGAATCTTTTTTCGTTTTCGTTCAGGACTCCGAACAGGAAGGCGAATGGGGCTGCCCACATTTTGGAGCATTCCGTTCTCTGCGGTTCCGAAAAATTTCCGTTGAAGGATCCGTTCGTCGCGTTGTCGAACCAGAGCGTCAAAACGTACTTGAACGCAATGACGTTCCCGGACAGGACAGTTTTTCCTGCAAGCTCGATAATGAAGGCCGACTATTTCAACTTGCTCAACGTCTATGGCGATGCCGTCTTTTTTCCAAGACTCGACCGTGAGATTTTCATGCAGGAGGCGCACCGCCTTGAGGTCGACTCGGACGGGAATCCTTCGATACAGGGTGTCGTGTACAACGAAATGAAGGGCGACTACTCCTCGTTCGATTCCATTGTCTCGAACGTATGCAACGAAAGCGTGTTCGGCGGTTCAGTCTACGCGAAGGATTCGGGGGGAGACCCTCTTGAGATTCCGTCAATAACATACGAGGAATTCAAGGAATTCCACAAGAAGTGGTACAGGCCCGACAACTGCCTCGTATTCTTCTATGGAAATATCCCGACTGAGGAGCAGCTTGATTTCCTACAGGCGAATTTTTTGGATCGGCTTGAGAGAAAATTCACAGAAATTGATTACTCGGGCCTGTCCATGCAGGAGATGCGGAATGTCAAGAAAGCGCGCGTAAGTGATTTCCTGAAATTCGTCTCTTCACCATCGCTCTCTTCCCCTGCAAAAATTTTCGCGGAAGGTCCAGGGGGCGACGAGAGCGGAAATTCCGTCGTCGTGAACTGGGTTCTCGGAACTTGCGACACTGCCGATGTCCAGTCCGAAAAGGCTGTGATGTGCGGAATTCTCTTGAACCATGGCGGCTCTCCGTTGTACAAGGCACTCGTTGACTCTGGTCTTGGTGAGGATTTGTCCCCACAAGTCGGTTTCTCAAGCTATCTTTACAATTCTGTTTTTTCAGTTGGACTGAGGGGCGTAAAGAAGGGCGATGAGAATAAAGTTGAAAAGGTCATATTCGACACTCTCGAAAAAATTGTCGAAGACGGGATTTCCGAAAAGGACATCGAGTCGACTTTGATGAGCATGGAGTTCGCTCAGCGTGAGATAAAGAGGCTCAGTGGTCCGTACTCAAAGACTCTCATGGCGAAGATTGTCTACGGTTGGCTGTATGGATTCGACATGTCCAGGCAGATTCGTCAGAGGGACACTCTCGACAAGATAAAGTCCAAGATAAAAAACGACCCGCGCTTTTTTGAGAACAAGATGAAGAGTCTTTTGCTCGACAACTTGAACCGCTCGCTGGTCGTCGTCACTCCGTCCGAGAACTACACTAAATCGCGTGCCGAATCCGAAAAGGCGATTGCGCGCGAACTTCTCTCCAAGACTTCTGTCGAAAAAGTCCGTTCGGATTTGGATAGGCTCCATGAATTCCAGAAAAGCGTTGACGACGTTTCCTGCATTCCCCATCTCGACCCGAAAGATTTCATCGTCGACGGAAAACCGATGATGAACGTGGTCAGCACGTTTGTCGAGTGGATTGACGGAGTCGATTCCTTGGAGACTGGGCGGAAGATACCTCTTTTCACAAACGAGGAGAACACCAACGGCATCGTATACATGAGCGTGGCGTTCCCCGTCGACTCGCTTGACGCTGACGACTATCCCTATGTTCCCGCATTGACCGACGCCCTTGACGATTCCGGCTGGGTCAGGAGAAGCGACGGAAAATTCCTTGACTGGGCCGAGTCCTCCGCTGTCTGTGCGCTCCATACCGGCGGACTCACGTGCTCCACCCTTTGTTCCGACAAGTTTGGAACAGCCGCTTCCATGGAGAAGTTCAGAGATTGCAACTGGGTCGGCAGAAAGTGGGTCGTTTACAAGGTCGCGATGCTTGAGGAGGAGACTGAGACCTCGCTTGAGATTCTCGCAGACTGCATGACGGGCGCGGATTTCCGTGACGAAAAACGCCTTTCCGACATTTTCGTGGAGGACAAGAACGATTTCGAGTCTTCTATTGTGCCGGACGGGCATCTGTATGTTGACAGCCGCGTGAAACTTGGCTTCTCAACTTCCTTTTCTGTGAACGAATTGTGGTCGGGGGTAAGCCAACTTTATGTCCTCAAGCGCATTGTCGATTGCGACAAGACGGAACTTGCGGAAAGGTTCAGGCGGATGTCCGCACGGCTCAGGGACGGCGGCGCGTTCATCCATGTGACTGCGGAATCGGGGGAATTGGCGCGCGTGAAGTCCCTTCTTCCCTCATTCGTCTCCAATGTCGGTTTGAAATCACTCTCCGACTGCGCAAAAGTAGACGAGGAAAGGCTCTTTGCTCTTGCCTCGCTTCCTGAGAGGTTCGGAGAGGAAAATTCTTCCGACAGTGGCGATTGCCGTGATTGCGATGTCGACGAGGAGATTCTCGTTTTGAATTCACAGGTCGGGTTCGCCGGAGAGTGCTTCGAGTCAAGCCCGTATGGCACTGAAGACGAGGCCGTGGAGGATGTCTGTTCCCATTGGCTTTCGAACAACCTTTTGTGGGAGCGCATTCGCACGATAGGCGGTGCGTATGGGGCTTTCTGCATGACGAATCCGACTCCCGGTGTCATGTCTTTCTCGACATACCGCGATCCAAAGCCGTTCTCTTCCTGTGACGTCTTCGAAAAATGTCTCAAGGAAGCTGCCGGAATGGAATTCGGAATGGACGACGTGGAAAAGGCGATTGTCGGAGACTACAGTCAGTGGCTCCAGCCCCAAAGCCCACGCGGAAGGGGTGTCACCGGGCTGTTGCGCACTTTGTCTGGAACATGCGACAGCGACCGCGAGCGGAAACTCAGGTGGCTTTTGGCGGCTACTCCCGAAAAAGTACGCGGAGCGTTCAAGACCCTTGAGGAAAAGGCCGCTGGTTCGGGAAAAAAGCGCAAGGTCATAATGTGCTCCAGAGAGGAAGCCGATAGAATTGAACGAAAACGGAATAGAAAAATAATCTATTTGCCAATATAATTTTAAAACGGATTTAAATAGCAGAGATCAAGGAGAAAGTGAATATGGATTCTACAAAGAAAGAGCCGACAGCCGCTCAGTTCGCGAAATGCGTGAAGATGATTCGCCAGCTTGTTTCCGACATTCAGGGGGCGCCGTATCCCGGAGAGCAGGTGGAGTCGGAACTGTACAAGATATGGTACGAGCACGTCCAGAAAGCCGCTGTGGAATGCTTCGAGTTCCTGGATGAGAATTTTCCGCTTCAGAAGACTGACTTCAGGGGTGTCGAGAAGCTCATCGATTCCGGGAAGTGATATTCCATCGTCTTTTCTAGCGTTGCGCCGAATAAGGTGTTTTAAAATGTGAAGTTGCCGTTTTTTACTGCCGAAAATTCCTATAGTCGAATATTTAAATATTTGAAGTTGAAGGATTGGTGGGAAAAATGGCGGCTAAAAAAATCAACAATTTTGAACAGTATCTTTTGAGGGGAAAGCTTCGGAGCGAGGGGTTCGAACGGTGGCGTTATTCTTTTTGCGCCAGCAGCAAATCGACCGGCGACGAGAGACGCTTTTTCATCGAGATGTATCTGGTTAATCCTGCTGTCTCACCGAATGTCGTCGTGATAGCCCAGAAAACGAGGCTGTCCACAGGAATTTCCGACGCTTCCGTGCAACAGGCTTTGACAGGCGGAATGTCGGGATACGACAGCAGATTCTCCGGTCAGGAAATCGTCGTGAAGCCGTCGTACCTTCTGGTGAAGGCTGGAGTGTACGGAGACAACGGCAAGCAAATGAACAAGTTCATCTCTTCCGCGAAATTCAACTATTCAAAATCGACAGCGACGATAAAGACGGACGACTGCCTCTTTTCGGCCGACACTCTGATAGGAACGGTCGAGGTGACCGACGGGGATTTGCGAGTCCGTCCTGAGATGCTGTGCAACGCAGGCTTCATGACATGGGAGTTGAAATACGAGAACACCGTGGAGGGAAAGACTCTCTATGGAAATTCGTCGAATTCCTGGGTTCCTCTCGGATGCAAGTCGAAATTCATAGGTTCTCTGACGTTCGACGGGGAAGAGTATGCCGTCACACCGGATAAGTCTTTCGGCTATGTGGACAAAAGCTGGGGTGAGAGCCTATCAAATCCATACTACCACATTTCCACGTCTCGGCTCACGAGCATGATAACGGGAAAGAGCCTGTCTTCCTCCTACGTTTCGATAGAGGGGGAGTTCGGCAAGAAAAAGGAGCTCAACGGCCTCATCGAAATAGAGGGGCGGACATTCAGGATTGGAGGCTTCCTCAACGGGATTGGAATGGTTGAGACCCACTATTGCACGCAGGTTCCTTCGAACGAGGACGGGGAGAAACTCCACTGGTCCGTAAGCCTTGAGAAGGGCGAATACGTCGTTGATTTGGATGTCTTCTGCAGGGCTTCCGAGATGTTCGTGAGGGACTACGAGGTTCCGCAGGGGAAACGCACGTTGATGAAGGTCCTCGGAGGCGGAACCGGAACCGGAGAGGTCAGGATATTCAAGAAGGTCGGAAAGAATCTGGAGCTTCTTGAGCACGCGAATATTTACGATACCATCTGCGAATTCGGAGAACTTGATTCTGTCGGTTCTTGACGGATGTCCACACGCCGTGGAAGCGGAGACGCTTTCGTGGCGTTTTTTTTGCCCAATCTGAAATTTGCCGTTTTTTTTGTTCGTGATTATTTTGTCACTGAAAAATGAGAATTTGGAGGTGAATCATGAATTACGAACAGTTTACACTCAAGCTTCAGGACGCTTTGCAGAACTCTTCGGCGATAGCCCAGCAAAACGACCACGGTGAGATAGGTCTTGAGCATCTCCTCGTGTCGTTCATCGAGCAGGAAGGCGGAATGGCGAAGCCTCTCCTCGAAAGAATCGGAGTCGACGTTGCTTCTCTGCTTGCACAGGTCAAGAATCTCCTCGACGGCTACCCGAAAGTGACGGGGAACATCCAGATGCAGCTGAACCAGGAGGCGCAGAAGGCGCTCGCGAAAGCCGAGAAGTGCATGGGGGAGTTGAAGGATTCGTACCTGTCGGTCGAGCATGTGCTCATGGCAATGGCGGAGTCGGATTCAAAAGTCGGGGACATCCTGAGGAAGGCAGGTGTCGACAAAAAGGCTCTTCTGGAGGCCTTGAAGTCCGTGCGCGGAAACAACCGCGTGGACACCAACGATCCTGAAAGCAAAATGCAGTCTTTGGAAAAATTCTGCACGGATTTGACGGCGCGCGCCCGCCAGGACAAAATCGACCCTGTGATTGGGCGCGACGAGGAAATTAGGCGCGTGATGCAGGTGCTCGTCAGGAGAACAAAGAACAATCCCGTCTTGATTGGAGAGCCTGGCGTCGGAAAGACTGCCATTGTCGAGGGACTGGCCAGAAGGATAGCTTCTGGTGATGTTCCTGATTCTCTGAAGAACAAGCGTCTTCTCTCCCTTGACATGGGAAGCCTTGTCGCGGGCGCGAAATTCCGTGGCGAATTCGAGGAGCGGTTGAAGGCTGTGATAACCGAAGTCTCAAAGTCCGACGGCCAGATAATCCTCTTCATCGACGAGCTGCACACGATTGTCGGAGCCGGCGCATCCGAAGGCTCCATGGACGCTTCGAATCTGTTGAAGCCGGCGCTTTCCCGCGGAGAACTGCACGTCATAGGCGCGACGACGCTCAACGAGTACAGAAAGTATATCGAGAAGGATTCCGCGCTGGAAAGAAGGTTCCAGCAGGTGTTCTGCGCGGAGCCTACCGTGGAGGACGCAATCGCGATACTGCGTGGACTTCGCGAGAAGTACGAAATACACCACGGCGTTAAGATAAACGACGAGGCCCTCGTCGCGGCCGCGACTCTCTCGAACCGCTACATAACGAACAGGTTCCTCCCGGACAAGGCGATTGATTTGGTGGACGAGGCCGCCTCAAGGCTCAAGATGGAGATAGAGAGCGAACCGGTGGAGCTTGACAAGCTCGACAGAAAGATACTCCAGCTCCAGATAGAGAGGCAGTCGCTTTCGAAGGAGGACGACCAGGCTTCCATTGAACGCTTGACGAAGCTTGAGAAGGAACTTTCGGACTTGACGGCGCAGCGCGACACCATGCGCATGAAATGGCAGAACGAGAAGGACGAAATCGACAAGTCTAGGACGCTCAAGGAGAAAATCGAGTCGGCGAGATTCGAGGAGGAGAAGTTCACGAGGGAGGGAAACCTTGAGAAGGCCGCCGAGTACAAGTATTCGATAATCCCGGAACTTGAGAAGCAGCTTTCCGAGAGCCAGAAGAAGGACGAGGAGCGTAAGTCTTCCGGTGACGGAGAGACCGAGTCCCTTCTCAGGCAGGAGGTGACGGAGGAGGACATAGCGCGCGTCGTTTCCGCGTGGACTGGAATCCCAATCGCCAAGATGATGACGAGCGAGAAGCAGAAGTACGTCAGGCTCGAAAGCGTGCTCCACGAGCGTGTCGTCGGACAGGACGAGGCCGTGTCGGTCGTTTCGGACGCAATCAGGCGAAACAAGTCCGGTCTGAACGATCCGAACAGGCCTCTCGGCTCGTTCCTCTTTGTGGGGCCGACCGGTGTAGGAAAGACAGAACTTGCGAAGACTCTCGCGGATTTCCTCTTCAACGACGAGAAGTCGCTCACAAGAATCGACATGTCCGAGTACATGGAGAAATTCTCAGTCAGCAGGCTCATCGGCGCGCCTCCGGGATATGTGGGATACGACGAGGGTGGTCAGCTCACCGAGGCTGTCAGAAGGCGGCCGTACAGCGTCATATTGTTCGACGAGGTGGAGAAGGCGCACCCGGACGTGTTCAATGTGCTTCTGCAGGTGCTCGACGACGGAAGGTTGACTGACGGTCAGGGAAGGGTGGTCGACTTCAAGAACAGCATAATCATAATGACCAGCAACCTCGGAAGCGACATAATCCTCGACTACGAGAACGCCCCTCACATTGCCGGCAAGGACGAGCGGACGATGAAGGGCGAGTTGAGGGGGAAAATCGACGAGCTTCTGAAACGTACTTTCAAGCCGGAATTCCTCAACAGAATCGACGAGATTGTCATGTTCGACAAACTCGGAAGGGATTGCATATCCGGAATCGTGAGAAACCAGCTCAAGAGGGTGCAGTCGCGGCTTTCGGACAGGAGGATAAAACTCGACATAGACGATTCCGCCGTGGAATTCCTGAGCGAGAAGGGGTACGATCCCGCGTTCGGAGCGCGTCCTGTCAAGAGGGCAATCCAGACGTATCTTGAGAACACGCTCGCCAAGGAGATTCTCTCTGGAAAATTCGGCGAGGACTCTTCGATAAAAGTCTCGGCTGGTGAAGACTCTCTGAAATTCGAGTAGAATGTGAGGCATGAGACTCACACTCCTTCAATTGAAAAATCTTTCCGACAACGACGCGAACATCGAACGCGCTGTCGGAAAGATAGATTCCGTCGCGGAAAGGTCGGATGTCGTTGTGCTGCCGGAAATGTTTTCGTGCCCGTACAGGAATTCGGCCTTTCCTCTTTTCGCGCAGTGCGACGGCGGCACGAACTGGAAAGCCCTTTCAGAGTGCGCGAGGAGAAACGGCATCTACATCGTCGCAGGTTCCATGCCGGAACTTGAGGTGACGCGGGACTGCTGCGAGCATGTGGAGCGCGTCTACAACACGAGCTACGTGTTCGGCAGGGACGGCTCGGAGATAGCGAAGCACAGGAAAGTCCATCTTTTCGACTGCGACTACAAGGGCGGTGTCAGCTTCCACGAAAGCGACACATTGAGCGCGGGCGACAGCGTTACTGTCTTCGATACGGAATTCGGGAGAATCGGGGTGATGATTTGCTTCGACATAAGGTTCCCGGAATTTTCGCGCATGTACGTTGAGGCGGGCGCGTCTCTCGTCGTTTGTCCCGCAGCCTTCAACATGACGAGCGGGCCGAAGTATTGGGACTTGATGTTCAGGACACGCGCAGTGGACAACCAGATTTTTTTCGCCGGCTGCTCTCCGAGTTTCGATGAAGAGTCGTCGTACAAGGCTTATGGACATTCGATTGTGACGAATCCGTTCGGGGCCGTCCTTGGCGAGCTTGACGAGAGGGAAGGCGTCTTGTGCGTCGATTTGGATTTTTCCTCTCTTGAAGATTTCCGAAAACAAAGTCCGATATTGAAATCTCTCAGGAAGGATTTGTACTGATATGAAAAAATTTTTTTTGTTGTGCGCGTTCTTGCTTTCCGCGTCTTCGGTTTTCTCCCGCACGGGATTCGGCCTGCGGGGGGGATTCGACTGCGGTTCCTCAAGCGACACTTTCGTTTCCGCGTCGGTCAGGAGGGACACGAGTCCGTGGTGCGTCTCAATCGGCGCGCATTTTTCCAATCCGGTTTTCTCTTCGCTTGAGCCGACCGGCACTTTCACGGCCGCTTTCGACGACTATTTCGTGAACGAGCGGATTCAGGAGCATATCGACATATATGTTCTTTGGGGAATCTCTGCCGGTTTCTCATGCGGTTTTGACGGTTCTGGCGAAAAAGACTTCTCTGTCGGAACTGGAAGCCGGTTCGGGGTCGGATTTGATTTCTTCTTTTTCGGAAGGCATCTTGAATTCTTCTCGGAAGCCGTCTGGAATCCGTATTTGGGCGTGGAGCGCGAAGGCGGAGACTTTTCGTTCATGGGAAAAGTCGACAACTTTCCGTGCTCACTCGGATTCAGAATCTGGAATTGAAAACGCCTCGCAGGTCTTCGGCAATCTCGTACTGCTTTTCCCTGCCTCGTTTTTCCTTCTCCTCGATTACGCCCATCTTGAGGAGAAGCCAAATGACGAGCCTCGACCACTCCGCGCTTTTTTTGCCGTGCTCTTCCGAGATTGCTTCATGAAGTTCCTTGTGCGTGAACCTTTTCGGCGTGGAAGGCGGAATGAACGAAGCGTAGTCCTTTTTCGTCTTGAAGACGCGCTTTCCTTCTATTGAATCGAGCGATTTTCCAAGCGGAATCCAATTCTTCAAGTGTCTTCTGCTTCTGTTTTCGAGTTGCACTTTCTCTTCTGTCCTTTCCCGGTGTTCCGTGCATTTGACCGACAGCGCGACTATCTCAAGCCTTTCGTCTCCCAGAATGTCGGCGATTCCAGTCAGCCCCCTCAGAATCGAATAGATTGTCTCTTTTTTCGGGCTTTTCTTCCTTGAAGTTTCCTCTCCGTCCGTCGTTTCGATTATTTTTTCGACGATTATCGGCCTCACGACCTTCACCTTCTTTCCGTTTGAGATGAGGTGGTTGATTTTCTCTTTGAGGGCGGACACGTTCCCTGTCTGTATTTCGATTGCGTCGCCGTTCGGAAGGAGCACGTCCGCTATCCATTTCGTTCCGGGAATCCGCTTTTCCGTCTCTCCGTCCCATTCTAGCGCGTAGATTGTCTTCAACTTGTTGTGCAAATCGGATTCGTTGTATGTGTTTATCATCTCTGATTTCTCGTCAGCTTTGTTATAGGGCGAATGTCGAGTTTATGCATACCGTAGTTGCCGAAACGCGCTCCCAGCGGGAACCCACAGCCGAATGCGGCAGTACCGCTTCGCGGTGGCTGAGTGCATTCGGCTATGGAA